>Ga0114129_10017912_pt1 | contig 10082 bp, 10 predicted proteins | sample RhiMetdeltSRZDD1_FD_80071 | JGI IMG/M metagenome (GOLD analysis project Ga0114129, IMG submission 80071) | Populus rhizosphere microbial communities from Tennessee, USA - Rhizosphere MetaG P. deltoides SRZDD1 (version 2) (version 2) | ecosystem: Host-associated > Plants > Roots > Rhizosphere >...
CCTGCCGCTCGGGCTTTTTCTGGATATCGGCGGCGGCAGCGTCGAGATGACCGTCGCCGACCCGACGAATACGTTTTGCTTGTTTAGTCTGCCGCTAGGCGCAGTGCGCTTGACCGAAGAATTTTTGGCCCACGATCCGCCGCAACACAAAGAAGTCAAGGAATTACGCCAACACGTCCAAGACAAGATCAAGAATGTCGTTCGGCGAATTCAAAAAGAGAAATTTACCATGGCCTTCGGCAGCGGCGGCACCATTACGGCTCTCGCGGAGACCGACACCCGCGCCACCGGGGATGGCAAAGCGGGTTCGCTGATCGTATTGCGGCGGCAACGCTTGAAAGCGCTCCTTGATCTGCTCATGAGCCGCAGCACGGTCGAACGCGCCGATATGATCAGCGGGGACCCAAAGCGGGCCGATATCATCGTCGCAGGGGGACTTGTGCTGCATGAGATCATGGCCGAGGTCGGCCTCGATTATCTATTTGTCTCGCGGCGCGGCCTGCGCGACGGATTGATGGTCGACCTGCTGCAGCGCCAGTACGCGGATTCCGGCGCGTGGCATCCGGACGCCGACCGCTCGGAATCCCTCGAACAAGTTTGCCAAAAATATTCCAATGACGCCGATCATTCCCAACATGTAAGCCAACTCGCGCTCAACTTGTTTTACCAACTCCAGAGTATGCACAAACTGCCGGAGAAGTACGCGGGCATCTTGCATGCCGCGGCGATGCTCCACGATATCGGCATGATTATCGCCGGTCCGAAACACCACAAGCACTCCTATTATTTGATCAAGAGCTCTGGCATGAAATCGTTCAACAAGCTCGATCTCGAACTGGTCGCCAATATCGCGAGATATCACCGTAAAGCTCATCCTAGCCACAAACATCTCGGCTTTAGCCACCTCTCGCCCGCCAACCAGGATGTCGTGCGCAAGCTTAGTTCATTCCTGGGCGTCGCTGATGCTCTGGATTTCCGTCGCGAGCAGCGAGTCGAGTCGGTCAGTTGCGCCATCAAGTCGAAGACTCTAACCATCTCGATCGCTTCGCCGGCAAACGTCAAAGACGAAATTGACTGGGCCATAAAAAAAGGCAAACTTATACAAGAGGTGTTTAACACAGAGCTGGTTATTCAAAAGGGAAACTCAAATCGAACACGATCATAACCTGGAGGATAATATGCGCCGCGGACATATCGAACGAAACATTCTCTTCCTCTGCGAGGACAACGCGTGCCTGAGCCAGATTGCCGAAGCAACGGCGAAGCACCTTGCGCCGCCGAGAACGCGTATTTTTAGCGCCGGGGTCAAGCCGAGCACGATTCCGCCGCACGTGATTCAAGCGATGCAAGAGCTAGGGATCAGTATGAGCGGACAGAAAAGCAAGAGTTTGGCGGAGGTTCCGATCCAAGACATCGACTTAGTCGTCAGCTTCGGCGACGCCCATAAAAAATGCGAAAATCTACCGGGCCGCGTCACGGTCGAGAATTGGCCCGTCCCCGACGAATTTAAGGGGGAGAAGACCGGCACGGCGGAATTATCCACGATCCGAGGCGAGCGCGATGAAATCGACAAGAGGGTCTTTGCGCTTTTTCTCGATCACTGGCGCAACAACGCGTGAAGTTTTCGACGGCTTCGATGGGGCAGTCGTCATGAATCTCTATTTGATGCGACATGGCATCGCTTTACCGCAAGACGATCCGTCTGTCACTCATGACGCCGAACGCCCGCTAACCAGCAAAGGCGTCAAGCGCATGCGCAAAGCTGCCAAAGGGGTGCAGCAGCTCGACATCCCCTTCGACGCAGTTTTGACCAGCCCGGCGTTACGCGCGCGCCAAACCGCGGAAATTGTCGCCGCCGCCCTTAGTATGGAATCGCGGCTCGAAGAAATCTCCGGGCTGGCGCCGGAAAGCACGGTCGAGCACCTGATGTTCGGCCTGACCCGCTACCAAGATCGAGCGCATGTTCTGCTCGTCGGCCACGAACCGCTGTTGAGCGATGCTGCGGCTTATTTGCTAGGGGGAAAAAAGCCGGCCAACGTAACCATCGATTTCAAAAAGGGAGCGCTCTGCCGGATCGAGATCGATTCACTTCCTGCCACCAGCCCGGGCAAACTCCACTGGCTGCTGACTGCCAAACAACTGCGGCTGCTTGCTTAGTATTCTAGCTAAATGGGTTAAACGATGAGCTTCCTTCCAGCCGATCCGACCCTTGCCGTCGCCGTAAAGAACAAATTGTCCAAACTGGCACGCAAACGGCTGGAACGATTCGCGACGCTGTATACCAAAGCACTCGTCAGCGATGCGCCGGAAGTCATCCATGATCTCCGCGTCGCGAGCCGCCGGCTGCAACAGGTACTGCGACTCCTCGCGCCAAAAAACAAATCTTCCGCCAAACTCGTTCGCGTTCTACGCCGGGTGCGTCGTGCCTTGGGCGCCGGCCGCAATCTCGACGTGGGCATCCATCTGATTCAGACAAAGCTCGAAACCGTCACGTCGGCGTCGTTGCGCCGGTCGTGGGACGCTGTGCGGCTCTGGCTTGAGCAAAACCGCATGACTGATATAGAGAGAGCGCGCGCCGAATTGAAGCGGCACGATTTGATCGACTTCATCGCCCGCATTCAAGCGCGTATCGATAGTATCGATGGGGAGCCCGAGGGCGTCCAGCGTCTATGGGAGCGCTCCGTAGATGCGCTGACCGGCTGGCGAGATGCGCTCGCTTCGGCCAAAGAAGAACCACAGATCGAGCGTATTCACGCTCTTCGAATCGCGGGAAAACGGCTACGCTATCGAGTGGAATCACTCGCCGCGCTGGGCGATACCTCAGTCAAGAAATTCGTGGAGAGCCTCAAAGCGCTCCAGGATGAGCTCGGCGATTGGCATGATCGCTCCGTGTTGCGCCTGTTTGTGGCTGAATTCATCGGGCGCCCCGGTTTTCTTGCGGAAGAACCGGGCATGTGCCGCGCTCTTCTGTTGGACATGGAACGCGAGAAACAGCGTGATCAGGCGGTGATCAACGATGTGATTGCCAGAGCCGAAGAAATCGCGGAAAAAAATGCCACGGCGCTCAGAGTAGACGAACCCTCAGGAGAGGAAACGACCAAAGATCAGTAGCCGTTACGTCCGATCACCCGATCGACCCGTTCGCGCAAATTTTCAAACACTTCTTCCACGGACCCCGAAGCATCGACGATCTCAAACCCGAAGGTCTCAACCATTTTATCGAACTCGGCGAGCAGCCATTTTTGATAACGGACGAAGCTCTCATACATGTCTTCGCCCATGTGCATATCCATGCCCGATTCCCAATAGTCGAACCCGCTGCTTTGCAAGACTCGTGTGACCAGATCATCGATTTTGATGCGCAAGTAAAAAACCGCATCGGGCTTCAGGGCGAAGCCATAGACCTCGCGCAGCCATTCCGGGTCGGCACCGCGCACGATAGCGCGAGCAATCAGAGAATAGATATAGCGATCGGTCAAAACGATAAATCCCGCGCGCAGCGCTGGAATGATCTCGTTTTCCAACCGGTCGGCGAAGTCGGTGGCATAGAACAGGCTCATAGTAATGCCGCCCAGCGTATGCCCTTCTTTCGCTTGCTTGAGCCGTTTACCGGCCAGGGCCGAGCGCGTCATGCCGGTGTCCAGCACCGCGTGACCGTGGTTCTCAAGCCACTGTTTAAGCAAACCGATGTGCGTCGAACGGCCGACGCCGTCGGTCCCTTCCAGGACGATCAGCTTACCTTTCAGCTCTTCTAGATCGATTCCCGGGAGCCCTTCGCCAAAGAAGCTATATCCAGCCATCTCCGTATCCTAGTTTTTTTCGTGCCTTCCAGTGCCTGGGAGACGATTCTCCTGACCTCCGATTGCTGTTCCTCGATCGAGCGAGTGGCATCGATGACGACCAAACCAAATTCATCGACCATTTTCTCATACTCGCCGACAATGCGATCTTGAAAGCAGCGAAAACTCTCTTCGACGTCATCGCTTAAATCCAGATCCATGCCGGCTTCATAGTACTTGATCGCATCCCGCCCGCCTAAGATCCGCTTCATCGCGATGTCGAGCGGCGTGCGAAAATAAAACGCAACGGTGGGCTTGACGGCGAAAGCGTAAAGCTCTCGAACCCACTTCGGACTGACACCACGAACCACGTCCCGGGCAAACGCAGTGTAAACATAGCGGTCGGCCAAGACCACCGCGCTGGCTTTCAAAGGCGGGATAATATGGTGCTCGGTCCGATCGGCGAAATCCGTCGCGTGGATCAAGCTAAACGTCATCGGCGTCAGCATTTTCTTCTTTTTGCCCCGCTTTGTGACTTCGTGCACGAGCGGCGAAGAATTCCATTCACTGAAATAAACCACATACCCTTCCGACTCCAGCCACTTTTTCAGGAGCATCAATTGAGTGCTTTTTCCTGAACCATCGATTCCTTCGACGATAAACAGCCGCCCGGGAAAGCGGTGCTTGCCGTACATCTTCATTCCACCAGCCATAGTCGTCCTATACTCCAAAAGTTACGATTCACGCCGAGGCACCGTATCAAAGACAGCAGCTTATTGCATGCGAAATTTGCTCAGCGGTTCCGTTAAATTTAGATTACGCCGCGACTGTAATCCGCCAATTTCGTACTTTTATTAACAGGTTTTTTACCGTTCCTTAACACAGCATTCACCACCGAACAATAAATCTTCCGTCGAAAGCGACAATGAGAAGCACTGCAAGCCAGTCTATGAAAATCCGGTCCCGTTGTCGAAGCCCCTGCGCTGTTATCCCAAGCTTAACGATTCCGTAACCTTACCGTAACAATCGGCGCTTAATTAACTAAGAAAAGAGGAGGGTAATTGAATGAGAGTTAAGAAGATGTTGCTAGGGTTTGCAATGGCGGCTCTATCCGTAAGCGCGACGCAGGTCTTGGCGGCAGGATGCCCGGCCAAGGGCGCCAAAGAGCTTACCGGGGCTGGGGCGACATTTCCATATCCGCTCTATTCAAAGATGCTCAGCGAGTACGACAAAGCTTGCGGTGTGAAAGTAAATTATCAATCGATCGGCTCAGGGGGCGGGATTCGCCAAGTGCAAGAGCAAACCGTGGATTTCGGCGCGTCCGACGGCATTATGGATGAAAAGCAAAAAAAAGAAGCCAAAGGCGGTGCGGTGCTGCATATCCCCACAGTAGCGGGCGCGGAGGCCATCGTTTTCAACGTGCCGGGCATTAAGCGGAGCCAGCTAAAGCTGACTCCGGAGGTTTTAGCTGACATTTATCTAAAGAAGATCAACAACTGGAATGACCAGAAAATAAAAGCGCTAAACCCGAGTCTCAAGCTGCCCGATTTAGCGATAGCCGTGATTCACCGCTCTGACGGCTCAGGGACAACTTTCATTTTCACCAATTACTTGTCAAAAGTCAGTGCGGAGTGGAAAGACAAAGTCGGTTTCGCCGCTTCGGTCAACTGGCCTGGTGACGTTGGCGGTAAAGGTAATGAGGGCGTCGCCAACTCCGTGAAACAAATCCCCGGAGCGATCGGTTACGTCGAGCTTGCGTACGCCAGTCAAAACAATATGGACTGGGCACAACTCCAGAACAAAGCCAAAAAGTATCTTGATCCGAGTCTAGATGGCGCGGCAGCCGCGGCCGACATCGCGAATTTGCCAGACGATATGGAAGTGATGATCACAGACAGTTCGAACCCTAACGCTTATCCGATCTCCGGCTTTACCTGGCTATTAGTGTACGAAAATCAAACCGACCCTGTGAAGGGTGACGCGGTCGCAAACCTTGTGTGGTGGATGCTGCATGACGGGCAAAAATATGCGAAGCCGTTGGAATACGCGCCGTTGAAGGGCGCCGCGGTCAAGAAAGCTGAAGCTTTGGCGAAAAAAATAAAAGTCAACAACCAAATGGTTTTGAAGTAATCCACCTTCGTTTTTTTCCTGCGCAGCCGGCATGGAGCGGTGTCGGCTGCGCTTAACTTTTCCCCGGAGAAGCTTAATGAGCGACCAAACTATCGATAGCACATTTTCTACCGGGAGCGCGACGAGAGTCGTGCACCATGATACTCGTGTGACTAATTTCGGCGATCGATTATTCTACCGCGTGACGCAAACCTTTGCCCTCATTGTAATCCTTTTAGCTTTCTTGTTGGTGTTCGATCTCTTTCGCGGCGCGTGGGAGGCGATTCAGACTTTCGGCCTGAAATTCCTGGTCGGAACTACCTGGGACCCCGTTAAGCGCGAGTTCAGCACACTGCCGACTGTCATCGGTACACTGGTCAAGGCTTTCATCGCCCTCTTGCTTGCCGTGCCTATCAGTATCGGCTCGGCGGTCTTCATTTCCTTTTACATACCGAAGTGGCTCCGCCCGATCATTTCGTATCCGATAGAACTGCTGGCGGGTGTGCCGAGCATCGTGTTCGGCCTGTGGGGCTTATTCGTCATGGTGCCGGTGATCCGCGCTGTGCAAATCTGGCTCAAGGCAAATTTCGGCTGGTTTTTTCTTTTCGACGGTCCGGCGGTTTACGGCGTCGGCGTGCTTTCCGGCAGCGTCATTCTAGCGATCATGATCATTCCGATTATCACCGCTGTCTCGCGAGATATTTTACTAACCGTGCCGCGCCCGCAGATCGAGGGTATGCTGGCCTTGGGCGCGACCAAATGGGAATCAATCTGGCAGGTCGCTTTACCTTACGCCCGGGTCGGGCTATTTGGCGCGGTCATTCTCGGTCTTGGCCGAGCCATTGGCGAGACGATGGCCGTAACGATGGTCGGAGGCAATTCTTTCGATCTGATTCATTCACTCTTTGATCCGGTGCACAGTATGGCCAGTCAAATCGCCAGTGAATTCACAGAAGCAACTTACAGCCTGTATGTTTCCTCACTGATCTACGTCGGATTGGTTCTATTCGGCATTACCATCATCATCAGTTTGTGCGCGCAGTATCTCATCTGGCGGTTATCAAAGGGGCACGTCGCGGTGTTTGAATGAAAGGCTGAATCATGGTCACTCAACATAGCACAGCTGAGCGCCGCCACTATCAATTCCGCCGAGCCACCGAACGGTTGGCCGGCGCGGGTATGGTGCTTTGCACCGCCGTGACGGTATTTTTCCTATTTATGATTCTCGGCTACGTGATCTACAACGGCGCGTCTGCGATCGACTGGAACTTTCTTACCGGTTTGCCCTTACCTCCCGGCGAGTCCGGCGGCGGTATTGCCAATGCCCTGGTTGGCAGCGTGCTGGTTGTTGCATGTGCCGTACTTTTCGCGATGCCCATCGGTCTCGGCGCTGCGATCTTCGTCAACGAATTTCCCAGCGCGCGACTCGGCAGAACTGTGCGCTTCATGGCGGAAGTCCTGACCGGCGTACCGTCCATCGTCGTAGGCCTGTTCGCATACGCATTAGTGGTCCGGCCCATGGGATCGTTCTCCGGATTGTCGGGGTCCATCGCTTACGCTTTTATTATGGTTCCGATCATACTGATCACATCCCACGAAGCCTTTCGGCTGGTTCCGCCGTCTTTACGCGAAGCCTCTTTAGCTCTCGGGGTGCCGAAATGGCGGACGATCCTCGGTGTCGTGTTGCCCGTGTCGCGGACGGCGTTACTCACCGGCGCCGTCTTGGCTTTTTCCCGAGCCCTGGGAGAAGCGGCCCCGATGCTGTTCACCGCGTTCGGTAATCCGTTTTGGAATTTGAATCTCGGCAAGCCCATCGCGACCGTCCCGATGCTGATCTATACATACGCGACCGGCCCGTACGACGATTGGCATCAAAAAGCCTGGGCTGCCTCTTTCGTATTGATGATGGTAGTATTGGTGACAAGCGTCATGACCCGAGCATTCTTGAGGGGGAAATCACATGAATAACGGGGGACTGCAGATGAAGGATGAAAGATTCAGATCCGGCGAAAAGGAAAGCCGAAAACGCGACGATGAATCTCGTTCTTCGAAGACTGAACCTTCGATTGCGCCGGAACAGCTACGCCTCAAAGTAGAGCAATTAAACGTTTACTATGGAGAATTCCGCGCGGTTAAAGATATTGATCTTTTAATCAGAACGAACATGGTAACCGCCCTGATCGGACCATCGGGCTGCGGCAAGTCGACCTTTATCCGGTGCCTTAACCGAATGCACGAAGTCACACCCGGTGGCCGCGTCGAAGGCAGAGTGCTGCTCGATGGCCAGGATCTTTACGGACCCGGGGTTGATCCCGTCGACGTCCGCCGGCGCGTCGGCATGGTATTTCAAAAACCGAACGTGTTTCCTAGCATGTCGATCCACGACAATGTGGCATCGGGCTATAAATTAAATGGGATTCGCGACCACCAGCTCATCGCGGAAAAAGTCCAGAAGAGCCTCAAAGGCGCAGCGCTATGGGACGAAGTCAAAGACAAACTGAAGCAGCCCGGAACAAGTCTTTCCGGCGGCCAACAGCAACGACTCTGTATCGCGCGGGCGCTGGCAGTCGATCCCGACGTCCTGCTGATGGACGAGCCCTGCTCCGCGCTCGACCCCATCGCCACGACCAAGATCGAGGAGCTTATTCACGAGCTGAAGGAAACGGTGACCATTGTCATCGTCACTCACAATATGCAACAGGCGGCCCGGGTATCGGATTACACCGCTTTTTTCTACGTAGGCGAGCTGATCGAGTTCGGCGAAACCGGAACGCTGTTCACGACGCCGCAAAAACGCCAGACTGAAGATTACATCACCGGTCGATTCGGCTAAGAGGTGCGCCATGAAAGCGGAACATACCGACAAGAAGTACGAAGAGGACCTGAAAAAGCTCCATGAGGAGATTCTCTACATGGGCGGGCTCGTCGAGGATCAGATCCAAAAGGCCGTCAAATCGCTGGTGGACCGCGATTCCGAGTTGGCGAAGATCATCATCGAGCGCGACCACGAGGTGAACCGGTTGGACGTGGAAATCGACGAGCTGTGCATTCGTCTGCTCGCGCTGCATCAACCGGCGGGAAAAGATTTACGCTTCATCACGACGGGTTTGAAGATCACCACCGATCTTGAACGGATCGGGGACATGTCCGTCAACACCTGCGAGCGAGCCCTGGAACTCAATCAGGAGCCGCAGCTCAAACCCTATATCGACATTCCGCGCATGGCCCGTATCGCTCAACGAATGACCCGCGAAAGCTTGGACGCCTTCGTGCGCGAGGATACGGATCTTGCCCTGAAGGTCTGCAAGGACGACGAAGAGATCGATCAGCTCAACAGCCAGATCTTCCGCGAAGTCATCGCTTTCATGATCGAGGACCCACACACCGTGAGTCGCGCCATTAAAATCAGCTCGATTTCGAAATACCTCGAGCGCATGGCCGACCACGCGACCAATATCGCGGAAATGGTCATCTTCATGGTCAAGGGCAAAAGCATCCGTCACATGAAAGAATTACCGCCGTCAATTTAGCTTGGAAAAAATCGTGAAAACCGGACAAAAGATCTTGATCGTCGAAGACGAGCCCGATATTCGCAAGCTCGTCAATTACAATCTAGTCCAAGAGCGCTTCAAGGTTCTGGAAGCCGAAGACGGCGAGCAAGGGTTAAAGATCGTCCAGCGGGACAAGCCGGATCTGGTCATTTTGGATCTCATGCTGCCCGGATTATCCGGTATGGAACTGTGCAAGATACTTCGCGAACGTTCGGAGACTGAAAGACTGCCCGTGCTCATGCTTACCGCCAAAGCCGGTGAGGCCGACCGCATTGTCGGCCTGGAAATGGGCGCCGACGACTACCTGGCAAAACCTTTCAGTCCGCGCGAGCTCGTCGCACGGGTGCGGGCCATTCTGCGGCGGGTGGAAAGCGCCAAGCAAACGGACAATTTACCAGCCTACGACAAAGGCGGTCTCAAGATCGATTACAGCACGTATGAAGTCTTCGCCCGTGGAAGGAACGTCAAGCTCACTTTGAAGGAGTTTGAGCTTCTGCGTTTTTTGGTTCAGAATCCCAACCGCGTCCTGAGCCGCGATCAATTGCTCGATCGGGTATGGGGCGGAGAAACTTACGTGACGCCGCGGACGGTGGACGTGCACATTCGCCGTTTACGCAAGGCGATCGAGAAGGACGATAGCAAA
>Ga0114129_10017913_pt1 | contig 10082 bp, 6 predicted proteins | sample RhiMetdeltSRZDD1_FD_80071 | JGI IMG/M metagenome (GOLD analysis project Ga0114129, IMG submission 80071) | Populus rhizosphere microbial communities from Tennessee, USA - Rhizosphere MetaG P. deltoides SRZDD1 (version 2) (version 2) | ecosystem: Host-associated > Plants > Roots > Rhizosphere >...
CGCGGTCGAGAGTGTATTCTAGGGGCCGTTGACAATTTATCGTGGCGATTTAAGCAAATTGCTCCACGTAAAAAACTGCTAAACAGTCCGGATTTCAGCCCCGCGCAGTTTAGCGCGGGGCTTTGCTTTTTGTGGGCAGGTGACACAGGCTTCAGCCTGTGTTTACGTCGATGCCTCACTGGCTGACTCAACAGACTAAAGTCTGTTCTACTATGAAAGACTTTCGAAAAGCAGTTACCGACGACCGCGTTTACGTCTTCGATGGCGCGATGGGCACGATGCTCTATCAGCGAGGCGTGTATATCAACCGCTGCTACGATGAGCTGAACCTCACGAGTCGCGACCTGGTGGTCGGGATTCAGCGCGACTACGTCAAGGCGGGCGCCGATATCATCGAAACCAACACCTACGGCGCAAACCGCGTCAAGCTGAGCGGCTATGGGCTTGAAGATAAGGCTTACGAGATCAATCACTCGGGCGCGCGCATAGCTCGCGAGGCTGCGGGAGAAAGAGCATTCGTTGGCGGCGCGATCGGCCCGCTCGGAATTCGCATCGAGCCTTACGGTCCGACTTCAGCGGAAGAGACGCAAGAGGTATTTCGGCAGCAAGCTGAAGCGCTTCTCGAAGGCGGAGTCGATCTGTTCGTGCTCGAAACCTTTTCCGACGTCGCAGAGATTCAGCAAGCGCTTCTCGCGATTCGTTCGATAAGCGATCTGCCGGTGGTCGCTCAGATGACTATTCAGACCGACGGGAACACCAGCTACGGCACCGCCCCTGAGACGTTCACCAAACAGCTCGATGAGTGGGGCGCTGATGTCATCGGGTTGAATTGTTCGGTTGGCCCGCACACGATGCTCGAAGCCATCGAGAAGATGCGCGAAGTCACCCGGCGCAAGCTCTCGGCTCAGCCAAACGGCGGCCTGCCTCGACAGGTTGACGGGCGAATGTTCTACATGGCTTCGCCCGAGTACATGGCCAAGTACGCAAAGCGGCTGATTCAGGCGGGCGCAAAGTTCGTCGGCGGATGCTGCGGCACAACACCGGAACACATAAAGCAAATCGCGAACGCAGCGGCTGCATTGTCGCCGGGCCGTTCGACGGTGCGCGTGTTTGTGCCCGAAGAAAAGCCCCCGGATGTCCGGGTGGTTCCGCGCGCGGAGCGTTCGCGCTTCGCAAAAAAGATTTGTGCGGGCGAGTTTGTGACTTCAGTCGAGATCGTACCGCCAAAAGGTTGCGACCCTTCCAAGATGCTTGAAGGAGTGCGCCTCTTGAAACAAGCTGGAGTCGATGCGGTCAATGTGCCTGATGGTCCGCGCGCGCAGTCGCGAATGGGAGTGCTCGCCGTCTCGACGCTGATCGAACAAAGAGTCGGAATCGAGACCGTTATTCACTATTGTTGCCGCGACAGGAACCTGCTTGGAATGACCAGCGATTTGCTGGGCGCGGCGGGGCTGGGCCTTAGGAATCTTCTGATCATTACCGGCGATCCGCCGAAGATGGGCCCTTATCCGGAAGCGACCGCCGTGTTTGACATCGACTCGATCGGGCTGGTGAACATGGTCAACCGGCTCAATAACGGATTGGACATTGGCGGCAACCCGATTGGCGGGCCCACAGCTTTTTTTATCGGCATCGGTGTGAATCCATGCGCGGTTGACTTGGATTACGAGCTGCGTCGCTTCGAGTGGAAGGTGGAAGCCGGCGCCGAGTTCGCAATTACTCAACCGACTTTTGACGTGAAGCAACTAAAAAGCTTTCTCAAGAAGATCGAGCATTGCCGTATCCCGGTGATCGCAGGCATTTGGCCGCTGGTGTCTTATCGCAACGCGGAGTTCCTCGCCAACGAAGTGCCCGGCGTGGTCGTTCCCAAGTCGGTGCTGAAACGAATGGAGCGAATCACGGATAAGGACGCTGCGCGAGAAGAGGGACTGGCGATCGCGCGCGAAACTCTGGTCGAAGTGAGAGACCTTGTTCAAGGGGTACAGGTGTCCGCGCCGTTCGGGAGGGTCCAGTACGCGTTGGATGTGTTTAGCGTGCTGTAATTTCTTTGGAGTGCGGCGAGCGTTTTTTTTTGCGCGCCGCTTTGGCTTATGCCGTTGACACGACCGAAGAATCAAAAAGCGGCGCGCAAAAAAACGCTCGCCGCACTCCAAAGAAAAAGGCAGCCACTACATGACACGAGTGGCACGTGTTCCCCGCGGTTCGGTTGGTTGCGATTCATTGAGCCGCGATGATAGTTTGAGAATCTCGAGCAAAGGCGGACGTGATCATTGATACTGGCAAGCATTCGGCGGAGACTAGACCGATAATGACGAAGCGAATCATACTCCTGGTTGTTGTGAGCGCCGTGGCCGCGTTTGAAGGCCGGGCCGCGCAGCAGCCACCAATCACCACGCAAGTTCTGCGCGGCTACCTCGAAAAGATGGGGTTGCGTTATGTGCCTCATCCCAAGAATCCCGCCGCGTTGGTGGTTCCAAGAGCCGAGAACAAGAACGCCGAAAGGCTCGATCTCTATGTTGAAACTCGGCAGGATCACTCGCTGGTGCTGACAGTTTATCCGAAGCTTCGTGGCCGGTACTTCAATCTGGCGCGGGCGACGGACCGAGAGAAGACGCTGCAACGATTGCTTGAAGCAAATCATCGCTCGTTTGCGACGTTCTTCGTGGACACTCAAGGAGATATCGGCGCGCGCTTTACGTTCACGACAGAAAACGGCGTTGGGTACGAGTCGTTCCGAATCGCTGTGACCGAGGTGCTGCGAATCGCGGACGAGTACACGCCAATACTCGATGAGTACATGCGCAAAGAGTAGGTGCCTGCTATGAAGAAAATCCTGATCGCAACCATGGCATTTACGTTGATGTTGAGTTGTGGGCAAGCCTTCGGGCAGCAAACCGCTCCCGAACAGGCGCAACCGCCTAAGCCCAAGCCGCTCACTTTCGCGGAACGCATGAAACAGTATCTGAGGCGGACCGGCTCAACCATCGACGACAGCAAGAGCGGTCCTGACATGGTCGTGTCGAACTACACCGATTCGCGAGGCAGCAAGGTAACGATCGTCCTGGTGAATGACCGTCGGCGGAATCTGATGGGCTTCTACATTTACAACTTCGGCAGTCTGAAGAACGCGGCAAATAAAGAGGAAGTTTACAAGTACCTGCTCGGGGCTAACGACGCAATCACGATTGGGAGCTTTTTTGTCGATAGCGACGAGGACATTGGCTACAAGTATTTGGTGAGCGGTGGGCAGACGATCAACCAGGCGGCGTTTGAGTCCGCGTACTACACGATGGCTGCGGTCGCTCGCGAGCGAAAGCCTGAGATCAGGCAATTGCTGGGCGCGGGAAGCGGGAAGGATGAGAAGTCTCCGGACGTGAAGAAAGCAGCGGAAGAGAAACCTCCGGGTTGAAGCAGGTCTCATCCATGGCAAACATAGGACGACATAGCCTTTTCCTATTCAACCCCGAAGGGGTTTCGGATTTCAGCCCAAGGTTGCTGTAATCGGCTACCTTGGGTCGGCTCGATGATTCGGACGCAACCCGGAAGGGGTTGCGTCCGACCCAGGTGGTTAGGGCGATGCTTGCTGTGTAGATTCGATTGCTGACGGCACAATCCCGTTGGGGTTGGGCGACTGGCGGTCTGGTTTCCCAAGGTAGCCGAGTACAGCAACCTTGGGCTCTGAGACACAATCCCGTTGGGATTGACCTCAAACTTCAAAAACTCGAAATCGGTTTAAGAATTGGCTGAACGACAAGAACGCACGAAAGTACTCGAAGCACTCCTCGCAGAGCGCATCCTCGCGCTCGATGGCGCAATGGGCACGGCTATTCAGGCGCGTCATCTCACGGCTGAGGATTTCGGCGGCGCGCATCTCGAAGGCTGCAACGAGAACCTCGTGCTCACTCGTCCGGACGTCGTGCTCGACATTCATCGGGGCTATCTCGAAGCGGGCGCCGACATAATCGAGACCAACACCTTCGGCGGGACTTCGATTGTTCTCGCCGAGTATGGGCTTCAAGATCATGTTCACCTGCTCAACGAGACTGCGGCGCGACTGGCCAGGCAAGCTGCGGCTGAGTTGTCTTCGACCAACAAGCCTCGATTTGTTGCCGGGTCGATGGGACCAACCACCAAAGCCATTTCGGTCACCGGCGGCGTGACTTTCGACGGGCTTATCCAAACTTTTCACGATCAAGCGGCAGGACTGGTCGCCGGCGGCGCGGACATTCTAATCGTCGAAACGCAGCAGGACACTCGCAACGTCAAAGCCGCGCTGATCGGAATCTGGCGACTGTTCGAAGAGCTAGGCTTCAAAGTTCCGGTGATGATTTCGGGAACGATTGAAGCGATGGGCACGATGCTCGCCGGTCAAACCGTCGAGGCGTTCGCGACTTCGGTAATGCACGCTGATCTTTTGTCGGTCGGGTTGAACTGCGCGACCGGACCTGAATTCATGACCGATCGCATCCGCAGCCTCGCTGGTCTGGCCGAGGCTCGCGTCTCGTGCATACCTAACGCCGGACTGCCGAATGAAGACGGCGTCTATCTTGAAACGCCGGAGAGTATGGCGAGCACGCTCGAGCGCTTTGTCGATCACGGCTGGATCAACATGGTCGGCGGCTGTTGCGGAACTACCCCGGCTCACATTCGCTCGCTCGCTCAGATGGTCGAGGGCAAACGTCCTCGCATTCCCGCGAAGCATCATCGGACTTTGTTTTCCGGCATAGATTTTGTCGAAGCCAGCGACGATCAGCGCCCGTTGATCGTCGGCGAGCGAACCAACGAAGTCGGCTCGCGCAAGTTCAAACGCCTGATCACCGAAGAGCGATACGAGGAAGCCGCGGAGATTGCCCGGCAGCAGGTCAAGGGCGGCGCACAGGTCTGCGATGTGAACTTGCAGAACGCCGACCGCGATGAGCTCTACGATGTCGACCGCTTCTACGAAAAGATGATTCGAGTCGTGAAGGCGCCGACCATGATTGACACAACCGACCCGGTCGCCATCGAGCGCGCGCTTACTTATTGCCAGGGCAAGTCGATCATCAACTCGATCAATCTGGAAGACGGGCTCGAGAAATTCGACCGAGTCACGCCGCTTGCGCGCAAGTACGGAGCCGCGCTGATCGTCGGCTGTATCGACGAAGACAAAGAGCAAGCGCAGGCCATCACGCGAAAACGCAAGCTCGAGATCGCGCGCCGCTCGGTCAAGCTGCTCAACGAGGACTACGGAATCCGAACTGAGGACATCATCATCGACCCGCTTGTGTTTCCCTGCGCGACCGGCGACCAGAACTACGTCGGCAGCGCGGTCGAGACAATCGAAGGCGTCCGGTTGATCAAGCAGGAAATCCCTCACGTCAAGACGATCCTCGGGATCAGCAACGTCTCTTTCGGCTTGCCCGATGCCGGTAGAGAGGTCCTCAATTCGGTGTTCCTGTATCACTGCACGAAAGCCGGGCTCGACCTCGCGATAGTCAATTCAGAGAAGCTGGAACGTTACGCTTCGATCCCGGCTGAGGAACGCCGCCTCTCAGAAGACCTGCTGTGGAATCGCGGTGACGATCCGATCGCTGCGTTCGCGGCGCACTTTCGCGGCGCATCTTCAAGGCAAAAGAAAAGCGCAAGCGATCTCCCTCTCGACGAGCGGCTGGCAAACTACATCATCGAAGGCACTAAAGAAGGCTTGATCGCCGACCTCGACCTCAAGCTCAAAGAAGCTGAGCCGCTTGACATCATCAACGGACCACTGATGGCCGGAATGTCCGAGGTCGGGCGTCTGTTCAACAACAACGAGCTGATCGTCGCCGAGGTGCTTCAAAGCGCCGAGGCTATGAAGGCCGCGGTTTCTTATCTCGAACAGTTCATGGAGAAGAGCGCCGAGAGCAGCCGGGGACGGATCATACTTGCGACCGTCAAAGGCGACGTGCACGACATCGGCAAGAACCTTGTCGACATCATCCTGTCGAACAACGGTTATCAGGTCATAAATCTCGGGATCAAGGTCGCGCCCGAAGTCTTGATTCAGGCGGTGCGCGAACATAATCCGGACGCGATCGGATTGTCAGGCCTGCTGGTGAAGTCGGCGCAGCAGATGGTGCTCACCGCCGAAGACTTGAAGGACGCGAGCATCGATCTGCCGCTGCTTGTCGGCGGAGCGGCGCTGTCAGACCGGTTCACTCGGACGAAGATCGCGCCTGCTTATAACGGCACGGTTGCTTACTCGAACGACGCGATGAACGGTCTCGATCTTTTGAACCGTCTCATGAACGCGGAATCGCGCGCGCGGCTCGAAGCTGAACTGCTTGACCGAGATTTGGGAGCGAAGCCCGCAGCGCCGCGGATCACGCTGGATGAAACTGAACAGCGGAGCTCGAAGGTCTCACTGAACGTTTCGATTCCGCCGGTTCCTGATCTCGATCGCCACGTGATTGAAATCGAGGACCTCGACGAAGTCTGGAGCTACATCAACCCGCAGATGCTTTACGGCCGGCATATGGGCTTACGTGGCCGGTTCAACGATTTGATCGAAGCCGGCGACCGGCGTGCGGTCGACTTGGAAGCGAAGATCGAAAAGGTCAAAGCCGAATGCCGGACAGGAGCAATGCGGGTCAGAGCGTTGTGGCAGTTCTTCGAAGCCGAGTCAGTGGGCAATTCAATAGAGATCTTTTCGGGGCGAGGCGCGGACGTGCCGCTCGAAGTTTTCCGGTTCCCGCGGCAGCGCAAACCGGACGGCGTTGCGCTGAGTGACCTGGTCCTTCCGCCTGAGCTCGATGCTAGCGGGACGGCGGCCGGTCGCGATCATATCGCACTATTCGTTACAACCGCCGGTGAGGGCATACGGGGACTTGCTGAAGAAGCTAAGCAGGCGGGCGAGTACCTGAGATCATACGCGCTTCAGGCGTTGGCGCTCGAGACTGCCGAAGCGGCCGCCGAGTGGCTGCACTCGCGGCTTCGAGCAGCATGGGGCTTCCCTGATCCGCCGGATCTCAAACGCCAATCGCTGTTCCAAGCTCGCTATCGAGGTAAGCGATATTCGTTCGGCTATCCGGCTTGTCCCGATCTGGAATCACAGGCGGGGCTGTTCCGTTTGCTGCGCCCGGAAGAGATCGGCGTGGAGTTGACTGAAGGTTTCATGATGGAACCAGAAGCGAGCGTCTCGGCGCTTGTGTTCCACCATCCCGACGCGACTTACTTTTCGGTTGGCAGTCAAGAGCTCGCGGAGGCTACTGCTGATTAGACAGCAAGTCATAAGCCTAGGCCAAGTTAGTTGCCTTTTTACAAAGCTACGTCACGCGACATCGTGTATAATCAGCCGCTAAGGTTCGATTATGTCTTTTCGAAAGCCACACGTAAGAATGAGCGTCGCCGAATACCTGGAGTGGGAGAAGGATAGCACTGTAAGGCACGAGTACCTCGACGGCGAGGTGTATGCGATGTCGGGCGCAACGCGTCGGCACAATCGCGTCGCAAACAATCTGAACATCCAGCTCAGCTTGCGATTAGGCGGCGGGCCTTGCCAGGTGTTTATTTCGGACGTAAAGGTTTACATAGAGGCATTCAATTTCTTCTACTATCCCGACCTCGTAGTGACCTGCGATCCGGAAGACAACGATGAATACTTCGCCAAACGACCGGTGCTCGTTGTAGAAGTAGAGTCGCCGAGCACGTCCGCGATTGACAGACGCGAGAAGTTGATTGCGTATCGCAAGCTAGAGAGCCTTCAGGAATACTTGATGCTGGCACAGGACCGGATTAGCTGTGAGATCTACCGCCGAGACCAAGCTGGAAATTGGTGGTCTGAACAGCTCGGACCCGACAGAGAGCTGCGGCTTGAGTCGGTTGGCGTAAGCTTACCACTGGCGAGTCTCTACGATGGCGTCACCTTCCCAGAACCCTGATCACTCAGAAAATCGGTTTGGTCCGGACGAACTTCGGAAGTTGCGCGTAAGCGAGGCCCGTGAGCCCGAGTCTACTGCTTCTTGAGTGTTGGGTTGACCTTCGCTACGGTGCCTGCCTTTACCTGGATCTCTTTCTGAAAGAATCTGTAGCCGGGCCTTTCGAGATGAACGGTGTACTTACCCGGGTGAAGCCCGATAATCGTCGTCGGAGTCAGACCTCTCGGTTGAGGCTCGCCCGCTCCGCCCTCATCTGTGGGCACCAGGAGCACTCGAGCGCCGGAGGGGATTGATGTGACGACGATAGTTCCGGTCGCGCTCTGATTCGGTTGCTGCGAAGGCTTGCCGGGCGACGAATTCGCTTGCGCAACATTTGCGTTGCTCTTCGGTTGATTATTTTTTGCAGGAGGAGTAGTACTACACCCCGGCGCGACGATCGAGCTGACAGCAAGAAACAACAGAATCGCAATATGCCGTCTTAGTTTCATGCCAACCTCTCGTCGATCATGCATCATCTCACCTCATCAGCTTTGAAAATGTCGTTGGGGAAGTGCTTGTGCCCGATGCGCGTCGCGTTTTCGCTGTAGTCAAGAACCACGACATTTAGCGTACAGCATGGCTCTCAAGGTGACAAAGCTCCGTTGCTTGTTAACGCCCGCTTCGATGTACATACTGAATGATGCAGTAACAGCTTAGGACGCAAGGCTCCTTGGTTTGATGCCAAAAGGTAAGCAGATTCATCTGGTAATGCGGGATATGCTCTTTCTCACCTGGGCAGTACAGCCCGAAGCTGTTCGTGAGATGATTGATGCCCGGCTTGAGCTTGATACAAAGATAGACTCCGAAGGCCGTGTTATCGCCTTCATGTCGGCCGTGTGCTTTCGTGTGGCCGAAGTTCGGTCAAGCGTACTGCCGCTGCCACGCTTGAATTTCGAACAGGTGAACTGTCGCGCTTACGTGAAAGCCGGCGAGATTCCCGCAGTCTTTTTCCTGGATATGAAAGTCAACTCGCGAATGATTACGACGCTGACCAATTTTTTGGGCGTGCCCATTCGCTACGAGGACATCGACATCGCGACTGCGCCTGGAGATAACGGCTCACTCAGTTATGCGGTACAATCGGCCGGACTTCGGGCGCGGGTGGTGATTGGAGAGCCCGAAGACGGCAATGCCCCGGCCGGGAACATGGAACCTGGGTTCGTAACCGATAGGCTCGTCGGTTATGCCGGCAAGGGCGACAACATGTTCAAGATTGAAATCGACCAACCCGGGCTAAACACGATCGGCGGCCGCGTTGAGAGTGTGGAGGGGCAGAGGCTCGAAGAGCTTAGACTATTGACCGCGGATCAATCGTCGCAGCCATACTCGGCGCTATACGTTCGCGAGACCGTATTTGGAACTGATATGCCGACTCGCAACTCGGGACTTGTTTAGCGGTCGCTGTTAGGAACCTGCGGCCTATTACTGCGCTTGCTTCACCGTTGAGCCGGCGGGCGCGATTAGGTTAGGATAGACACACGCTTTTCAAAGATGGGGTATCGATGAAGCCTTTCAAGTTCACGCATTTTCTGATTCTGTCTGTTTCCGCCGGTGCGTTTGTGATTATCGGATTCACATCAGGCGGCGCTGGAAGCCGGGCCGCCCAGAACAAAGCGGACAAGCGATCGGCCCGGGAGACAACTCAAGCTAGCGGAGAGATCGTCAGGTTATCAGCTCCCGCAAAAACGGCTCCAGGAGCCACTTCCGCGAGTGCGAACCTGGCAGCGTTTGATTTGGCGGCTGATCGGAACGCAGAGCTTCGGACGAGCTTGGCGTGGACGTTTGGCGGCAAGACTCAACACGGCTGGAGTCTCTATGCTCCTTTGATCGCTGGTCTGATTTCCGCGAACGTCGAAGGCGCCGGGAACGAGTTCGCAATGCGGCTTTCGCTTTGGCAGACAGCCAACGGCGTCGAACCAACAGGAGTGTTGGAGAGCGATACATGGTCGCAAATGATCTCCAGCTTTCAGTCTCGAAGAATCAAGGGCCGGCCTTATCCGTCGCCAGGCGAGCTCGTAACGATTCCTATCTCGGACTGCTACGACCCAACACGCGCCGAGGAGCTGCGCAAGGCCGAACGCGAGACTTTCGGCGCTTATAAGCGTTTGGTCGCGGCGGCGGCGGCTGACTCATCGCTCGGGCTCAAAG
>Ga0114129_10017914_pt1 | contig 10082 bp, 7 predicted proteins | sample RhiMetdeltSRZDD1_FD_80071 | JGI IMG/M metagenome (GOLD analysis project Ga0114129, IMG submission 80071) | Populus rhizosphere microbial communities from Tennessee, USA - Rhizosphere MetaG P. deltoides SRZDD1 (version 2) (version 2) | ecosystem: Host-associated > Plants > Roots > Rhizosphere >...
GGCTCATGGCGAACAGGTCCGGAAGGTGGCCGGCACCCAGATAGGGATCGTTGAGGACGACGACATCCCCCGGCTCGAGCGTCCCGGGTGGGTACACCGCGAGCATGTTCCGAACTGCGTCCGGCATCGCGCCGAGGTGCGCAGGACTGCGATTCGCCTGCGCCAACATTCGGCCGGCGGCGTCGAACACGGCGGTCGAGTAGTCACCGCCTTCGCGGACCTGGTCCGAGTAGGCCGTCCGCTGCTGGGCCTCGGCCATCTCCTCGGCGATCGCAGCGAGGCGACCCCAGACCACTGCGACCGTGAGTGGGTCCATCGTCACGCGCCTGCCTCGATGTGAACCAGCAGGCTGCCGTCGGCGGCCACCTCGACGCGGTCGCCGGGCAGCGCGACGGTCGTCGTGGTCGTCTCGCCGATCAGACAGGGACCCTCGACGAATTGCCCCACGCGAAGATGGTCGCGGTCGTGGACCTCGACCTCGATCACGCCGGTCTCCGGGTAGAAGGCACGTCGGCGCGATCGCGTCAGCGAACCCCCGCCTTCGCCCAGGCTCGGCGTCGGGGACCGGGTCGCGCTCGGGCGCACGAGCGACACGTGCCAGGTGACCACCTCGACGGCGTGCGCCACATCGCGATAGCCGTACGCCTGTTCATACCTCCGGTGGAATGCCTCCGCGATCGTCGTCGGATCCCTCTCGTCCCGATCGATGGGAACACGGAGCTCGTATCCCTGGCCCTCGTAGCGCATCCCGAGCACGAGGCGCGCCTCGCTTTCGCCATTCGCACCGAACGAGCCTCTCGCAGCCTCACGGATGAGCTCGTCGATGAGGGCGGAGCACCGTTTGCCGGCGCCGTTCGTGCCGAGACCGATCCGCGCCGTGCGTGTCACCTCACTCGAGCCGACAGCCTCCAGCAGGCCACGCGCAGAGCCGCCGCTCGCGGCGCGCGGAACGATCGCGATCTTCGCGCCGAGCACTCGTGCGAGGCGCGGCCCGTGCGCCGGACCCGCACCGCCCGTGCAGACGAGTGCGTGCTCGCGGGGGTCGAATCCACGGTTGATCGAGACGAGGCGGATCGCGTGCTCCATGTCCAGAGTTGCGACCTCGTGGATCCCCCACGCAGCGTCGAGGCGATCGACGCCGAGCTCGCCCGCGAGCCGGTCGACGGCTGTGTCGGCTGCGGCCACGTCCAGCACGACGCCGCCTGCGAACACGGACGGCTCGTAGTAGCCGAGGAGAAGGTTGGCGTCCGTGACGGTCGGGAATGCACCGCCCCGGCCGTAACACGCGGGCCCTGGGTCGGCGCCGGCGCTCCGGGGACCAACGCGTAGCGTCCCCTCGCGCACCTCGGCGATGCTGCCGCCTCCCGTACCGACCTCGACGAGATCGAGTGCCGGGATGTCGACCGGCAGCCCGCTGCCGCGGCGGCTCTCGACTCGCTGCAGCTCGAAGTAGGTCGTGGTCGCCGGGACACCTGAGCTGACGAGCGCCGCCTTCGCCGTCGTCCCGCCCATGTCGAACGAGATCACGTCGCTGAAGCCGGCGGATTGGCCGAACGCCGACGCGCCGACGACGCCGGCGGCCGGGCCCGATTCCAGCGTGCGTACCGGCCGTTCGGCGACCTGGGCGAGTGAGGCGAGACCGCCGCTCGACTGCATGACCCAGACCGGAGCGCGAATCCCTGCGGCGGGGAGCGCATCCACGAACGCGGTCAGGTACTCGGACACCGCCTTCGCGATGTACGCGTTCACCACCGCGGTGTTGGCGCGCTCGTACTCCCGCGCCTGGAGGGACACCTCGCTCGATGCCGTCACGACGACGCCGGGGAGCGCGTTGGACAGCACGGCGGCGGCTCGACGCTCGTGCTCGGAATTCGCGTACGCATGCAGGAAGGCGACGGCGACCGCGTCGACGCCGGCGCGGCGAAGCTCCATGCCGATCGCCTCGAGCTCCTCTTCGACGAGCGGGACGAGCACGGAGCCGTCGGCGAGGACGCGCTCCGTCACCTCGAAGCTGAGCGACCGTGGGACGAGCGGCTCGGGCTTGTCCAGCTGGACGTCGTACATGCTCCAGCGCAGCGCGCGCTGGATCTGGAGCACGTCCCTGAAGCCTCGTGTGGTGACGAGGGCGGTCCTCGGCCCACTGCGCTCGAGAACCGTGTTCGCGCCCCTCGTGGTCGCGTGAACGACCTCGTCGACCTGTCCGCCCTCGATACCTGCCTGCTCGAGCACGGCTCGCACGCCCGTGATGATCGAACCGACCAGATCCGACGACTCCGCGAGCACCTTCTCGAAGACCAGGTCCCCCTCATCCGTCGTCAAGACGAGGTCGACGAACGTGCCGCCGACGTCGATCCCAAGACGGGGCATCGAGCGACTCTAACGGATTGCATGCAACATGTCAGAGCACTATCGTCGCGGCATGACCGTGGTCGAGCGCCACTTCGTAGATGTCCCGGCGGGCGTCGTCCATTACGCCGCGTGCGGCGAGGGAGAGCCCGTCCTGCTGCTCCACCAGACCCCGCGCTCCTGGGACGAGTATCGCGATGTGCTGCCGCTGCTCGGGCGCCGACGCCGGGCGATCGCGATGGACACGATCGGCTTCGGCGACTCGTCCCGGTTGACGCCCGGGGAAGACTCGATTGAGCGCTGGGCGGAGGTCGCGGTCAGCCTGCTCGACGCGCTCGGGATCGAACGCGCGGCGGTCGTGGGGCATCACACCGGCGGGTACATCGCGGTCGAGATCGCCGCTGCACGGCGCGAACGGGTTTCCGCCCTCGTGCTCTCCGGCGTCGCGCTCCACCCTCTCGAGACGCGCCTCGAACACGCACGCACGGCGGTGGTCGACAACGCGAGCCCTGAGCTGGACGGCTCGCACCTGGCGGAGCTCTGGCGCCAGCGCGCCGGCTTCTATCCCGAGGACACCGCGCTCCTCGAGCGATTCATCGTCGACTGCCTGCGGGCGGGCGACCTCGCTGCCGAGGGACATCGGGTGGTCGCCCGCTATCCGCTCGAGGAGCGGCTACCGATGCTCTCGTGCCCCGTCCTGCTGATCGCGCCGACGGCGGACCCGTACGCCTTTCCAGCCGTGCCGGGACTCGACGCGGCTGTGCCCCATGCGACGGTGACGGTGATCGAGGGTGGGATGGTGCCGCTGCCCGACCAGCTCCCGGGCCCGTTCGCGGCCGCCGTCGAGGCGTTCCTCGACGGGCTCGAACGTGCCTGAACCGGCTAGATCGCGCCGCCCGCTTGCTCGATCGCGGCACGCGAGATCTGCTTACCCGTCTCCAGATTCGTCCGCAGGGCCGAACGCACCGCGGCAATGTCACCGCGCTCGTAGGCGCTGACGATCGAACGATGCTCCTCGCTCGAACCGCCGGCCGCGGAGACGCCGAGGACGAGCAAGGCGCGCTCTTGCAACTGGAACACACAGAGGCGGCGGTACATCTGCGACATCGTCGAGTTCCGCGCCAGGTCGACCTGGAACTCGTGAAAGGCTCGATTCGCATGGATATACCTCGACGGGTTCGTCATCCTCTTCCCGCGGACCGGCTTGATCGTGTCGTCGAGGAGCCCCCGAAATCGCGCGAGATCGCCCTCGCTCACCTTGCCGACGGTGAGGTCGGCGGCATGCAGCTCGAGCGCGAGGCGCGCCTCGTACAGCTCGTCCATCAGGTCGGCCGCGGGCGGCCTGACCACATAGCCGCGCGGCTCGCTGTTCACCAGGCCCTCCGTTGTCAGCCGGGTAAGCGCGTGGTGCACGGGGCTCCGCGAAACCCCGAGCTGGTCGGCCAGCGTCTGGAGGCTGATCTTCTGACCACCGCCGAACTCGCGCGTCAACAGCCGAGCCTTGATCGCTTCGTAGACCTGATCGTTGAGGTCAAGCCGGACGATCTCGGCCTGTCCTCCCGGAACCGAGCTCACCCGGACCCGTCCCTCGTCGGCTCACCGCGCCCGTGCGCCACGAGAGCACGAAAGTCAGCGATTGCCCGCTCAGGCGCGAGGGCAAAGGCGGGGCCCCGGCTGGGACCGAGCCCGGTCAGCCGCGCGAGCCTCGTCGCGGCCTCGGTGAGCTTGAGCGCCACTGCCACCGAGTTCACCACGGGCGCGTGACCGACCGCCATGCCGTGCTCCCCGGCGAAGAGCAGGCTGGGCAATGCGCCGGCGGGGACGATCACGTCGGCCCCTCCTTCGACGAGCGGTGCGACCACCTCGCGGAACTGCACCAACAGGCGCGCATAGGCATCCTGGTCGCCGGCGAACGCGGGAGCGAAATCCTCCACGACCAAGCCGAGGCCCGCCACGTGGGTAACGCGGCCGCCGACCCCGTAGAGATCGGCCTGCTCCCGGTGCCAGCGATCGAACACGGGGTCGATCGAGACCAGGGCGATCTGCCGTCCGAGCAACGACGCCCAGTGGAGCGCGAGCTCACCCAAGCCGAGGACCGGAATCGCGACGGCCGAACGTGCCTCGTAGAGGCCCGGGTCCTGGAAGTGGCCCATCACGAAGGCGTCGTAGCCTTGCTCCGCCGACTCCAGGGCGTTGTCGATCGCGAGAACGGCGCACCTGAACTCGGTGAGGCGGCCGAAGTCGCGGTCCGGCGGCGTGATTCCGTGGACGTCGACGGTCGTTCCGTCGTCCGCGATCTCTTCGAGATATGCGCTCAGACGGTCGAGATACGGGGCGTTCTGCGCAGGATCGACGAAGCTCTGCCACCAAATGCGCACTACCTGACCCTCCCGCGCTTCGACGATTCAGCGGGCGCATCATTGCATGTCGCATGTCGCGCGACGATGGCGGCGCTCCCCTCGGTCGCCAGCCGCACGAGGTCTCCGCCGGCCGTCCCTTCGAGTCGTGCGATCACCGGGACGGTCCCCTCAACACGCACCGTCCCGAGCCGGGTTGCAGAGGACAGCAGCGACCTTCCTGCGGCGCGATGCACCGTCGTCATATCTTCGACGACGCCCTCCACCACACTCTCTCGGTCGAGGTCGAACCTCCCGCACCTCGGGCACCAGAGCCTCTCGGGAAATCCGCGCCACCCGCACGCTGGACACATGCTCAGCACGACGCCGTTCAGGAGACACGCTCCAGCACGGCCACATTCGCGCATGCTCCGTGGCGGTAGGCGACCATCCCATAGCCCGAGGCGACGCCGATACGGGCTCCTACGACCTGGCGCTCGGCGTCGACGACGCCCCTGAGCTGACGGACGACTTCGACGAGTCCGTGCATGCCCCCTGCAGCGCCGGCCTGGCCGGCCGAGAGCTGGCCACCCGACGTGTTGACTGCGAGCGCGCGCGTCGCGATTCGATCGTCGACCAGTCGCTCCAGGTCGCCGTCAACCGCGAACCCGAGATCCTCGAGTTGGACGAGCACCATCGCCGGGTAGTCGTCATAGACGGAGACGACCTCGACCTCGTCTGGCCCGACACCACTTGCGGCCCACACCTCGGGTGCGGCTGCGCGTAGCCCGGTCTGGAGCCCATCTCCCTCCTGGTGATCCACGTTGTGGCATGCGGCGACGGCGCGGATTCGGACCGCGCTGCCGGTTCTGTCTGTGCTCACCACCACCGCGTCAGCGCCCGCGACGACAGGCACGCAGTCATAGATCGAGAGCGGATCGGCCACCAGGGGCGCGGCGAGGTACTCCCCGAGCGTCAACGGTGTCCGGTAGACGGCGAGCGGGTTGGCGGCCGCCCACGCGCGCTGCGAGATCACGAGCTTGCCATAGGCCTCACGGCCGAGGCCGTGTCGTGCCATGTGGCGTTGCGTCAGTAGCGCGAAGAGCGCGTTCGGCCCACCCGTCGGGAGCGGAGCGAGATGGTCGCGCGTCGCGGTGTTGAACTCGTCGACGAGTCGGACGAAGTCATCCGGATCGAAGCGATCGCCGGCGAGGAGGAGCACGCACCTCGCGTCGCCTGCTTCGACGGCTCGGCGGGCGTGCTGAAGCATGTCGATCCCCGAGGCGCCTCCCGTCGCAGAGTCCATCAACCAACGCACACGTAGGCCGAGCCGGAAGGCGAGATCGATCGCGTGGTCAGGGGCAAGCGAAAACGAGGCGACCCCGAGCCCGTCCACATCACTGGGGCTCAAACCAGCATCTTCGAGAGCGCGCCGACCCGCGTCGGCAAGCAACGCCGGCGTCGTGACGCCCGGCGCGGGATGCCGCGCGTAGGGTGACTCGCCTGCGCCGACGATGAGCGCCTCCACCTGCCCATTCTCGCCGTGGACCAGAGCAGAACGTCGTCTCGACGAGCTGCGGGCCGAACGCCTCCCCGGGGCAAGCCTGGAACAGCCAGACGAAAAATCCGCCCTCACCCAGCACGCGCTTGACACGGCGGCGGCCGCATTCGAGACTCGTTGCATCTCACTCGGCCCGTGGTGGAACGAGGAGGTTCGGCGTGTCCGCGAGAGAGCTTGACCGGCTTCATCGGGTGCCTGCTTCGATGCCGGCCGCAAGCGCCGCGCCACAGCGCACCTGCGCATGCGGTGGCCTAGCGGGGCCTCAGGGCGAGTGCGCGGCCTGTAGAGCCCGACGGCTCGGCGGCCTCGAGGGCCTAGGGAGCGACCACGACTTCAGCCGCATTGCCGTCGTTGCGGCGCAGCCGCTTGTGTCTACCGGGGACGTCGAAGCGACCGGAGACGACGACCTCTCGGCGGTCGATCCGGAGTCACCGCTCCAGCACGCCCCGTCGTGCGGCATGACGGCGTTCTTCCTGTCGATGGTCGTGGGGCCGGAGGCCGCAGGCTGCCGGATCCCCGACGGCAAGTACGGCGTCGCGAGACTGGCCAAGTTCCGGGTGAGTGGTCTTGCAGGGAAAGAAGTAACGGTCGGAGAGCGCTTCAAGGTGCTCAATGACCCATACGGACTTGCGGGCAAACTCACGCCTCAAAGCGCGCCAACGACCAATGGAATCTTCGACGACTGCTACGCGATCGCGAGCGACAAGCCGCTGCCGCCCGATTTCGAGCTCAAGGTCGAGCAGAACCACCTTGTCGGCGAGACCGTTATCAGCCGAAACGAGATCACCTACACGCCAAGCCGCATCGGCTTCTGCGCCTACAGCCGGCTTCCAAGCTGCGACTTCGGAGGACGTTGCCGAAAGTAGCCGGGTCGGCGACGGTGGAAAGGCGCATGGAGGCCCCGGCTCAGCCGGCGCCGAAGGTCTTCAGCAATTCCTCGAGGTCCTTGTCCACCTGAGCGAAGGCCTGCTTCCCGTACCGCTGCAGTTCGCGCGCGTCGTCCATCCTCGACGTCGCGGTGTCGGTGATGTTCGGGAGCTGCTCCTTCAGCCAAGCGTTCTCTTTGCCGAGCCGGCGCACCTCGGCGGAGCGAAGCAGGCTGACCGACTCCCTCGTCTCGGCGATCTCCGCGTCGACGTCGTCCGTCAGCACCCGCTGCGCCAGCGCGACCGCACCCCGAAGCTGCTCCACGACGAGCCCGCCGATCATCGGCTCGGGGTCGCGCGTCTCGTCGCTCGGACGGGCCGCCTCGATCTCGGGGATCGCGACGACGGTTCCCGGCGGCACCTCGTCGAGCCGGCGGAGGAACGGATTCGCGTCGGTGAGCGCCTTTGCCGCCACGCGCTGCGCCGCCTGCGTCGGCTTCCCCTCGAATGCGTAGACGCGGCCGGCGAGCGCGTCGAGGGTCTCGTTCTCCATCGTCACGGCAAAGCGCATGGCGTCCTCCTACGGAATGTTGAGCGGGGCCCACTGCGACGTCGGCGGAAGCGGCGCGTTGTTGACGAAGATGCCGCCGGTCGCGATGTTGCCCAGCAGGGTGAACGGGCCCGCCGCGACGCGAAGATCGAGCGCGCGGCCCTTCACGGGCCCGTCGAGGTAGTTGTTGCTGGTCACGGCCGCGCCGGCCTCAACGAACGCGGTCGTCGAGCCTTCGCGCGCCTCGAGGAAGCAGCGGTTGTCGTTGAAGAGACAGGGCGCGTCGGTCTCGATGCGCACGGCCGGGGCCTCGCCGTACGCCTCGACGAGGTTGCCCCGCACCGCGAGCGACCCTCTGCCCCGCGGGAACTCGAATGCGCGTCCGGCCTGGGCGAAGAAGCTGAACATCTGATCCCCCGCGACGAGGACGACGGTGCCGGCGAGCGGCTCGGCGAACTCCTTCATGCCGGCGACCAGGATCCCGAACCACTCCGACCGCGGCTGGCTCGACGGCCCGGCGTCGGCACGTCGAACGCTGTTGTCGAGGACGTCGGCGCGCTGGAACGGGTCGACCACCAGGATCCCTGCCGAGAGACCGACGAAGTCGTCCGCGGGCGCCACGTCGGCGACCGTGTTGCCCGTGATCCGGACGCCCTGGCAGCCGGCCGCCGCGATCCCGAAGCGGAAACGGGCGAGGGGCGAGCTCAGACCGACGCCGTCGACCTCGTTCCCGACGATCGAGACGTCGCGGCAGCGGCCGAGCTGTATGCCGGCGACGCTGTCGGTCCGCTCGTTCTGGAGGAGGCCGACATCGAGCACCTGGTTCCGCTCGACGGCGACGAGACGGCCGGAGGCCCGCCCGTCCATGACCACTCCGCCGCCGCCGATCTGCTGGACCATGTTGTCCGCGATTAGCGCCGACTGCACGAGCGTCCGGATCGCGATGCCGTTGCCCACGACGTCGGTGACGCGGTTGCCGCGCACCTGGCAGCGGTCGATTCCGGCCGGACGCAGGCTCGGCGCGAGCAGGATGCCGTCGCCCGTCAGGAACGCAGCCAGGAAGGCGGGCCCGGCGGCGCCTGTTTCGAACATCGCCGACAGCCCGGTCAAGGACCCCTCGCGGCGGTTGGCGCCGAGTCCGCGGAGGCGACCGACGTCGTTGTCGACCACCCGGGCGTCGTCGGTTCCCGAGACGATCCCGTAGCCGAGCCCGCGGACGAGGTTGTTCCGGATGTCGACACGCCCGCCGGGGCCGGTGACGCCGGTCGTCACGATCGCGCCGCGGAGGCACACCAGCAGCGAGTTCGCGCTGATGCGGGTTTCGCTCAGCTGGAGGCTGAAGCCCTCGAGAGAGACTCCGGTCAACCAGCAGAGAAAGAGGTTGTCCTCAATCGCCAGGTCGAACGTCAGTAGGTAGCCGGTCGGCTCGATCGCCACGGCCTCGGAGCTCTTGACCCGGGTGTCGACGCCGAGGTCCATCGGCCGCTTCACGTCGAGCTTGCCGTAGAGGTCACCCCAGAGCGAGCCGATGCCAATCGTCCCGACGAGGATGTTCTCCTGAATGAGCGTCTCGAGGACGATTCCGTCAAGCGCGATGAGCGGGGCGCCCGCGCCCTTCGGCCCGAACATGCGGCCGAAGTCGACCACTGCCGCACGGGCGAGCACCGCCTTGATGTTGTCGGGCGGGCACGGATCAATAGGCTGCGGCGGCGGGGTGCCCGGCGGCGGCGGTTGATCACCCGGTGGCTCGCTCTGGAGCAAACCGAGCTGGAGGAGGACGCAGCGCTCGATGATGGTTCCGATCGTGTTCCGGAGGAGGATCGCGATCCCCAGCGGCGCCGCGCCCCGGCGCGCCAGCGACGAGGTGACGATCGCCAGCCGGTCGATCGTCACGCCAAGCGAGGTCTCGACCCAGATCGCCGGCCCGCGGCCGGCGTTGACGAGGATCGTCTTCCAGCCCTTGCCCTGGAGCTCGATCGACCGCGCGCCCTTGATGCGGACCGGCTCATCGAGCCGGTAGATCCCGACGTCGAGGCAGATCTTCCCGCCCGTCGAACTGACCATGTTGACGGCGTCCTGGATCGTCAGCGTCCCCGTGGCGTGCGATTCGGGCGTGACGCAGACCGTGCAGTCGCAGCACGCCTCGCCCTCCGGCTGTGACGGCGGCTGTCGGCAGTCGACGACTGAGTCCGGGAAGGTCACGACCGCGAGCCGGCAGAAGTGGTGCTTGATGCCGCGTGGCGGTTCCTCGACAAGCTCCTCGACCGAGGCGTCAGCGGTGCGGGCCGCGAAAACCCAGTAGTCGCCCACGTGGAAGTCGCCGCCGGAGGGGTCGACGTCGAAGCTCACCTGGACGCCGTCCTCGAGCACGATCGGCGAGGCGGGGGTCGCGGGAACGGTGATCACGCCGCCCGCGGCGTCGA
>Ga0114129_10017916_pt1 | contig 10081 bp, 11 predicted proteins | sample RhiMetdeltSRZDD1_FD_80071 | JGI IMG/M metagenome (GOLD analysis project Ga0114129, IMG submission 80071) | Populus rhizosphere microbial communities from Tennessee, USA - Rhizosphere MetaG P. deltoides SRZDD1 (version 2) (version 2) | ecosystem: Host-associated > Plants > Roots > Rhizosphere >...
CTGTCACGAGACAACGGTATCGAGGCCGATCCCGAGACAGAAATCACGATCAGTGCCGGAGCAACTGGCTCGTTTCACGCGGCTTGTCTAGCACTGCTGAAGCCTGGCGATGAAGTGATTCTGCTCGAACCCTACTATCAGTACCACATCAACGCCTTGCTCGCCGTCGAAGCGGTTCCAGTCATCGTCACCATGCAGGCTCCGGATTGGACATTCTCTCCGGAAGCTGTTGAACGGGCCGTGACTCAGCGGACGAGAGCGATCGTCGTGAATTCGCCCGGTAATCCATCAGGAAAAGTCTTCACCAGAGCAGAACTCGATGCAGTTGCCCAGATAACCACTAAGCACGACCTGTTTGTCTTCACCGACGAGATCTACGAATACTTTCTCTACGACGGCCGCCGGCACGTGAGCATGGCCTCCTTGCCCGGTATGGCGGAGCGGACGATTACGATCGGCGGCTATTCGAAAACGTTCAGCATTACTGGATGGCGCATTGGTTACAGTGTGGCTGCGAAGCCATGGTCGCAAGCCATTGGAGCGATGAACGACCTGTTATATGTCTGCGCTCCGACGCCGTTACAAGCTGGCGTGGCCGCCGGCATCAACGAACTGCCGGCCGCGTTTTATCGGCAATTGGCGAAAGACTATCAAGAAAAGCGGGACCGGTTTTGTGCGGCGTTGGCCCGGGCTGGTTTGGCACCATCCGTTCCTCAAGGAGCCTATTACGTGCTCGCGGATGTGACGAGGTTGCCGGGAAAAACCGGAAAAGACCGCGCGATGCATGTGCTCCGCACGACCGGTATTGCGGGCGTCCCGGGAGAGGCCTTCTTCTCTGGCCCGGAAGGATCTCGGTTCATCCGGTTCAGCTATGCCAAGACCGATGCAGATCTGGACGAAGCCTGTCGACGCATCGTACGACTCTCCTGAACAAGGGTGGTCATCACTTGTCCAGTTGAGAGGTCCATGGTATGAAATCGGGTATGGTGTTCATCAACTGGAAGATCGGTATCCTGTCGGCCCTGCTCCTATCAATAGCTGCCTGCACCACACCGCCTCTTCGTGATGAGGAAACACCGCTGATGCCTGCTCCCTCTGGCCTCACCGAAGATCGGCGTGTGTTGGCAGGGGAGTGGGACTATGAGGATGGCGTGGTGGTCACGCTGACGCTTGATGAGCAGGGCAACGGGAGCTATGCCTGGAAAGGCGGTCGATTCGAGACGCGATCTCTTTCGGATCATACATGGCAGGGGATGTGGTTCCAGGGAGAGAACGACCGTGAAGGCGGATTTACCGTACAACTCTCCCCGGATTTTTCCGATGGAGAAGGTCGATGGTGGTACACGAGAATTGAATCTGACCAAGCCCCGACAGAGAAAGGCGGGACCTTTCGCTTGACCAGAAAACCCTCTTATCCCGCATCTGATGAAACTCCGCCAGCCCCCTGAGGTCCATGCACGAACGTAAGCATGTCCGGTTTGCAGTTCAGCGGCCCGTGACATTTCAGGGAGACACCCTATCGGGCAACGGTACGATTCTCAATATCTCTCGGGAGGGTTGCGCCATTACCTCGGAGACCGCGGCCGGGAACGAATCCTACGTGCAATTAAAAATGCAGTTGCAGGAGAAGGAAGAACCGATCCAGGTCGACCTGGCCGCGATACGTTGGTCCTCCGCGGCGAAGTTTGGCGTTGAATTCATCAAGATGCACCCAGAAGCAGGGCTGCGTCTGCAGCAGTTCGTTAAGTTGCTGGAATAGCGGGCCGATCGTAGCAGGCCTTCAACTACTTGATGGCCACGGTTCTGACTTGGTCGTAGGTGGTCAGACCGGCGAGCGTCTTCAAGATTCCATCCTGAGCGAGAGTGATCATGCCTTCCTTCTTGGCGAGGCTGATCATCTCTGCCGTTTTGGCGCGGGTCTGGATCAGATTCCTTAACTCGTCCGATCCTCGCAACAGTTCGTGCAACGCCACCCGTCCTCGAAACCCGGTCTTGTTACAGTGGTCGCAGCCACGTCCGCGATAGAGCCGGAAACTATCCTCATAGGATGCGAGTCCTAACGACTCCCACAAGGTCGAGCCAAACACGCGAACAAGCTTTTCGTATTCATCGACCGATGGATGGTAGCTCTCTTTGCAGTGAGTACAGATCCGTTTGCAGAGCCGTTTGGCAAGGATGCCCTGCATGGTATCGGCGAAGTTGAAGGGATCGCATCCCAAGTCGAGGAGGCGGACTACCGTTTCGACGGCACTATTGGTGTGCAAGGTGCTCAAGACGAGGTGTCCGGTCAAGGAAGCTTCAATGGCCACATCGGCGGTTTCCTTGTCGCGCATCTCTCCGATCATGATGACATCCGGATCGGAGCGAAGAAAGGATCGCATGGCCGCAGCGAACGTGAACCCGATCTTGGGTAGCACCTGGACCTGCCTGAGTCCTTCTTGGGTGATCTCAATGGGATCTTCGGCTGTCCATATTTTTCGTTCGTCGGTGTTCAGTTGATGCAGCAAGGCATGGAGGGTCGTTGTTTTCCCTGATCCAGTAGGGCCAACACAGAGGATGATCCCATGAGGTTTTTCAACGGTTTCCAACAACGCAGCCAGGGTGGATGGGGCGAATTCCATCGACTCAAGAGGCATCGGTTCCCTAGCCGTGAGAAGCCGCATCACGACATCTTCGTTATTGCCCGCCGTCGGCATCGTGGCGACTCGCACCTCGATCTCTTTGTCCCGATTCAACTTGAAGCGAATCTTGCCGTCCTGCGGCTTTCGACGTTCGGAAATGTCGAGATCGGACATGATCTTGATGCGGGACACCAAGGCCCTTCGATAGGCCGCAGGAATTCGCATATAGGTCGAACAGGATCCGTCCACGCGAAATCGAATGGACGTTTCCTTGCGATCGGAATAGGGCTCGATATGCACGTCGGACGCCTCATGACGGTAGGCTTCCACAATAATCTGATTAGCCAACCGGACGATCGCGGAGTCATTTTCGTCGATCTCGACTGAATTAGTGACGACGGCCTCCTCCGTCCTAGCCTCATGGACGAGTTCACCAAGGGTATCGGCGATCGATCCGGCGCCGGTCATCCCGATCGTCGATTGCAGGAACCGCTTGATGTCGCACTTCAGGCTCACGGCATACCGGATCGTCATGCCGGGAAACGCACGCTGGATATCATGGCCTCGGATGAGGTCCTGGGGGTCATCGATCAGGACGTCGAGGACACCGTCGTGTGACTTTAGCGGCAGCCAGGAATGCTTCCACAAATAGTCGTGACTCAGATCCTTGGTCAGTTGGGAGTCGACAATGGTCTGTTCGTCATAGGGAACGTAGGGGCAATCGAAGAACTTGCTCAAGGCTTTGCCGAGCGCCGCTTTGGGAACTCTGTATTTTTGGATCAACAGATCTTCCAGGTCAACGCCCTGCTGCAGGGAATCCTGGACGGCCTTCACGAGGTCTCCCTGACGGATGAAGCTCTCATCGATCAGCAGGTCAAAGGCGCGCGGATCGATCGTTCTACTGACTACCTTCTGCATCTAGTTTTCCAACTATCTAAACCGGGGAGAATAGGATGATGGACGATTGGCTCCTCAAGCCGATAGGTCCGAGTATACGGCTCTGGCTGCGATCCTCAACGAATTAGTGAAAAAACGCGGGCAACGATAGACTCAAACAACGTGGAGCGAGGTTAGGAAAGCGTCTCACCGCAAAGAGGAGGATTTACGACGTCATAGAGTGCGGAATAGTCGAGGTCGCCACGCCCCTGTGCAATTGCCTCTTCAAGGATCGTTCGAACCCCGTCCAGGCCGTCGGTCGTCAATCCGCAACGAGCTGCCTCTTCTGAACAGAGCGTGACGTCTTTGAGCAGGTGGCGGGTGGAAAAATTCGGCTGGTGGTAATCGCGCTTGAGTAAGCGCGGCAACTTCTTGTCGAACGTCGGAGCGAACAATGCACTCTCGCGCAGAATGCCCATAAATGTATCAACTGATACCCCGGACCGCTGAATTAATCCGAGACTCAATGCGAAGGCCGAAGTTTCGGCGCCAATCAATAGATTCAGCGCCAGCTTGAGCGCGGCGGCTCTACCGACCGGTCCGATAAGGCGAGGTTCTCGGCCCAGAGAACCGAACAGGGGTTTGAGAAGAGTAAAGAGCTCCTCCGTTGCACCGACCATCACAAAGAGCGTCCCGAGCTTGGCTTCGGCCAGGCTGCCAAGCACCGGCGCCTCGCAGTACCGGCCTCCGTGTCGTTCCACCTCTTGCTGAAGCTCGAGGCTTTCTGTCGATGCAATGGTTCCCATTTGAACGATCGTTTTACCTTTTAGTGCTCCTGAACAGGCAGGAGAAAACAGCACAGATTGGATGGCCACTGCATCCGCCAGGAGGAGGAGCACGTACTCCGCCTGTGCCACTGCCAGCTCCGAGGTTCCCACCACCGCAATGCCAAGAGCCTGGAGTGGAAGCGCCTTCGCCGCGGTTCGATTGTAGGCAATGACCGTATGTCCGACTGCTTGCAAGCGTTCAGCGATCGCCCGACCCAATAACCCGGTTCCTAACAGCGCGATCCTCAGCGACGGCTTCATGATTTGATCTTCTTCGTTCGAGCGCGATCGGCATGGGTTTGTAAGAGCGGACGCAAGTCCTCTCCTGCTGTCGCGGCGACGGCAATGACCCCACGAAACCGTGGTGTCGGTTGGTTGAAGGTAAACGTGTTGCCCTCGGCATCGGCGACGGTCCCCCCGCTTTCTGTGATCAACAAGACGCCGGCAGCGAGATCCCATTCATTCTCCGGCTCGATCGTGAGGGTCGCTTGCATCCGTCCAGCTGCGACCAGCGCCAGTGCATGGGCGATGGAATACATGGGCCTGCATTGGACCTGGCCGTCGAGGCCGGCCCAGCGGCCACCCCGAAATTCCCATGGATTAACCATGACCTGGGAAGTGACATCTGCCGGTTGGACCGGCGAGATTGGCTTGCCGTTCAGGCAGAGACCCTCGCCGCGGCGGGCCGTAAAGAGTTCGTCGGTCGAGGGATTGAAGATTGCGGCCAAAATGGGTGACCCCTTCTCGACCAACCCGACCGAGATGCAAAACTCCGGCACCCGATTGACGTAGGCCTTCGTGCCATCGATCGGATCCACCACCCATACGCGCGCCTTGTCGAGCCGTGAGGGATCGTCGGGCGACTCCTCGGACAGCCATCCGTCCTCGGGGAAATGGGTTTCCCACATCTCATGGAGGATGCGATTGACCTCCAGATCCGCAGTGGTGACTGGCGAGCGATCCTTCTTCGTATGGACCTCGAACCCTTGTTTGGACAAGTCCAGCGCTCTCGCACCGGCTTTTCTGATTGTGATGGTTAATTGTGTGAGCTCTCGTTCCATCCTGTCCTGTGTCGTTGTAGCAGATCCAGAGTAACAGGTCTGCCATGGTTCGGAAAAGCGGAACTATTGTGGTGCGAAACCGGTCCCCCCTTGACCGCTCGCGCGAACCTGCGTACAAGCTGGCAGGCGATGAAGCTTGTACAGAAACGATCTAGGAAGACCGGCCTCCCGCCCGGCACCCTCGTCCATATCGGCGAGCGGAAGGCCGAAAAAGTTACCATCACCACGTTTCATTACTCCGGAAAGGGGTGTGAGGAGCAGCAGCTGGAGCAGCCGGATCAACTGACGCCGCCGATGGATGAGTCGGTAGTGTGGGTCAACGTTGGCGGCGTCCACAAGGTGGAGGTGGTCGAAGCACTCGGCCGACAGTTCTCCCTGCACCCTCTCCTACTGGAAGACGTTGCCAACACCGATCAGCGTCCCAAACTCGACGACTACGAAGGGTATGTTTTCCTCGTCATGAAAATGCTGTGTCTGACCGACCGGCACGAAGTGGCCGTTGAACAGGTGAGCTTCGTCCTCGGCAGGAATTATGTCCTCTCGTTTCAGGAGAACGGGACGGACGTCTTCCAGCCGGTCCGCGAACGGTTGCGGGGCGGAAAGGGCCGCTTGCGCCAGTCAGGAGCCGATTATCTGCTCTATGCCCTAGTCGACGCCATAGTCGATCAATATTTTGCGGTCCTGGAGATGGAGGGAGAAAGAATTGAGGGTGTGCAACAGACCGTGGTGGCCGATCCCAGACCGGAAACACTAAAAGATATCCATGCACTCAAGCGCCAGTTGCTCTTTCTTCGGCGAGCCATTTGGCCCTTGCGCGAGGTGATGAACAACCTCTCGCGCTCGGATTGTTCGTTTCTCCAAGACCCGACTAAAGTCTTCTTTCGTGACGTCTACGACCACGTCGTGCAAATCGTCGATACAATTGAAACATTACGTGAAATGCTCTCTTCCAGCCTTGACATCTACCTTTCGAGCGTCAGCTATCGCCTGAACGCGGTCATGCGTGTCCTGACCGTCATCACGACCATCTTTATGCCGCTGAGTTTCATCGCGAGCATCTATGGGATGAACTTCGAACACATGCCCGAGCTGAAATTGGTATGGGGTTATCCGATTGTGTTGGGCGTGATGGCGGCGGTTGGCATCTGTATGCTGGTCGTCTTCAAAAACAAACGCTGGCTGTAGACAGGCGGGCAGCCTCGATCACTCCTGGACTTCGACACGATCCACAAAGTAGGGCGTATCGCCAAAGCAGGTTGTCGGCAGGTAACGAAATTCTTTGTAATGGAGCACGACGCGTTTCCCCATCACTTGTGACAGCTGATCGGCCACCTTGCTGTCCCACACGGTAAATTCCCACAGAACGGGGGCGGTGCCAGGCACCGTCGTCATCGCGAGTTCTCCCTCGTGGGTCTTGCAGAACCAGCCCTTGTTGGAAAACTTTTGGATATAGCCGGCGCGGTTGCCGTCCGAATAGCTGTAGTTGAAGGCGATCATGAGGGCTGCGACCGCCAAAAAGACGATCAGTAAGAAGAATCGGGGTCTTACCATCCAGGCGACAGGAAAGAAGATCACCTTCCAATTCATTCAGCCCTCCTTGGCTTAAACGCGAAGATCGGTGAACAGCCAGGGCGCCTCGGCTCTTCGCCGAGCCTCATAGTCTGCAATCGCCGACTCGTGTTGCAAAGTCAGGCCAATCGAATCTAGCCCTCGATACAGGCAATCCTTCCTGAATGGATCGATTGTGAAACGATACGTAGCTCCGCTAGGGCTTGTCACGGTTTGTTGACCGAGATCCACTGTGAGCTGATACCCCGGTGTTGCCAAGACCTCCCTCATCAACACCTGAATTTCTCCCGCTTGGAGGACGACTGGCAAGATGCCGTTCTGAAAGCAGTTGTTGTAGAAGATATCGGCGAAACTCGACGCAATCACAGAGCGGAAACCTTGATCGAGCAACGCCCAGGGCGCATGTTCGCGTGACGAACCGCAACCAAAATTGTCGCGGGTCAACAGAATCGTGGCGCCCTGGTACCGTGCCTGGTTCAGAAAGAAAGCTGGATCGGGAGAGCCGTCCTTCTGCTTTCGCCAATCAAAAAACAGGCCTTCACGGAGCCCCGTGCGCTTGATGGTTTTGAGAAACTGCTTGGGGATGATTTGATCCGTATCGACATTGACACGATCCAACGCGGCGACGAGACCGGTAAGTTGAGTGAACGGTTGCATAATGGTTAGTTATTTCCAATGCCTGATATCGACAAAATGTCCTTCAACGGCCGCAGCAACAGCCATGGCCGGAGACACAAGATGCGTTCTGCCTCCGGCACCTTGCCGCCCTTCGAAATTGCGATTACTGGTTGATGCGCAACGCTCTCCAGGCTGGAGCACATCAGCATTCATGGCCAGACACATACTGCAGCCCGGTTCGCGCCATTCGAAGCCCGCCGCAGTGAACACACGATCGATACCCTCTTCTTCGGCCTGCTGTTTGACCAGACCGGATCCAGGGACTACCATCGCGCGCACGGTCTTGGCGACATGCTTGCCCTTTGCGAAGCTGGCAGCAAGCCGCAGATCCTCGATGCGGGAATTCGTACAGGAGCCGATGAAGACTCGGTCAATATGGATGTCCGTGATCGGCGTGTTGGCGATAAGCCCCATGTACTCAAGGGCCCGTTCGGTCGCCTGACGGATTTTCTCGTCCGCCATCTTCTTGGGGTCCGGCACCCTGTCGTCGACGCCGCTGACCATTCCGGGACTCGTCCCCCAACTCACCTGCGGTGCAATTTCTTCAGCTTTTAAGACCACGGTGGCATCGTATTTGGCATCGTCATCGGTCTTCAGTTGCTGCCAGGCCGTCGTCGCCTGATCGAAGGACGCGCCGGTCGGTGCAAGTGGCCGACCCTTGATATAGGCGATCGTCTTCTCGTCCGGTGCAACCATGCCGGCTCTCGCCCCGCCCTCGATCGACATATTGCAGAGCGTCATGCGGCCTTCCATGCTGAGACCACGAATCACAGAGCCCGTATATTCGATCACGTACCCCGTACCCCCTGCTGTTCCGATCTTGCCGATAATCGCGAGAATGACATCCTTCGCCGAGCACCGATCGGAGAGGACCCCATCCACTCGGATTTCCATCGTCTTCGGCCGCTTCTGCACCAAACATTGCGTGGCCAGCACATGCTCGACTTCGCTGGTCCCGATACCGAAAGCCAGCGCTCCAAAGGCGCCGTGGGTAGAGGTATGGGAATCCCCGCAGACGATGGTCGTGCCGGGAAGCGTAAAGCCCTGCTCCGGGCCGATGACATGGACAATGCCTTGTCGGACATCGCTCATGTTAAAGAGCGTAATGCCGAACTCCCGGCAATTGTCTTCGAGCGTTTGAATCTGAATCGCGCTGATGCGATCTGCGATGCCCAGCCGGCGGTCCGTCGTCGGTACATTGTGATCCGGAACGGCCAATGTCGCGCCCGGCCGTCGCGGCCGCCGCCCGGCGAGTTTCAAGCCTTCGAAAGCCTGCGGTGAGGTAACTTCGTGCACCAACTGACGGTCGATATAGAGCAAAGTCGTCCCGTCCGGTTCTGCCCGAACCACGTGTGAGTCCCAAATCTTGTCGAAGAGTGTCTTGCCGCTCATCATGCTTCCCCTGACTCGTGTCTTTTTCGCAAAACGCCATTATACAGAGACTCCCCATGAGATGTACAAGAGCGCCGTCTTGCTCTCCGGGGAGGGACGTGGTACCACCGGCCTGCTGCAAGAGGAAAGGATTCGCCTTGACCGGCGCCACCTGGATGAATCCTCGGATCGTGGTATGGAGTCAACGGCTGTTGGACAGCTACCGTCACTGGATTGGCCGTGAATTGATCGAGCGGGTCGGTGAGCCGGAATTCCAATCGTGCGCGTTGTTCGAGTCACCGTTCGTCGTGGTCTCGCATGGCGTTGAGACCGATCCCATCCTCAACTATGGGAATCGGATGGCCTTGGACCTATGGGAAATGGCCTGGGAACAATTGGTGCAGACCCCATCCCGCTTGACGGCTGAACCGGTCAATCGAGCAGAACGGGAATGGATGTTGGAACAGGCTCGTGCACGAGGGTATATCGATACGTATCGAGGGGTAAGGATTACAGGAAGCGGCCGGAGATTTCTTGTCGAGAACGCCCTGGTTTGGAACGTGCTCGATTCCCACGGGCAACGGATAGGACAGGCGGCAACGTTCTCGCAATGGTCATGGTTGTGAACAGATCTTTTCAATCACCGACCCGCCGGAAGCGCGGGTACGACCGACCCTTCACCACAACAGTTTCCAGAAACATGGCGGCTGGCCTGACCCAAAGGCCTTGTTCACCATAGAGGGCGCGGTACACGACGAAACGCTCTTCCGTCTCCGAATGCGTCGCCACGCCGATTACTTCGTACTCTTTCCCTTTATAGTGGCGATAGCGACCAGGCTCGATCATCGTGTATTCTCGTGGTGCTCCAACTGTCTATATGAGGATGGAAACTCAAATCGCAAATTGGCCCGGAGTGTCTAAGGTACAAGAGTTCAGTCTGATCGGTTCCCTGCTCTTGCTGTTCGCCTGTCAGCAGCCGACGTGGGAGTCGGCGATGGCGTCAGGTCAGCAAGCCGTCCGGCAAGGCAATTATGCAGAAGCCGAGCGAATGTTTAAAGTGGCCGTCCAGAGAGCAGAA
>Ga0114129_10017917_pt1 | contig 10081 bp, 7 predicted proteins | sample RhiMetdeltSRZDD1_FD_80071 | JGI IMG/M metagenome (GOLD analysis project Ga0114129, IMG submission 80071) | Populus rhizosphere microbial communities from Tennessee, USA - Rhizosphere MetaG P. deltoides SRZDD1 (version 2) (version 2) | ecosystem: Host-associated > Plants > Roots > Rhizosphere >...
ACGTCAAGTTGCTCAAGGGAAGGCTCCCCGCCTCCCGCGGGGCGCGCAACCGCGCCGGCCTGTGGTCACTGGGCCTCATCGTGCTCACCCTGCTCGCGCTGAGCGCGCTGATCCGCGGCTAGGCGTTAGCCCTCCCCGGCGATCTGCGAGCCCGGCCGTGCGAGCGGACCGGCGGGCACTACGGGATGTCCCGTCATCATGCCCGATGGCGAATAATCACGACCGCTGGCGAACGTCTTCCCCGTCGGCAGGCGCGTCCTAGGTGGTACGCCTCTCCCCTGGCTAGCCCTCCCCTGCGGGAGCCTCTCCCTACTGGCTAGCCCTCCCCTGCGGGAGCCTCTCCCTACTGGCTAGCCCTCCCCTGCGGGAGCCTCTCCCCTCGGCTAGCCTCGCCTACTTGGGAGCCTCCCGCTGGCAAGCGCTCTCCTCCGCTGGGAACATCTCCGCCGGGGAATATCTCCCGCCGCCGACAGGCTCCTCTCAACAGGCCTCGGTGTGGCCCTCGCCGATCTCAATGTGACCCAGATAACTTTAGCTGCTCAAGGATTGAGCCGATAAAGGGTTGACTCCATCAACAAGGGATGCTTAAGGTTGAGTTGCTCAACTATTGAGGGTCTCAGGCATGTGATGCCTACCTGTAAGTGTCTGGATACGGAGGGTGCTGATGGGAACCGGGGACAGCGCCAGCGACCAGATGGATACCGAGATCCTCGAATCCATGGCCGAGCTGTTCGCTTCGATGCTCACGCGGGCGGAAGAGGTAGCGCAGCGGTTCGGTGTGCCCATCTTCTTCCTCAAGGCGCTGCAGCGGCTGGACTGCCCGATGGCGATGAAGGACCTCGGCCAGCGGATGCGCTGTGACCCGTCCTTCGTCACCAACATCGCCGACATGCTGGAAAAGCGGGGGCTGGCCACCCGGGAGAGCGATCCGGCCGACCGTCGGGTCAAGCGGATCGTGCTCACCCCGGCCGGGATGGAGCTGAGGCGGCGGCTGGAGAACGAGATCATGGCGAATCTGCCCTGGCGCCAGGCGCTCGACCCCGATGAGCGCGCCCGCCTGCTGGGCTTGCTCCGCAAGATCGTCCCGGCTGCGGCCGCCCAGGCGGGGAGCGTCTCGCACACGCCCGCCAAGCACAGTGCCGCCATGTACGGAGAGGAGGTGACCGAGGTCCTGGTCAGCGCGCCGGTCAGCGGCGCGGACAGCTAACGGGGCCTGAGCCTTTCCGGCGACAGTCGCTACCCCCGGCGGAATCATGAACCGCCAGTGGCTGTTTCTCCTTCTCACACCAAGCTTCCGTGCGCGGCAGCACCCGTGCCGTGGCGCGGGTTCAGTACGGCCTTCAACAAGGAGGATGGCATGTCATCCGCACAACCCCTTGCCGGGCGGACCGGCGCCGACACCGTCGGCGCTAATCCCGGTTCCCGTCACCTCGGCCTGGCGTTGCTGGTCATCGCCACCGCCCAGCTGATGGTGATCTTGGACGCGACCATCGTCAACGTCGCGCTCCCCGACATCCAGCGCGCACTCGGCTTCAGCGGGTCCGGCCTGGAGTGGGTCGTTAACGCCTACGCGCTCACGTTCGGCGGCCTGCTGCTGCTCGGCGGCCGGGCCGGCGACATCCTCGGCAGGCGCCGGGTCTTCATCTGGGGGGTCATCCTGTTCTCGGCGGCCTCCCTCCTCGGCGGGTTCGCCAACAGCCAGGCATGGCTGCTGGGCGCGCGTGCTCTCCAGGGAGTGGGCGGGGCCATCGTCGCCCCGGCCGCGCTGTCCCTGGTCGCCACCACGTTCCCGGAGGGCCGGCCGCGCAACCGGGCGATGGGCGTGTACGCGGCGATGAGCATCGCCGGTGCCGCCGTCGGCCTGATCGCCGGCGGCCTGCTGACCACGTACCTGTCCTGGCGGTGGGTGTTCTTCGTCAACGTGCCGATCGGCATCGCCGTCGCCCTGGCGGCGCCGCGGGCGCTCGGCGACTCCAAGCCGCACCCCGGCCGGTTCGACCTGCCGGGCGCGATCACCGGCACGCTCGGCCTCGCCGCCCTGGTGTACGGCCTGTCCAACGCTGCCACCAGCCCGAACGGCGTCTCGCACTGGGGCGACACGAAGGTGGTGGCCTCGCTGGTGGGGGCCGTGGTGCTGCTCGCCTCGTTCATCATCATCGAGTCCCGCAGCAAGCATGCGCTGATGCCGCTGCGGATCTTCCGCAACCGCAACCGGTCGGGGGCGTACCTGATCATGCTGTGCGTGGGCACCGCGATGTTCGGGATGTTCTTCTTCCTGACCCTGTTCGTGCAGAACGTCTGGGGCTACAGCGCGCTGAAGACCGGCGTGGCCTACCTGCCGATGGTCGGCATGATCATGCTCATGGCCGGGGTCAGCGCCCAGCTCGTGCCCCGGATCGGTGCCCGGCCGCTGCTGCTGGCCGGCTCGCTGATCGGTGCCGGCGGCATGCTCTGGCTGTCCCAGATCAACGAGAACAGCACCTACGTCGGCGGCCTGCTCGGCCCGATGATGGTCACCGCCGCGGGCCTGGGCATGCTGTTCATGCCGCTGACCCTGGTCGCCCTGTCCAAGGTGGATGACCGGGACGCCGGCCTGGCCTCCAGCCTGCTCAACACCGGGCAGCAGGTCGGCGGCGCGATCGGTCTGGCCCTGCTCGGCACGGTGGCCTGGACCGTGGTGGCAAACAGCATCCATGCCCAGGCCAGCGCGGCCGCGGCAGCGGCCGCCAAGGCGGGACAGTCGGCTCAGGCTGCGGCGGGAGGCCACATTCCGGCGGCGATCTACAATCACGCGCTGTCGGTCGGCTTCTCCCGCGGGTTCCTGGTCTCGGCCGGGATCGCGCTGCTCGGGTTCCTGGTCACGGTGGTGACGATCCGGGTCAAGCGTTCGGACCTCGCCGGTGCGCAGGAGACCATGGCGGCATCTATCGAGCCGACGGCCCAGCCGGCCGAGGCCCGGTAACGGCGCGGCCCGGCCAAGGGGTTGCGCGGCCGGGGGATGCGGCGGGAACCCCCGCCCGTCCCCCGGCCGCTGTTATCTGCGCCACAAAACAGATCCCGGGCGGTATGTGCCGCGCACGAGTGGGAAGAGCAGCATGCACACAACACGTCGGCGCCACTGCCACATCGCGCCGCACGCGGGGAGCCGTTGACCCCACCGGTTAAAACTATTAAATTGATCGAGATAATAGGAATATCTCGCTCGCGCTGAGGAGGTCACCCCCCGTGGCCTTGCCGGATTTCCTTGTGATCGGTGCCCCCAAAGCCGGCACCACCGCGCTGCATGTGGCCCTGGCCAGCCATCCCGAGCTGTTCATGTCCCCCGTCAAGGAACCGAAGTTCTTCCTCACCGACGGCCCCCCGCTGCGGCGCGGCGGGGGCCCCGGCGACGTGCAGACGTACCGGGAACACGTCTGGCGGCGGGAGGCCTACGAGGCGCTGTTCGGTGCCGCGCCGCCCGGTACGCTGCGCGGCGAGTCCACCCCCTTCTACCTGTACGACCGTCAGGCACAGCAGCGGATCCGCGCACTGATCCCCAGCGCCAGGCTGATAGCGGTACTGCGTGACCCGGTCGAGCGGGCGCACTCCAACTGGACGCACCTGTGGTCGGCCGGGCTGGACCCGATCGGCGACTTCCCCGCCGCCTGCGCGGCCGAGGACCGCCGGGTCGCGGCTGGCTGGGCCCCCTTCTGGCACTACACGCGGCTCGGCCGGTACGGCGAGCAGCTTGACCACCTGCTCACCGTGTTCCCCCGCGAGCAGGTCTTCGTCCTCCGCTACCGCGACTTGGTGGACGCGCCGACCCAGGCGCTGGACGCGATCTGCTCCTTCCTGGGCGTCCGGCCAGGGATCATCTCGCAGGTGCCGCGCGAGAACGTCACGGCCCACCCGGAGCACTCCCCCAGCCACCGTGCCGTTTCCCTCGTGTTGCGCTCGGCTGCAACCGCTGGCCGCCACCTGCCGGGCGCCGCGGGCACCGCCCTCACCCAGCCGCTCGAACGGTACCTCCAGCGCAGCGCGCGCCCCCGCCAGCCCTTGACCTGGCAGCAGCGGCAGCAGGTGCTGGCCTACCTCGAGGACGATTTCCCGCTGCTCGAGAAGATCACGGAGAGCGACTTCAGCGACTGGCTGCGGCCCAGGGACCGGTCCGGCGGACAGGTCGGTAGCCGACCGGCCGGCCAGTACCAGGCGCGCAACGGCCTGCCCGCGCCCACCGCCGACCACGGTTAGCCGCTCGCCCGGCGGGCACCCACCGACCTCGCTAACGCAGCTCCGTCCGCAGCTCGTGGGCCCCATCGGGCCGGGTCATCTCGTAGTAGAGCCGGTGCCGGCCGTCGCCGAGCGGAAGGATGTCCAGGTAGCGCAGCCCGCGCCCGGCGTAGGGTGACTCGGCGGCGGCGGTGCTGCCGAGCGCGGCCAGCGCGGCGGGTTCGACGCCGGTGGCGATCCCCGTCCGCTCCTCGTAGTTCTCAACGGCGGTGGCCCGGCCGTCGTAGAAGGCGGCGATCATGGCGCCCGCGGTGGTGTCCGCATAACACACCGCGCTGACCCGGGTTCCCCTGGCATCCCACAGGCCGGACCGGCCGCTCAGGGCTGTGCCGTGCCAGACCCAGTCCAGCCCGTCATCGCTGGTGGCGTACTCGGTGACCATCTGGTCGGCCTCGGCGGGATCGGCCAGCGGATGGCACGACGTCCAGAGGTGCCAGCCGCCGCCGCGGTGCCGGATCACCGGATCCTTCACCCCGGTCTTGGCGTCGCCAGGCAGCACCACCAGGCGCTCGCGGACGTCGAACCGGGATGGGTCGCTGGCCTCCAGCAGCTCGACCCGCCAGTGCTTGGTCCCCGGCGTGGCACAACTCAGGTACAGCCGCCACCGCCCGGCCGGGGTATGGACCAGGCAGGGCCGTTCCAGCGACTCCGCCTGCATCCATTCCCGCCTGATGGTCGCCACGGTCTCGAAGCGAACCCCGTCGGCCGAGCGCGCGATGGCCACGGCGTAGCCGCGGCCATCGCCCAGCGGCCGGCGCAGGCGGTAGGCGAGGTAGATCCCCTCCTCGGTAAGCACCGCGCTTGGCGCGCCCGCCCAGTATCCCGGCCCGGCCCCGGGCGGGGTGATCACGACCGACGACTCCTCCAGGCGGGGCAGCAGGCTTGCCGGCCACGCAGCATATTCTCTGTTAATCATATCGGAATAATAGACAACTTGCGCTCCTCGGGGATGCTAAGCCGATCGCGGGGAGATGGTGCCCAGTCCCATGACTGCTAGCGAAGGTACTCCCTGACGGCCGGGTGCACGTGCGGGATACCGCGAGCATCCGGCCAAAAGGGGCCGTGCTGCGGGCACTAGGGTCACAGGAGGCACCGACGCCGGGAGGATCCGCGATGCTGGACGGCCGCATGCTCATCGATGCCCACCTCCACCCGGCCCGGCTCCCGACGCTCAAGCCCGCCTGGCTGGACTGGGCGCACCAGTTCGGGCAGCCCGGCTGGGAGGAGGTGTATGACGCCGAGGGCACGGTCATCCCGCGCGCGTTCGATGACCTGATGGAGTCCGAAGGTGTCGATCACGCCCTCCTGCTGTGCGAGTACAGCCCGAAGGTGACCGGCATCCAGCCGGTCGAGGAACTGCTGCCGATCATCAAGCAGAACCCGGCCCGGTTCGCGTTCCTCTCTAACATCAATCCGCACCTGCACTACCCGGTGGCCGCCGAGCTCACCCGCCAGCTTGGGCTGGGTGCCGTGGGCCTGAAGGTGCACCCGGTGCACGGCGGGTTCAGCGCCGCCGACCCGATGCTCTATCCCGCCTACCAGGTCTGCGCGGAGGCAGGCCTGCCGGTGGTGGTCCACTGCGGCACCAGCTCGTTCCCTGGTTCGGACAACTCCCTGGCCGCCCCCGACCGCCTCCTGCCGGTGGTGCGCGACTTCCCCGGCCTGACCATCGTCCTCGCGCACGGCGGGCGGGGCTGGTGGTACGACGCCGCGGCGTCCCTGGCCCTGCTGTACGAGAACGTGTGGATCGAGCTGTCCGGGCTGCCCCCGCACCGGCTCCCCGACTACTACGCGCGCTTCGGCCTGCGGCGGCTCGCCCGCAAGCTCATCTTCGGCACCGACTGGCCGGGGGTGCCCGGCATCGCCCGCAACGCCCGCGCGGTCGCCGCGCTCGATCTCGGCGATGACCTGCTGGCGGCGGTGCTGGCCGGGAACGCCCTGGCCGTCTACCCCCCGCTGGGCCAGTAGCCGATATGCTACAGATGCTTGACGCGGCGCTAGAAAGATGTTGAGAATAGAGGCACAGCCAACGAAATCTCCTGCTGCCGGTCTCTGAAATCCCGGCCCTGAAGGTGGCGTGCCATGCGCGGCGTACCGGCGGTGTCGTTCGACACCGAGCCGAGCCGTTACCGCCACCTGCGGCTGGAGACCGAGGGCGAGATCGCATGGATCGTGCTCGCCGTCGACGAGGCGGCCGGCCTGCGCCCCGGTTACGAGCTCAAGCTCAACTCCTACGACCTGGGGGTCGACATCGAGCTGGCCGACGCGGTGCAGCGGCTGAGGTTCGAGCAACCGCAGGTGCGGGCCGTGATCATCACCGGCGGGCTGGACAAGGTGTTCTGCGCGGGCGCCAACATCCGGATGCTCGCCCAGTCGGAGCACTGGTGGAAGGTGAACTTCTGCAAGTTCACGAACGAGACGCGGGCCGCGATCGAGGACGCGACCGACCACTCCGGCCAGACCTATCTCGCGGCGGTCAACGGCACCGCCGCCGGCGGCGGATACGAGCTCGCCCTCGCGTGTGACGAGATCATCCTGGTCGACGACGGCTCGACGGCGGTCTCGATGCCGGAGGTGCCGCTGCTGGCGGTGCTGCCGGGCACGGGCGGGCTGACTCGGCTGGTGGACAAGCGCGGTGTCCGCAAGGACCTCGCCGACGTGGTCGCCACCCGCAGCGAGGGGGTCCGTGGCCGGACCGCGCAGGCCTGGCGGCTGGTCGACCGGGTCGCACCGCCGAGCCGCTTCACCGACACCGTGCGCGAGGCGGCCCTGGCGGCGGCCGCCCGGTCGCAGCGGCTGCCGGGCGGGCCCGGCATCCAGCTTCCGCCGCTGGACCGGCAGGTCGGCGACACCATGATCAGCTACCCGAATGTGACCGCGGATATCGACCGGGCGGCCGGTCTGGTGACGATTACGGTGCGCGGCCCCGCGGACGAGGCGCCGCCCGACGCTAACGGCATGCACTCACTGGGCGCCGCGTTCTGGCCGCTGGCGATGTGCCGGGAACTCGACGACCTCATCCTCTGGCTGCGTACCAACGAGGTGGAGCTGGGCACCTGGGCGATCAGGACCAGCGGGGACGCCGCCGCCGTGGCCGACCACGAGCGCCTCGTCGAGGCCGCGGCCGGTGAGGACTGGCTGGCGAGCGAGATCAGGCATTTCCTCAAGCGGACCCTGAAGCGCCTCGACGTGACCAGCCGCAGCCTGATCGCGCTGATCGAGCCCGGCAGCTGCTTTGCCGGCCCGCTGCTGGAGCTGGCCCTGGCATGCGACCGCCAGTACATGCTGGATGGCGTGCCCGAGGACGGCGGTGACGCAACCGCACCCGCCGCTATCGTGCTGACCGCGGGCAACTTCGGGGCCTACCCGATGGCGAACGGGCTGTCCCGGCTCGCCACCCGCTGCTACGGTGAGCCCGGCCGGCTGGCCAAGCTGGAGCAGGAGACGGGGCGGCCGATCGAGGCCGCCGAGGCTCTGGAGCTCGGCCTCGTCACCTTCGCACCCGACGATCTCGACTGGGACGACGAGGTCCGGATCGCGCTGGAGGAACGCGCCTCGCTCAGCCCCGACGCCCTGACCGGCATGGAGGCCAACCTGCGCTTCCCGGGCCCGGAGACCATGGAAACCAAGATCTTCGCCCGCCTCACCGCATGGCAGAACTGGATATTCACCAGGCCGAATGCGGCCGGCCCGGACGGGGCGCTGCGGCGCTACGGCACCGGCCAGCGAGCGGTGTTCGACCGGAAACGAGCCTGAGCATGTCCATCGACTACACCGAGCGGATCCCCAACAACGTCAACCTTGCCGAGGACCGGCGGCTGCAGCGGGCGCTGGAGTCCTGGCAGCCCGCCTTCCTGCAGTGGTGGGGCGAGATGGGGCCCACCCTGCCGACCCAGGACGTCTACCTGCGCACCGCCGTTGCGGTGGGCCGGGAAGGTTGGGCCAACTTCGCCCGCGTGAAGCTGCCGGAATACCGGTGGGGCATCTTCCTGGCCGAACGCGATCCCGGCCGGCGCATCGCCTTCGGCCAGCTCAAGGGCGAGCCAGTGTGGCAGCAGATCCCCGGCGAGCACCGGTCCAGCTTGCAGCGGCTGATCGTGGTCCAGGGCGACACCGAGCCCGCCTCCGTCGAGCAGCAGCGCCGGCTCGGCCTGACCGCGCCCAGCCTGTACGACCTGCGGAACCTGTTCCAGGTCAACGTCGAGGAAGGCCGGCACCTGTGGGCGATGGTCTACCTCCTGCATGCGTACTTCGGCCGCGCGGGCCGGGACGAGGCCGAGGCGCTGCTGCTGCGCAACTCCGGCAGCGAGGACTCGCCCCGCATCCTCGGCGCGTTCAACGAGGAGACCCCGGACTGGCTGTCGTTCTTCATGTTCACCTACTTCACCGACCGGGACGGGAAGTATCAGCTCGGCACGCTCAAGGAAAGCGCCTTCGATCCGCTGTCGCGGACCTGCGAGTTCATGTTGAAGGAAGAGGCGCATCACATGTTCGTGGGCACCACCGGCGTGGACCGGGTGGTGGAGCGCACAGCCGTGCTGATGCGTGAGCACGACACCGACGACGTGGCACCGTTGGGCGGCATCCCGCTCGCGGTCATCCAGAAGTACCTGAACTTCCACTACAGCGTCAGCCTGGACCTGTTCGGCGGGGAGACCTCCACCAACGTGGCGAACTATTTCACCAGCGGGCTGAAGGGGCGCTGGCAGGAGGAACGCCGCCGCGACGACCATGTGCTGACCGAGGCGGTGACCGCGGTCGAGCAGATCGAGGGCGACCGCATCGTGGCGGTGGAGCTGCCCGCGCTGACCGCGCTCAACCATGATCTGCGCACGTCCTACATCGCCGACTGCGAGACCGGGATCACCAGGTGGAACCGCATCCTGGCCAGCAACGGGGTGACCGGGCCACAGCTGCGCCTGCCGCATGTGGGGTTCAACCGCAAGGTCGGCATGTTCGTCGGCTGCCACGTCACCCCGGACGGCCAGATCGTGGACGCGGCGGCCTGGGAAGCAGGCCAGCCGGCGTGGCTGCCCACCGCCGCCGACAAGGTCCACGTGGAGTCGCTGATGCGGCCGGTGTACGAGCCGGGGAAGATCGCCGCCTGGCTGGCGCCGCCGCGCAACGGCATCAACGGCCAGCCGCTGGACTACGAGTACGTCCGCTTCTGACCGTTTCGCCCGGATATTCCGAGCTCAGGCCCATCGTGATCATGGGATTACTACTGCTAGAACGATAGTGATCCCATGATCACGAATTCAGGGGCGCTCCCCCGTGCCGTGATCACGAGCAGGCCGGCGGGCCGGCCACGCCACCGGCCCGGCCGGGGTGTTTAGGTCCTGCCAGCGGGCCCGGGCGGGCGCGTCCCAGGCGCGGTGCAGGCCCGCGAAGACGGCCGCCGCTCGGGCCCCAATCCAGTCCGGCGGCAGCAGCTCATGGGGCAGGCCCGGGTCGGCCAGCGGGAACCCCCGCCACTCGTGCACGAGGCGGATCTGGGCGAGCAGCGTCTCGTCGCCGGGCGCGGGCCGCAAGTTCTCGAACCGGGCCAGGAACGCCTGGTACCTCGCCGCCAGATCGCCCAGGTGCCAGGCCTGCTCGACCAGCGAGCGCTGCGCCCCGATCCCGGCGAACGGGCCGGTGAACGAGAAGGTCTCCGCCGACAGGCCCAGCTGCTCGGTGACCTGCTTCGCCTCCGCCTCCCGGGCCGGGTGCGGGCTCACCCACACGCCGGGCAGCGGGCTGCCGAAACCGGCCCAGGTGAGCCGCGTGCGCAGCTTGTGGCGCAGCTGCCGCCGGGTCTCCGGCACGGTCA
>Ga0114129_10017918_pt1 | contig 10081 bp, 10 predicted proteins | sample RhiMetdeltSRZDD1_FD_80071 | JGI IMG/M metagenome (GOLD analysis project Ga0114129, IMG submission 80071) | Populus rhizosphere microbial communities from Tennessee, USA - Rhizosphere MetaG P. deltoides SRZDD1 (version 2) (version 2) | ecosystem: Host-associated > Plants > Roots > Rhizosphere >...
CGCCAGCTGTTGTTCCGGCAATTGCGGATCGCGCGCATCTCGCCCGAAGAGCTGAAGCGGAAGCTCGATGCCGGCGAGGACATCACGGTCATCGACCTGCGCACGCGCCTCGCGGTGGCGGCCATGCCGTACGCGATCCCGGGAAGTCGCTGGATCGACGCGGATGAGATCGATGACCGGCAGGCCGAGCTCCTTCGCGCGCGCGAACTGGTGGTGTACTGCTCCTGACCGAACGAGGCCACGAGCGCCCGGGTGGCGCTTCGGCTCAGACGCAAGGGAATCACGCGCGTCCACCCGTTGCAGGGCGGATTGGGCGGCTGGATGGCGCTGAAGTTCCCGGTCGAAGCCGTGCCGCCTACGCCTTCCCGCGAGGGGACGGGTCAGGGCGCCTCGGGGCCCGCGTCGAAGGAAACTTTGTCGAAGGACGCGACGCTGGGACGATAGCTGGCCGCCGGCGCCGGCACCGGGAGATAAAAATACCCTCGACCGCCGGCGGCGACGTCCCCGAGGACCCACCCGTATGATTGGCCGGTGACGTTGCCGGTGGAATCGAGACTCTCGACCCGCAAACGAACGTTGGTGATCTTCCACGGGAGCGTGTTGTAGACGTAACCCTCCACCGCAGCTCCGCGATAACGGTTGCCTCCGTTCGTCAGCTCGAAATGGAATGCGTTACCGTCCGGCGTCGGGGCACGTTGCGCCATGGCGACCGCCGACGGCAGCAGCCCGGCAATGATCAGACCAATGACCATGACACCGAGGACGCCTCTGCTCATGCCGTTCGGACGCTTCGAATCCGACGCCGGTTACGACGATCGTTACAACGTCGCCTCGACGAGATGCTCGCCGAGGAACCAGACCTGAAGCTCGTTGGTCCGGATCACGTCGCTGACGAGCAGATCGTTGGTTCCGTCGTCCCCGGCCTCGGCCGCCTGCCGCGCCATCGCGCGCGCTTCTTTCAGGACGACCTCGTGGGCATGCAGGAGGCGCGACATCTGCACCGAAACGGCCTCGCGACCGCGCGGCACGCGCGGGATGAGCGTCATCTCGGCGACGTCGTGCGCCATCGCAATGCTGACCCCGCCCAGTGACTGAATGCGCTCGGCGAGCGCGTCGACGACGTCACTCTGCTCCTTGAAGTGCTTGTCGAAGAGCAAGTGGAGCTGGTAGAAGCTCGGTCCGGACACCTGCCAGTGGTGCTTCTTGTACATGTCTGCGAGCGTCTTCGTGTCGGCCAGCACCTGGTTGAGGTTCTCGACGCTCCTGGCACAGATCGACGCCTCGAGCGCGATCGGCAACCTTGCAATCGTGCCGTAATGCTGGATTTCTTTCGCGACCTGAAGCCCGACCGCGCGCACGCGGTCAACCACCGTCCCGTTGGCGCTCTTCGTGGTCATCGTTGTGCCTCTCCCTGTCTCCGTGTTACCGGCCGTCGTCATCGACCTCCTTGAGACGCTGCCGAGAGGAGAGACGTTACAGCCGCTGCCGCGAACCGCCACGTCCCCGGCCGCCGTCTCCCGTCACCGCGTCATTCCGCTCGGCGGTGACAAGCGCGTGCGCAAGGTCGGAAGTCGAGGCAAGCTTGCCGCATGGCGATCTCACCGCTGGCGGGGAAGGCGGCGCCGCCGGAGCTCCTGGTGGACCTGGCGCGGCTCGAGCGCGAGTACTACGCGCATACGCCGGACGTGGACAACCCCGACGAGCGTGTTCGCTTCGGCACGAGCGGGCATCGGGGCTCGTCGCTGCGCGGCTCGTTCACGGAGGCGCACATCCTGGCCGTGACGCAGGCCATCTGCGAGTACCGGCGCGGCCAGGGCACGGATGGCCCGCTCTACATGGGTAAGGACACGCACGCGCTCTCCCGCCCCGCCGAGCGCACCGCTCTCGAAGTGCTCGCCGCGAACGGCGTGGAGACGGTCATTCAGAGCGACGACGGCGTGACACCGACGCCGGTGATCTCGCGCACCATCCTGGCGTATAACCGTGGCCGCACCGCGCATCTCGCCGACGGCATCGTGGTCACGCCGTCGCACAACCCGCCCGCGGACGGCGGCTTCAAGTACAACACGCCGAACGGCGGCCCGGCGGACACCCACGTGACGCAGTGGCTGCAGGAACGGGCCAACGAGCTCCTCCGCGGCCGCAACGCCGGCGTCAAGCGCGTGCCGTTCGCGACCGCGATCAAGGCGGCGAGTATCCACCAGGACGACTTCGCCCAGCCCTACGTCGAGGACTTGCGCAACGTGATCGACATGGACGCGATCCGCGACGCCCGCCTCGCGATCGCGGTCGATCCACTCGGGGGCTCCACGCGCGATTACTGGGAGCGCATCAACGCCGTGTACGGTGTCCACATCGCGGTCGTCAATCCCGTCATCGATCCCCAATTCGCGTTCATGACCGTCGACCACGACGGTCAGATCCGCATCGACCCCTCGAGCCCGTATGCGATGGCCCGGCTCATCGGCCTCAAAGACCAGTACCGCGTCGCGTTCGCCACCGACCCCGACGCCGATCGGCACGGCATCGTGACCGCCTCGACGGGATTGATGAACCCGAACCACTACCTCGCGGTCGCCATCGACTACCTGCTCGCCAACCGTCCCCATTGGCCGGCGCAGGTGGCCGTGGGCAAGACCATCGTGAGCAGCGGACTCATCGATCGCGTGGTGCAGAAGCACGGGTACCCGCTCTCCGAGGTGCCGGTCGGCTTCAAGTGGTTCGTGCCGGGCCTGTTCGACGGCTCGCTGTGCTTCGGCGGCGAGGAGAGCGCGGGCGCGAGCTTCCTGCGGCGCGACGGCACCGTGTGGGCGACCGACAAGGATGGCCCGATCATGGCGTTGCTCGCCGCCGAGATCACCGCGCGTACGGGACGCGACCCGGGCGAGCTCTATCGCACGCTCACCGCGGAGTTCGGCATTCCGTACTACACGCGCATCGACGCGCCGGCCACGCCCGCGCAAAAAGCGAAGCTGGAGCAGCTCTCGCCGGACGCGGTGGAGGCGTCGCAGCTCGCGGGCGAGGGGATCACCGCAAAGCTCACGCGCGCTCCCGGCAACGACATGCCGATCGGCGGATTGAAGGTCATCGCGGGACGCGGATGGTTCGCGGCGCGGCCATCCGGCACCGAGAACATCTACAAAATCTACGCGGAGAGCTTCAAGGATCAGGCGCACCTCGACGTCATCGTGCGCGAAGCGCAGGCGATGGTGGGCCGCGCGCTCGCGGTGTGACGAGCATGAGTCCTCGTGTGATGCCCGCACTCAGCAGACCGTCTTAACGATCAGCCCATCGACGCCCGAGACGACGTCATCGCATGCCCGCGGCGGCCGGGAATGAGAAAGCGAGTTGGCCATGAGCGTATCCACCGTTGCCGATGCCAAGGATGCCGAGATCGCGACGAAGGCCGCGCACATCGCGCTCACCGTCAACGGTCGCGTGCGGCATCTCGACCTGGACCTGCGTACATCGCTCCTCGATGCCCTGCGCGAACATTTGCACCTGACGGGCACGAAGAAGGGCTGCGACCACGGCCAGTGCGGTGCCTGCACGGTGCTGGTCAACGGCCGGCGCATCAACTCCTGCCTGACGCTCGCCGTCATGCACGAGGACGACGACATCGTGACGATCGAAGGTCTTGGCTCGCCCGGCGCCCTTCACGCGATGCAAGCCGCCTTCGTGGAGCGTGACGGCTTCCAGTGCGGTTATTGCACCCCTGGCCAGATCTGTTCGGCGATCGGCATGCTCGCCGAGGTACGAGAGGAGTGGCCCAGCCATGTCACCATCGACGTGGCGTCCCCGCACATCGCGTTGACCGATAACGAGATCCGCGAGCGGATGAGCGGCAATATCTGCCGGTGCGCGGCCTATCCGAACATCGTCGCCGCCATTCGGGATGTCGCGGACGGAGCCCGCCGATGAGACCGTTTACCTACGAGCGCGCGACGGAGCCACGGGCGGCGGTGGCCGCCGTCTCCCGAGCTGGTGCGGGCGCCAAGTTCATCAGTGGCGGCACCAACCTCGTCGATCTGATGCGGCTCGAGATCGAGCGGCCGACGCATCTCGTCGACATCAGCCGTCTCCCTTTGAAGGACATCGAAGAGCTGCCCGACGGCGGACTCCGGATCGGCGCCCAGGCGGCCAACTCCGATGTCGCCGCCGACCGCCGCGTGCGCACCCGCTACCCCGTCCTGTCCCAGGCTCTGGTTGCAGGAGCCTCGGGTCAGCTGCGAAACAAGGCGTCCATCGGCGGCAACCTGTTGCAGCGCACCCGCTGCCTGTACTTCTACGACACCGCCGCCGGCTGCAACAAGCGAGATCCCGGCTCGGGCTGTTCCGCGATCGACGGTGTCAATCGGATGCATGCGATCCTGGGTGCGAGCGACGCCTGCATTGCCACCCATCCCTCGGACATGGCCGTCGCGCTCGCCGCATTGGACGCGCAGATCGAGTCGCTCGGTGCGGGCGAAGCTGCCCGTCGCATCGGCATCGGAGAGTTCTATCGCCTCCCGGGCGAGACGCCGCACATCGAGACCATCCTGCAGCCGGGCGAGATGATCACGGGTGTCGTCCTGCCTCCGCCGCCGGCGGGTCGCCAGATCTACCGCAAGGTGCGCGACCGAGCCTCGTACGCGTTCGCGGTGGTATCGGTCGCGGCGATCGTCGCCGCGGAACGCGGAACGATCAGCGCGGCCCGGGTGGCGCTCGGAGGCGTGGCACACAAGCCGTGGCGTTCGTTGGAGGCGGAGGCCGCCCTCACCGGGCGTTCGGCCACGATCGCGACGTTTCGCGCCGCCGCCGAGGCGGCCATGGCGAATGCCGTCGGGCGAGGCCACAACGACTTCAAGATCGAGCTCGCCAAGCGTACGCTCTGCCGCACGCTGGCGGTAGCCACCGAGCCGAGCTGAGCTCAGGAGATACCGTCATGATCGGACAACCCGTCAACCGCGTGGACGGCCCGCTGAAAGTGAGCGGCCAGGCCACGTACGCCTACGAGCACTGGGACGCGGGTCAACCGCTCTACGGCTTCATCGTCGGCGCCACGATCGGCAAAGGTCGCATCGTCCGCATCGACACCGCGCGCGCCGAGCGTGCGCCGGGTGTGCGCATGGTGATGACGTGCACGAATGCGCCGAAGCAGGGGACCACCGATCCGTCGATCCCGTCGCAGTATTCGCGCGCCTACCCGGTGCTGACGAGTCCGGACGTCGACCACTACGGCGCGCCGGTGGCGCTCGTCGTCGCCACCACCTACGAGCAGGCGCAAGCAGCGGCGCGTCTGGTGGACGTCGAGTACGACGTGGAGCCGGGGCACTTCGACTTCGCCAAAAATCTCGAGTCGGCGTACGCCCCGCACGCGGTGAATGCCGGATTGGCGACGGACAGCGCGGTCGGCGACTTCGACTCCGCGTTGGCCGGCGCCGACGTCACCGTCGATCAGATCTACACGACGCCGTACCAGTTCTCTCAGCCGATGGAGCCGCATGTGTGCATGGCGGTGCCACACGGCGAGGACCTCACCATCTACGTCAGCGCTCAGATGCTCGGGGAGGCCCGGACGGCGATCGCGAGCACGCTCCAGATCGACCCCCAGCGGCTCCATCTGGTGTCGCCGTACATCGGCGGCGGCTTCGGCTCCAAGCTCGGGATCCATTCCGAAACGATCCTGGCCGCCCTCGCCGCGCGCGCGATGAAGCAGCCGGTCAAGATCGCGATGACCCGGCAGCAGATCTTCCATCTCGTCGGCGTCCGCCCCACCACGAGTCAACGCGTGCGTCTGGCGGCGGGCCGGGATGGCCGATTGGTCGCCATCGGCCACGACGTGACCATGCATACGAATGCCCGGTGGGAGTACGCCGAGCAGAGCGGCACCAGCGCGCGCGATCTCTACGCCGCGCCGAACCGCCTCACGCGGCATCGGCTGGTGACGCTCGATCTGCAAAGGGGGGAAGACGTGCGCGCGCCGGGCGAGGCGCCGGGACTCCTGGCCTTCGAGTCGGCGATGGACGAGCTCGCCGTCGCGCTCGGCATGGACCCGATCGAGTTGCGGATCCTGAACGAGCCCAGCGTTCATCCCGAGAGCGGGCTCCCCTTCAGCGAGCGTCGTCTCATCGAGTGCATGCGCGAGGGAGCCCGCCGCTTCGGCTGGGAACGTCGTCCGGCGCGGCCCGGGACTCGGCGCGACGGTCGGTGGTTGATCGGCTACGGCATGGCGGCCGCGATCCGTGGCCAGTTCCAGATGACGAGCAAGGCGCGTGTGCGGATGGGCGCGGACGGCATCGCGGTCGTCCGGGCGGACATGACCGACATCGGGACCGGTACCTACACGATCGTGGCCCAGGTCGCGGCCGACGCCCTCGGCCTGCCGCTCGATCGTGTGCGGGTCGAGCTGGGACACTCCGACTATCCGGCCGGCGCCGGCTCCGGCGGTTCCTGGGGCGCCTCCAACACGTGCACCGCTGTCCATCGCGCATGCCTGGCGTTGCGCGAGAAGCTCGAGACCGCGGGCACACCGGGGGAGAGCGTGGAGGCGGAGGGCGAAGTCCGGAGCATGGAGGATGAGCCGAATTACAACAACTATTCGATCCGCACCTACGGGGCGCAGTTCGCGGAAGTCGGCGTCGATGTCGATACGGCGGAGGTACGGCTGCGCCGCATGCTCGGGGTCTTCTCGGCCGGACGCATCCTGAACGCGAAAACGGCGCGCTCGCAGTTGATCGGCGGCATGACGTTCGGGGTCAGCATGGCCCTGCTGGAAGAGGCCATCGTCGATAGGCGCACGGGAGCGTTCGTCAACCACGATCTCGCCGAATACCTGGTGCCGGTGAACGCGGACATTCCCGAGATCGACGTCGTGCTCCTCGATGGCTTCGACGACAAGGCGAATGAGCTCGGCGCCAAGGGCCTCGGTGAGCTCGGCAATTGTGGCGCCAATGCGGCGGTGGCCAATGCAGTCTTCAACGCCACGGGCGTGCGCGTGCGCGATTTTCCCATCACGATCGATAAGCTGCTGCCCGGCTTACCGGCCGTGGATGCCTGAATCCGGTCAGCCCATGCACGCCGAAAACACGGCCCATCCCGTCGTCTTCCTGGTCGACGTGGACAACACGCTGATCGACAACGATCACATCTCCGCCGATCTCAAGCGCCACCTCGAGCGGGAAGTCGGACACGAGCGACAGGAGCGCTACTGGGTCATCTTCGAAGAGCTGCGCACGGAGCTCGGCTACGCGGATTACCTCGGCGCCCTCCAGCGGTACCGGGTGGAGTATCCGCGCGATCCCCACGTGCTCACCGTCTCGTCGTTCATGGTGAATTATCCGTTCGCGAACCGGCTCTACCCGAACTCGCTCGATGTGCTCGAACGCTTCCGCGCCTGGGGACCGACGGTCATCCTGTCCGACGGCGATGCCGTGTTTCAGCCGCGGAAGATCGAGCGCTCGGGCTTACAGGAAGCGGTGGAGGGCAACGTCCTCATCTACATCCACAAGGAGCGCGAGCTCGACGACGTCGAGCAGCGGTATCCCGCCGACCACTACGTGCTCGTCGATGACAAGCTGCGCATCCTGACGGCGGTGAAGCGCGTCTGGGGCGGTCGCGTCACCACCGTGTTCCCGCGCCAGGGCCATTACGCGCACGATCCCCACGCGCTTGCGTCCTATCCCGCGGCCGACCTCACGGTAGAGCGCATCGGCGACCTGCTCGCTTACGAGCTGCCGGCGTTCCTGGCGGCGGCCTCGTCTCCGCCCCACCGGATCACGGCAAGCGCCTGATGGTCGTCATCGCCCACCCGCCCGTGTCGATCTGGACACGGTCCGATCGACTCATAGGGTGAAGGAGGCACGGACCCGGGCATGAGGACGTCGAGAGAGCCATTCTACGGCTGGGTGATCGTCGGTTCGGGGATCGTGATCACGTGCGTCGGCGTCGGCGCCATGCTGGCGCTCGCGGTCTTCCTCCAGCCGATGTCGGAGGCGATGGGCTGGTCTCGCAGCGGCATCTCGACGGCAGCGCTCGTCAACTGGATCTGCATGGGCGTGGGAGCGTTCGCCTGGGGCGCGCTCTCCGACCGGTTCGGTACGCGCGCAGTCGTGCTCGCCGGTGGCGTTCTCCTCGGCATGGGCCTGGTGAGCGCGAGCCGCGCCGCCACGCTTGGTCAGTTCCAGATCCTGTTCGGGGTGACCGTCGGCTTCGCCGCCGGCAGCTTCTACACCCCCATGACGGCGACGACCACCCGGTGGTTCACGCGGCATCGGAGCCTTGCCGTCGCGCTCGTGTCGGCCGGGGTCAGCGTCGGGGCCGGGATCATGGTGCCGCTCGCACGCTGGCTCATCACGACGTATGACTGGCGCTTCGCCATGCTCGTCTTGGGCGACGTCGTCTGGCTCGTCGTCATTCCGGCCGCGCTGCTCGTGCGCGAGCCGCCCGCCACGAGCCCCGCTTCTTCGAGCGCGGCCGCGGGCGCGGAGGAGGACATGACGGTGGGGCAGGCGCTACGCACGCCGCAGTTCGCCGCGATCGCGCTCACATACTTCGCGTGCTGCGCGGCGCACTCCGGACCGATCTTTCACATGGTGACCCACGCCATCGATCACGGCGTGCCAGCGATGGCAGCCGCCACCGTGCTCAGCGCGGCCAGCCTCGCCTCCCTGAGCGGCAAGATCGTCTGCGGGCTCGTCGCCGATCGGGTCGGCGCGAAGCGTACGCTCGTGGCGGGGCTCGCCGTCCAGGCCCTCGCCGTGAGCTTGTATCTCTTCACCCGCGAGCTGGCGACGTTCTACGCCGTCGCCTTCGTCTTCGGCTTCGCCTATGGCGGTGTGATGCCGCTCTACGCGATTCTCGTTCGCGACTACTTCGGCGCCCGCATCATGGGCACGGTGTTCGGCGCGGCCGCGCTGGCGTCCACGTTCGGCATGGCCATCGGGCCCGTTGCCGGCGGCGCGCTCTACGATGCGCTCGGGAGCTATGCGTGGCTCTTCGCCGGCTCGTCGGCGATCGGTCTCGGCGCGGTGGCGATCGCGCTCACATTCCGCCCTCCGCGTCTGGCGCCCGTCACGCAGCTGAGCCCAGCCGTTCGCTGACCGCCGTTCAGGTCGCCTCACACGCGCGCTCTGACGATGGCCTGAATGGACGCCTCGGGGACGGCGCCGATGACGCGGTCGACGACGGTACCGTCCTTGACGAACAGGATCGTCGGAATCGACCGGACCGCGTAGCGCAGCGTCAGGTCGGGATTTTCGTCGACGTTGACCTTCATCAAGGTCACCCGGCCGTCCGAGCCGTCGACGACTTTGTCGAGGACCGGCGCGATCGCCTGGCAGGGGCCGCACCACTCCGCCCAGAAGTCGACCATCACCAGACCCTGGGCTGCCATGAGCGCCTCATCGAAGTTTCGTTCCGTCACGTGAATCGTTTGTTCCGAGCTTCGAGGCATGGTGATTCCTCCTCGGTGTTGGGACGCCGGCCGACGCCGTCGGGATTCACGTCATTGGCGAGAGTGCGCGTGACCATTCGCATGCGCGTTTCCTGCATTGTCGCCACCTCAGGTGAGTGAGTTCGCGGTGCAGCGTGACGCAGGTGAGGTTTACGAAGCCGTGAAGTTTCGTTGTCGGGAGCGTTGCGCAGCCCTCGGCGACGGGCCGCCAACGCGGCGCACGCCAGGCACCGACGATCTGGCGAGGGGCGGCGCGCGGGGACGCGAGCCAGGTGATCGGCAGGGCGGCGGCTCGCCGGACGGGCCGCGACGCGCCGGTGCCAACTCCGAGTAACTGGGCGACTATTCAGCGATCGTCGGGGCGGCCGGCCCCGAGTTCCCGAACGGGGCGGCGCGCGATGCACGAACGTAACGCTTCCGTCATCCGTTCGTTGCACGTGCTCCGCGCCATGACGAGAGGCGTGCATGCGCGTCGTGACGAAATAGTTCACGGATCGTCATCATGCCGCCATACGCTGGGATTAGCGTCACAAGGGACACTTCCCGAGCGAGGAAAGGGGGGGAAGGATCTGACGATCGTGAGCGCACTCTTCGCGTTGCTGGCCGACCACGTCCTCGGCGTCGTGGCCACCGCTCGCCGCAGCTACC
>Ga0114129_10017919_pt1 | contig 10081 bp, 7 predicted proteins | sample RhiMetdeltSRZDD1_FD_80071 | JGI IMG/M metagenome (GOLD analysis project Ga0114129, IMG submission 80071) | Populus rhizosphere microbial communities from Tennessee, USA - Rhizosphere MetaG P. deltoides SRZDD1 (version 2) (version 2) | ecosystem: Host-associated > Plants > Roots > Rhizosphere >...
GTGATGAAGCGCGTCCTCGCCGCATACATGTGGCGATCACCGTTGCTCTTTTGCTGATGCGCGAAGAAGCGCTGCGGCATGATCAGGTCCAGGTGATCCTTGGCGCGGGACATGGCGACGTAGAGCAGGCGCCGCTCCTCCTCGATCTCCGCCCGGCTGCCGGTGCCGAGGTCCGAGGGAATGCAGCCATCAACCACGTTCAGTACCAGCACCGATGTCCACTCCTGGCCCTTGGCCGAATGAATGGTCGACAGCACCAGATAGTCCTCGTCGAGCAGCGGCGTCCCGGCTTCGTCGCTGGTCGCATCGGGTGGGTCGAGCGTGAGCTCGGTGAGGAAGCGTTCGCGCGTGGAGTAGGTGGAGGCGATCTGAGCAAGCTGCTGGAGGTCGGCCTGGCGGATGGCGGCATCGTCATGGATGCGTTCCAGATGCGGCAGGTACCAGCGGCAAACGAGGTCCAATTCGGCCGGCCACCCGGCGGTGCTGCCGTGCACCAGGGCGATCGTTTCCGAGAAGGCGGGCCAGTGCGCGGCAGAGGCGGCCGGAGGAGCGAATGTGGCGACGGTCTGCGGCGGGTCGGAGGCGTTCATCACCTGATCGAGAAGTCGCCCTGCGGTCGCGGGGCCGGCTCCGGGCAGGAGCTGGACGACGCGAAAGCCGGCGGCGCGGTCGCGCGGATTCTCGGCCCAGCGGAGAAATGCCAGGACGTCCTTGACGTGCGCGGCTTCGAGGAATTTGAGGCCGCCAAATTTGACGAATGGGATATTGCGGCGCGTGAGCTCGATTTCGAGGGGCCCGCTGTGATGCGACGCCCGAAACAACACCGCCTGCGCCTTGAGCGCGATGCCGGCTTCGCGCTGTTCCAAGACTTTACCCGCGACATAGCGGGCCTGATCGACCTCGTCGCGCACGCTCACCAGTCGCGGCCGTTCGGCGGAGACCCGGTCCGACCACAGGCTTTTGGTGAAACGTTCGTCCGCCTGTTCAATGACTGCATTCGCGGCGGCAAGGATCGGCTGCGTCGAACGGTAGTTGCGTTCGAGTGTGACGACCTCGGCGCGCGGCGTGAAATGGCCGGGAAAGTCGAGGATATTGCGCACCGTTGCCGCCCGGAACGAGTAGATGGACTGGGCATCGTCGCCGACGACCGTCAGCCCTCTGCCATCGGGCTTCAGGGCCAGAAGGATCGACGCCTGCAGCCGGTTGGTGTCCTGATATTCGTCCACCAACACGTGATCGAAGCGATCCGCCACATCGTCGGCGATGGAGGGCACAGCCATCATCTGCGCCCAATAGAGCAGCAGATCGTCGTAATCGAGCACGTGCTGGCGCTGCTTGGCTTCGACATAGGCCGCGAACAGTCGGCGTAATTGTGCTTCCCAGGTCGCGCACCAGGGAAAGGCCGACGTGAGAACGTCGCCCAGCGGGGTTTCCGCGTTGACCGCGCGCGAATAGATGGCAAGGCACGTACCCTTGGTGGGGAAGCGCTTTTCCGTCTTCGAGAGTTCGAGGTCGTGCCGGATCAGGTTGAGCAGATCGGCCGAGTCCGCGCGGTCGTGGATCGTGAAGGCGCGATCGAGCCCGATTTGCGGCGCATATTCGCGCAGCAGGCGTGCGCCGATGGCATGAAAGGTGCCGGACCAGGTGAGCGCGCGCGCGAGCCCCGGGTTGCCGCGCTGGAGATTTGCCGTGATGCGCTCGACGCGCCGCGTCATCTCCGCCGCGGCGCGGCGCGAAAATGTCAGCAGCATGATGCGCCGCGAATCGACGCCGTTGGCGACGAGGTGGGCCACCCGGTGCGCCAGCGTGTTGGTCTTGCCCGAACCCGCGCCGGCGATGATCAGGAGCGGGGCTGCCGCGGCGAAGTCCGAGCCGCCGTACTCGACGGCGCGGCGCTGTTCTGGGTTGAGATGGGCGAGGTGGGAAACGCTCATGGGCGCGGGGGAGGAGGTGGAGACGCCGTGCGGGGCGGGCATGCGGCTGGGCCGATGCGCCCTGATCGCGCGGGAGCGCCTTCGCCCGTGCGCATCGCTGAGGTCATACCCGCGGCTCCCCGACTCAATCGTTTACGAGAACAGATAACGAACGAAAAAACAAGTTCGCACGACTTTCCGCGGCCCCCGATTTCGCTCTCGGTCCAACCGGGCTACAGCGGGTGTCCGCGACTCACTTCAACAGAGCGAACGCATGCCACCGACGAGCGAATTGCACCTTATTGCCGGTTCCGATCTCCAGCGTTTTGCGAGCGCGCTGTTTCAAGCGCTGGGCGTTGCAGGTCCCATGGCGGATGAATGGGCGAAGTCGCTGGTGTGGGCGAACCTGCGCGGCGTGGACTCGCACGGCGTGCTGCGGATCCCGAGCTATGTCGACCGGCTGAAGAAGAAGCTTATCAATCCTACACCCAATATGCGCGTGGAGATCCGCGCGGGCGCCATCGCGGTATTGGACGCGGACCGTGCGCCGGGCGCGGTCGCGATGTCGCGGGCGATGGAGGAGGCCCTCGACCGGGCGCGCGAGGTCCACATCGGCTGGTGCGCAGCACGCAACATCACCCACGCCGGGGCGATCGGTTACTTCGCGCTGCAGGCCGCCACAGCAGGAATGGCGGGCATCGTCATGTCGGCGTCCGGCCCGATGATGGCGTATCACGGCGCCAAGGTCTCCGGCGTATCGAGCAATCCGCTTGCGATTGCCTTTCCGGCCAAGAGCCGGCCGCCGTTCCTGCTCGACATGTCGACCTCGAATGTCGCAATGGGAAAAATAATGAGTGCGCGCGACGCCGGTCGCGACATTCCGCTCGGCTGGGGCATGGACGCGCAGGGACGCGACACCACCGACCCCAAGCAGGTGACGACCCTGCTGCCTCTGGGCGGGCCGAAGGGGTCGGGTCTATCCTTCATGATCGAGTGTCTCTGCAGCCTTACGGTGGGTAACCCGATCATCGGGCCGGCCCTCGCCGCGGGTGGCGCGCTGGATGCACCCTTTCTCAATGGCGTCGCGATGGCGGTCGATCTCGCCGCATTCGGCGATGTCGAGCACATTCTGGCTGAAGCGGACCGTCTCGGGGACCAGATACGGGCGCTGCCGCACGATGACAGCGTCGAGCGCATCTACCTGCCGGGCGAGCGTGGCGACAGCATCCTGAAGGAGCGGATGCGAGACGGCATTCCTCTGCCGCAAGGCACCTGGTCCCGTCTGCTCGCTGCTGCCGACGCGCTCGGCGTTCCGCCGCCCTCTCCGGTTGCCGCCGCCGGCAGGAATGTGCCGCGGCCGGCGCGTCGCAGTTGATCTTCCGTTTGCCCGAAGAGACGCGACGAAGCACCGAGCTCAATATTCGTCGAACATCTGCTGGATCTCGTCCGGCTTGGCCGTCCTGGTCAAAGCCAGTTGCAGAAGGATGCGCGCCTTCTGCGGGCTCAGATTGTCCGCAGCGACGAAACCCGGCTCCTGCCAGTTGTCGTCGCGAACCACCCGGCCGGCGCCGACCCTGGCGCTGCGCACGACCAAAACGCCGGTGGTGTCGTGAAGCTCCTTGAGTGCCTTCCTCGCGTTCTGGGTGTGACCGGCGCCGGTACCCGCGATGACGAGGCCCTTGGCGCCGGCGGCGACCGCGGCCTTCGCCAGGTCGCCGTCGTCACCGGCATAGCCATAGAGGATGCTGACCTTCGGTAGCTCCCCGGTCTGCGTGAGGTCGAATTGCGACTGCGTCGTATGCCTGCGGGTGGGCGCGCGGTAGAACACAATCTTGTCCGGATCGGCATAACCCAGGATCCCCAGCTCGCGCGATTGGAAGGTCTCCAGGCGATAGGTGTTGGTCTTGGTCACATCGCGGGCCGCATTGATTTCATCGTTCAGCACGACCAACGTCCCCTTGCCGCGCGAGACCGGGTCGGCGGCGACCCTGATGGCGTTAAGCAGGTTGAGCGGTCCATCCGAACTGAGCGTGCTGAACGGGCGCTGCGCACCCACGATCACCACCGGCTTGTCGCTCCGCACCGTCAGATTCATGAAATACGCCGTCTCCTCGATCGTATTGGTGCCGTGCGTAAAGATGATGCCGGCGATGTCGGGATCCGCCAGCCGGGCGCTCATGCGCAGGCTGAGCGCTTTGAGCTCCTGCGGCTGGTCATAGGGAATGAACTCGTCGGATTCGACGCTCACGCGTGCAAATTTCTGGACTTCGGGTATTCGCTCGATCAGCTGCGCGCCGGTCAATCTCGGTTCGCCGGTGGTGGCGTAGCGGAGATATTCGAGACGGTTGGCCGGATTGCGCGGCAGCGTCCCGGCGCCCGTCATGACATGAACGCGCCGCAGCGTGGCTTGATCCTGAGCGTGAGATGCCGCCGGTAGCGAAACCATCATGGCCAGGATCATGGTAAGCAAGCTCCTCATCCGTCTTCTCCTGCTCATTATCGTCATCGTCGAAACGCCGGGTAGCGTTGTCTCGCCGCCTTAAAGCGACGCCAACAATTTGCCGAAGCCGTGGATCGCGCCGGCGACCTTGCCGCGTCGCATGGAGCTCCAGATCATGGCATTCATCCAGGTGACGACGGTGGTGCCGAGGTCCTTTTCGAGCAGCTCGATATTGCGGATGCTGCCCCACCCGCCGCAGGGGATGTAGATGCCGTCGGGCTTTTTCGCCGATTCGAGATAAGTCTTGCGGGCTACCGTGTATTCGACCGGGATCGGCAACCGGCGTATTTCCACGTTCCGCTTGATGCCGAGCGCGGTGTTGTTGGTGATCTCGATCTTCTCCGCCGCCAGATACTGCACCAGCCGGTCATTGATGAACTGCTCGAACGGCGTCGCCATGGCCATCGTCTTGAGGTTCGCGGTGCGCATGGCGTCGATCACGCTCGACATGTCGGTGATCGCCGGCAGGCCGGATGCCTGCGACAGACGATCGGCGAGCTCGTCGCCGAATCCCAATCCGCGGCGGACGACCGGGGGAACGCCGGATTGGTAGATCACGTCCACATCGAAGTTCGCCAACTGCTTGGCCGCGCGCTCCATGCCCTTGATCGCCTCGTCCATGTCGTTGTCGGACAACTGCTCGATCGTGAGCGAGACGGTGGTCATGTCGATGCCTTCGGGCACGGCTTGGTAAAATTCGAGCACGGCGCGCGGAGGGACGGGCGTCGGAAAAATCACCCCCACATGCAGGCGCCATCCGGTAATCCCTTCAGCCATGCTTACGCTCCTGTTGCGACGAGAGGTGATCGGGGATCATTGCGGGATCTTGGCGCCGGTCGCCGCGATGACCTCGCCCCATTTCTTGGTGTCCGCCCGCATCACGGCCAGCATCTCCTCGGACGAGCTGCCGAAAACATCCAAGCCTTGCTCGGTGAGGCGCTCCCTGAATTTCGGATCGGCAACCGCCTTCCTGACTTCGCTTGCAAGCCGGTCGACGACACTCTGCGGTGTCCTGGCGGGCGCCAGCAGCCCGAACCATCCGCCCAGCTCGTATCCCGGCACGCCCGCCTCCTGCACGGTCGGAAGCTGTGGCATCAGGCTCGAGCGTGCCGGCGACGCAACCGCCAGCATCTTCACCTTGCCGCCGGCTGCGAGCGCCATGGCCGACGGCGGCCCAGTGAACATGACGTCGACGACGCCGGCGGCGATGTCGGTCATCGCCGGCGCGGTTCCACGATAGGAGACCTGGGCAATATCGGTCTTGGTCATCAGCTTGAACAGTTCCATGCCGAGATGCGCCTGAGTTCCGAGGCCGATCGAGGCATAATTGAGCTTGCCGGGGTTCGCTCTGGCCAATGTCAGCAGCTCTTGCACGCTGCCGGCTTCGACTTTCGAGCTTGCGACCAGCACGAGATAGACCTTGGCGATGATGCTGATCGGGATGAAGTCGCGGAAAGGATCGTAGGTGAGGTTCGGGTAGAGGCTCGGATTGACCACCAGATTGGTATCCACCGCCATGAACAGCGTGTAGCCGTCGGGCGGCGAGCGCGTGACCTGTCCCGCGGCCAGTCCGCCATTGGCGCCGGGCTGGTTCTCGACGATCACCGGCTGTCGCATCGATTCGCTGAGGCGATCCGCGAGGCTGCGTGCGATCAGGTCAACCGCGCCGCCCGCCGGCTGCGGCAGGATCAAGCGAATGGGCTTGGAAGGATAAGGTTCATCGGCGTTCGCGCTCCCGCCGAACGCGGTCACGCTCGCAACGAAAAAAAAACATGCGGCCGCGACCGCGGCGATGACGCGAGACATGGCTTATCCTCCCAAAAGCGTTTATCAGCGAAGTTGAGCATTTCGCTGTTGAAGATATTGCGGCCTCGCTACGCCACCCTTGCGTCCTCCAATGACGCCGTTGCGAGAGGGCTCGACCTCGCTGCCGGCGCGAACGGTGTACGCAATCCGGCTTGCACCATCAGCGGGAGCACCTCCTCGTTCCACTGCGCAAGCTCTTCCTTGTACCTGACCCAGGAGATGAGGCAGCCATCGACGCCGATCTCGGCCAGCTTTCCGAGTTCATCAACGATCTGCTCCGCCGTTCCCACCAGCGGGTAGCCGCCATGACCGGCGATGAAATGCGCCTTGTGTCCATCCAGTGTCTTGGCGTCCAAGGTCTGATTGTGCAGCCCGAAGATCTTCAGGAGATTGCCGGCCGCTTCCCAGTCGCCCTGCTCGTGAACGTAATGATGCAGATAGTCGCGCGCCTCCTTCTCGGTCTCGCGGCATACGACATAGACGTGAATCCAAATCCGGGTCTCGCGCCCGTGTGATCGCGCCATCTGCTTGAGATGATCGATCTGCGCCTTCGCTCCCGGAAGGTGGGTGCGATCCTTGAGGATCACGAAATTCATGTCGCAATAGCGCGTTGTGAAATCCTGCGCTGCCGGCGAGCCGCCGGCGTTCATGATCGGGGGATGCGGCTTCTGCAGCGGCTTCGGCTGGCTCCAGACCGAGGCGGCGTCGAAGCTCTCGCTCTTGAAATCGAACTCTTCATCTTGCGTCCATGCCCGCCGCACGAAATCGAGCCACTCGGTGGCGTACTTGTAGCGGTCGTCGTGTGGGCGCATGTGGGCGCCGAACATGTCGAATTCATTCTTGAACCATCCGCAAACCACGTTCAAGGCGAACCGGCCGTTGGTGACGTGGTCGATGGTGGCCGCCATCTTGGCGACCATCAGGGGATGCACCAACGGCACATGCACGGTGGCGAGCACGGTGCAATAGTTCGTTACCGCGCCGATCGCGGAGGCCCAGGTGAAGCTTTCGAATGTGCAGTTGTTGAAGTTCGACGGTCCGCCGTAACCCTTCCAGCGGCCTACCGGCAGCAGCGCCTCCATGCCCGAACGATCGACGGCCTGGGCGATGTCCTTGGTGTCGGGCCAGTTAAGCTTCCATGCCTCCGGAACGGTCGTGATGGTGGAGCCATGGCTGCAATTGAAAGCCATGACCCCGAGCTTCATGCGGTTGCCACCGAACAACCGAGCGCGCGCAGTGTAGTCTTCAACGGCCGGGGCGGCGTTCATGTTCGTTCTTCCCTTCTGTTGGCGACCCCATTGCGAGGAGGAGGAGTTCACTCCCCACTGTTTTCACCACTTCATCGGGCATTCCTGGTGGTAGGGGTCCTGCCAATCCTTGACCGCCGTATCCTTCAACACCGCCCTCAGGTTTCCCTTCTCATCCTTCTTCACCTCCATGATGTAGAGGTCCTGAATCGGGTAATGGTTGTTGTTGAACTTGAACGACCCGCGCACCGATTGGAAGTTAGCCTTGCGCAGCGCGGCGCGCACGGCGTCCTTGTTCTCGATCTTGCCGCCGACCTCCTTGACCGCGGAGTCGATGAGTTTGACCGAGTCGTAGCCGAGCGCGGCAAAGGTGGCGGGCAGGCGGTTGTACTTAGCAGTGAAGGCGGCGACGAACTTCTTGTTCGCCGGATTGTCGAGGTCCGCGGTCCAGTTCGTGCCCATGATCAGCCCGACGGCCGCATCGCCTTGCGCCGGAAACGTCAGTGGGTTTGCGACCGGATCCTCGGTGTAGAACGGAATCTGGTTCTGCAGACCCGCCTGCGCGTACTGCTTGACGAAGGCGACGCCGCCGGCACCGACCAGAAATGCGAACACCGCGTCGGGCTTTTCGGCGCGAATGCGCGCCATCTCGGGAGCGAAGTCGAGCTGCGTCAACGGAGTGTAGACCGGGCCGACGGCCTTGCCCTTGAAGTACTTCATGGCGGCCCCGACGTGCTCGTAGCCAGCCTGGTAGTCCGCGCCGACGAAGAACGCGCTCTTGACCCCTTTGTCGCTCATGTATTTTCCGACCGCCGCCGGCCAGTCGTCGTTCGAGAATGAGACGACGAAGCCGTTCTGCACGCAGTCCTTGCCGGCAAATTGCAGCGGCCCCGCCAGCGCGCCGACGGCGAAAACGCCGGCATCGTTGAACGTCTTCCAGACCGGGATCATCGTATTCGACGAACTGAAGCCAGTCACGAAATCAACCTTGGCGTCATCGATCAGCTTCGATGCGCCTTGCACCGCCTCGGCCGGATTGGTCTTGTCGTCGACCACCGTATACTTGACCGGGAGACCACCGAGCTTGTTGCCGAGTTCCTCCAGCGCGAGGTCGACGCCGCGTTTGGTTTCGGCGCCGGCCGGCGAGATCGGACCGCTGAGCGGCGTCATCAAGCCAAGCTTGATCTGATCGGCAGCCTGTGCGCCCCCGCAAACAGCAGCCAACATCGTACCGGCTAGCGCCAATCCTCGCATGGTCGTTCCCTCCTGTTTAGTCTTTTGATGTGATGCGCGGCGCATCAGCATGCTCGAAGCTTAACATCGCGCGCCGACGCGGTCTAAACCTTCGTTATAGACCGACGAAGCGACGGATGACCTCATATTCGTTCCCGAGCGCGCGCGAATCTCCCCTCCAACGCACGCGTCCCCGCTCGAGCACGTAATGACGGTCTGCAAGCTTGGCGAGAACCTTGACGTTCTTATCGACGAGTAGGATCGACTGTCCGCTCAGCTTGAGCTTGCGCAGGACCTTCCAGATCTCGCTGCGGATAATGGGAGCAAGCCCCTCGGTTGCTTCGTCCAGGATCAACAGCTCCGGGTTGGTCATCAGCGCGCGCGCGATCGCCAGCATCTGCTGCTCGCCGCCCGAAAGCTGTCCGCCCATTTGATGCTGTCGGGCGCGGATCCAGGGAAAGAGATCGAGGATTGCGTCCGTGCTCCAGCGTGGCTGGCCGCGCGGTCCGGCCGCCGCGGTGGCGGTGAGGTTCTCCCACACCGTAAGACTCGGAAAGATGCAGCGTCCTTCCGGGACCAGACCGAGCCCGAGCTTGGCAATGCGAAACGACGTCAGCCCGCGCAGCTCCTGTCCCTCGAACGTGACCCTTCCGCCATGCGGCGGAGTCATTCCCATGATCGAACGGATGGTCGTGGTCTTGCCCATGCCGTTCCTGCCCAGCAGCGTCACCACCTCGCCGCGGCGAACCTCGAGATCGACCCCGAACAGCACCTGGCTCTGGCCGTAGCTCGTTTGCAGGCCCTCAACCGTCAGCATCGAACTCGTCATCCTCTTCGCCGAGATAGGCCACGCGCACGGCGGGGTGGTTTCTGATCTCGTCCGCGGTTCCGGAGGCGATGATACGGCCACCGACCAGAACCGATATGCGGTCGGCGAGCGAGAACACGATGTCCATGTCGTGCTCGATCAGGAGGATCGTATATCGGCCCTTGATGCTCGCCAGGAGCTGCGACATCGCTCGCGATTCCTCGATGCCGAGTCCCGCCATCGGCTCGTCGAGCAGCAGCATCACTGGATGGATAGCGAGCGCCATGCCAAGCTCGAGCTGGCGGTGTTGGCCGTGCGACATCCGGGATGCGATGCGATGGCCGAGACCGTCGAGGCCCACATCCTCGAGCAGCCTGCGCGCCGGCTGGCGCAGGCGTGCAATCCGCCCGGCCGGCGTCCAGAACCGAAAGCTGTGGGGCTCGGTCGCCTGAACGGCGAGCGCCACGTTTCCCTCGGCGGTGAAGCTGTCGAAGATGCTCGTGATCTGGAACGAGCGTGCCAGCCCGAGCCGCGCGCGGCGGGCGGTTGGAAGATCGGTGATATCGCGGCCGTA
>Ga0114129_10017920_pt1 | contig 10081 bp, 6 predicted proteins | sample RhiMetdeltSRZDD1_FD_80071 | JGI IMG/M metagenome (GOLD analysis project Ga0114129, IMG submission 80071) | Populus rhizosphere microbial communities from Tennessee, USA - Rhizosphere MetaG P. deltoides SRZDD1 (version 2) (version 2) | ecosystem: Host-associated > Plants > Roots > Rhizosphere >...
CCGTCCACGTTCGCCGCGGTCGCGGCGAGGACCGCCTGGCGCCGGCGGCGGAAGATGCCCTGGAGCGCGTTCGGGACGACGACGGTGGCGTTGAAGCGGGCGTTCTCGACGAGGCTCGCCCGGCCGAGACCGCTCACAACGGCTACAGGATCCGCTTCCAGGGCGCGAACGCGTTCTCCTTGCCTTCGAGCGCTGGCCCGAGCTGCGGGTAGTGACGACGGAGGACGTGCATCATCGTGTTCTTGTCCAGATAATCGATGCCGAACTCGGTGTAGAGCTCCGGCTTGTAGTCGTCAGTGAAGAACCGATCGCTCTTCAACCGCCGCGAAGCCATCAGGATGAATACCCGGAACGCCGTGTCACTGAAGCCGAACTGCGGCGGCAGCGGCTCGGCGTAGAGCCCAGTCATCAGGTCGACCTTGTCGAGGTCACCGTTGTAGACCGACTTGACCTGCTGCGCCAGTTGCGGGTTGCCGGTGAGCTCGTCGAACGACTTGACCGGCTTCTTGTGAATCAGCTGCCGGAACCGGTTGTAGCGCGGTACGCCTCGCTCGCGATCGCGGTAGATGTCGACCGCGGCAAGGTCCAGCCGCTCGCCATCGTCGCGAGTCAGATTCTGGAGGTGCCTGGGATAGTTGTGCAGCGTCAGCGCTCCCGGATGGCTCGTCCCGAACGAGTAGAACAGATCGGGCATCGTCAGACGCTCGGCAATGGCAGGCGTTCGATTGCCCGCGATCTCCTGGAGCTCGCGGCTCTCGAGGAATCTGCCCGTGATGGCCGAGCGGAAGGAGAACGTGTCGGGCATCAGCGGATGCATCCGGTAGACGGCAACGAATTCCTCGGTCAGCGAGTACGGCGCACCGAAATGTTCGGCGTGCGATCCCACGATCCCGCCGATCAGCTCGTTGTCGTTGATGAAGTGGAGAATCTCCTGGGCCTCTTCTCCCAACAGGCCGTACCAATTCACCCGCATTGCCAACTTCGTGAGCGGATGCGGCAGAATCGCCGGCGTCCACTCCAGCGTGTGGATTTTCGCCATCAGCGCCGAGTTGATGAGCTTCGACTTGCGATACAGGTGCTCGTCGTTCCAGTCCGGGTGCTGGTGGGCAAGCAGATCGCAGAGGTAGTTGTGCTCCAGCGTGAAAAGCGTGTGGAGCATCGCGAGACCGATCCACCAGTTGTCGGTGAAACCGGCGAAGTGCACGCCGGTGTCGGGGTCGACCGGCAGCAGGCCAGTGGGCTCGATCCGCAGCTTCCCACCGATATTCGTGCGCAGCTTGGCGGCAATCTTCGCGTCGCACCCGTAAATCTGCGAAGCATCCCACCAGTGGCTGTTCAGATTCGCATAGGCGGGAGGACGCTTCGATCCGGTCGGCGCCGGCGACGGGACCGAGCGCGGCACCTTGACGCTCGGCGCTCCCCAGTCGTCGCCCGGCACGGCGAGGATATCGACGAAGCTGGTCTTAGAGCGCTCGTGCACGAACCAGTCATGCACCATGAACTGAATCCAGGCAGCCGCCAGCAGGTTCAGGATCTCGGCAGGCTTGAACTCGTCCCGCGTCATGAGCTCGCGGCTGACGACCCTTGGATTTGGAACCATCAGGTTTGCGGTGTCGGGAAACGTGTGATCGAGCGGGACGTTCCGTCCAAAGCGGCAGCCGACGGAGCCCATCTTCGGATAGGTGAGATCGTTGTAGGTGCCGTCGGTCGTCCTCGATTCGCGAAGCGCCGGATCGAGATCCTTGGGGATGGGTTTCTTTTCGAGCGGCGGTTCCTCGGTGTCGTGAAGGTTCTTCTCACGCAGCTCGTTGCGAATCTCCACGAGTCGCGGCATGCCCAGAAGGCGTGGCAGCTCGTACCATTCCTTGTCCTTCAGCAGTCCAGTGACGCGTTGTGTCAGATCATCAGCCATTTCTCGAGCTCCACAGAAAGTCGACGTTGTCTAGGCGAAGGGAGGAGGATTGAAGACCGACATGATGTCGGCCAGCATCGCTTCACGGGATGGGAAACGGGTCTCGTCGTAGCAGCCGAGGGGATGTTTGACGACGTTGGCGAGGCACCGGTTGCAGTACGTGCACGGTCGGTCGGCGCGATCCTGACCGCGTCGGAACACCTCCACCAGATCGTTGTTTGCGATGAGCGGCCGCGCCATGCTGACCGCATCGCAATCGCCCCGTTGAAGCGCCGCGGCAATCACCGACGCCGTCTGGAATCCACCCGTACAGATGACCGGCACGCTCACCGCCGCTTTCACGCGGCGCGCGTGCGGCAGGTTCGCCCCTTCGATCTGGTTGGGGGGAGGCGCCGAATCCTGCCACTGTCGCCGTGCGAGCTCCGGAAGATTGCGGAACAGGAGATACGTGCGGAACGCCGCCTCGCCACTCGGAATCAAGGCGTCGTACGTATTCACGAGATCGTTCACAGGAAGATCCGAGCCCGCCGGGTTCCGCGGATGCGGAAAGAAGCTGCCGGTCGAGACGTGGATCGCGTCGACGCCTGCCTCCACCAGCCACTTGCAGGCCTGAACGCAGTCCTCGATTGTGTTGCCCGACGGCCCCTTCCCGAAAAACGCCACAGCATCGTTGTGATCCTCGGCGCTGATCTTCATCTGCAGGTGGAAGTCATCCCCGACGCGCTCCCGGATCGCACGGACGATGTCGAGCACGAACCGCGCACGGTTTTCGAGAGGACCGCCATATTCGTCCGTCCGATCGTTGATGGCCGAGCTGAGGAATTGGGTGATGAGGTAGCCGTTCGCGCCGTGGAGCTCGACGCCGTCGAGGTCGGCTTCGCGGGCGCGGCGCGCACCTTCCGCGAACGCTGCAACCACTTCCTTAACCTGCGCGATGGTCAGGCGCTCGCATCTGAATCCGTGTGTCGGGTCGGGTTTGTCGGTCGAGCTCAGGCCGATCGGGTACTCAGTCCCCGCAATGTCGCGCTGCCGTCCGCCGTGACTGAGCTGCAGGATGAACTTGCAGTCGTGCTCGTGAACGGCGCGGCCGACCGCGCGCCAGAACGGAATGCGGCTATCGTTGTCGATCATCGCGTAGTTCGGGAGGATTCGGCCGCGGAGATGCACGGGAACGAACGACGACACGATCGCGCCGACACCACCGCGCGCGAACTTCGCCTCCCAGTTGATGCGGGCCTGGTTGCCGGATCCGTCGTAGTTATCGAAACGCCCGGACACATTGGACCTGAGAATGCGGTTCTTGATCGTGAGATTCCGGAACGTGAGAGGCTGAAAAATCGCGTCGAACGGCATGCTCACACCTCTTCTCAGGTTCCCGAGAACAGCTCAGCTTGTCGCCCGCAGCTGTCTCCTCCCCTGCCCCGAGTGCGAGGCTCGTCTGAACTTGCGGCGTAGCGCAGCTTGCCATTGATAGATGCCTTTGGCAACAGCGGTAGAACGGCACAGCCGTCACGCTCGCGCATCGCCACGGTTCACATGGAAAACGGATCTCGACGGACGAACGAACAAGCAGTAACGTGATGCGGCACGCCGTCGGTGGTGAGATTGTGCGAGAATGCAGCGCTGCGACAACCGAGGTCCCCGATGTTCCTCAGATCGGTCAAAGCGACAAACGCGGAACGCTGCCGCGAACTTCCCGGTGACGCACTAATCGGCGAGCCGATCGGTTCGCTGACGAACGCGATCACGATCCACGTCCGGCCACACGAGGTGTGGCCGTGGCTCGCGCAGATGGGCGCCGGCCGCGCCGGTTGGTACAACTACGACTTCCACGACCACGACACGCATCCGAGCGCCGACAGCATCCTGCCGGAGTTTCAGAAGATCCCCGTCGGCACCACGTTTCCGTGGCGGCCTGGCGCACCCGAAGGTTTCACCGTCTTCGAGTCGAACCCCGTTCAGTCGCTCGTGCTCGGCTCGAAGGCGTCCGATGGGCACGCGATCGTGACCTGGGCGTTCGTGCTGGAGCCTTTACCGAATGGAGAGACCCGGCTCATCGTCCGGCTCCGCGCGGGACGGGATTATCAGTTCCACGGTCTACCGAACTGGATCATCGGCCGCATCGTTCCGCAAAGTCATTTCGTGATGCAGCGGCAACAGCTGCTCTCGATCGCCAGACGCGCGGAGGACCTGGGCCCGCTGGCCTACGCGCCTCAAGTGGATTTCGCCGGTGAGGCGACGGATTCCGCCGCGCCCTCGCGCAGCGGACTGCGATCGGCAGCTCGCGCCGTCGCCGGCGGCGCCGGCCTCGCGGCCGGCATGTACGCCGCGTACGCGGCGATCAAATGGATTGGCCTCGGACAGGCGGCCCGCAAGTCCCACGATCACACGAGTCACGCGCTCGACGAATCGACGCACGTCAAATGACCTATGCTGGATGCCGCCTCGCATCCCTACAGCGCGAGCAGAGTGGAGTGGGCTTTGGCAGGCCGCTGAAAAAGACGGCCTGGAGTGCAGGGGTCCCCGCCCTCAATCGGGAGGAAGATCATGATTACCGATGCAGCCGTCCGCGATCTCAGGTCTCGCGTGTCAGGTCGGGTACTCACGCCGTCCGACGATGGATACGATGCCGCGCGGTCTGTGTTCAACGCGATGATCGATCGCCGTCCGGCGCTCGTCGTACGTTGCGCGAACGATGACGACGTGGTGGCCGCCGTCGCCGTTGCGCGCGAACAGAATGCGCTCGTCTCGGTCAAGTGTACCGGCCACAACGTCGCCGGATTCGCCGTGTGCGATGGTGGACTCGCGATCGATTTGTCGCTCATGAAGAGCATCAGCGTGGATCCGGTCGGACGCACGGTCCGCGTTGGCGCGGGATGCACGTGGGGAGAGGTCAATGACGCGCTGCAGCCTCACTCTCTGGCAGCAGCCGGCGGTTTCGTGTCGCTCACGGGCGTGTCCGGTCTCACTCTCGGTGGCGGGCTCGGATGGCTGGTGCGCAAGCACGGCCTTGCGCTGGACAACCTGATCTCCGCTCGGGTCGTGCTTGCCGACGGACGCGTCGTTGCCGCCAGCGCCTCCGAGAACGATGACCTCTTTTGGGCGCTTCGCGGCGGCGGCGGTAACTTCGGCATCGTGACGGAATTCGAGTTCAGAGTCCACGAGGGCGGGTCAGTACTCGCCGGCATCGCCCTCCATCCGTTTGCCGCCGCACGTGACGTTCTCCGCCGCTGGCGCGACCTCGAAGCGACCGCTCCAGAGGAGTTCTCGGGAAGTGCGTTGCTCCTTGCCTTCCCGCAGGATCCGAACGCTCCCGAACCGCTGCGTGGGGCAGCGCTCGTGGGCGTGGGCGGGGTGTATGCCGGCGCCGGGCCGGCCGCGGAGACAGCGGTCGGGTCGCTGCGCGCGTACGGATCGCCGATTGCGGATCTGTTCAAGGTGACGCCGTACAACGAAGTGCAGCGCATGGCGGACTTCGCGTTCCCGCTTGGATTCCGTAACTACTGGAAATCGAGTTATCTGAAAGGCATGAGCGATGGGGCAATCGATGTCCTCGTCGATCACTTCAAGCGAGTGCCCTCGCCAAACACGGTCATCGTCCTCGAGCACAACGGCAATGGCGCGCTCGAGCGGGTTCCCGAGACGGCGACCGCCTTCGGGCATCGCGGCTGGCCGTACAACTTCATCGTGACGTCCGCCTGGTCGAATCCAGCCGAGACGGAGCGCAATGTGACCTGGACGCGTGAGCTTTTCGAGGCGATGCGTCCGTTCATGGCGGACGCTCTCTACGTCAACTACATCGGCGACGAAGGAGCCGATGGCGTGCGCGCGGCCTACGGTTCGAAGTACGAGCGGCTGGCGATGCTCAAAGCGAAGTACGACCCCGATAACCTGTTTCGCATGAACCAGAACATCAAGCCGGCCGTTGGAGTGACGCACGCCGGAGCTTAGCGAAGATCTTTCTCGAAGGCCGCGAGCGCGGTGAGCTCGCGGCCGTACATCCGCTCCACGTAGGGTCCCCACGTTGGCTCTTTGGCAAATTGTTCGTCGATCATCTTCCGCCAGCGCTGACGTTCTTCTTCGGCTCCAGAACCGAGAAACGGCGGCATCTCGGGTCTGGGCCGCCCGACGTCGCGATAACGATCGAAGAAATCGGCGTACTCGCGTCGAAACTGTGCGATCAGGTCGGCCACCAGCGCTGCCGTTGCCGGGTCCCGCTGACGCAGTTCACGTCCCTCGCCGTCGCGTCCCGCATAGAAGTCGTGAATGACCCACCGCAAGTTGCTCAAGGTCCCGTCCCATCGGTCTGGACGACCGGCGAGATCGGACATCAGGAAGCGGCTCTTCTCCCGGTCGATCACGAACACCCCGCGGACGGAGGGCGATCCCGGGCGCACGCTCGCGGATGCGTTGTGGAGCCTCGGTGCGTACACGAGATCGATCACGAGGGTTGGATGTGTCTGCATCGGGAATGGCAGGTGGACGTGCAGCGCGCCAGGGATTCGCACACCACCGGACGAATCGCTGCGAAGCAACTTGTGCCGGCTCGCCCGGTACGTGACCGGGTGCGCCAGATTCAGCTGCTGTCCCTCGTAGTGGTACGTGATGAACCCTCCCTCGACCGGTCCCTCACTGTCATCGAGGACCAGCAGCGAGCCGCGCAATGTGCACGAGACACTCGCAGCGACGATCAGTACGAGGACGACGATCAAGACTCGACGGAGGATTTTCATCCGTCCGGTCCTTCATTCCCTTGCTGAGCGATACGCCGCAACAGCGAGGTCCGGGAAATCAGTGAAGACTCCATCGACGCCGAGCCGCCGAAGCTGTTCGAATTGCGCGTCGACCTTGCCGCCGTAGCCGGCCGGCAGAAACTCCTTCTCGACGCGAACAGTCCAGACGTGCACCAGCAAGCCGGCGGCGTGTGCCCTGGTCACGAGGTCCGTCGGCGCTCCAAGCGAACCGTCCCGATTGACGGGAACGACCAGGAACGTCTCGGCGCCGATGCCGTCGGCGTACTCGGCGATGCGCTTTACGCCGTCACCTTCGATCATTGACGATGTCGCCGTGCTGACGAGTTGAATCAGCCGAACGGCGGTTTTCTTCCGCAGCTCGCGAAGGTTCCCCTGCTCGAACGATTGAATGAACACTGGTGACTCGCGGCTGTTCCACCCGTATTTCCCGAGCGACGCGAGCAGCCTTTCCTCGAGCGGTAATCCAATTCCGCGAAAGTACGTCGGATGCTTGGTCTCTGGGTAGATGCCGACCGGTCGGCCGCGCCCGTCCCCGAGCCGATGCGCGAGCTCGATGACCTCGTCGAACGTGGCGATCTGAAACTGACCGTCGTACTTGTGCGATCGAAACGGCAGGCGCTCCCGCGCGCGCAGCGCTTTGATTTCCGCGAGGGTGAAGTCCTCGGTGAACCAACCGGTGATCGACTGGCCGTCGACTGTTTTCGTGCGCTTGCGATCCGGAAACCGATCGGCGACATTGGTGGTGTCACCGATCTCGTTTTCGTGTCGCGCGATCAACACGCCATCTTTGGTCGAGACGAGATCCGGCTCGATGAAATCCGCACCCATCTCCACCGCCAGCCGATACGCCTCGAGCGTGTGCTCGGGACGATGACCGCTGGCGCCGCGGTGCGCGATGATCAACGGCGTCGGAGGAACGGCTGCCGCCAGTGCGGTGAGCACTCCCAGCACGATGACGGCACACGTACCCGTGCTCACTCGCTTCGATCGTCGTCGACCGCCGATCGCAAAGAATTGAGTCCTCCGATCCGCGTAATCCGCGTTCATCCGCGTGAATCCGCGTTTACCAGAGCAGCTTGAATCCGAGCTGCAGCTGGCGGGGATCGTAGGTCGTCGTGATCGTGCCGAACCCCCCGGCGCTGCGATTGCCGTTGGGCGCGCGGAAGTTCGTGTGATTCAGCAGGTTGAATGCCTCGAGCCGGAACTCGAACCGCACGGACCCGACGAGCGCGAACGTCTTGGATGCCGCGAGATCGAATTGCCAGAAACGCGGTCCGCGGACGGAATTGCGGCTCGCATTGCCGAACGGCTGGCTCGGATCCGTGGGAATGACGACGCAGTCGCGGTTGAACCAGTTGGTGATCGTGCGGCTGTCGCCCGTGGCCAGCGGATCGCACGTGACGTTCGGGCGATAGTTGTTGGCCCCGCGGAAGTCCTGCTGGATGCCGGACACGATGAACGTCGCGCCAGGGTTGTAGATGAACGTGACCGGCTCGCCCGCAGAGATCGAGTTGATACCCGCGATTTCCCATCCGCCGACGAGCGCTTCCATCAGCGGCGAGGCCTCGGACGCCCAGCGATGTCCACGCCCGAACGGCAGCGACCACACGAAGCTCGTCGTGCTGTTGTACGGCTGGTCATAGTTCGACACGCCGAAGTCTGCGCCGAGATTCCTGAAGTCCTGCGGCGACGGGTTGTTGCCGTTCGAGTTCTCGAGCGACTGCGAGCCGTTGTCTTCGGCCTTCGACAGAGTCAGGGCACTCAGAAGGGTGAGACTTCCGCTCATGCGCCATTCGAACTTCGTTTGCAGGGCCTTGTAGCGGGATTTTCCGCCGTTGAACGCGTACGTGATGTCTGCGACGCTCGGAATCGGCCGCCGATCCTGCAGCGGGATCGTCCCCGCTGCGTTATTGGGAAACGCCTGATTGTAATTGGCGAAGAGCAGCAGGTCGTCCGCGCGATTCCCGACGTAGGCGACGTCCAGCAGCATGTTGCGCTTCAGCTCGCGCTGGATCGAGATGTACCAGCTCTGCACGGGGCTCGAGTGGAAATCCCTCGGCATGTACGTGATGTTCGCGGTGAGCGGATTGAATTGCGAGGGATCCGCAAGACCTGCCGGATAGCCTCTCTCCGCCGGGACGAAGGTCGGCGACGTCGGCACGGTCTGATTGACGACCGCATTGACGACCTGCGGACCGTTGATCGGCAGCACGTCGCCGCCCCCGGCACGGCTGAAGTGGGCGTAGCTGATGCCGTACCCGCCGCGGATCACCAGGCCCGGCGTGAGCGTGTAGGCGAATCCGAGACGGGGTCCAAAGTTGTTTCGATCCGGATCGATCAGCGCGCGGTCGTAGAGCGATCTGTCTTTTGCAAGAATCATCGCGTTCGTCGACGGATCGAAGTTCGACAGGACGTTGTCCTTCTCCCAATAGGGGGTCGAGAACTCGTAGCGGACGCCGAGGTTGAGCGTCAGCCGGCTGGTTGCACGCCAGTCGTCCTGCACGTACGCGAAGTGCATGTGCCTGCGAAGGTTGGCGACGAGCACGCTGCTGAGCGCGTACTGCGCCCGCAGGCCGAGCATGAAGTCCGCGAGGTTGTAGAGATTGTTCGTTGTGCCGCTTGGACCCGTGAAACGTCCGTTGTAGGTGTCGCGGCCGTACAGCGGGTTCACGTCCTGCACTTCCGTGCTGATCCACTGGAACTCGTATCCGCTCTTGAACGAGTGCGGACCCGTCATCCACGTGTAGTTGATCTTCGGGTTGTAGACCGTCGGATATTGCCACTGCGGGTTCGTTGCCTGACGTCCGAGATCCGAGTACCCGGTGATGAGCTGCGTCGGCAGTCCGCCAGCGATGCGGGGATCGGTCGGCAGCCCCGCCAGGCCGAACTGTTCGAACGCGCTCGCGGAGCCAAGGGCGGGCGGATTCTTCCCCGCTTGCGTCCACGAGTAGCCGAAGCGCGCCTCGACGAGTGAGCGGCCCGTCGGCACCCAGGTCGTGCCAAAGACGAACTGTCGATTGCGAGCGTAGATGTGACCGTTGCCCGCGCCGCCGGACGGCAGCGGAATGTTCGGCTGATCGTCTGTCGTCAGATTGCGGAAGCCGTACCGGGCGAACATCGCGACACTGGGCGTCGCCTGGATGTCGACCTTGGCGCCCGCCTTGTTGGAATCGGCGGTGAACTCCTGCAGCAGAGTGTAGTTGTTCGTCGTGCCGGGCAGGTTCGTGTCGGGGAGGGCCGACAACACCTCACGTGCGAATGACGTCATCGGAACCGGCGTGCCGGCCGGATACACCAGGCCAGTCATCGGGTTGCGAACGTCGACCGACAGGATTCCCTGGCGCTGTTGCGGGGTGGCAATGGTTGCGAAACCCGTCGCTCGTCGCGTCTGGCGCAGTCCCTCGTAATCGGCGAA
>Ga0114129_10017921_pt1 | contig 10081 bp, 7 predicted proteins | sample RhiMetdeltSRZDD1_FD_80071 | JGI IMG/M metagenome (GOLD analysis project Ga0114129, IMG submission 80071) | Populus rhizosphere microbial communities from Tennessee, USA - Rhizosphere MetaG P. deltoides SRZDD1 (version 2) (version 2) | ecosystem: Host-associated > Plants > Roots > Rhizosphere >...
CTCACGTGCGGCAAAACGAAGATAAGCGGCCGCGGAGATCGGGATCGCGACCAGGAAGCCGAGCAGATACACGGCGACGAAGATCCCGAGGATCCACAGGGCGATCTCGCCGGTGCGTCGCGTCCGCGCCTCCGGTGTGAGCGTGGGGTCGTCGTCGGGATCCGGCGGGCTTGGCTCGACGGGTATACCGCGTGCGCGCAGCGAGATGAGGGCGAGTACGACCGCGAGCACGAACGACGGGATCGCGATCGCGAGCGGGAACAGCTTCGCACCCTCGGGATAGCCCAGCGCAGTGACGGTCGCGTACGCGAAGACAGCCATGAGGACGAGCGCGAAGGTCAGATCCCACGCCCAGCGGGTCGTGCGGCCGTCGTTCATGGGACGGCCCTCGCGCGGCGGCGCCGCCACGACTGTACGTACGGCGAGAGCGCGACCGCGACGGACAGGAGGATCATGACGATCACGGCGGGCCGCAGCAGCCACTCGAACTCATAGCGCGACACCGACAGGCTGAGGTAGCTCTCGATGACGGCGCCCAGCACCAGCCCGAGGATGAGCGGCGCCCGCGGGTAGTCCAGCTCGACGAGGACCAGGCCGAGTGCGCCGAAGATGAGCGCGACGAGCACGTCGAAGAGCGTGTTGCGCTCGGCGTACGCGCCGAGGAACACCAGCAGGATCAGCGGCGGAACGAGCAGGCTGCCGCGGATGCGCGTGATCGCGACCAGCTGGCGTGCGAGCAGCAGGATGACCGCGATCGCGATGACGTTCGCCAGCATCATCGTCCAGGCCATCCCGAAGGTGACCGAGAGATTCACGGTCAGCATCTCCCGCCCCGGGACCAGTCCCTGGATGATGAACGCGCCGAGCAGCACCGCGGTCGAGACATTGCCGGGGATCCCAAACACGACCGTAGGTATGAGCGCGCTGGTCCGCTCCGCGGCCGACGCGATCGCCGGCGCGATGACGCCCTCGACTGCGCCATGACCGAAACGTGACGGATCGGACGAGCTCTGGACGGCGTGCCCGTAAGCGACCCATTGCGCGCCGTTGCCGCCGATCCCCGGCGCGACGCCGACGAAGAGCCCGAGGACGGCAACGCGCGCCGCGAGCCAGCGATGGCGAAACACATCTGCGAATCCCTGCCGCAGCCCGCCGAGGGCGCCCACGTGACGCCGGGCGATGGACGTGCGATGGACCGCGAGGTCGACGAGCTCCGGGATCGCGAACAGTCCGAGCGTCGCGGGAACGATGTGGATGCCCTCCCACAGGTAGAGCTGATCGAACGTGAAGCGGAGCGTCGACGTGCCCGGCGCCTGCCCGATGGTCGAGAGCAGCAGGCCCAGGCCCGCGACGACGAAGCCCTTGACCGGCGATCGCCCCGTGAGGCTCGAGATGAACGCGATGCCGACGACCGCGAACATGAGGAACTCGGGCGATCCGAACGAGCGCAGGAACGGCTGGATGATCGGGATCGTGATCATGAGGCTGACGGCGCCGACGACGGCACCGATGAACGCGCCCAACAGAGCCGCACCGAGGGCCCGTCCGGCCTGTCCCTGCTTGGCCATGGGATGACCGTCCACGATCGCGGCGGCGGTGACAGGCTCGCCGGGGACACCGAACAGGATCGACGTGATCTCGCCGGTCATCGCGACGACCGATGACATGCCGAGCAAGAAGGCGAACGCCTCTGCCGGCTGCATCTTGAATGTGAACGGGAGCATCAGCGCGAGCGCGGTCGCGCCCCCGATGCCCGGGAGGATGCCCACGACGAACCCGGCGGCGATGCCGACGAACATGAGACCGATCGCCGGCCAGGACAGGACCTGTCCCAGGCCGGCGATCAGCGCTTCGAACAAGACCTATTTCAGAGCGAGAGCTGCTTTGAGGGCACTGATCGTCGTCGCGTCGTAGCCAAGTAGCTCGTTCACGATCTTCTCGACCGCGGCACCGTCCTTCGGCGCGATGTCGATCTTCGCCTTCTTCGCCTCCTCCATCAGCGCCGGATCCTTCCAGGCCTTGACGAACGCCTCACGGAGCGCCTTCAGCCGCTCGGCCGGGACGCCCGGCGGCGCCGTAAAGGACTTGCTGATGACCGACGGCGCGGTGATCGCCTTGACCAGCGCCTTGTTCACGGGTGTCGTCGCGACATCTTCGGCCAGCGGGACGTTGGGCAGGTCCTTGATCTTCTCGTCGCCCTGCTGGACGAGCGGGATCATGACGCCGTCCTTGAGGTTCTGGCCCTGGGTCACGCTCATGCTCTCCCAGGTCCAGCATCCGCCGTTGACCTCGCCGGAGTCGACCGCGCGCGAGATGCCGGTCGTGCCGTTGTAGCCGCCGACGACCTTGATGTTCGCGCCCAGAGCGGTGCGGAGCACCTGCGGGAAGTCCCCGGTGTTGGAGCCAGGTCCGGTCGAGCCCGCGATGAACTGCTTCGAGCCCTGGAGGTCCTGGATCTTGGCGAAGCCAGAGTCCTTTCGCGCGATGCACACGATCGTCGCGGAGAACGTGCTCCCGAGCCACGAGAACTTCTTCGCGTCGAACTTGATGTCGGTGCCACCGAGCACCTGCTGCAGGACCTGGTTCTCGTTGAAGACCCCGAAGACGGTCCCGTCCTTCTCGCCGACCTCGTAAAGCCAGTTGGCCGCGACGCGACTGCCCGCGCCGACCATGTTCTCGACGACCAGCGTCGGATTCCCAGGGATGTACTTCCCGATGTGCCGAGCCAGAAGGCGTGCCGTGGTGTCGAACCCGCCGCCGGCCTCGAGACCCACGATGACGCGGATCGTCTTGCCGCTGTAGAAAGCTGCGATCGCGGCATTCGGATCGGCGGTCGCCGTGGCCGCCGCGCCAGTCGCTGCGGTGGTCGGTGTCGGCGTGCCGCCGCCGCCACAAGCCGCTGCGATGAGACCGAGCGTCAGTGCGAAGACGAGCGAACGAGCGCCACGCATCCCAGCACCTCCATCGTCCGGACCGCCCCACGCGGTCGCAGAAGGCTAATTGTTATACCATTCGCGCCCGCCGATGAGCCAAGCCAACGTGGCCGCGGCGTACTGGGAGGCTGCCGCGTGCCGCAGAAATACGGCTCGGACGTGATCGTCGACCTCCTCCAGGCGTTCGGCATCGAGTACGTCGCGCTCAATCCCGGAGCGACGTACCGCGGACTGCACGACTCGCTGGTGAATTACGGCGGCGGCAAGCCCGAGATCATCCTGTGCACGCACGAGAAGGTCGCGGTCAACGTCGCGCATGGGTACGCCAAGACGACCGGACGGCCGATGGGCGCGATCGTCCACGACGTCGTCGGCCTGCTCCACTCGACGATGGGCGTCTACTACGCGCACCTCGACCGCATCCCGCTGCTGCTGCTCGGCGCGACGGGACCGCTCGACCGCCGGCGGCGCCGACCGGCGATCGACTGGATCCATACCGCGCAGGTACAGGGCGAGGCCGTGCGCAACTTCACCAAGTGGGACGACCAGCCGGCCACGGTCGCCGACTTCCCGAACTCGTTCGCGCGCGCATATCGCATCGCAACCACCGAGCCCGCGGGTCCGGTCTACCTCTGCTACGACGCGGGGCTCCAGGAGGACGCGCTCGACGCGCCGATCGCGATCGACGGCGTGGTCGGCGCCGCGCGGCCGACGCCGGTGCAGGCGGACCCGGCGGCGCTCGCGAAGGCGGCGGACCTGATCGCGGGCGCGAAACGGCCGGTCATCGTCACGGAGTTCACCGGGCGCCATCCCGACGCCGTGCCCGAGCTGGTCGGGCTCGCCGAGGAGATCGCCGCCGCGGTCGTCGACCTGCACGGCCGCGTGAACATCCCGAACCGGCATCCGCTGAACCTCTCGGGCGGCGACGCGCTCAAGGACGCCGACCTCGTTATCGCGCTGGACGTCGGTGACCTGCACCGCGCCCTGAGCGAGCTCGACCGCGACAGCGCGGAGCGAGTGAAGCGCTCCCGCGTTCCGGCCGGCACGCCCGTCGTCGACATCGGGCTCTCGGAGCTGCGGCAGAGCCAGTGGGCCGAAGATCGCGGCGAGTTCCAGCCGGTCACGCTCTCGATCGTCGCGGACACTCGGCTCGCCCTGCCCGCGCTGCGCGCTCTCGTTCGCGAGCGGAGCGCCGCGGGCGATCGCGCCGCCCGTCGCAAGGAGATCGGCGCGGCGCACCGCGCGCTGCGCGACAAGTGGGCACGCGAGGCGCAGACCGACTGGGCCGCGTCGCCGATGACCGCGGCGCGGCTCGCGCTCGAGATCTGGGACGCCATCAAGGGCGAGGACTGGGTGCTCACGGCGAACACGCTCGAGGATTGGACGTTCCGGCTGTGGGATTTCGATTCCCCGAGGCGCCATCCCGGCCGCTCGTTCGGCACGGGGACGCAGATCGGCGTGTCGCTCGGCGTGGGGCTCGCCTATCGCGGCACCGACACCGTCGTCGTCGACGTGCAGCCCGACGGCGATCTCATGTACGACCCTGGAGCGCTGTGGACCGCGGCGAACAGCCGCATCCCGCTGCTCGTCGTCATGTACAACAACCGCGCGTACTACAACGACTTCGAGCACCAGATCCGCGTCGCGGGCCACCGCGGCACGCCCGTCGAGAACGCGCGCGTCGGTCAGGAGATCGACGATCCCGCGCCGGACTTCGCTGCGCTCGCGAAGAGCTTCGGCTGGTATGCGGAGGGTCCGATCGCCGACCCCGACGCGGCCGGCCCCGCGATCAAGCGCGCGCTCGCGCACGTGAAGGAGAAAAGGATGCCGGCGCTGGTCGATACCATCGTCCGGCGCCGGCAACCCGCGCGCTTCAGGTAGTCACTAGGGAAGCTTGATGTCGATCCCGCCTCCGCCCTGCGGGGCGAAGACGCCGCTCACGAGCAGAAACACGAGAACGATCGCGACGAGCGCGACCAACATGACGGCCATGACGCCTGAAGAAGAGCTCTGTTCCATGCTCATACCTCCTCGGCTGGGCTTCCGGCTCTCCATGCAGGCCGCATACCAGCCGAGCGAGCCCGCCGATCGGCCCTAACGCGCGGTCTGGCGAAGCCGATAGCGCTGGATCTTGCCGGTCGAGGTCTTCGGCAGCTCGGAGATGAACTCGACCCAGCGCGGGTACTTGTACGGAGCGAGTGCGCCCTTGACGAACGCCTTGAGCTCGTCGGCGAGCGCCGGCGCCGGCGACGCGCCGTCCACACAGACCACGTACGCGCAGGGCTTGACGAGGCCGTCGCCGTCCGCGCGCGCGACCACCGCGCATTCGCGCACCGCCGCGTGACGCAGGAGGACGGACTCGACCTCGAGGGGCGAGACCCAGTGACCGCTCACGCGGAGCAGGTCGTCGGAGCGTCCGTGATTGGTGTAGTAGCCGTCGGCGTCGATCGAGTAACGGTCGCCGGTGAAGACCCACTCGCCGCGGAAGGTGTGTTTCGTCGCGGCGCGCCGTCGCCAGTAGAACGCGGCCGTCGAGGGGCCGCGCACCAGCAGGTCGCCGACCTCGTCGACCGCGGCGGGCTCGCCGTCCGCGCGCTGCACGCGCGCCTCGTAGCCGGGGATGATCTGACCGGACGTGCCGGGCCGCACGCGACCGGGGAAGTTCGAGATGGCGATGTAGCCGATCTCGGTCGAGCCGATGCCGTCGAGGATCTCGAGGCCGAAGCGAGCGCGCCATCGCTCGAACAGCGGCGCGGGGAGCGACTCCCCCGCGGAGATGCAGCGGCGCAGCGACGACACGTCGTGTCGCTCGCTCTCGGGCAGCGCGAGCAGCCCGGCGTATCCCGTCGGGACCCAGTACAGCAGCGACGGACGCTCGCGCGCGATCGTCTCGAACACCAGACGGGGGTCGGGCCGGCCGGGGATCAGGATCGACGACGCGCCGTGCCGGAACGGTATGAGCAGGGATGCGCCGAGGCCGTAGGAGAAGAACAGCTTCGCGGCGCTGAGCACGCGGTCCTCGGCGCGCATCTCCGCGACAAGCGCGCCGTGTAGATCGGCCGGCGCGACCGCCGGGCCGTGTAGATGCACGACGGCTTTCGGCCGTCCCGTCGTCCCGCTCGAGTACTGCCAGAACGCCATGTCGTCAGCACTGGTCGCTTCGGGCGCGAGCTCGTCCGGCTGCGACCGCGTCAGCGCGTCGTAGCCGATGTCGTCGCCGTGGTCACCGCCGGCGATCACCACATGCCGCATGTGCGGCAGGCCGCCGCGGATCGCCGCGACGCGGGGGATGACGCTCGCGTGCGCGACGAGCACGCGCGCGCGGCAGTCGCCGAGCAGCTCGGCATAGTCGTCGCTCGTCAGGTAGGTCGAGAGAGTCACCGGGACCGCGCCGATCCGGATCGCGCCCAGGAACATCGCGACGAACTCCGGAGAATCCGGGAGAAGCAGCGCGACGCGGTCCTCCATATCGACGCCGAGCGTCCGCAGCGCGGCTCCCGCGCGCGCGACCCAGCGAGAAACGTCTCGATAGCTGAGCGTCGTGCCCTCGTAACGGAGCGCCGGACGATCGCCCTTGCCGGCCGCGAGATGCGCGTCGAGCAGGACCGCGGAGAGGTTGAAGGACTCGGCGGTCACGCGCTGAAGTCCGCTAGAGGTACTTCCTGCCCTGCAGACGATCCGGAACGATGAGGCCGAGCGCCGCGATCTTCGGCTCCATCTCGGTGATGTACTGAGTCCGCGCTTCCTCGTTGGTCCGTCGCTTCAGGCCCCACTCGAGGTAGCGCTCCGTCCGCGCGGAGCCCGACTTGCCGAACATATCCAGGCCGATGCCATACCACTTCGAGATCGCGGCCTGCGCCTGCTCCTTGCCGTCGGCACCGCTGTCGATGAGCTTCTGGAGCTGCTGCTCGCCATAAGCGACGTGGCCCTTCTCCTCGCGCAGGATGACGGGCAGGGCGTCGTCGATGGAGGCGAACGTCGACCCGACCATCTCCTCGAGCTGGTACTCGCCCACCTTGTCGATGAGGAAGCCGAACGCGGCGAAGTCTGCCCACGTCGGCATGTCCTCCTTGAAGGCGTCGACCTCACGCTTGCTGCGCGGCCGCTCGAGGATGTCGGAGCGGTCGACGTCGATGAGGTTGAGCAGTCGCAGCATCTTGCGGCAGTGGTCGATCTCTTCCGATGCGATGCGCGCGACGCGCCACTGATCGTCGACCGTCGGCGCGCGGAGCGTCCAGTGGTCGACGTAGATGTGCGGTCCACCGATCTCGCAGTCCGCCTGGATCGTGAGCAGGCGGATCAGAAGGTCTTTGTATTCGGCCGGCATCTTCCCAAAGTCCTTGGGTGTGACCTTGTCGTTGAACTGCGCCACGTCGGCCTCCCAGGCGGTGTGTGCCGATACTACCGGCGGCGAAGCGTTCGGACGGGCGAACGGCGAGCTGTAGCGCGCGACGCTAGAGCTGACCGGTCGGACCCCAGGCGGCGATGCGCTCCATGTATGCGGGGTCGTCGTATCGCGCGGGAGCGAACGCGGCGGCATACGCCGGAAGGCGTGCGCCGACGATGTGATCCGCGACGAGCTCGGCGCTGCTACAGGCGGCCATGATGCCGAAGCCGCCGAAGGCGCAGCACGCGAAGGCGCCGCGGACCGGCAGCGGACCGATGAGGGGACGGTTCTCGGGCGTCTTGGCGTAGTAGCCGCCGTCGATCACCGGGCGGGGTGCACGTCCGACGTAGGAGCGCAGCGCCGGGACCATGCGGGCGAGACCGCGGAGGCAGATCTCCGCGTAGGCCGGATCGAACGACGGTGGCCACACCGGGACGGTCGGATGGTCGTCGTAGCCCCAGATGAGAAGCAGCGCATCGCTGTGCGGCCCGCCCTCGGGTCGCAGGTGCACCCCCGGCGGGAACGTGCGCTCCAGAAGATCGGAGCGCTCGCCGGCGAGCGTCCGGCGCTCCTCCTCGGAGTAGTACAGACGCTGAGCATCGTCCCACACGAGGAACGGGACGCCCCGCGGCACGACGGCCGACACATCGCGAAAGGCGACCTTCGCATGCAGCTCGTTGTGGACCGGCACGTCGACACCCATGAAGCGAGCCACCTCGCGCGCATGCGGGCCGGCGGCGTCGACGACGTTCTCCGTGTCGATCGTGCCGCTCGTGGTGCGCACGCCGACAACGGCGCTGTCTCGGACAACGACGCCCTCCACGCGCGTCCGCAGCAGGCGCAGCCCGTGCTCCCGCGCGCGCTCGAGCAGATGCACACCGAGCTGCTGCGCGCTCAGCCAGCCGCAGCGCCGCGCGTGCAGGACGACGACGACGTCGTCCGCGAGATACGGAAACTCCTCGCGGATGAGGTGACGATCGAGGATGAGGTCGGCGCCTCGAAGCGACGTGTCGACCCCGGCCGCCCGCTGAGGCGGGTACGGTGGCTCCGCGGCGCTGCCGGTGTGCACGCGAAGCGGACCCGCGCCGAAGTCCGACACGAGCTGCGCGCGCTGGACGGCCGCGGCGGCGTGCGCCGGATCCGCCGACGCGAACACGTAACCCCGTCGGTTCATATGGAACACGTTGCCGCTGTCGGCGGCGAGCTCGTCGAGGCGGTCGATGCTCCGCTCCATCAGGCTGACCATCGCGCCGTCGGGGCCGGGCCACCAGTTGCGGTAGCACTCCGTCGACTTGTCGCTCGTCAGCGCGAGCGGCGTGCCCTGGTCCACGAGCACGACATCCCGTACGCCACGGCGCACCGCGAGCTCGTGCGCGACGGCAACGCCGACGATGCCGGCGCCGACGATGACGACGTCGGCGCGCTCCGTCACGTTCCCCGCAGGCGCGCGCGCACCTTCTCGGCGGTGATCGGCAGCGACATCACCCGCGCGCCGACCGCGGCGTCGATGGCGTTCGCGATGGCCGCGGCGACGGCCGGGTTGGCCAGCTCGCCCGCGGACTTCGCGCCGAACGGACCGGGTCCGGGCGCATCGGTGATGAGGACGAGCCGCAGCGGCGGAGCGTCAGCGATGGTCGGGATCTTGTAGTCGCCAAGGTTCGTCGTCGTCACGCGCCCGTCCTCGAGCCGCAGCTCCTCCATGACCGCCTGCCCGAGGCCGAAGACGAATCCGCCCTCGAGCTGGCCACGCACCGCGACCGGGTTGATCACCGTCCCCACGTCCGCGACGAGTACGGCATCGATGACGCGGAACGAACCCGTCGCGCGGTCCACGGCGACCTCGATGGAGTACGCGTACACGCCATAGAGATGCTCGCTCTGCTCGCCCTCGCCGGTCACAGTGAGCGGCGCCGCGGTGCGCGCGACGTCCTCGAGCGTGCCGCCGATCTCCGCGACGCGCGCCTTCAGCCTGCGCGCGCCATCGAGCGCGGCGTTGCCCGCGACCGGAGTCACGCGACTACCCCCCACGCCCGGATCGACGTTCGCGTGACCGGTGTCGCCCTGGCGCACCTGTACGCGGGCCACGTCGACGCCGAGCTCGCGCGCCACAACGCGCTGGATCATCGTGTGCGCGCCCCCGCCCTGGTCCGCGACCCCGGTGAGCACCTCGACCGATCCATCGGCCGCCAGCGTGAGCGTCAGCGACGTCTTGCCCCGGCCGACGTGACGCGCGGAGAAGGCCACGCCACGACCATGATCCTTCGCGAGCGGGCTTCCCCACTTCGACGCGGCGCGAAGCGTGGCGAGCACGCGTGGCGCCTGCGAGTCGTGCCACACGGCGCCTTCGACGTCGGTCTCGCCGGCGCGGATCGCATTGCGCGCGCGCAGCTCGACCGGATCGAGCTGCAGCGCGCGGGCAATGAGGTCGAGATGGGACTCCACCGCGAACGTGTGCTGCGGCTGGCTCGGAGCACGCGCGTGCCCGGCAGGGACGGTGTTCGTGTACACAGCGGTCGCCTCCACGCGCGCGGCCGGCACGCGGTAGCCCGCGAGCGTGAGCGTGGGTCCGCCGGGCAGCAGTCCCGCGACCGGCTTGCCCGCGGCGTACGCGCCGCCGTCGAAGACCACGAGGGCCTCATGCGCCGTGATGCGGCCGTCGCGATCGACGCCGGTGCGCAGCCGGATGCGCGCGGAGTGCCGCGTGTTCGAGAGCTGAAGCTCGTCGGTGTAGCGCAGGACGGAACGCACCGGGCGACCGGTC
>Ga0114129_10017923_pt1 | contig 10080 bp, 7 predicted proteins | sample RhiMetdeltSRZDD1_FD_80071 | JGI IMG/M metagenome (GOLD analysis project Ga0114129, IMG submission 80071) | Populus rhizosphere microbial communities from Tennessee, USA - Rhizosphere MetaG P. deltoides SRZDD1 (version 2) (version 2) | ecosystem: Host-associated > Plants > Roots > Rhizosphere >...
CCTCCCGAGAAGGCGAGCCCCGTCAAATGGGGTGGGACTCTGGTCGCCAAGGGAAAAATGTCCTGTGGCTTGGCGTTGCCGGTCGCGGACGACAGCCGACGTTGTTCGATGTACGCGTATTCTTCTTGGTAGTCCCGAACCAACGCAGCTGGTTGGTACGTGAACGCGCGTTGACGGACTTCATACGTCTTAGTGGGGATCGTCTGGCAACCGATGAGGAGACTGCTTACGACGAAACCGGCGGTGAATCTGGCGCAGGCCGAACGACTGTCGCAGGCATGTGGTACGGTAAAGGACAGTCGGTGCTTCGAGTGAGGACGGACGCAGGATGGCACTGTCGACCTTTCAGGCGGAGGTGAGCCGGGTCAGGGCCTTGACGCATGACGTCCGAGAGCTGGAACTCGCGTTGGCCGATCCTAAGGAAATCGTTTTCAAGCCCGGGCAATTTATCTCATTTGAGGTACCGAAGGAAGGCGCTCCCTATCCGGTCACGCGTCCCTACTCGATCGCGTCCCCGCCGTCCATCCCCAATCGGGTGACGCTGGTGTTCAATCTGGTCGAAGGCGGCCCAGGGTCCACCTATTTGTTTGGTCTGCGCGAGGGCGACCCGGTCAGCTTCAAAGGCCCGACAGGATCGTTTTATTTAAGGGAGGACTCAACCAAACACCTGCTGTTTGTCGCAACTGGGACCGGGATCGCTCCTTTTCGATCCATGCTCCTCACGCAACTCGATCAAAACGACGCACAGCCTGTAACGCTCTTCTGGGGACTGCGATACGAGCGGGATCTCTACTATCAGGACGAGCTGAAGGCCTTAGCCGACCGCCACCCCGTCTTTTCCTTCGTCACGACGCTGTCTCGACCGGGACCGGACTGGACCGGCGTCACCGGCCGGGTCACCACTCTTATGCAAGAGCGGATCACCGTTGTCCGTGACCTGGCTGTGTATCTTTGCGGCAATGGAGACATGATCAAGGACGTGACAAGCATTCTTCAGACAAAGGGTCTGTGTCCGATCTATCGGGAAAAGTATTACTAGCAGCCGCTGAAAATTGACCGCATACGTCCTTTCGGGTCGCCTCCGCACGTACGTTTCCTGTCTCATCTTACCTGCGCGGTCTCCTCGGCGACCATGTTGATCAGCCGCTTAGTAAATGAGTCTCCGGTTTTCGCTGCCTGGTTCTTGTTCGAAACCCGTTCACATAGCCACGTAGAAGGCTAATGGGAGGCGGAAGAGGCCGGTTTGGGTCCCCATCGTGTCGTGTGCTGAAAGATGCACTTCGGGCACGTGTAATGGATGAACTGCTTGCCGCCGACCAGCCGCTTCTTCATGGGGATTTTGCACCAAGTGCAGAGCCGATCCGGAAGCTCGGAGACTGGATTGGGGTTGGACGGCGGCGTGACGGTCGACATGGGCGGCATTCTCTCCGACGGAATGTCCGCTCGTCAACCGTGCGCTCGTCTGCGCGCCTCATGAAATTTTTCGCTCGTCCCGTGCAACGGAAAAAAATCATGTTATAGTGCCATACGCGAGTCGAATAATTTTTTACCCACACAGAGAAAGGCGGACTATCCTATGAGCGTGACTGCCGGATCCGAGTCGACGATTTTGCCATCGAACGCCCCGATGGCTTCCTCTGTCCACGTCCAAGACATGGTGGGAGAGGGGAAAGCGTGGGGCCTCTGCACTGCGGTAGATCTCCAAGATTGCCGGCCTGACTTGATCCGCAATGCCGACCATATCCGCCGCTATGTCGTGGAGCTCTGCGAGCTCATCGACATGCAGCGGTTCGGCGAATGCCAGGTCGTCGATTTCGGCTCAGGTCGTGTGGCGGGCTATTCCATGGTGCAGTTGATCTCGACTTCGTTGATCAGCGGCCACTTCGCCAACGATACCAACCATGCGTATCTGGACATTTTCAGTTGCAAGGGCTACAACCCGTCCGTCGTCGAAGCGTTTTCGAAAGAATTTTTTGGCGCCGGGCGGTCCACGGCCACCGTCACGCTTCGATACTAACGGGATGGTGAAAATGACCTCCAGCGTCGTTCTCGCATCGCTCAGCGCTTCACCGTACGACAAAAAGTACGCTTCAGCGCTTTGCTCGCTGCGGCCTTGCTGAAGGATCATTTTGCCCATCCCGTGCGATGGCATTGCTATGCCGGGGGCCGTGAACGCGGCTCCGGGTTCTCGTCCCTGAATTCCTCTCGCGCTTCATGAAGGCCAGCACCGTCAAAGAATTCTTTCGAACGTTGCCGGAACAGCTCGATGCGGATGCCGCGGAAGATCTCGACGCCGTGTATCAGTTCGATCTCAGCGGAACGCAGGGCGGCCAGTATGTCGTGACGATTCGTGAGGGCGCTTGTCAGGTGCGCGAAGGGACGCACGACGATCCTCACGTCACACTGTCGATGGCGGGAGAGGATTGTGTCAAGGTCCTGAGCGGCCAACTGAGCGGACAGATGGCGGCCATGTCGGGAAAACTGAAAGTCAGCGGCGATCTCGGGTTGGCGCTGCAGTTGCGGGCACTATTCCCCGGCATCGCCTAACAGGATGTTGAAAAAGGTCGCTCTTCTCACCCGCCCAGCCCCAGCGCGCCGAGACGCGCTTTTCACCAGGCTTTGTTCTCGCGTCGCTTAGAGGCTCAACGTACGGCACAAAGTACGATTCGCCTCGAGACACTGCCGGCTCACCATCTCGCCAGCGCGCACAAACTTGGCGTCATTTATTCATGACGCCGTGCGCCTCCCTGCGGCCGCGCCTGGGAAGGGCGTGTCTTGGCACGCCGGGGTTGGGTGGGTGAGACCAGCGGCCTTTTTGAACATCCTGAAAGTCTAAAGAGTTCGCGTTATCGGCCTACCGGTTCCAACGGCGTTTCCAGGGGAAGCTCATCCGGTGCGTGGTACTCCTCGCGGATCGGCCTCGGGAATCGCTCTTCCAAAATCGTATACATCGTCGGGACGAGGAATAGGGTGAGCAGTGTGGACACGCTCAGGCCGCCGACGACCGCGCGCGCCAGAGGCGCGTTGGTTTCCCCACCCGTGCCCCAGCCGATGGCCATCGGCAACAACCCAAACACGGTCGCGAGCGAGGTCATGAGAATTGGGCGAAGCCTCGTCCTGGCCGCCGTGACAACCGCGTGGTGCAGCTGGTCGCCTTTGCGCCGCAAGACGTTGGTATAGTCCACAAGTAAGACGCCGTTCGAGACCACGATTCCCAGCATCATGATGATGCCCATCATGGAGGTGGTCGAGAGCGTGGTATTGGTCAGAAACAGGATCAGGATGACGCCGGGAAAGCCCATCGGCACGGAGAACATGATGATGAAGGGATCCACCAGCGACTTAAACTGTGCCGCCATGACCATATAGACCAGAATCAGGGCCAGGACGGTGGCAAAGAGGAGCCCCGAGAATGTCTCGCGCTGTTGCTGAATTTGACCGGCGAGTTTGATGCTGAAGCCGGTCGGCAATTGCAGTTGCGCGAACCTTGCTTCGAGATCTTCGGCGATCGCGCCGAGATCCCGGTTCAGCGGATTCGCCGTGATGTGAATGATCCGTTGGAAATATTTGCGGTCGATCTTGACCGGTCCGGCGTTGAGCTTGAGCGAGGCGACGTTCTTGAGGAGCACCGGTTCGCCGTTCCGTGCGGTCATGATGATGTTTTCAATATCGGTCAAGTCTTTGCGGTGCTCTTCCGACAGCCAGGCGCTGATATAGTACTCGTTGCCATTTTGTGGATCGGTGAAGATGATCGGGTCGGTTTGTCCGTTGCCGTTGAGCGAGAAGAGCACCGCGTTGGCGATGTCGGTTTCGCTGATGCCGAGCAGCGCGGCTTTCTCGCGGTCCACCACGACGTTGACCTCGGGGTAGTTTTCTTCCCGGCTGACTTCGATGTCGGCCAAGCCCGGCGTCTGGTGCATCAACCCTTCGACCATCCGGATCACGTCCCGCGCTTTTTCGAAGTCGTAGCCGTAAATTTCGACATCGACCGCTTTTTGAGAGCCGAAACTCGTCACGCGTTTGACCAACCCGCCTGGATCGAAAAACATCGCGACGCCGGGGAAGAGCTTCACGATGTTCGGCCGCACGTCGTTCATGATCTGCACCTGATTGCGCGTGCGCTTGTCCGGCGGCGTCAGATAGACGGAGATCACTGAGGTGTGAGGACCGGTATTGGGATTGAACAGCGACGAGCGGCCCTGCGCCAGGACGCCGGTGCTGGAGACGATGGTTTCCAGTTCCTCCGGCGGAATCTGCTCATGGAGGATACGCTCGACTGCCGCCACCTGTTGTTCCGTTTTCTCCACCCGTTGGCCGACCGGCGCGCGGAGCACGATGCGGAATTGGCTTTCATCGGAAACCGGCAGAAATTCCGTCCCGATCATCGGAACCAGCGCGAGGCTCGAGGCGAAGATGACGAGGATGCCCGCGATACACAACCTCCGGTGGGCGAGAACCCATCGGAGCGCATCCTCGTACCCGCGGTCCAACGACTCGTACCGCCGGCGGCTCCAGTTCATGAGCCGCACGAACCAGGCGGGCATGCGGCGATGGGATTCCCGCTCCGGCTTGAGAAACTTATAGCAGAGCGCCGGTGTCACGGTGCGTGAGACAAAGAAGGAGGTGAAGAGGGCGATCGCGATGGTCAATGTCAGGGGGATCAGGAGCAAGCGGGCGATGCCGACGACGAAAAAAATGGGCAGAAAGACGACCACGGTCGTGACGGTCGAGGCGAAAATAGGCATGGCAACTTCCCGAGCCGCCTCAAGAATCGCCTGCCAGCGCCGCGGCGTCGTATTGAGATGCCGCTGAATGTTCTCGAGTTCGACGATCGAGTCGTCGACCAGCCGGCCGATCCCCAGCGCGAGGCCTCCAAGGGTGAAGACGTTCAGCGTCTGTCCCGTGAAGTACAGCACGATGAACGTCACCATGATCGACAGCGGGATGGCAACCGATATGATCAGCGTGCTCGTCAGGTTCCTCAAAAAGACCAAAATCACGGCGGCGGCGAGCAGCGAGCCGTGTAGCGCCTGTTCGACGAGATTGTCGATGGATCGGCGGATGTAGACCGACTGATCGAACGAGATGCCCAGCTTCACGCCGGGCGGTATGCCGATCATCTTGGGCAAGGCCGCCCGGAGGGCATCGACCACTTCGACGGTATTGGCAATGGGCTGTTTGTTGACCCGCAGGTAGACCGCGCGATTCCCGTCCGTCCGCACGATGTTGGTTTGGATATCCGAGGAATCGGTGACGGTACCGAGATCCCGCACACGCACAGGATTACCCTGCTGGTTTACCTTCACGATCACGTCTTGAATCGGCTCGACGGTGCGGAATTGATTGTTCGTGAAGACGTTATAGTCGAGGTTGCCGGCTTTGATGTCGCCGGACGGAAGAATCAGATTCGCCGCCTTGACCGACTTGACGACGTCGAGGATCGAGAGCCCGCGGGCGTTGAGCAAGGCGGGGTCCAGATTGATGTTGATTTGGCGGATCTTCCCTCCCTCGACGGTAGCCGCGGCCACATTGGCAATCTGCTCGATTTGCGGGGCAATCGTATTGAAGGCCAAATCGTAGAGCGCTCGCTCGTCGAGGGCGTCGCTGGAAACGGTGACGAAGGAAACGGGAATGTTGGAGACGTCGAACTTGACGATGAACGGTTGCAGAATCCCTGGCGGCAGACTGTTGAGGATCTGCGTGATGCGTTGCATCACTTCCATTTGGCCGACATTGATGTCAGCGCCCCAGTTGAACCAGATCTGTACGGCGCCGATGCCCTGCTTGGCGAAGGACTCCACGTGCTCGACGTTCGAGGCGGAGCTGACGGCTTTCTCGATGGGATAGACGACGCTCTGTTCGATATCGAGCGGCGGGGCCCCTTTATAGATGACGCCGACGAAGGCGACGGGGACCTGGATGTTGGGGAAAAGATCGACGGGCAGCCGGTTGAGCGAGGTCGCGCCAAGAACGACCATGGCCAGTGACAGCATCAAGATGCCGATGCGATTGCGGAGAGCCAGAAGAGTCAGCCACATAACGAAGACGTAAGGCGAAAAAAGCGCAACCGGTGATAAGAAGACGAAGACATTAGAACCATGTGCCGTCCGATTCCTGTTTTCTCATCACGCCTCATCTCCTGCATCAGGTGGGATTCAGCAGTTGCGTTTGCACCGGGGTGCCGTCTTGGACGAGGTCTTTGCCCGATATGATCACCTCTTCGCCGCCCTTCAGGCCCTTGGTGATCTCCACCCGGTTCTCATCGCGTATCCCGATTTCGACCGGGACTCGCTCCGCCTTCCCCTCATGCACGATGTAGACGTACTGCATGTCCTCCAGCCGGCTCACCGCATCGATGGGTATCTGCAACGCATCGGCATGTTTTCCCACCAATACTTCCACCCGCGCAAACATGCCGCCTTTGAGAAGATGGTCCTTGTTGGGGAGATCGACCTCGACGGTCATCGTGCGCGTGGCCCGGTTCAAAGCCTGCACGACACGTGTCACGGTGCCCTGGAACACTCGATCCGGATAAGCTTCGGCGCGCACCTCGGCCTTGTGGCCGATGTGCACGTGGGGCACGTCTTTCTCGACGACCTCGATCAAGGTCCGAACGGTTTCGACGTCGTGAAGGCTCAGAATGCCGCGGGACGTAGTGGACGTGCTGGTTGCCGCGCCGGTGACGTAGGCGCCGAGATCCAGATTGCGTTCCGCGATGTACCCGTCGAACGGAGCTCTGATATAGGAATAAGCCAGGTTCGTTTCGGCTTGGGCGAGCGCCACTTCCATTTGCTTGACCTGGGCCCGCAACGATTCCAATGCGGCGAGGGCCGCGTCCGAATTGACTTCCGCGTTGTCCAAATCTTGCTGTGACACGAACTGATCTTTGATCAAGGCCTGCATCCGGTCGAGCGTAAGTCTCGCGTTGCGGACGGAGGCGTCCTGCTGTGTGACCTTGGCGCGCGCTGCCGCCAGATTGGCCTTGGCTTGATTGACCGCATGAAGATAGTCGGTATGGTCGATTTCAACCAGCAGGTGGTTGGCCTTCACAAAGTCGCCCTTGTCGACGTATAACTTTGAGATATAGCCGTCGACGCGCGAGAAGATATTGACCAATTGATTGGGCGTGATGTCGGCCGTATAGGCGAGCCTGATATCCAAATCCTGTTTGACCGGCAGGATGGTGCCGACGGTAATGGTTCGCGTTTTCTTCTGGTCCACCTTTGCGCCGCTGCTGAGACGAAACACCACCAGCGCGGTGACAGCAAAAAAGATAATCACTCCCAGCGTGACGATCGGATGTTGCCTGAGCCGGTTCATGCTCGATGCCTCCGCCCGGGCCTGTCTCCCTGGTCTCGAATCAAACCGCTGAGGAAGAGCTCCACATAAGTCGAAACCGTTTCGTCGTGGGAACGATGCATGGGAACATGGAAAATTTCGTGCAGGAGGCGGTGGTGCACCACCATGCCGATAAAGGCCCGCGCCGCGAGCAGAGGATCGATGTCACGAAAGATCCCCTCGTCGATCCTGGTGCGAATATAGGCCGCCAGGTGATCGTAAAACACCTTATGGTGCTTGCCGAAGAACATGTCGGACAACTCGTGCCCTTCCAGCGCACTGAACAACAGGAGGCGCAGCAGGGTGGGATCGACCCCTGGTTTGATTCTAAAACCCGCAATCAGGGTAAACACCCGGCGGTCGTCCCGCTTTTTAGCGGATTCCTCGACCGCGTCCAACAATTCATTGACCGTGACTTTTTCAGCCAGGATGGCTGCGTACAGCGCACGTTTCGTCGGGAAGTGTTTGAAGACTAATGCCTCACTGACGCCGGCGGCTTTGGCAATCTCCTTCGTCGTTGTGCCGTTGAACCCCTTGGCTGCGAACAAAGCGGCGGCTGCGGCAATCAAGCCTGCCTGGCGTTCCTGACCGGATGGCCGTCGCTGTTTCACGAGCGATGTCGTCACTTGATAGTAGTGAGTGAGTGATTACTCACCGCGTAGGCTATCACGAGCCACTCCTTCCTGACAATCCAACCATGTCTTGTGAGAGGCACCTCGTCAGGCGAGCCATGAGATTCTCGATTCACATCGTCGCCCGAAAAGCCTATTGAGGAGATAAGGAGAGCAGGCTCTAGGTTGCGCACCGCTTGAACGGAAGAATCCGTGCACGAAAGGAGCCGGTGGGCGTGACTCAATGCGAATGTTGCAAATTCGTCGCTAAAAAATTGCGGAGCCGGTTTTGTTCGCGGAGGTTCATCTGCGTCATCTGCACACCGAACTGGTGACCGGCGGACCAGGCGACCTCGGCTTCCATGACAAACAACGGATCGTGCCCATCCGGCAGATACAAGAACAGAGTCAATTCCATTCCTGCTCGTACCGCCGCATTTCCTCTGATGCCGAGCCCATGGCGGGAGAGATCGGTGACTCTGCCGTCGCCAATAAGCACTTCTCCCTCGGTCGCTTCAGCCGAATACATCAATGCGAAGTCGACCGGCGCTCGAGGTTGTTCCCGGCGATTATACTGCGGTCGGATAGGCTGCATCGATCTGCCGTGGCTGGCTTTGACTGGTCTCATGGTTATCCTCCCGGTGGCAACTCCTCTTTGTCTCGCACAGATAAAACCGCAATGGCCGACAATTCGAGCCTAGCGCAGTCCTCGGGTTTGACCATTCCCAATGAGAGGGGTTGAGCGTCCCCTGGAAGAGGGGGAAATCGGCTCGAACAGCCGATGACCAATCAGAGGAAAAAACGAAGGTTGAGCGAGGCTACTGGCGAAGCTTGGCCCAGGCTTTTTGATACTCTTCGAAGGAGTCCACTTCCATCCAACCTTTGAAAATGGGGACTGCATCCACCCGATGGCCCTGGTCGATGAGTTCTTGAATCAGATCGGTAAAAGAGGCTTTGGTAAAGGTGCCGGCTTCATGGAAGCCGGTCGATTTGTAGGTCTCCATCGAGGCGCGATAGCCCGCTCGGAGCGCAGCCATCCCTCTCTCGGAAAACATGGCCATCCCGATGAATTCGCCATGCGCCTGGTCGTGGGAAAGATGCCGGCCGATTTTTGCCATGCGATGTTCTCCCTCCGGCATAATGAACCGCGACAGGTAACTGTTGCCGGGCGACTCCGCCAGCGTGACGAGATCGGGATTGATCTGCGTCGGTTGCAGGCTGCGCTGCTGCTGGTCCTGCCAAGCAAGATCCACAACCAGCGAAATATCAGCCGGGCTCTTGAGGAGCTTTTCGAGAATCGTGCTATCGAAAATGATGTCGCCATACAGCACGATCGTTCGTCCCGTCATCTCGCTTTCAGCGCAGAAAATGGAGAACAACTCACCGGTATCTTCATACCGATCGTTGTCATAGTATCTGATGTTCGGAAGGGTGATGGCCTCTTTCTTGTAGCCGCGGACGAGCGCGATCTCTTTGATGTTGCATTCGTTCAGGACCGCGACCTGGCGTTCGAGGATCGTTTTGCCCTTGATGTCCAACAGGCACTTGGGCTTATCTTCAATCAACGGCAACAGCTGTTTTTCGAACCCCGCCGCCGCAATGATCGCGGTGATCTTTTCGCTGCCGACCGGAAGAAACTGCTTTTCATCCTGTTCCATCTGTGGAACCCCGACGATGTCGTACACGTCGGGCAGAGTGACGATTCGGTCGTTCGCGGCGCCCGGCCTGGTGTCCCGCTTGATCACATCCAGCGCGTCACGCATGGCGCGGATCGCTGCACGAACCGGCTGGTTCGCATAGATGATGATCTTGGCTCCCGCCTCTTCCATTTCGGCAGCCGTCGTCTGATCGAAGATGGTCGGAACGACGACGAGCGGCACACGTCCTGACCAGGCTTGGTAGACCGCCTTCAGCTCGTCGAATGTTTTGGACTTGGAATGAATGAGGACGGCATCGGCCCCGGCTTCCGCATAAGCCTCGGCCCGCTTCAAGGCTTCCTCTTGGCCCCAACCGGCGATGAGCGCTTCGGTTCTGGCGATCACCATGAACTCCGGGAAGATCTGCGCGGCTTTTGCCGCTTTGATCTTCCCGCAGTGTTCTTCGATCGGGATCAGCTCACGTCGGACGCCCG
>Ga0114129_10017924_pt1 | contig 10080 bp, 9 predicted proteins | sample RhiMetdeltSRZDD1_FD_80071 | JGI IMG/M metagenome (GOLD analysis project Ga0114129, IMG submission 80071) | Populus rhizosphere microbial communities from Tennessee, USA - Rhizosphere MetaG P. deltoides SRZDD1 (version 2) (version 2) | ecosystem: Host-associated > Plants > Roots > Rhizosphere >...
AGCCCCGTGCGAAACCGTCGGTGATACGCCTTGGGTCATCACGCAACAGTCGCGAGCAGCAGTGTGAAGGCCCGCTTCTCCGTCGCAGCACGCGCGCTCGGCGGCAGCAGGCGCAGCGAGGCACGCGCCCAGGCAGACAGCCACGAACGAGAGCGCATACCCCGCGGCAAAAAGCCAAATGCTGACCCGACGCATCGTGACCATCGGAACACGCGAGCGCAGCGGTGTCAAACTCGCGTTGTCCCACCCAAAGGCGGCGTGGCCCGAATTGACTTCGACCCGACTTTGACCCGGCTCCGATGCAAGGCCGAGAGCTTTGCGCCCGCGCGCTCGACGGCGGTGCGCCGCAGATGGTGAGGATGAAATGATTTTTCGAAAGAATGTTTATTCGTTGGAGCTCTCATGGCCCTGCTCACCAGCTATTTTCTGATGGCAATGGAGATAGCGCCGTGGAGCAAGATGCAGCCGGCTTGGCACTGAAGATGCAGTACTCCGCGCAACGCGCATCCCAAGTGGTCGTCGTTTGTCCCGCTTCGCTCCGCAACACGAGGAGGGGACCTGGCCGTGCGTCGCGACCGTGCGTCGGCACCGCCGCGCATGAGGGAGAGAAAGGCGATCGGTGTCGCGGCCGGATAATCATCGAATCGTGCCGTGGACCGCGCTCGTCCTCCTGGCCGGAGCCGTCCGCTTCTGGGGGCTCGGGGCGCACGGCCTCGACTGCGATGAGATCCTGTATCTGACCAGCGCCACGGGCGGCACCCTGGTCAGCCCGATCGGCCCCGGCGCCCCGACGTTCACTGTCGAAGACTTCTGGAGGGCGAATTCAGTTTCCGGTCTTCGCGAGGCGGTGGCGCGCCAGGACGGCGGGAACGGCGTGCTCCAGGCCTTGGCGCTGCACGGCTGGATCGCCCTTTTCGGGACCGGCGACGCATCCGTGAGAGTACCGTCCGCGCTCGCCGGCGTCGGCCTCGTTCTGCTGACGTACGCCCTCGCACGCTCGCTGTGGTCGGAAGGCGTTGGGGTGGTGGCGGCGGTAATGCTGTCGCTGCATCCGATGCTCGTCCGTTACAGCCGGGAAGCCCGCGGTTTTGCTCTGGCGACCCTGCTCGCGCTGGCGGCGACGTCTGTCCTCGTGCGGGTCGAGCAAGGAGCCGCCGCCGCGCGGTGGCGGCTCCGGGCCGTCGCCTACGGGCGCCTGACCGCGGGGGCGCTTCTCTCCCACTATCTGGTGGTGGCCGTGTTCGCGGGGCACCTCGCCTTCGCGCTGTTGTGCGTGCGTGAGAGGCGAGTTTGGAAGAGCCTGGCCCTCGGATGGACGCTCGCGGTCATCATGGTCGCGGCCTGGATGGCCGTGGGCGGCGCCGACGGGGTGCGCCACATGACCGCCCGCAACGAGATGCTTCGTCGGCGCGTCGAGGAGCAGACCGCGAGGCATGAGCGCCCCCCCACGATTCGGAATCTGGGCCACGACCTGGCCGTGCTTGCCCAACATTTGACCGGGAACGAGCGCGACCTCGACGCGCGGATGTCGCTCACGGAGCCGCTGCTGCTCGTCGTCCCTGTCGCCCTGGTCGTGGCTGCCCTGCTCAGACGGCCGGAGGCCGGCCCGGCCGCCATCCTGCTCGTCATCCTGGCAACGGCCGCCCCCGCCCAGGCGATCGTGCTCGCCCTCGCGGCGAGGCACACGATCGCGCTCATCCCGCGTTATTCCTTGTTCTCGGCTCCCTATCTAGTGCTGCTCATGGCGGCTGGCCTCTCGGCAATCATGAGCCTGCGCGGATGGGGGCGGGCGGTGGCGGTCGCGGCATTCACAGTCCTTGGCACCCTATGGGTGCGATCGCTGCCGCGCGTGTGGAGCGACGACCCTCGATTCCGACCGCCGAGCCCCTACGCTGACGGAGCCGCGCGCCTGGCGGCCATGGCCTTGCCGAGCGATGTGGTCGTGCATGCTCATTGGCAGTCCGCGCGACTCTGCGCCCTGTACCTGCCCCGCGATGCGAGCTTCGCCCAGACAGTGAAGCTCCAGCCGGCCGCGGCGCCCCTGCGCGTCTTCCGCGAGGGTCGCCCCGTCTTCGAGTTGGACATACCGCGCGCGTGTCCGAAGAACGCGTTCGCGGAGCCGGCCACAACCGGCTTGACCGGCCGTTAGCGACGCCTCCAACTCAACCTCTTGATCCAGTCACCCTCAATTCCGGCAGGTTGAGCCCCGGCACGCCTTCAAGACCGGCAGGCGGACTTGCAGCGGCTGGATCGCGCTCGCCGCGACGCTGGAGGCGACGTTGTCCAGCTCGAAGGGGTCGCGGACAAGATCGTAGAACTCGGTTTCCCCGGTCACGTACTCGACGTACTTCGCCGTCTGGGTCCGGACTGCGGCGTGAGTGGGGATGCCGCCCCGCAGCTTCGATGGATCGTCGGGGTCGCTGACGTTCTGCCAGTGCTCGACGAGGAAGTCCTTACGCCAGTCGGCGGGGGTCGATCCCTTGAGCAGGACGTCAAGGGATCGACCGTCGACCTCGGGGGTCGACGCTCTCGCCCATGCCGCGAGGGTCGGGGCCATGTCAATGTTGAGCACGAGGGCATCCTGGGTCTGACCTGGGGGTACGCCGGGCCCACGCACCACCAGCGGGACCCGGATCGATTCCTCGAAGGCAGCGCCCTTGCCGTGGGGGAACCGATGGGGCCCGATGAGAAAACCGTTGTCGGAGCTGAAGACCACGTAGGTACTGTCGAGCTTCCCTGCCGCCTGCAGCGTCTCGACGACCTGCTCGATCATGTCGTCCACCGGCAGCATGCTCGCGAGCCGATCGCGGTAGAGCTCGTCGAGCCTCCTGATGTCCCCGTCCGTGAAAGGCTGGTAGTCGCGCAGCCATGCGGGCTCGTTGCTCAGGTCGAACTCGTTGAAGCTCGGAGTCCGGGGGGCCTGGAGGTCCCCGAACGTCGCGCTGTAACGGATGGGACGAAGGGCCGGCGTATGGGGGTTGGGAGGGGCAAGATACAGGAAGAAAGGCTGGGTTCCGGCGGCCGCCTGCTGGATCGCGCTGACCGCACGCTTGGTGAGCACGTCCGTGAGGTAGTCGTCCTGGCCCCCGCTCGACCGGCTGAGCACGCCGTTGTCATTGAGGATCCAGTCCAGATAGTTGCCTGAATCGGGCTCGCCCGCCGGGGCGAAGTCAGCGTGCCAGTCGTCCCACCCCGGCGGCTCATAGAGGGGGGAGCCGGTCGGATATGCGTTGATGTATTTGCCAATCAGGATGGTTCGATACCCGGCCGCCTTGAGCCAGATGGCCACGTTGGAGGACTCATGGCCCGCCGCGGCAAACACCTCCTCGCCGCCTTCGGGAAGCTGGTTGCTCCGGACCATGTGGTTGTGCGCGTACTGTCCGGTGAGAAGCGACGCGCGGGAAGGCGCGCAGAGCGACGTGGTCACGAAGGCCTGCCGGAAGGCGACGCCGCGATCCGCCAGCAGCGACTTGAGCTTCGGCATGTACGGCATCGACTGCATGTCCTGATCGTCGGCCAGAATGAAGACTATGTTGGGAGGCGCAGCCGGCGCTGCCGTCGGAGTGGTGGCCACGGGCCCCGATGAACCGCCACACGAGACCGCCACGCCAAGAGCACCGGCCAAACCGATTCGTGCTCGGCCCACCAGCGTCGGCTCAGCTCAGTCTGGACACGGGACCCTTGAGGGCGGTATCCAAATCCTGAACTCGGTTCCGCAGATGGACCGCGCCATCCGCGCTCGTCGCCACCTGGGGCTGGAGGCCGCCCTCGGGGACGCGACGGACCGGCTTGGTAGGGTCATGACTCATTACAGCTCAATTGTGTCGCACGGATGACCCCAGTTTAACGAGCTCGGCGTCGACGCTTCGACGATGTGCCCCCACAACGACAGGTGCGCCGCCGTGAGCGGGAACGCGCCGAAACAGAACCGCTCGAATCCCACGAGTCGGAACGCCGCCGACAGCTCGTGCTCGTCGTAGAGATTGCCTTGCCACCAGCGCGCGATCAGCGGCCGCGTCAGCAAGTTACGGCGCGTGATGAAGAGGACGAAACGGCCGCCCGGCGCGAGCAAGTTCCTCAATCCACCGATGGCCGCCGCCAGTCGCTCGCGCGGGACATACTCAAGCATCGATGCCGAGACCACGAGGTCATAGCCCTTCCACGACCGGGGCAAGGCATCCAGCTCGAGAACATCCGCCCGCGCCGTGTCGACTCCCGTGATTTCCCTCGCCCGCAGCCCATCGTGGAAGCGGTCGAGCATCGCCGGCGTGAGATCAAAGGCGTGCGTCGTCCCCGGGGCGAGTCCCCGGCGAATCAGTGCTTCGCTCAGCGCGAAGGTGATGGCGCCGGTGCCGCATCCGGCGTCGAGCACGCGGAGGCCGGAACGGAGGAATGGCGCGTGCAGGAAGTAGCTCCGGATTCCTTGCGGGTAGAGTACCAAACGGATGAATCGCGCGTAGCTGTCCGCTCGCCGACTGAAGAGCGCGAGCGCGCTGCTCACGGGCGTTACTCTACCAACGATGGCGCTTGCTCGATGGATTGCCCTCGCATGCCGCGCCGGACTCCCGCCGGAGGAAGCAGTCTTGTCGTGCGCCCTCAGCGCTCCAAACGGTAGCCGACCTTGCGCACGGTGACGATGTGGCGGGGAGCTGAAGGAGCGTCTTCCAGCTTCCGCCTCAGCTCGGCCACGTGGGTATCCACGGTTCGGCTGACCACGGCCGAGGAGTAGCCCCAGACCCGGGTCATCAGCTCGAGGCGCGAGACGGCCGCTCCACGAGATTCGAGGAGGGCGAGCAGCAGGTCGAACTCCTTCGGCGCCAGCTCCACCGCCTGGCCGCGTCGGCGCACGACCCGCGCGGGGACATCCACTTCGACGTCCCCGAAACGCGTGATTCCCCCTCGCGTCGGAGACGGCGGCGCCGTCCGCCGCAGGAGAACCTCCACGCGCGCGAGCAGCTCGAGCAGCCCGAACGGCTTCGTGATGTAGTCGTCGGCCCCCATCTTCAGGCCGCGGACCTTGTCGGCCTCCTCCCCGCGGGCGGTCAGGATGAGCACCGGCACCGCATGACCTTCCTGGCGCAGCGCCCTCAGCACGCGGAAGCCGTCCATCTCGGGCAGCATGAGGTCGAGGATCACGAGCGCGGGCGCCTGCCGGCGCACGGCGGCCAGGCCCCCCGGACCATCCTCCGCGACCTCCACTTCGTACCCCTCGATCTCGAGGTTGTTGCGCAGACCGTAGGCAAGATCGCGGTTGTCCTCCACGATCAGCACGCGCGTCATGAGGCGCCGGCGGCCGGGGACGGCGCTCCCGCCGCGCGCGCGAGCGCGGGTAGCTCGACCACGAAACGGGCTCCGCCGCTCGTCGCGTCCTCCACCCGGCAACGGCCCCGATGTCGCTCCACGATGTCGCGGACGACGGAAAGACCGATGCCGGTGCCGGCGATCCGTGTTCGGTCCCGCGCCAAGCGGTGGAAGCGCTCGAAGATCCGCTCCCGGTCGCGGCCGGGGACGCCTGGCCCCTCGTCTTCCACCGCGATGCAGGCACGGCCATCGGCACGCGTGACCGTCAAGCGCACCCGTTGTCGCGGCGGTCCGTACTTGACCGCGTTGTCGAGCAGGTTCAGCACCACCTGGCGCAGGGCCTCGGCGTCGATGGGGGCATGGACGCCTTCCTCGATCTCGAGGTCGAGGCCGGCGCGGGTGCCGGCGAGGAGAGGCCGGAAGCCGTCGGCGATCTCGCGGACGAGGGTCCCGAGCTCACGGTCCTCCAGGACGATCTCCGTGGTCTGGCGCTCGCTCCGCGAGAACTGCAGCAGGTTCTCGACCAGGTGGGTGAGCCGGCGCGCTTCCTTGTCGACGATCTCCAGTGCACGGCGGCGCTCATCCGTCGAGCGCACGCGCTCGAGGAGCAGCGTCTCCGTGAACATCCGGATCTGGGTGAGCGGGGTCCGCAGCTCGTGAGAGACGCTGGAGACGAACTCCGACCTCAAGCGCTGCAGCTCCCGCTCGCGTCGAAGCTGGAGGAGCGCGAGGAGGAGCAGCCCGAAGGTCGCGGCCAGCACACCCAGGAGCGCGGGCAGGCGCGACCGCGGGAGCCCCCCGATGATGAGCCGGTCCGCCGCCGCCGGATCGAGCGAGACGCGGACGGTGCTGCCCTGGAGCACGCCGTCGTAGGCGTCGCCGAACGGAACCTCTACGCGCAGCTCGGGCCATTCCCGGTCAAGGGAGTGGAATCGCTCGACGCCGCCGTGGTCGGTGACCACGAGCGAGACCGAGGCGTTGGTCACCCGCCCGCGCCCCAACGATGGCGGGAGAACCGGTGCTCGCGCGAACGCCCGTCCCAGCCATTCCGACAGGGCGGGAAGCGCCACCTCGAAGCCGAAGGCGGTGCGGGTACCGGAGACCGCTCCCAGGACGAACGTGTGGGGCCGGCCGGCGATGAGACCGTGCAAGACCGTGTATCCGCCCTGGCGTGGACCGACGTCAGGGACACGGCGGGAGACCCACGCCGTGACGTCCGGCGCGAGGGGCTCGCCCCAGGGTTTGACGCCGGCGGCGGGCTCGGCCGTGAACGCCGCCTGCACGAGCGAAGACGCGCGCCGGACCGCCTCGTCGGCCTGGAGGGCGGCGCGCAGGGTCTGCGCGTCCGGCCCGCGTGGGTTCCGGGCGGCACGTTCGAGCGCGGTCGCGAGCGGGTAGTAGCCGTAGTATCCGAGCTCGTTGGCCGAGCGCCGGATCATCTCGCCCGCGGCCAGCGTGGCGTAGTCCCGCAGCACGCTCTCCGCGGTGCGGCGGTGGTAGACCGCGGCGCGATATGCCTCGAGCGCGAGCAGGCCCGCGGTCATCATCATGGCCACGAGGGCCGGGATGACGAGCGCCGCCGGTGAACCGTCGCCGCCGGATCGGGCGAGGCGCCGCATGCCCGCGGAGGATAGCACCCGGCCCGGACGGATCTCGCCGGGCCGGCCGGAGTTGACAGGTCCCTGACAGAACCCTCGCGCGTTCCTTGCCGAGAGTTGGCGCCGCCCCCACCACGAACGCGCCTTCGGACGCTATGGTCTTGTCTCCTGGAGGAGGTGTTCATGGGTGGTGCGGCTCGGGGAGCCGTTCTCATCGTCATCGCGGGGATGAGCCTCGTCATCGGCGCCGGCCTTGGCGTTTGGCCGACGGCAGCCCAGGCGCAGATCCCCAAGACGTTCACCAACCTCCAGGTGCTGCCGAAGAGCATCGGGAGGCCCGAGCTCGTGTCCGTGATGCGGTCCTATGCGACCGCGCTGGGCGTGCGCTGCGCCCACTGTCACGTGCGAGCGGATGCGCCGGATCTCAAGGGAGCGGACTTCGCTTCCGACGCCAAGGAGGAAAAGCGCACGGCGAGGCTGATGTTCAAGATGGTCCGCGCGATCAACGAGCAACACCTGTCGCGGCTGAAGCGTGAGCACGCCGTCCGCGTCGAGTGCGTCACTTGCCACCGTGGCCTGTCGACGCCGCGGACGCTGGAGGCCGAGCTCAGCGGCGTCCTCGAGAGCAAGGGCGCCGACGCGGCGGTGGCGCGCTACCGTGAGCTGCGGGCCGCTTCGTACGGCCGGGGCGGATACGACTTCGGCGAGGGGACGCTCAACACTCTCGGCGAGCGGCTGCTGGGGCGCGGCCAGCCGGCGGACGCGCTCGCCCTCTTGACGCTCAATCGCGAGTTCTTCCCCGACGCGCCCTGGCTGCGGTACCTGCTGGGTGAGGCGCACCGAACCCTGGGCCACCGCGAGGAAGCGATGGCGGAGTACGAACGGTCGATCGCGCTGGCTCCCGAGAATCCGATGCCGCGGCAGCGTCTCCAAGAGATGACGGCCCGGCCATCACCGACTCCTTGACGTGGTCAGCAGTAATCGCCCGAGCAGGGGGGTGGCTCGCCGGCCGACGAGTTGATGCTGCCGACCATCGTCGGATGAATCGTGCAGTGATAGCGCGCGCCGTTGGCGGCCAGCCGTAGCGCAGAGCTGGACTTGCCCGGTGCGATGTCGCCGGTATCGAGCGAGCCATCGTTCAGGACGATGTGGTGTGTTTGGCTGTCGTTATTCTGCCACATCACCATGTTGCCCTGGATGACCGTCCCGGGGTTGGGCGCAAATGACTTCGCACCGCTGTTGCCCTGGATGTTTATCGTGGTGACGGTGGCCGGGGGCGGTGCGGCCGGTGCGGTGGGGTTGCCCCCCGAACCGCCGGAGCCGCCGCAATTCCACGATACGAGCGCGACGGCGATAGATGCGGCCAGGATTGACGTTCGCATGCTCATCTCCCTTTTGCCAACGGCAACCACCGAAGCAAGGCTTGTACCAACAGCACAAAGGCCTAGATTCTACGGCACAAACCGATCACCGCTCGCACGGCTTACTGCGGACGTAAGAGTTCACGCGATTCGAAACCCGCCCGTCTGGCTTCACGCCCTCGTGGTCACGAAGCCGGACTTCGTTAGCGCGTCGGGGGAGGGCCGCTCATGATGCGCAGAATCGGCCGGCCATTCACGTTCTCGAGGGGGAAGTACACCAGGTGGCTTCGCGCGTCGACGGCCACCGTGTGGGCATGCGGCATGGAGATCTCCCCGTCACGGACCAAACGTCGGTCCGCCGCCCCCGCGGCGGCTTCGGTGAACACGGTGACCCCGCCCGATTCGGATGAGACGTAGAGCCTTCGCCAGACCGGATCAAACGCGAGGACGTCGGGGTCGTCGGCCACCTTGTGCGTTTCAAGCAGTCGCATGGTGGTCAGGTCGACGACGGCGAGGGCGGCGTTGGCTTCGCCCGCCACGAACGCCAGGCGGCCGTCGACGTCGAGCGCCACGCCGTGCGGATTCGCAATCCCGGGCAGCGGAGTCCGCGCCACGATCTTCGCCGACGCGGGATCGATCGACACGAGCTCGTTCTTGCCGTGCACCGCCACGAGAATCCGTCTCGCCCCCGGGTCGTAGACCGTGTTCCCCGCCTCGCCGCCCAATGGAATCGAAGTCAGGAAGCGGTTCGCCTTCGCATCGACCACGACGTCCGCCTCGCCGTGCTCGTCGGACACGTACACGCGATCCACGTCCGGTGCATAGGCGAGCCCGTCCGGATACACCATCTCGCCGACGCGCGCCAGGACCGTGAGCGTCTTGGAGTCCACGACCGCGAGGTGATGCCGGCCGGTGACGGTGGCGTAGACGCGTCCCCGCGCGGGCACCGCGATGACGCCATGGACCTTCTCGAACCCCTCGAGGTCGGCGACCACCCGCCGGGCCTTGATGTCGAATACAAGGAGGGTCCCGGCGTTCATGTGCGCGATGTAGAGCCGGTCAGCCTCCTGGTCGAGGCTCTGGTAGTCGAACCGGACCGCGGGGCCGGGCAGCGGCACGTCGGCCACCGTCTGCAGGATGGGGGTGGTCGCGGAAGGGGCCGGGGCAACGATTGCCGCAACTCCGGCGAGCGCGGCAAGAACGGTCGAAAGACACAACGAGGTCGTCGAACTCGATCGTGCGAGCATCGTAGGGCTTTCAGCGGGCTGGCTTGTCGCCGCGTACACTCGTGGCTCCTTCGTTTGGTACCTGCTTGCCGAGCCGGCCCAGGGCCCGCGAGAGGGCGTATTGGGCCTTGTCGTATTCGCCGAGAGCGCGCGCGTAGTCCTGGCGGGCCCGCGTCTGATCCTGCTCGGCGAGGATGTTCTCGAGGACGACTCCAACCTCGAATTCCTTCCGGCCGCGGGCGAGGGACAGGCCCTGCTCGGCGGCGTCCAGTGCTTCCTTGGCGGTCTCCATCTGCTGCTGCTGCGACAGAAGCCGCGTGCGCGCCTCGACGACCTGCCGCGCGACGCTGTCCCGGACCTTCTCGACGTTCCACTGAGCCTCGGCGCGCCGGGCGCGGGTCGAGCGGATGCGGCCGATGTCGAAGAGTCCCCCGGGGCCCAGGCGCCAACCGATGGCAGCCAGGTAATCCCGGGAGCCGCCGAAGATGCCGGGGCCGGCGTTCCTGCCTCCGCCCAGACCGCCGAGGAACGTCTGTCCGATGAGCGTGGGGACGAGGAAGCCGTAGACCGCACCCTTCTCCGTGTGGGTGTGGG
>Ga0114129_10017925_pt1 | contig 10080 bp, 13 predicted proteins | sample RhiMetdeltSRZDD1_FD_80071 | JGI IMG/M metagenome (GOLD analysis project Ga0114129, IMG submission 80071) | Populus rhizosphere microbial communities from Tennessee, USA - Rhizosphere MetaG P. deltoides SRZDD1 (version 2) (version 2) | ecosystem: Host-associated > Plants > Roots > Rhizosphere >...
AGGGTCCCGGGCTCGACTGGCCCCCCCCGGCGCCACCCGCCGCCCCGGGCCGCGACGGCGGCGAGGGCCGCGAATCCTGGCCGCCGGTCTCGAACGCACGGCTCGGCATGTGGATGCTGCTGGCGACCGAGACCGTGTTCTTCGGCGGCCTGGTGGGCGCCTTCCTCGTGCTGCGAATCAACGCCGTGGCGTGGCCGCCGCCGGGTCAGCCCCGGCTCCCGGTGATCGTGACCGCCGCGAATACCCTCGTGCTCCTGGCCTCGAGCTTCACGCTGCGGCGGGCGCTCGCCGCCGTCCGACATGGCGACCGTGGCGGGCTGGTGAGGTGGCTCGGCGGGACCGCCGGCCTCGGCGCGCTCTTCCTCGCGGTGCAGGGGGCCGAGTGGCTTCGTCTCGTGCGCTTCGGCCTGACCGTCGCGTCCGGGGCCTACGGGGGCACCTTTTACACGGTGATCGGTGCCCACGGCCTCCACGTCCTGGCCGCGCTGGTCTGGCTCGCCCTCGTCCTCGGGTGGGCCGCCCGCGGGCGCTATGCCGCCCGGGACCACGTCGGGGTGGCGGTCTGCGCGATGTACTGGCACTTCGTGGTGGCCCTGTGGCCGATTCTCTACGTGCTCGTCTATCTCTCATAGCGCTGGGCCCCTGACCGTCGCGGCTCTGCGTCCAAGGAGACCAACGTGGCTGAAGCTGCCCTGACGCACGCGGCCGTCGAGCCGGCCGAATCGCCGCTCACCCCGGAGAGCTGGGGCAAGCTCGGGATGTGGATCTTCCTCGCCGGCGATGCCGTCGGCTTCGGCACGCTGCTCGGCGCGTACGGGGCGGTGCGGGCCTCCAGCGCCGACTGGCCGAACCCCTACGACCGGCTCGGCATCGCGCTGACGGCGCTCATGACGTTCCTCCTCATCTGCTCCAGCGTGACGATGGTCAAGGCGCTCGAGGCGATCAAGCGGGGCGACCGGCCCGCGGTCAAGCGCTTCCTGCTGATGACCATCGCCGGCGGCCTGCTCTTCCTCGGCATGCAGGCCTACGAGTGGACGCACCTGATCACGAGCGGGCTCAAGGTCTTCGGCAACCCGTGGGGCGCCTCGCTGTTCGGGACGACCTTCTTCCTGATCACGGGCTTCCACGGGCTGCACGTGACCGGCGGGGTCATCTACCTCTCGGTGGTCCTCGCCGCCGTCTCGCGCATCCATGACGCGCGCTACAACTACATGATCGCCGAGATCGCCGGCCTCTACTGGCACTTCGTCGATCTCGTCTGGATCATGGTCTTCACCTTCGTCTACCTCCTGTAGGACGGGGGACGCCATGGCTGAGACCGCCGCCCACAAGGATCCGAACTACATGGCCATCTTCTGGTGGCTGGCCGCCCTCACCGTGATCGAGATCGCGGTGATCTTCCCCGGGTTCCCGAAGCTGGTGGTCGGCACCCTGCTGGTCGCGCTCGCCGTCTCCAAGGCCACGCTGGTGGCCCTGTACTTCATGCACCTGCGGTTCGAGACTCGGACGCTCGGGTGGGTCGCGCTCACCCCTCTGGCCATCGGCACCCTGCTCATCCTCGTCCTGCTGCCCGACAACCGCGCGGTCGACCACAAGACGGCCGATTCGGTCAAGGTCGAGGCGCCGGCGAAGCACTGAGCTCGTGGGCCGGTGCGGCGCGGGAGCAGAGTGGACTGGGCGCGGGCCGGGCTCTTGGCGCGGCGGGGCCTGCGCCTGGCGTGTCCGCGGTGCGGGGCCGGTCCCATCTTCACCGGGCCGTTCCGGATGCGCGAGCGCTGCGGCGCGTGCGGGCTGGTCTTCGAACGGGAGCCCGGCTACTTCATCGGTGCGATCTATCTGAGCTACGGGGTCACCGTGATCGTGGCCCTCGCCGGCTACTTCCTCTTCGACGCGTGGCTGAGCCCGCCGATCGGGGCCCAGCTCCTCGTGTGGGGCACCTTCGCGGTCGCCTTCCCGCTCTGGTTCTTCCGCTACAGCAAGAGCCTGTGGCTCAGCCTGGATCACTTCGTCGATCCGGTGGAGCGCCGGCCGAACCGAACGTGACCCCCCTCCGGGAGGCTTCGCATGGCTGACCTGTTCCGGAAGATCTACGTGCCCGTCGACAACTCCGACTACTCGAACCGGGCCATCGACATCGCCGTGGAGCTGGGCCGGGCCTTCGGCTCCGCCCTCACCGGCTGCCACGTCTACGCGGCGCGGCTTCACGACTACCGGTTCAAGCAGATGGAGTACACGCTGCCCGACGAGTACAAGGACGAGACCGAGCTCGAGCGCCAGCGGAAGATCCACGACTCGCTGATCGCCATGGGCCTCCAGCTCATCTCGGACTCCTACCTGGACGTGATGGAGCGCAAGGCCGGCGCCGCCGGGCTCGCCTTCGAGCGGCGGATGATGGACGGCAAGCACTACAAGGCGCTCATCGACGACGTCCGGGCGGGGGACTACGACCTGGTGGTGATGGGGGCGCTGGGCCTCGGCGCCGTCAAGGACAGCCAGCTCGGCTCGGTTACCGAGCGCTTCGTCCGCCGGGTCCCGGTGGACACCCTGGTCGTCCGCAACCTGGACCCGCTCGAGGCCCAGCAGGGCGCCATCGTGGTCGGCCTGGACGGGAGCCCCCAGTCGTTCCGGGGCCTGGAGCTCGGTATCGGGCTGGCCCGGGCCCTCGGCCGCCCGCTCCACGCGGTGGCCGTCTACGACCCGTACCTCCACTACGCCATGTTCAACGGGATCGTGGGGGTGCTGTCCGAGAAGGCCTCCAAGGTGTTCCGGTTCAAGGAGCAGGAGCAGCTCCACGAGGAGATCATCGACACCGGGCTGGCCAAGATCTACCAGTCCCACCTCGAGATCGGCCGGAAGCTGGCCCAGGAGGCCAGCGTCGATCTCGGCATCACGCTGCTGGACGGGAAGTGCTTCGAGAAGATCCTCCAGTTCTGCCGGAAGGAGCACCCGTGGCTCCTGATCATGGGCCGGGTCGGCGTCCACTCGGACGAGAACGAGACCGACCTCGGGTCGAACACCGAGAACCTGCTCCGGCTCGCCCCCTGCAACGTCCTGCTCACCGCCGGGAAGTTCTACCCGCCGCTCGACGTCAAGGCCGAGGAGATCATCTCCTGGACCGACGAGGCGCGGGAGCGGATGAAGCGGGTGCCCGAGCAGGTGGCCGGCGTGGCGCGCACCGCCCTGCTCCGCTACGCCATCGAGCAGGGGCACACGGTGATCACGTCCAAGGTGATCGACGAGGCGATGGCCATCTTCATGCCGAGCCGAATGGCCGAGAAGATGCAGATCCTCGCCGAGGACCTGGCGGTGGCCAAGCTGCGCGCCGAGGAGGCGGCGGTCTCCGCCATCTGCTCGGTCTGCGGCTACACGGTCAAGGGCCCGAACCCCGTCGTGCGGTGCCCGGTATGCGCGGCCGGCCCGGAGCGTTTCACCCTCGTCGACCGCCAGGTCGTCGAGCAGATCGCCACCGCCGAGGGCGGGATCGCCGAGGAGGAGGTGCTGCCCGGCGTGTCGGTCCGGTGGGCGAACGACGCCCGCGAGGGCCTCCGGGAGGTCACCGACGCCTACCTCCGCCGGCGCGCCAAGGCGCGCATCGAGAAGTACGCGCGGTCGCGGAAGATCCCCGTCATCACCCGGGAGCTGGCCTTCCCGCTGATCGAGGAGACGGTAGGGCGGGACAAGCTGGGCGCCGGCTGGGACACGCTGATCGCGAACACCCGCTTCGAGCCGGCCAGCTTCCAGGACGTGGCGGCCCCCGGCGGGGAGTTCACCTGGACCGAGGACGCGGTTGCCCGTCTGAACCGGGTGCCGGCCGGCTTCATGCGGGACATGACCCGCGAGGAGATCGAGAAGGTCGCGCGCGCCAGGCAGCTCGGCGTCATCGACCTGGCCGTTTGCGAGGAGGGCATCGGCCACGCCCGGACCACCATGAACGAGGTGATCGCCGGCTACATCAAGAACAAGCCCCGCGGCTGAGAGGGCGCGCGCAGGTGGCCGACGGCGACACCTACCTCTGTCTCCTGCGACCGGCCCGGCTCGGCATGGTGACCGAGGGGCCGACGGCGCGCGAGGCGGAGATCGTGTCCCGGCACGCGGTCTACCTCCGGTCCCTCGCGGAGCGGGACGCGGTCCTGCTCTTCGGGCGCACGTCCCGGCCGGGCGACGAGCGGACGTTCGGCATCGTGCTGCTCCGGGCCGAGTCGGAGGAGGCGGCGCGCCGGCTGGTGGCCGACGACCCGGCCGTCGCCCAGGGCGTCATGCGCGCCGAGCTCCACCCCTACCGCATCGCGAACCTGCGGGGCGGGACGCCCTGATTCCATGGACACGCCCGGCCCCGCCGCGGCCCGCGGCTACCGGGCCTACGCCGTCTCCTGGAACCTGACCCGGCGCTGCAACCTCTTCTGCTCCCACTGCTACATGAGCGCGGCGGCGGGCGCGGACGACGCCGGCGAGCTGTCCACCGAGGAGTGCCGGCGGGTGATGGCCGACATCGCCCGCGTCAACCCGCGCGCCTTCCTCATCCTCACTGGCGGCGAGCCGCTCATCCGCAAGGACCTCTACGAGCTGGCCGCCCGCGGCCGCGACCACGGCTTCACCGTCGTGGTCGGCACCAACGGCGTCCTCCTCCGCGAGAAGCAGGCGCGTCTCCTCCGCGAGCACGGCGTCCAGGGCGCCTCGCTCAGCCTCGACTCGACCGATCCGGCCCGCCACGACGCGTTCCGCCACCTGCCCGGGGCCTGGCAGGGGGCCGTCCGCGCCACCGAGGCGCTCCGCGCCGAGGGCCTCGACTTCTCGCTCCACATGAGCGTGACCGACTGGAACGTCGGTGAGATCCCGGCCATGATCGACCTCGCCCGGGGTCTGGGGGCGCGGGTCCTGAACTTCTTCTTCCTCGTGCGCACCGGGCGCGGCGAGGCGCTCACCGACATCACCCCGGCGCAGTACGAGGAGATCCTGACCCACCTGGCCCGCGTCCAGGGGGTCGGCGACGACGGGCCGGCGGCGACGTTCGAGGATCCGTGGAGCGTCCCGGCCGGTCGCGCCGGCGGGCTCCTCATCCGCGCGAAGTGCGCGCCCCACTTCCGCCGGATCCTGTGGCAGCTCGATCCCGGCTCGCCGCTCCTAGCCAACTACGCCCACGGCTCCTGCCCGGCCGGCAAGTACTACTGCCGGATCACGCCCGAGGGCGACGTCACCGCGTGCCCCTACATGCCGGTCTCGGCCGGGAACCTCCGGCAGGTCGGCTTCGCCGAGCTGTGGGAGCGGGGGCGGGTCTTCACCGACCTCCGGGAGCCGAAGCTCGGGGGACGCTGCGGGGCCTGCGAGTTCCAGGAGGTCTGCGGGGGCTGCCGCTGCCGCGCCTACGCGACCTTCGGCGACTACCTCGCCGAGGACCCGGCCTGCGCCTACGAGCCGGGGCGGTACGGCGGCGAGGTGCTGCGGCTGCCCGGCACCCGGACCTTCGGCCTCGAGGTCGAGCCGACCCTCGCCTGGGAGCCCGCCGCCCGGTCCCGGCTCGACGCGATCCCGGGCTTCGCCCGGGGCATGGTCGTCCAGGCGGTCGAGGCCTACGCCCGGGCGAACGGCCACGGGACGGTGACGCCGGCCCTCCTGGCCGAGGTGCGGAGCCGGTGGGGGATCCACCCGGCCCGTCCGTTCACGCCGCGCAGGGGATGACCGCGGAGGCGAGGTACCGGCAGGCCGCCTGGACCTACGTCGCCTACGGCGTGATCTACTGGGTCGGCGGTCTCGTCCTCATGACGGCGGGGGTCGGGCCCGGCGGCATGGCGCGAGGCGGCGCCGCCTGGTTCGTGGTCGGCGCCCTCTTCGTCGTCGTCTTCCCTTGGCTGCTCGCCCGCGAGCGCCCGTGGTTCGATCGCTGGATCCTCTCCCGGCGCGACTTCGCCCGCATCCTCACGCTCCTCGTCGCCATCCGGGCGGTCGAGGTGGCGCGCATCGCCTGGTCGCCGCGCAGCGACCTCGTCTCGGTCGGCGGCTTCGCGATCCCGATGCGGGCGGGAGCGGCGGTCTTCTGCGCGATCACGGTCGTCACGGCCGTCGTGCTGGCCCGGGCGGCGTGGAGCCGCGAGGCGTGACCGACTCCGCGGGCGAGGTGCGATGGACGGCCGAGGCCGAGGCCCGGCTCCAGCGTGCGCCCGTCTTCCTGCGAGGCATGGTGCGCCGGCTCGCCGAGCGCCGGGCTCGGGCGGAGGGCGTGACCGTCATCACCCCCGAGCTCATGACCCGCTACAAGCAGGAGATGATGGGACCGGCGATGGGGCCGGCCGGCGCCCCGCCCGCGCTGTCCTGGACCCCGGAGGCCGAGGAGCTCCTCGCCGGAATTCCGGAGTTCATGCGGCCGATCACCCGGCGCATTTGCGAGGAGCGGGCCGCCGATCGCGGCGCCCCGGCGGTCACCGCCCCGTTGATCCGCGAGGCGGAAGCGCTCGCCGAGGCGGAGGCGGTCGCCGAGCCGCTGCCGTGGACGGCCGAGGCCGAGGCGCTGCTCCTCGCCCGGCTCGGCCGCACGCCGGCCATGATGGCCGACTTCGTCCTTCGCCTGTTCAAGCGCGACGTCGAGGTCGAGGCGCGCCGGGCGGGCGAGCGCTTGGTCACCCCCGGGGTGTTCCAGCGGCTGTGGGCCACCGGCGCCGACGACCGGGTCGAGTGGACGCCGGAGGCCTGGGCGCGGCTCCAGACGGCGCCGGAGTTCGTCCGGGAAGGGATCCGCAAGGCGGCCGAGCGGCGTGCCCGCCGGATGGGGCGAAGCGTCATCGACTCGCCGCTCCTCACGCAGCTCCGGAACCAGGCGATGATGAAGGCGGTCAAGCGGATCCGCGAGCTCGGGTTCAGCGAGCTGACCTTCGACGCCTTCGACGCCGCCAAGGAGCGGATCCGGCTGGTCAGCCTCAACCCCGAGGCCCAGGAACGACTCGACACGATCCGTCGCTACTTCGAGACCGAGCGCCAGGGCCAGTCCGGCGACTTCCTCGGCCACGAGCTGATGGGCCGCTTCCGGACGTACCTGAAAGACCCATCGGCGGCGCCGCTCGACACGACCGAGGGGCCGCCCGGCGAAAGCCGACGATGACGCGCAGCCTCGCTGCCCTGCTGGCCACGCTCGTGATCGGCCTCGTGCCACCGCCGGCCGGAGTGGCCGCGGCCTCGCTGCACGCCTACTATCTCTTTCTGGCCGGCGCGCCGCAGGGGTGCGAGGAGTGCTATGTCCCGCTGCTCGCCGTGCCACGGACCCTGGAGGACGTCGCCGCGTCGGGACGAGATACGGCGGTCGTCGTCGTCACCACCTACGAGCGGGACTCCATCTGGAAGGTCGAGCGCGATGTCGTGCTGGCGGCCGCCGACATCTCGGCCGCCGAGCGAATCGTTCGTCTTCGGGGCCGGCGGTATCGCTACCAGGAGATCGCTCCCGCGGAGGCCCTTCGGTTGCTGGAGAATCCCGAGGGGAAGATCCGGATACACCGGGTGATGCCGGTCCCCGACCCGAAATCGCTGGCGGACCTCGTCGCGGCGTTTCGGGACGGGGCCTCCCGGTAGTGGCGTCCGGGGTCGGCCAGCCGTGCGAGGAGCGCCCGGGCCAGAGCGGTTCCCGCTCGAGCGCCTCGAGATCGAGCCGATGGCCTCCGGCCACCAGTCCTTGCGCTTGACCCGGCAAGTCGAGTGGGAGGCGTTTCCGGAGTATGCCCAGGCCGTCGTCGCCGTCCTGGGCGACGCCATCGTCGAGCGCGTCGACTCCTTCGCCGAGCGCGTCTGGACCGCCACCATCGGCGGCGCCTCGTTCTGGATCGCGCTCGACGACTGGGGCCTCGGCGTATCGCTCGATCCGCAGGACGCCGAAGCATCGAGACTCATACCCGGTATCCGCGACGCCCTCGTCGCGCGACGGGAGGGGCGGTCGCCGCCGGAGGGACGATGCGGATCTCAGGGGTAGTCCCACAGCTCCGGACGACCGACCTGGCGGCCTCCATCCGCTTCTACACCACCAGGGTCGGCTTCACGCTCGAGTTCCAGTATCAGGACTTCTACGCCGGGATCCGGGCGGGTTCCCACGTCTTTCACCTGAAGCTGGTGGACGAGGCGGACCCGTCCATCGAGTTCGTGGACCGGGGCGAGCACTTCCACCTCTACTTCGAGACCGACGATGCCGCCGCCGCCGCGGCCGCGTTGAAGGCGAACGGGGTCCGCCTCGTGAAGGACGTGCACGACACCCCCTGGGGCACGCGAGAGTTCGTCATCAAGGACGATCAGGGGCACACCCTGTACTTCGGGGAGACCCGCTAGCCCGGCGATGCTCGCGTACGTGTTCTGGCACTGGAAGCAGCGGGACGTCACCGGCCCCGAATACGAGCGCCGGCAGCGCGCCTTCCACGCGGCGCTGAACGCGTCGCCGTCGGCGGGTCTCCGGGGGTCGTTCAGCGTCGGCCTCTCGCATGCGCCCTGGGCGGCCGGAGGCGAGGATGCGTACGAGGACTGGTACCTCGTGGAGGATTTCGGCGCGCTCGGTCGGCTGAACGAAGCGGCGGTCTCGGGCGGCCGGGCCGCCCCCCACGATGCGGCGGCGGCGGTCGCGGCGGGCGGGGCCGGAGGCGTCTATCGCCTCCGGTTGGGCTCCGTGGTGCCCGCGCCTCGGTACGCCCACTGGTTCGGCAAGCCGGACGGCGTGAGGTACGCGGACCTGCTGGCGGAGCTGTCGCCGCTGGTGGATCAGGCGCGGGGCGGACTGTGGATGCGCCAGATGGTGCTGGGACCCGCCCGCGAGTTCTGCCTTCATGCGCCGGCCCCGGTCGGCTTGCCCGCCGCGCTCGGCGCGCTCGTGCTCTCGGTGCGGCCGGTCTGGGCGGGGCCGACCGGGGGCTGAGGGCCCGGCCCGAGCGAGCATGGCCCGGATCGAGCTGACGACGGAGATCCGGGCGCCGGTGGAGCGGTGCTTCGACCTGGCGCGCGACCTCGATCTGCATCGCCGCTCGATGGAGCACGCGCGAGAGGAGGCGATCGCCGGCCGCACCTCCGGTCTCATCGACCTGGGCGAAGAGGTGACGTGGCGGGCGCGCCATTTCGGGCTCCAGCACGAGCACACCTCGCGGATCACGGTGTTCGAGCGGCCCCGGCATTTCCGGGATTCGATGATCCGGGGCCGCTTCGCGCGCTTCGAGCACGATCACTTCTTCGAGGTGGTGGGCACGGGCACGCTGATGCGAGACGTGGTGGTGTTCGAGTCACCGCTCGGTCCCATCGGCTGGCTTGTCGATCGGCTCGTCCTTCGGACATACTTGGAGGGCCTCGTCCGGCAGAGAAGCGAGGCCATCCGACGCGAGGCCGAGGGCCATCGAGCGCCCGGGCCGGAGACGGGAGGAACGGGCACATGAGGACGACGGGCGTGCTGTATTCGGGGGTGGCGGCGGTCTGCATCGCGGCGCTCCTGGCCGCCGGTCAGGCTCGGCTGAGCGCCCAGCCGGCCACCGACCCGGCGATCCGCATCGGCAGCAGCGATCTCGGCGGCGTGGTCACCAGCCGGAACGGGCCGGAGGCGGGCGTCTGGGTGATCGCGGAGACCCGAGACCTTCCCACCAAGTTCGCCCGGATCGTGGTCACCGACGATCGCGGGCGCTACGTGATGCCCGACCTTCCGAAGGCCAGCTACAGCGTGTGGGTGCGCGGCTACGGGCTGGTCGACTCGCCGAAGGTTCAGACGGGGCCGGGCGCGATCCTGAACCTGACGGCGGTCGTCGTGCCCAGCCGGGCCGCCGCGGCCGAGTACTACCCGGCGATCTACTGGTATTCCATGCTCAAGGTGCCGGATCGGAGCGAGTTTCCCGGCACCGGACCCAGCGGCAATGGCATGCCCGTGGGTCTCAAGAGTCAGGCCCAGTGGCTGGACGTCGTCAAGACCAACGGCTGCTACACGTGTCACCAGATGGGCAACAAGGCGACCCGCACGATTCCCAAGGAGCTGGGTCATTTCGGCTCCTCGTCCGAGGCCTGGGCGCGACGCATCATCTCCGGGCAAGCCATGACGCAGATGACCAACAGCCTCGGCCGGCTCGAGGCCCGGCGGGCGCTGGC
>Ga0114129_10017926_pt1 | contig 10080 bp, 6 predicted proteins | sample RhiMetdeltSRZDD1_FD_80071 | JGI IMG/M metagenome (GOLD analysis project Ga0114129, IMG submission 80071) | Populus rhizosphere microbial communities from Tennessee, USA - Rhizosphere MetaG P. deltoides SRZDD1 (version 2) (version 2) | ecosystem: Host-associated > Plants > Roots > Rhizosphere >...
CAGAGGTGGCAGCACGTCGACCCGCGCGATCGCCTGGCTGGCAGCGAAGGCGTCGCCATTGCAATGCGCCAGCTCGCGGGTGTCGCCCGTCCAGCGATTGCGTGGGAGCGGGACTACTTGCCATCCCGCGTTAGGCCATACGATCCCGGCGCGTTGACTGCGCTGACGCAAACCGGCAGCGTGGTCTGGATTGGCGACGGTGTGTCGACCGAACGAAGCGATGCACGGGCGCTCACTAGTCTTCGCTTCGTCGAGCGTGGCACCGGAGGTCGATGGCTGCCCGCCGAGGACGCGGCTAACGAAAGCGGCGCGGCCGACCTGAGCGAGCCCGCCCGAAAAGTGCTGGCCGGCTTGCACGCACAGGGCGCGTCGTTCATGAGCGATCTACAAGCGGCAACCGGCCTCACCACGCTCGCACTCCGCGATGCGCTGCGAGAGCTCGCGGCTGCCGGCCTCGTGACCAACGACAGTGCCGAAGCGCTCCGCGAGGTCATTCGATTTCGCCCACTGCTGCGCGGCAACCGGCGCGATGACCCTGATCCGACACGCTGGCTCCCTGCCGATTTCGCACCGTCGCCAGGGCGACCGATCGTGCAACGACGACCGAACCTTCGGCGTCTCCCGCGGTGGCGACGTCCTGATTTGCCCGGCGGTCGCGATGGCTGGGTCGGCCGATGGTCGCTCGTTAGAACACCGGGAATCCTCGGTCCCGCGGAGGACGACGAGGCGCGGGCCGAGGCGATCGCGCGACAGTGGCTGGATCGATACGGCATCGTCGCGCGCGATTGGTGGCGTCGCGAACGGCCCGCTGTGTCGTGGCGCCTCATCTACCGTGAGCTGCGCAGACTCGAGCTGCGCGGTGAGGTTCGACGCGGGTATTTCGTCCGCGGCCTGGCCGGCGCACAGTTCGCGAGTGCGGCGGCGGTGGACGCGCTGCGCGACTCGGCCTCCGACGCCGACGCGCCCGCGGTCACGATGGCGACGAGCGATCCGGCGAACGCCTACTCGCTGCCGCTTCCGGTTGGCGACGATTGCCCCGCGCTGGCGCGGCCGCGCGGCCGCGGTGCGCTCCTCGTGACTCGTCGTGGCCGAGTGGTCCTGTCCGTCGAAGCACGTGGGCGCCGCGTCGTGGTCGCGCCGGACGCGACGGACGACGATGTGCGAGCGAGTGTGGAGTCGCTCGTGGCCCACCTGACGCTGCCGTTGCCCGGAAACCAGCGTCGCCATGATCTCGAGATCGAGACGATCGACGGTGCCGCGGCCACCCGGAGCCGCCATGCGCCGGCGTTTCTCGCGACGGGATTCCGGCGAGACGGGCTGACGCTTCGGAAGGCCGTCGACTTCGGGAGGTGACTACCTAACGATGAACAATCGCCGCGCTTCGGCGACGACTGGCAGCCCTCGCACCACGCACATGACGACTGTGGTGTAGACGCTGGCGTATGCCAGCCACGTCACGATCGGTCCCAAGTGACGAAAGAGGCCAGGTGCGAACGCGAGAATCAGCAGCGAGAACGCGAGTGTCTTCGCGATTCCATACAGCGCACGGCTCGAGCGTGAGCTCACGAGCAGCTTGCCGAGCTTGGACCGCATCATGGTCGTCGCGCCGAACGCCGTCATGCCGCGCTCCAACGCCAGCGCACGAATGCCGTCGACGAGAATGCCACGCGCCGACACCAGAATTGCAACCCAAAGCGGCACCCAGCCGAACTTCGCGAAGACGATCCAGTACGACATTTCGACGACGCGATCGGCGAGAATGTCGACGACCGCGCCAACCTTCGAGGTCTCGTTCAGCCGGCGCGCGACATACCCGTCGAGCCCGTCCATCCAGATGAGGAGGATGGTAAGGACGAACGCGGCCACGTACATCCATTTCGTTCGGACGTGGAGCATGGCCACGACAGCGAACGAGAGGAGCGTACGGAGGAGCGTGATGTAGTTCGCCATGCGCGTCGGAAGATGGAGCGGTCGGCGGGCGGGAGCGAGCTCGTGCTGACCAGGGAAAGGATACCGCGGGGCCAGGCTCGATGTTCCGTCCGGGCGACTCTATAACGCAAAGTACTTGATACATCCGGCGGGCGGCACTACGTTCGATGGAAACGCCGCTGGGAGTCTGACTTGTCTGCCCTCACCCGTCTGCTCTTTCCCGCACCGGCCGAGGTGCGGAATACCGCCGGCATCCTCCGATGGTGGGAGTCGCGTCGCCTAACGTATAACGTCATCGTGGGCGCCACCGGGCTCTTTACGATTGCGGCGATGAAGCTCATCGCGGTCCTTCCGCCACTGTCTGTGAGCTTGCCGGTCTTTTGGCCAGGCATCGTCGCGTATGGCTTCTTCGCGAACCTCTTTTATTCGCTGGGGTTCGTGACCGAGGCAGCCATGCAACGCGCCTGGCACGATGAGACGCCGCGTGTCGGGCCCGCACTCTTTCGGCAGGGCCTGATCTTCTCGGTCGGGCTCACGCTGTTCCCCATCGCGCTCATGGGGATCGGCTGGGGATTCCAGGTACTCCGATGGATCTTCAGGTAGCTACTCGCTACGCAACGCGACAATCGGGTCCACCCGACTCGCCTTCAGCGCCGGCACCGCCGCCGCGGTCGCAGCGACGGCAGTCAACGCAAACGCCACGAGCGCGAACACACTCGGATCCGTCGTGCTCACCCCGAACACGAGGTGCTCGAGCGCGCGAGTCGCCACGAGCGCGCCCGCCGCACCGATCGCGACACCCAGAATTGCGAGCGAGAGACCGTTGCCAACGACGAGCCGCAACACACTGGATCGCTGAGCCCCAAGCGCCATTCGGATCCCGATCTCGCTCGTGCGCTGCGCCACCGTGTACGCGAGTACGCCGTAGATCCCGATCGCGGCAAGCAACAGCGCGACGACGGCGAACAACGACAGCAACGCCGTATTGAACCGCGAGTCCGCGATGGAGTCGCCCAGGATCTCGTCCATGGTGCTCACGTTCTCGAGCGGCAGGTCGCGATCCATCGACCACACGATCTGCCGCAGTGTGGGCACGAACGGCTTGGCATCCTTCTTCGTTCGCACGAGCAGCCAGTTGTCGTTGAACGTGAACTGTGCGAGCGAGAAGTAGGTTGCCGGGTCGGCCGGCGCGCGCGGGCCGTTGAACCGTTCGTCCGCCACGACGCCGACAATCTCGAACGACGACGGCATTCCCTTCCACCACGACGTCCGCAGGACGCGCCGACCGAGCGGGTTCTCGTTAGGGAAGTGCAGCCGTGCAAACGCCTCGTTGATCACCACCACGCCAGGCGCGCCAACACCATCCGACTCCTCGATCTCTCGGCCACGCAGCAGCTTTGCTCCGACCGCGCGGAAGTATCCTGGCATCACCGGCCTGATGCTCGACTCGGGCTCCTGACCTGCCGGCGGCGGCTCGCGCCCGTCGATGGTGAAGCTCGATGTCCACCCTCCCGCGTGCGGGTGCTGCATCGCGACCGCAACGGACTGCACTTCCGGGCGCGCCGAGATCCGATTGTACAGGTCGGCGTAGAACGCACGCACGCGATCGCCGTCCGCGTAGCCCGCATAACGCGATTGCGGCAACTGGATCTGCACCACGAGCATCCGGTCGGGAACGAAGCCGGGGTCCACGCGCTGCATTTTCCAGAAGCTCTTCACGAGCAACGATGCGCCTGTCACGAGCACGACGGCCAGCGCGACTTCCGACACGACGAGCGCCTGGCGCAGCCCGCGTCGCGCGAGCCCGCCACGCATGCCGCGGCCGCCTTCGCGCAGCGACGCGATCGGCATGGCGCGAGACATCTGCAGCGCGGGCAGCACACCGAAGATCACCGCGGTGACCACCGACAGCCCTAACAGGAACATCAACACGTTGCCGTCGATGCCGATCTCGCTCGCGCGCGGAATCGACCGCGGGGCCTTCGACACCAGGAGCCTGCTTCCCCAGTAGGCGACGAACACCGCGAGCACACTGCCGATCGCCGTCACGACGAAGCTCTCGGTCAGGAACTGGCGCGCGAGCCGGGTTCGGCCGGCGCCGAGGGCGGTGCGCACGGCGACCTCGCGGGCTCTCGCGGCAGCGCGGGCGAGAAAGAGGCTCGCGACGTTCACGCAGACGATCAGCAGGACGAGCACGACCGACCCGAGAAGGACCAGGAGTGCCGGTCTCACATCCCCGACCATGGCTTCGGCCATCCCTTGCACCCGGGCGCCACGCTTCGCGTTGAGGCTCGGGTACTCCGTTTCCAATTGCTTTGCGATGCCGGCAACCTCGCGGTTGGCGACGAGCATCGACACGCCTGGCGCGAGGCGTCCAACGATCGCGTAGACATGCCGTCCCCGACTGTTCGGATCGTTAGGCTCGGCGGCCGGGTACCAGAGCGCAGCCGTCCCGGGGAACGCGAAACGGGCGGGCATGACGCCGACGATCGTGGCTGGCGTTCCATTCACCGACAGCGACGACCCGACGACGTTCGGGTTCGAGGCCAGTCGCTGGCGCCAGAAATCGTTGCTGACGATCACGACGCGCGCCGCGCCTGGCCGGTCTTCATCCGCGAGGAAGTTGCGACCGAGCATCGGCGACGCGCCAAGCATCGGGAAGAGATTCGCCGTCACCGGGGAACCCGGGACGATCGCGGGTTCGAACGTCTTGCCGGTCACGGTCGTCTGGATGACCGACACCGCGGCGAGCTGGCTGAAAGACTTCGACCGCGTCCGGAAGTCGGCGAAATCCGGATACGAGCTGTTCGCCCCGACCTTGGCCGAGTCGCCGTCGGTCGGCGTTCCGAACAGGAATACCAACCGGTCGGGGTTGGCATACGGCAGCGGGCGCAGCAGCACGGCGTTGACCACGCTGAAGATCGCAGCGTTCGCGCCGATGCCTAACGCCAGAGTCAGCACGACCACGGCGGTGAAGCCGGGCCATCGAACGAGCGTGCGCAGGGCGTAGCGCAGGTCTTGAGAGAGCATCGAATCGCCTCCGTAGTGGCGTCGAAACCAGATTGCATCGGGAACGGCGCCGAGCGCGCGCATGACGAGCGACGCGCGCGCGAGCACCGACGGGCCGCCTGCATTCCGCCTAACGCTCCACGCGTAGGCGAGCTCGCCAAACCATTCCGCCTGCCATTCGGATCGCCGATCCGCTGGAACGAGCGCGGCGCAGGCCGCGACGATCGTGCCACCCGGCGGCCGCTCGAACGGCGGCGCGCCTGGTTCGCCCGTCTCCGGCGGCGGTCCGTGACCGACGACGATGTGCGTCACGCCGGTCGGGGCTCCGGTGACGGAGCGGCGAACGCACGCTCCAGCGTGGGATAACGATCGATGGCGTCGCGTACTGCCTGTGCGCCCGACCCGGTGATCGTATAGTAGCGCCGTGGAGGCCGCTGCTCGGCTCGCGCCGTCTGGTGCGCCTCCCACCGGGACCTGAGAAGTCCTGCTTCCTCGAGCCGCCGTAGCACGGGGTACACCGTTCCGCTCGGCAGCCCGGTGGCGTCGGAGATGTCGAACCCGTAGCGGTAGTTTCGGAAGACTGCCATGAGCACCATGGCGGTCGGCAGGGTCAGCCGGGGCGTGCGCGGCACGAGGGACTCACTCCTATGTAAAAGTCTACATAGGTAGAGTTCACTCGCGACACGCTATTGTCAACCGCTTCAGGGATCGAGTGTGACGGGTCGGGGATGGAACGCTTCAAACGGAGCCCGAACGCGGCAAACGTCGCGTTCGAGCGCAATCAGCTGCGACGCGACGCGGCGCTGTCGGTCTGCGCGATCAACTGTAGAAACAGCGACTTGAGATCACCTTTCCTCACGCCATCCTGCGCGAGTCGTCGCGCGTCGTCGACTCGGCCCGTCGCAAGCAGACACGCAGCCAGTCCATAATGCACGTCGGGCCGCGTTGCATCGTTCGCGAAGGCACGTTCGTAGAGCGGAAGAGCCTGCGGGCACATCCCCGCGTCGCGGTACTGCGTCGCCAGATAGTTGAGCGGCGAGACGTCGGACGCAGTGGGGTTGAGCGCAATCGCGAGCCTGAGATGCTGCTCGCCCTGCGCGCGCTTGCCTTGCTCGAATAACAATTGTCCATACAGGAACTGCGCGCGGTAGCTCCGCGGCGCATCGTCCACCGTCTGGGCGAAGAGTGTCGTGTCGTCCCGCCATACCCGCTGGCGATCGCGACTGTGCACGAGGCCGACCACGATGAACCCAGTCGTGACGATCGGTACGGCAAACGTGACAGCCTTTGCGGTGTGCACCATCGTCAGGCGCCGCGACGCCGCCACTGTCGCCGCGGCCGCCACAAGCATCGCCCCGACGCTTGGCATGAGCAACGTCCGCTCGGCCACGAGCATCACCGAGAACAGGTTGCTCACCGGCAGCAGCGTGACGGCCGTCCACGCGAGGCCAACGCGCACGGCGGCGCGGGCATCACGGCCGTTGGCATCTCCCCTGCCTAACGCCACAAACGCCATGCCCGCGACGATGAGGATCATCATTCCGACCATCACCTCCGGCCCAATACCATTCGGGACGGCGATGTGTTGCGGGCTATAGTCCGCGGACAAGTGCGCGGGCCACGTGAGTAGCCGGAGCCACTGTGGCATCACGGCCAGCATCACCCAGAGCCGCTGCACTCCGTACACGGGTACCAGATGCTTCTCGCCTAACAACTCCCCGACGACAGCCGTGCGCACGAGCAAGTAAACGAACCCGATTGCTCCGAGCACGACGTAGAGCGGGGCAATCGCACGGAGGCGATCCAGGATTGACGTGTTGGACTGCGGCGTTGCGGAGCTCTCGACGAGCCACTCCAGCCCGAGGAACAGTAGAGGAAGAAGCAGTGCGTGTTCCTTGCACAGACACGCCACTGCGAACAGCAGTCCGATCGCCGCGACTGCGAACGCGCCGAGCGTGCCAGCGCGCCGGCCGCGAACGTAGATCACACTCGCCGCGATCGCCGCGAGTGCGGCAATCAGCTCACTCTGGCCTACGACGTTGGCTACGGCCTCGACATGAACCGGATGGACCGCGAACAGTGAGGCACCGAGAAACGCCGCTGCCGGCGGAAGGAGCTCGAGGAACAGTCGCAGCACGAGCGCGCTGACCGAGGCATACAGCAGGATGCTCGTGAGATGAAACACCCACGGCGCGCCGTTACCGGCAGTCCATTGAAGAGCGTACCCCAGCGTGACGATCGGACGATAAAGTGACGTGCCGAACTGCGGTGGCCAATAGGGAAGGGCGAACAGGCCCCACCATCGATGGAGCGAGTGGACGCGAGCGTTATCGGCTACGAGCGCGATGTCGTCGAGCGCAAACCCGTTGGCAAAGCCGGTCGACGATGCGGCGAGCGCAAGCGCGATGACCCCGAAATACAGGGCTATGCGCTGTCGGTGGGCAGCCGAGGAGATTGAGAACCGGTGCACGCGGTACGAGACCACCAGTGAAACAGGGCCGTAATGATGACGCACGCGTACCAGACACCGTTTCCCATTGGTATCTGACTCGAATCGGACCTGGGTTGGCGTGAAACGGTGCTTGTTCGACTTTGGTCCTCTTCTTAGAGTAGCCCTCCCGTGCCCTGGACGAACTCGGGAGCGACAACCGGAGTGATGATGATGCTGAAGCCAGAACTATCGCCCGCTCAGCAGCGGGCGTTCGAGTCGCTGGACGCCGCGGTATCGACGACTCGCGTCGTCGAGCTCCGTGCCTCATCGGGACTGGGCCGGACGACCGTGTTGCGTGCGCTGCACGCGAAGCGCGGCGGCGCGTATCTCGACGCGCGCGACGTCATCGAGGCGATGGAACAGAGCAATCCACTCTCGCTCGAGGAGACTCTGTACCGGAGGGTGATCACCGCGCTCTCCGAACATTCGCTCGCGATCGTCGATGACTTCCATCTCGTGGCGAATGTATTGCTTGGATGCGGATCGTACCCGCGGAGCCAATATGTGTCCGTCGCCTTGACCGCCCTGGCGGAGCATTGCGACGAGACCGGAGCGCATCTCGTGTTAGGCGGCGAATCGTTTCCCGTCGAGGCTATCACGGGCCAGGGACGCAGCGTTTCGATGGATTCGTTCGAAGCGTCGGACTACGCGCACCTGGGTCGCGCGATTCTTGGGCGTCGTGCTGCTGCCATCGACTTCGGGAAGGTCTTTCGCTTCGCTCGCCGGCTCAACGCACGGCAACTGCGTCGAACGTTCGAGTCGTTCGAGGACGATGATCAGCTCGACACCGACCAGGTCATCGATGAGCTCCGGTCGCAGCAGCTCGCGAGCAACGTGGACCTGGACGAGGTGCAGCAAGTCGAGCTGAAGGATCTCAAGGGCATCGATGACGTGATCGCTGCGCTCGAGGCACACATCATCATCCCGCTCGAGCAGGTTGAGCTTGCAACGGAGCTCGATCTCAAGCCGAAGCGTGGTGTCTTGCTCGCTGGTCCTCCGGGAACCGGGAAGACGACGATCGGCCGCGCCCTCGCGAGACGGCTCCGTGGAAAGTTCTTCCTGATCGATGGCACGTTCATCCACGGATCGCAGCACTTCTACCAACGTGTCGCGCACGTGTTCGACGCGGCGAAACAGAATGCGCCGGGAATCATCTTCATCGACGATAGCGACGTGATTTTCGAGAGTGGCGGAGAGGCAGGCTTGTACCGCTATCTGCTCACCATGCTCGATGGCCTGGAGAGCGAGAGCGCGGGACGCGTATGCGTCATAATGACCGCAATGGACGTCGGCAACTTGCCGCCCGCGCTCGTGAGGTCGGGGCGCATCGAGCTCTGGCTGGAGACTCGCTATCCCGACCGTACCGCTCGCCGGGAAATTCTTGCCGGCCGGATCGCGTCGCTGCCGGCACCGCTTGGCGACGTACCGCTCGACCCGCTGGCGGAATCCACCGACGGACTTTCCGGCGCCGACCTCAAGCGAGTGGTCGAAGATGCAAAGGTGTTGTTCGTTTACGATCGCGCCCGTGGTGTCGCGCCGCGCGCGCCGATCGAGTATTTCGTCGAGGCCGCCAACACCGTGCGCGCGAACCGGGAGCGCTATGCCGAAGCGGAAGCACGAGCCCGCGCTCACCGACCGGGTCGACCCGCGATCTTCGACGTCCCAGGAGCGGCCTACTACCATCAAGGGATGCTCGATGGAATGATCGAAGCCGGCGCTGGAGGTTGACCCCCCGCGCACGCAGCCTACATTCTGACTCCTTACGTCCCCGCCAGGCGCATTCTCTCCTTGGCGGGGGATTCCGGCGCGCGCACGAGCGGCGTCGGTCAAGAGCGATCCTGGGGAGCTTTCGTGGCAAACGAAAAAGTCTGCCCGCAGTGCGGCACGCGCTACGAGGCAGACCACATGTTCTGCTTCCTCGATGGAGCCGCCCTGATTCAGGCCCAGACCTCGACGGATCTCGTCGGGTCGATCATCGCCGACCGTTACCGAGTCGTTTCGAAGCTTGGCGATGGTGGTATGGGTCAGGTCTATCTGGCGGAGCACGTGCGAATGAAGCGCCGGTGCGCGGTCAAGATCATGCGCCCGCAGCTCATGAGCGACCCTGTCGCCGTCGTTCGCTTCAACCGCGAAGCGGAGAACGCGAGCCAGATCTCGCACCCTAACGTTTGCGCCGTCTACGATTTCGGCGAGACGCCCACAGGGCTCATCTATCTCGCCATGGAGTTCATCGACGGCGACCCGCTGTCGAGGATTCTCGACCAGGAAGTGTCGCTCGTGCCCGTTCGCGCGGCCGATGTGATCTCACAAACCGCCGACGCGCTCAGCGCCGCGCACGGACTCGGGATCCTGCACCGGGATCTCAAGCCCGACAACATCATGCTGGCGAAGTCCCGCGCCGGCACGGACCACGTGAAGATCGTGGACTTCGGGATCGCGCGCGTGATGTCGAAGGAGTCTCAGCAACTCACGTCGACCGGTATCGCGGTCGGGACTCCGGAGTACATGAGCCCCGAGCAGTTTGCGGGTGACACGCTCGACGCGCGGACCGACATCTACTCGCTTGCGCTCGTCGGCTACCACGTGCTCACCGGCACGCACGCGTTTGGCTCCGGGACGACGACGGACCACCTCCTCGCTCGTTTGACTCA
>Ga0114129_10017927_pt1 | contig 10080 bp, 9 predicted proteins | sample RhiMetdeltSRZDD1_FD_80071 | JGI IMG/M metagenome (GOLD analysis project Ga0114129, IMG submission 80071) | Populus rhizosphere microbial communities from Tennessee, USA - Rhizosphere MetaG P. deltoides SRZDD1 (version 2) (version 2) | ecosystem: Host-associated > Plants > Roots > Rhizosphere >...
GCCGTGGCATAACGCCATTCGTTTGCGGAATCAAAAGACGAGTTCGCTCTGCCGAAGGCGACTGCATGCGCAGTTCCTGTGCCGACCAGCACGACAACGGCGAGCCAGCGAGCTCCCGCCGGAAGCCGCGCGGGCATACTAAGCAGCACGGCGCTTACGAACACGAACGCCACTGGAAATGCCGGAAACAGGAATCGAAGCGTCCACCACGTATCGAGCGGGACGTAAAACGCGTAACAGAGAGAGACCGCAATCGCGAAAGCGGTATATGTGACGAGGAGCGATCGGGAACGCGCGTCACCCTGTTCGTCCGCCTGACTTCTCCACAACAACATCGGCGCCACCAGACCGGCGACAACAAGCGGACCCTGGCTGCTGACAATGCGCCCGGTGTAGTCCGCGACGTTCGGCCAGAAGTAATCCCACCTGTACAGCCCTCCGGCCAGTGCACCATAACCGGACGCCAGGGGTGACCCATACCAGTAAGCGTTCAAGTAGGCGACGACGAAGCAGGCGGGCACCGATCCGATTCCGAAGAGCAGCATTCGCTGAATCGCCAGTGATTGCGCTAGTCGCTTGGCGGCGGCGTTCCACACGAGAAACGCGCCAGGAACAAGCGCAAGCGGCGCCAGATTGGGCCGTACGAGAATCGCCGTGCCGGCGACTACACCCGCAAGGAACGCGGAGTTCCTGGACGGTCGCGGCAGGAGCACGAGCACAACCGTCCATAGCGCCATGGCCGGAATGTCGCTCATCGGCCCATGAGTCAGCTGAAGATCGAAGGCGGGACTCGTGGCGAGGACCAGCGCCGCGATCATGCCTGCGACTCTCCCCACCGTGATCGTTCCAAGGAGGTAGGTCGCCCAGACTGCAATACCCGCGAGAAACGGCATAACCAGAAACATTGACCCCGCTGGACCCACACGGTCGACCGCAGCCATCAGCATCGGATAGCCCGGGGAATAGATGGGCACGACTGACGCTCCGTCGGTGCCAAGGCGATAGCCGAGCGGAACCAGCACCTCCAGCGGAATGCCGTCAGGCAGCACGCCAACTCGAGGAAGCTCGACGCGCGGCACGCCGTCGCGCCACAGGCGCGCCTGACTGACATATCCGTACGAATCGGGACCGCCAGCCACGAAGGCGCCCCAAAAAACACCCACCAGGACGACGGTCGCTGCGATCAGCGCTGCTGTACCGGTGACCAGCGCTCGTGTCTGAAGAGGCGTCAATCGGGGAAGACGTTTCTCGAGCGTGCGTGCCAACTCGTTGAATTCGTCCACCGCCGTCTGCCACCGCCGACCTCGAGGCGCCACGACCCAGGCGGCGGCTAATGCCAAGAGTGCAAGGACGAGCGGGTGATTCGAGTTGCGCGACGAGATCCGGAGTTGGCCGATGCTGAAGATGAAGCCGCCCGAAAACGAAATGCTCCAGGCCCACAGCAGGGCGAGCCCGGAGACTATCAGCAGAGTGCGACACCGACGCGAGCGTGCCCGATCAACGATCAACCCGTATCCCATATGCGTCACGCGACCGCGCGTCGAGTCGTTTACGGCGTCTGCAGCCATCGCTCGGCCTCGACGAGTGTCGTGAAGACCCGAACGTTCAACCCCGTAAGTGTGCCGAGGCTCGCGTACACGCGTTCCGCCTTCTCCAAGAGTGGACCGTTCGCCACGATTGCAACCGGTCCTCTCGGACCATGGGCGGTCGTCAGGGCGCCGATATGGAGCACCAACCGTCGCATCTCATCCGTAGTTGGGGTGCTTGCCGAGGCGCGAGCATCGTAGAGCATGGCATACGACCAGGTCCTGTCCCTTGCCTGCCGATCGACGATCCCAACTATGTCGTCCAGTCCGATTTCGCCCCACGTCGTTACGATGATGCGCTTGTGGGCATCGTCACGGACATAGTGAATCGACATGGACGGAGAGTGTAGCGCTCGATATAGTGACCGTCGAGAGGAAGCCTATTGCTGACGCACCCGCCACCTGAGAAGTCGGCGCGCATCCGCGAAATCACACCGCGCTCGGTCATAGTCGGTTTGCTCGTCGCGCTGGTGATTGGTGCCTCCTATCCATACGTCGTGCTCAAGTTCGGCTTCGGGCCGAACATCTCCGTCGTGTCTGCCTTCTTCGGGTTCATGGCGCTGGGTCTGTTTTCCAGGAGCTACAACCGCTGGGAAAACAACATCGTCCAGACTGCCGGCACGACCGCCGGGCAGATCGCATTCTTGTGCTGGCTGCTTGCCGCCTTCGACATCCTGGCGGCTGAACCCGGCAGTGGTTTCGACGTTCACCTGACGCGAATGCAGACGTTCGTGTGGCTGTCAGCGGCCGGCCTGCTCGGTGTGCTGCTCGCGGTTCCGTTACGAAAGCATTTCATCGAGGACGAAAACCTGCCATTCCCGGACGGCATTGCGGCCGGCGAGACGCTGATCATGCTCGACTCGCGCGGGGACCAGGCACGCACGTCCGCATTCACGATGTTTGGCGCGCTCGGCCTGTCGGGCCTGACCTTTCTGGCGACACAGCTGCGTTGGGTCGTCGACAACATCCCGCTCGCGGTCAACGCGTTTTCGGCGCGCGTCGGCTTGGGTTTGGCGTGTCGCTGCTCAGCATCGGCTCCGGGATGATCATCGGCCTGCGGATCAGTGCGAGCATGCTGATCGCCGGCATCATCGGGTGGTCGTGACGCAGGAACTCACGGGCCCGGCAGCGGCCGATCCCGCGACTGCGGCCCGCATCGCCTGGATGACGACGTCGCTCGGCGTTGGTGCGCTGATTGGTGTGCTGCTGACGCTGCTCGAACAGAACGCACGCTGGCGGCCCTATGTTCCGTCTCCGACGGGAATGGGCATCGCGATGCTCATTCCTGTCAACGCGGTCACGATGATCTTCCTTGGTGCCGCGGCCGATGCCATCTGGGCGAAGACCTCGCCCGAATTGCACGGAGAGATACTCGATCCCGATCGCGTCCGGCTTGATCGCCGGGGAAGCGCTGGTGGCCGTGATAATACCGCTGCTCGCGACGGTTGGGTTCATGAGCCTGCCGTAGCACAGAGACCGCCTCCTAACCGGCGACCAATCTGAAGTAGCCGACGAGGGCGGCGTTGATCGCGTCGATCGCGAGATCCCAGGCTTGCCGTTCGAACGCGCTGACCGGCTCGGCCTGCCGTTCGGCACCCGCCCGCAATTCGAGGAAGTGTGCGAGAAATCCTTCCGAGCAATCGTCCAGCGCCTGTATGGTGATACCGCTTTGCAGCAAGATGCTCTGCCAACCCCCCGGTCCTTCGAGCGGGATCAGGTAACTCGTCCAGTGGTCTTCCAGGCCGGTGAGCAGCCGCCGCTCCGTGTCGCCGCCGGGCTCCCGCAGTAGGCAGACGTCCTCGAGAGCGACGCGGCCACCGGGGTTCAGCGCTGGCGTCCACTTCCTCAGCAGTGCCGCTTTGTCGGGCAGATGCGACCAGGCAGCCTGTCCCCACAGCACGTCGAACCGCTCCTCGGGAAGCGGCGTCGTCATGACGTCGGCGCATTCGAATGTGGCCAAACGTGTCAGGCCGACCAGTTCGGTCAGGTGCCGGGCGTCGGCGATGCGATCCGGGCTGAGATCGACGCCGTGGACGTGACAGCCGTACCACCAGGCGAGCGCCCGCGCGGAGCCGCCGAGCCCGCATCCGAGATCGAGCACACGCGTGGACTGCGAGATCCCTGCGCGTTGGGCGAGCCGTCGCGTGAACGCCAGACCGCCCATGTGATTCTGGTCGGTGAGCGCGCCGTCGACATCCTCGGCGAGATCGAGCACGGTCACCGGGGCCATCGATCCGCGTCGAGTTCGGATGCGCCGCAGGATGGTCTCGCCCCGCTGTGGATGCGTGCGATAGATCTCTTCGATCTGGCTGCGCGTGAACCGGTTCATGGTCCGACCGGTGCGGATCCCTGCTGCCGCCGCTGTTCCAGCATCTGAAGACAGGCGGACACTTCCGCGTGCAAGTCGAGAGCGCTGCCCCCGCGGACCAGCTCCTCAGCTTCGTACAGCAGATCGACGGGAGGAAACAGATCCGGACTTGGGATCGATGCGCGGCTGCACACCAGCAGCGCCTGCCCTTCGGCAATGCGGTCTCCGGTCCGCGACGCCCCGACGGCATTGCGCAGGCCCAACGCCGCTGCCGCCTCCGGTGCGCCGATCCCACTCAGCACGCCGTACGCAGCATCGGCAATCCTGGTTGCCTCGTCCGCATCCGCGGTCATCCGCGCAAGCCTGGCGAGGTTCACGAGACAGAAGCCCTCGAGCCGCGGGTTGCAGTCCTCCCGCCCGAAGTCTCGGCCCTGCCCGAGCAGCGTCCGTGCTTCATCGAACCGCCGCAAACCCATGCACGCCATCCCCTGCACGTTGCAGACGTATCCCAGAGGGTCGCGAAGCCCCGCCTCTTTGTAACGATCGGCCGCAGTTTGGGCGTGTTCGTACGCCTGGTCGAACGCGCCAAGCCCGAGGTAGGCGAGCGACAGGCCATCATGCACGTGCGCCTCGAGCTCGATGTTCTTCGATTGCCGCGCCGGGTCGAGCACGCTATTGCTGACGTCGATCGCCTCGCGGTAATCGCCGCGGTAGGAGAGCGACAGGCTCAGGATCAACGCGTCGCCGTAATCAGGCGTTGGCCGCGTGACGCCCAGGCGATGCGCCTCGCGCAGAACGTCAACTGCCTCATCGAGTCGCCCGAGGCGGCGACACGTGTCCCCCAGATCCCCCATGAGCCGCCACTCGAGGTCGCGGTCGCCAATTTCTCGCGCCAAGGCTTGCGCCTCTTTCAGCAACGCGTACGACTGTTCGAGCGGCCCGAGGAATTTTCTCAGCGCGCCGAGACCGAGGAGGTTCAGGGCCTGAAGCCGTTTGTCAGTGGTTTTGCCCTGGACGCGCTCGTACAACACCACCAGCGCCTGTGGGTTGCCACGCACCGCCACGAAGTTGGGATTCATGCGCGACAGCACGTCAGCGGCGGCGTCGAAATCCTGCGCGGCCAACAGATGCTGCACCGCACACAGGAACGGCTCGACATCGGACAGCGCCCGCCAGCTCTCCTTGGGGATCTGTACGCGACCGTAGTACTCGGCGGCGCGCCGGTTCAACGACTCCCGGCTGTAGTCGCCGCGCTCAGGCAACTGGCTCAGGGCGTACTCCTGATCGATCGCGTCAACCGACAGCAGGTTCAGCGTGGAGTGGAAGGTCACGAGGTAGATGTCGATCAACCGGCCGAGCACGGCATCGACATTCAGGCCGGGGCAGAACGGCGCCACCATGAACTCCGCGGCGACGGGCGGCGCCGGCCGGCCCAGCACGGCGAGCGCAGTCAGCAGGTGCAACTCGTCGGCGTCCAGCCGCCGGTAGCCTTCACGGATGAGCTCGTCGACCAGACGCTCCTGATAGAACGCGTCGAGTATCGAGTCGAGGCTCCGCAGCCGCCGATCCCGCTTCATGCCTGCCAGCATCACGAGCGCCTTCGGCACGCCGTGCAGCCGATCGACGGCGCGGGCGAGCTGCTCGTCGGGCAGGTTCCGCAGCCCGAACAGGCCGTTCGGATCGAGCTCGCGCAGCATCGCAACCCCGTGCTCGGTGGACAATCCCCGCGTCAGAGGTACCTGGCGGTCGAAACGCCGCATCGGATCGTCGAAGTTGATGGGCGTGCGCGACGTCACCAGCAGCCGCGCGCCTCGAGCCGCAGCCATACTCAGGGCGAGAAACGACTGCAGCGCCGGATCGGTGACCCGCCCGTCGGCATCCAGCACGTCCTCCAGATGGTCGAGCAGGATCACGTAGACGCCATCGTCCAGTGCCAGGAGGAGGTGCCGGATCTTCTCCTCGATCGGAAGCGCGCCGCTGGCCCACGCCTTGAGCAGCGAGTCTCGCTGTGGCTCCTCCATCAGGGCGGCGCACTCGGTGAACACCCGGTCCAGCGTCACGCCGGTCGTTCGCGTGCTCAGATAGACGATGCCGTTGACGGCCAGCGATTCACCGGGCTGCGGCCAGCGGCCCTGCTCGAGATCGCCGAGCACCTTGCTGGCCAGCGCCGTTTTCCCGATGCCGGCGCGCCCAATGACGCTGACGAGGCGGGTCGAACGATCGCCGAGCAGCTGTCCGAGCTGTCGTTGTTCCTCGATGCGCCCGTGAAAGAGATCGCCAACATCGAGGAGGTGCTGCCCCGCAACGCGCTGTGCGGGACGTTTGGCGCGCTCGGCGCTCGCCGTCGCCTGGTCGCGCCGCTGCTGTTCGAGCCGCGCGTCGGTCCATCGCTGCTGAACGTCGTGGATGGCGACGCTCACCTGCCGCGCCAGATCGTCCGGCGTCCGGAACGTAGCGCGCAGAAACTCGCCCTCCAGTTCTTCCCGGAGCTTGCGAATGGGATCGCCGCTCTTGCCCGACGTGAGCGCGTCGATGTATTCGAGCGGCCAGCCGGAGGCTTTGGCGTCGAGCAGGAAAATCAGCCGCTCCTTGCCGGCGGCCGTCGCGCACCGGTATTCGAGCTCGGTGATCGATCTATTGTCCGGGTTGTCCTTCGTGGGCACGAACCCGTAGCGCAGCGCGAAGATGCCGACGTAGATCTCGCACGCCGAGACGTCCGCCAGACACTTGTCCAGCGGGCGCTGATCGGTGGCCACATAGTCTTCCATGCAGATCACCTCATGGTGCATCTGCCGGAGGGTGTTAGCGACGGCTTCGCGATGGGTCTTCAGGTCCTCGAACGTCGAAGACACGTAGATCCTGGCCATGCCTGTGAATTATCGGCCGCGTCGTTGAGCCAGCCAAGGGCTCGCCCTCGATATCCCGTAATTCGTGAGTCGACCCTTGGCTGGCTGGCAGTGTCTGTTTGGCGCGCTTCGCGCGCCTGGGACCGCTATACGGCTCGCGACCACAGGTACGGACTAACACCGCGTTTCTGGATGCGCCTGCTCTTTGTTGCGGCCATGATCTACGGATTGTGGCAGTCCTCTCCGTGGGCGCGGTGGGTGGCTATAACCTTCGGGATTGTATTCGGAGCGGCCGGTTTGTTCGGCGTGTGGGTGACGTCTCAGGTTGGACTGTTTGACGAGCGGCCGTACCCGCTGTTCGACTACGCAGTCCTCGTGCTCACTTCCGTCGTGCTATTCGCCGCAGCCGTGGTACTTCTGCTGCCGCGTCGGGCGGAGCGAGGTGTGTGAAAGTCATGACCGGGCTAAAAACGCTGCTCGGTCCGGACCGCGCTGCACGCCTAATCACGGAGACGACAGCATTCCTCGCCGCTCATCCTCGCCTTAAGCAGTTGTTCGAAGCGCCGGGCCTTGGAGCGCAGGCCGGCGGGCGGGTGTGCTCACGGCGGGTCGGATACGGTGATGCGATACGTCGAGCGCACCCCCGGAGCCGGATGACCGTCGCGCGGGTGATGACGCACGGGGCAGAATTGCCTGTACGTAAGCAGCGCACGCCGAAAGGAAGTCGCCGCCTGCTGGACGAGACGTTTGCACGTCTCAGTTTCCGAGAACTCCCGTTTCGCGTTCAGAAAGCCGCTTCACGTTTCTGTCGGCGAGAGTGCTTGCACATCCTCACCCACAGCCACGCTCCACAGCTTCTTGACCGAGAAGCGTTGCATTCTCTTTCCGTCAATGGCGCGTGCTCCTCACGCTCACAACTTGCGGTGAATCTTCTTTCGAAGAACCACCTCACATCGCGAACGGATCGGCCCGCAACTTGCCGGACCAGCGAAGCTGACTCGTCACCTTGCGACGTGCGCAGCGTCGGCGAATTTAGTTGTGCGTTACGGTCGTGTCAAGCGAAATTCAGGCGCAACCGAAAAAATAATTCGGAGACACAATCGGATTCAGCAGGTCACTTCCCCTATCCAGGGAAGCGTCGTGCTGAGCCAAACTCTGACTTCTTCACGGGCGTCGCCGATCACATCGAGCCGAACGTGATGCCGTGAAAGAAGATGAGGTGCCGCGCTGCCCTGGCTGCGGCGAAGACGTGCTCATCGAGTGGGACGCCGTGCTCCGCCGGTGTTCTTCGATTCGGCGTCGGTACCGCTGTGCGCGCTCCAATAGCTCAGTGATGCGCGCCTCACGTTCTTCTTGCTGGTCCGACGACTCCAGCGGCGGACGGAATGGAAGCGGCTTTCGTCGAGCCATGATGGCAAGCGCAATCATCACATGTGCTTACCTGGCGCGGAATCAGGGAAAACTCCTAGTAGGTGAAATCAGCGTGCCGTTTCGTGAAAGGCACAATTCCCTTATTGAGTCCATCGGCGGCGCGAGTCGGCGACGGACCTATTCACGGCATGTGCTGACGCGATTGATCCAATGGTCTTTGACAACTGAATACCGGCCACTGGCCGGCTGGCTATACTCGAGCCGATGCAAGTGCAACCCTGTTCGATTTCAAGAACCTTGAGCGCCAATCAGCGTGGATTGCCAAAGGAGTAAGGCGTGTACCCTTCAGATAACGGCGAAGAAGGGATGAGGAAACCGCCGATGACGGGTTGGGTTTTTGAGACGGAAGAAGTTTCGGCGGGCATCTATCGTGTGCGCGGAACCAGTCAGCAGGGTCACAAGGTGGAAACAACCAGCCACGACCCAGACAAAGCCCTTGAGTGGTGCCAACGAGCGGCCCGCGAGCTTACGGCGCGTGGTTTGTCAAAGGCATAGGCTACCTCAAGCCGAAGGCGCGGAAGCGGAAGGCGGCGAAGAAGCGATGACAGGCAAGCCGGATCTGCGACCGATTCGTCAAAAGACACTCGATGAACTCGAGGGCGTCACGTGGGGACCGCCTTCGTACGGTAGCCATCTCGTTCAGAGTTGCCACCGGTTGCGCACCAAGCCCATTGGGGAGTACGGCACCGAGGACCTGAGAATCATGATCGGTCAGAACATCGGACTTCCGTACCTCATGCCATTGGCCATCGAGACACTTGAGAAGAATCCGTGGGCAGCGGGACACATGTATCCTGGCGATCTGCTCAAGATGACGGCCATCGCCAAGTTCCCGTGGGCGACCAGAGTGGATTTGCGCGACCGGCTGCGCGCCGTCATTGAGCGTGCGCTCATTGAAATCCCGGCGCTCCGCCAAGAGGACGACGAAGGCATGCCCAACCTCGACGTGCCAGACGAAACACTGGCGGCGGAGCTCGCTGTTGAACTTCAGGCGGCTCTGGATTGCCTTGTTAGTAAAGACAGTCCCGGATCGGCAGGGTAACTACCGAAGCGGAAGCCGGCGAAGCAGCGATGATGAGCGATACCGCCAACACGGTGGGCACCCCGGACTGGACGACCCTTCCCAAGCCAGAAGACGACGGTGCCGCTCGTCATCTGATCGGCGCGAAGGTGTCCTCCGTTGCTCTGCAAGCGACCACGGGCGGATCCGTCGATTTGTCAATGTTGCGCGGTCGAACCGTAGTCTACGCCTACCCGCGAACGGGGCAGCCAGGCATAGCGAACCCTGACGGTTGGGACATGATTCCGAGCGCTCGGGGATGTAGACCGCAGTCGTGTGCGTTTCGTGACCACTACGTCGAATTGAAGGCGCTCGGGGTCAATCACCTGTTTGGGCTGTCCGTGCAGGATTCCGCCTACCAGAGCGAAGCAGCGGCGCACCACGCGAATATCACGACGACGAGTCGGTACCTGCAGAGCACCCGCTCCGACTGCCCGCGTGCTGGAGCGGATGGAGGCCGGATTCGCACACCATTCGCACACACCGGCGAGTCCTCCGACATCTCGGAGACCCGCGAGTCAAAGACGGTGGAACCGTCGAATGTATTGAACTGATTGGCCTTAGAAGATGGAGCGGGAGACGGGGATCGAACCCGCGACATCGAGCTTGGGAAGCTCGCGTTCTACCGCTGAACTACTCCCGCTTCAGCCGTTCATTGTAACGCTTTAGGGCCCAAGGGCTGAGGCCCCACGTCCCAGCGGCCTCGGCGTAGGGCGCAGGCTTAAGCCTACGCTCTACGAAGGGGATTCTCTTTGGCATGTGGAGCTAGAAATGGGTCGGCTTCAACTCCTGATTAGCGCGAGGACCTCGTCGCGCCGCTGTGCCATGAGCGCCGGCGATTTGGCTTCC
>Ga0114129_10017928_pt1 | contig 10079 bp, 7 predicted proteins | sample RhiMetdeltSRZDD1_FD_80071 | JGI IMG/M metagenome (GOLD analysis project Ga0114129, IMG submission 80071) | Populus rhizosphere microbial communities from Tennessee, USA - Rhizosphere MetaG P. deltoides SRZDD1 (version 2) (version 2) | ecosystem: Host-associated > Plants > Roots > Rhizosphere >...
CTCCAGGATGTGCATGCCGGTGTTGGCGCGATCGACGGCGTAGACATAGCCGCGGTCGTCGACCTCGACGTTGTTCGTCTGGATCGCGATCTTGCTCCGCTCGGCCGCGCCCTGGGCTACGCACCGCTTCTCCGTGTTCGCGGTCGTGGCCGGAATGTAGTAGCCAATCTCCTTGACGGTGTACGGGTCGCGGATGTCGAGCACCCGGACGCCGGCATTGAAGTAGGTGACGAACAGGACGCGCCCGTAATAGATCGGCGTGTTGTTCTCCTGCGACGAGTGCGCGCCGAACCGGCCGCCGCGCTCGCAGAAGTTGCCGCTGGTCTCGGGAACCGTCCAGGTCGACGCGTTCACCGGGAACTTCTCGAACGTGATGTCCATCATCCGGACGATCTGCCGCGGCTCGAGGCATTCCTCGTTGGTCGTCTCGCTGACGACGGCGAGGAAGTCGCGGTGCGCCTGCGACGCGGGCAGCGGAATCCGGTCGCCATGGTCGTGCGGATCGGGCTTCGGCGCGTTGGCCGGCGGCTTCTGTTTCCCGAATTCGGCGAGCGTCATGCCGAGCAGTGGCAGCGCCGTATGCGCACCCGCGTCGGGCGGCAGGTCAACGCGCGAGATCTGCGGATACAGCAGGTTCGCTGCGGTCGGCTCCTTCGGCCCGTTCAGCAGCTTGTCGCGATCGACGATCTGGATGATGCCGGCGCGGCCCGTGCCATGCGCGAAGTAGACGCGATTCGCTTTCGGGCCGAGGGAGATCGGACCGTGGAGTTCGGTCGGCACCTCACCGGTCGAGCCTGGCTGCTGTCCGACGATGCCATAATCGCGAATGAACACCGGCGCGGCGGGGTTGCTCAAGTCGTAGATCTTGGTCATCCGGCGCGTGCGCCAGGCCGGGTCGCCCGACACCAGGTAGGCGATGCCGGTATCGCATTCCCATTCGTTCTTGTGGGTATTGCGCAGCCCGCTCACGATCGTGGTGATCTTGACCGGCTTCTCCGGGGTGGTGACGTCCCACATCTCGTGGCCCGTGACGCCGTAGGAGCGCAGCAGGTACACCTTGTTGCGATCCGCGCGCGGCAGTGTGCTGCCGTTGCAGATGCGCGTCATCTGCGCGCCGCCCCCCTCGCCTTCACCCGCCTCGCCGGGAATGTGCGCGAGGTAGCGCGGGCTCCGCGGGTTGGTCACGTCGACGATCGATGTGCCGTTCGGCTCCATCTGCTTGGTCAGGGGATTCATCATCCGCCCGCCGTGATGGCCGATGTAAGCGATGTAGCGATCGCCTTGTTTGTGGATCGTCGGCTGGTATGCCGAGCGGGCCTGCAGATCGTTGTGGGCGAGCAGCGCCATGTCGCGGGCATCCGACCCGTGCTGGGCGGCGATGCCCGACCCCAGCGCGACGGCGAGCGCTGCGACGCCGAAATGCCAACGTGTCATGTACCTCTCCCTCGTCAAATTGAGTGCGTCAGACTCGTTGCACGCGGAAAAAAGAAATAGGGATGCGTTGCGCTTATAGAGCAGAAATCCAAGCGTGTCAAATATATACGGGCTAGCCGAAGAGAATCCAGCAGAGAACGGCTCCGACCACGGCCATCGACAGTCCCCAGACCAGCAATCCATTGAAGAGCGCGCGCGTATTGCTGCCCGGCGGCGCGCCGGCGAGGAAGAGCGCTCCCACCGTGGAGAGCGACGACAGGTCCACGAGGCTCGCGCCGATGTTCATCGACCACGCGATCGGCAGCGGCGGAAGATCGCCGACGCGCTGGGCGAGGTCGGGGACCATCGGCAGGAACGCAGGCAGCACGACACCCGACGTGCTGCTGTACACCGACACGACGCCCGTCCCGAACGCGACGACCGGCGCGATGGTGGCGGGTGTGGAGAGATTGGCGAGGCCGCTGGTGAACAGCGCCATCCCCTTTGTTTCTTCCAGCATCGCGATCAGCACGGTCACGCCCGTGACCATCAGGATGACGCCCCACGGCATGTGCTGAATCGCCTTCGCCTCGTCCACCGTTCGAAGCAGGACAAGCGCGGTCGCGATGATGATCGCCGCCATCCCGACGTTCACGCCCATGAAAGCGACCGTGACGATCAGCACGACGATGCCGGCGACTGTCAGCCAGTGCCGAGTTTCCAGCGGGTTCAGGGGGTCAGACTCAGGGTCAGACCCGGGGTCTGACCCTCGGTCTGACCCTCGGTCTGACCCCCGGATAAACAGTTTCCACCCGCCGAGGACGAGAAAGCCGCCAATCCCGACGATCGTGTGCGCGAATGCGTTGTAGGCGAACGTCTGCCACTCGACGCCGCCAAGGCCGATCCGTGCCATCACGCCGTTGGCGACGATGCCGGTCGGGGCGAACGGCGACAGCGTGCCGGCAAGGGCGCCGTTGCCCGCCATGACCGCCATCTGGAGCAGCGGGATGCCGGCCCGCGCGGCCACTGCCATCGCCGGCGGCGCCAGGAGCGCGCTGGCCGGCGTCGCGCCGGCGCCAATGGTGGCGATGACCGCCCCGATAATGAAGAACATGATCGGCAGAAGGCCGGCCTGCCCGCGGCAGAGACGCACCGCCCGCGCGGTCACGCGCGCAAGCGTGCCGTTGACCTCGGCGATGCTGAAGAGCAGCGTGACGCCGACCAGCGTCACGAGCAGCGACGTCGGAAACCCTTCGAGCACCATGTCCGGCGACATACCGCCCAGGTAGACGCCGACGATCAGCGCCATCGCCATCGACAGGATGCCGACGTTGATCGTCGTCGTGCAGCTGAGCGTGACGGCGAGGACGAGGGCGGCGACAGAAATCCAGGCGAGGCTCACCGAGCGCCCTGGAGCTCGGTCTTGTGCGTGGCCAGGGTATTCACGAGCGTCGTGATGTCGCCCGCCTTCTCGAGCGACTCGACCGCGCGCAGCGTTTCAGCCATCGCCGGCTCCGGGAGCACGAGCTCCGCGCATTCGGTGAACTTTTCGTGGAGCTCTTCACGCGTGAACGGGCGATCCGGACCGCCGCGATAGCGCTCGTCGGCCGCCTGAACGAGCGTCCGTCCGTCGGTCAAGTCCACTTCGACGGTGCTGCGGATCTTCTCGAACCCCTTTGCTTCGATCTGGGCGTCGAGAATCGTTTCACACCGCGCCATCATCTGCTGGACCGGTTCGCTCCGCACGAATTCGTCCGTGAATTCGTGGATGGCCGCCTTTCGCCGCAAGGCGATCGCCGAGACCATGAAGGCCGGGCAGAACTTCGCCTCGAGCTCGGTCTGCGCGATTTTGTAGCGCAGCGGATTGAGGATGTTCGAGCCAGCCCGCACGCGAATCGCCTTGATCTGTTCCGGCTTGACGTCGTGCGCCGTCACCAGCGCGCGCATCGCGTCCATCGTCGGATGGCCGAGCACGCCGCAGGGATACGGCTTGATCGACACGCCGGGGCTGACGATGGTGTACGGATTTCCCAGCTTGCCGACGATGCGGTCTTCATCCATGCCGTCGCCGAAGCTGAAGACCTGGAAAAAGCCCCAGGGACCGTCGAGGCCGTCCTTGCCGCCGGTGAAGCCGGCCGAGGCCAGCTCCGCGGCGAGGACGCCGTTCTGCGCGGCGCGGCCGACGTGGAGCGGCTTGGTCATCGTGCCGAAATTGACGCGGATGCCGGCGCAGAGGCTGGCGGCAATCGAGAGCATGTGCGCCGTGGCCTTCGCGTCGAGGCCGAGCAGCTTCGCGGTCGCCGACGCGGCGCCAAACGTCCCGATCGTCCCCGACGAGTGAAAGCCCTTCTTGTAGTGACTGGGGTGAATCGATTCGGCGATCTTGCACTCGACTTCGAAGCCGGTGAGGAACGCTTCGAGGAACCGTTCGCCGGAGACGCGCAGCCGCTCCCCCACCGCAAGCGCCGCCGCCAGCGGCGGGATGGTGGGATGTGTGAGCAGACCGAAGATGCGATCGGCGGTGGTCGAGAGCTGCGTGTCGTCCCAGTCCATCGCGTGGCCGCTTGCCGCGTTGAGGAACGCCGCGCCGCCCGCCGACGCGCGAAAGACATCCGCGCCGAAGACGGTCGATTCTTCGCCGCCGTCGGTGCGCCTCACATAATCGCGAAGAATCGTGCTGCCTTCGGTGGTCGATCCCGCGAGGATGACGCCCAGGCCGTCGATGATGCAGCGCTTGGCCAGCTGGGCGGCGTCCGGCGGCACATCCTTCCAGCGCGCGCGAGTGATGAAGTCGACACAGGCAGCCGTAGAACGAACAGATTGAGTCATGTCAGGGTAAAGTATCCCGTTGTCCGCGAGGAGCACAACTACTGGAGCGAACGACGAGGAACAGAAGATGCCGCGACGCGAGCTGAGCCGCCGGTCCTTTCTCACCGCCGCCACCGTTGGATCGTTGACCATCCTGACACGCGGCCAGAGCGCACCGGCCTTCCGGTTCGCGCAGTACCACAACCAGGTGGCCGACAGTCCGCTGCACCAGCGCCTGCTGGAAATGTGGGCCGCGGTGCGCAAGGAATCAGGCGGACGGGTCGAGACGCAGGTCTTCCCCGAGAACAACAAGAATCCCGGCAGCGATCCCGCGGTGCTGAAGCTGCTCGTCTCCGGCGAGGTGCAGTTCTTCACGCTGATGGGCGGCATCCTGGGCAACGTGGTGCCCGCCGCCAACATCCAGCAGGTGCCATTTGCGTTTCGCTCCGCCGAGCAGGCGCACAAGACGGTCGACGGACCGCTCGGCGCCTATCTGCTCGAAGAAATGGCGGCGAAAGGGATCGTCGGCTTCCCTGTCGGCGCGTTCGACAACGGGATGCGGCAGATTGCCGGGCGAACCCGTCCGATCCGGGTGCCTGCCGACCTGGCCGGCCTGAAGATGCGGGTGCCCGACGGCAAGATGTTCGACGACATGGTCCGCGCGCTCGGCGCCGAACCGGTCACCGTCAACAGCAGCGGCATCTACGGCGCGCTCAAGGCGGGCACCGTCGACGCGCAGGAGAACCCGCTCGCCTACATGGACTTCTTCAAGCACTACGAGGTGATGAAGTACGTCAGCATGACGAACCACATGTGGTCCGGGTTCAACATGCTGGCGAACCAGGCGGTGTGGAACAAGATCCCCGCCGACATCCGCGCCAGCATCGTGCGCAACGTCACACGCGCCGTGCGCCTGCAGCGCGAGGATCAGCAGAAAGCGAATGCGGCCGCGCGCACCTCGCTCGCCGGTCACGGCCTCGCGTTCAACCAGGTCGATCAGGCGGCGTTCCGGGCGAAGATGGCCGGCGTCTACGCGGACTGGAAAAAGATGCTCGGCATCAGGGCGTGGTCGTTGCTGGAAGCCGAAACAGGCAAACTGGGATAACTCGAAGACCGATCCTCAAACCACGACGGCTCGACGACCACGACGCAAACCTTTTTGTCGTGACCGTCGTGGCGTCGTGGTTAGTTTCACTCGCCGGGACGTGCGCCGGGCGTATACGGAACTGATTCCACTTTCAGCGGTCGCTCGGCTTCGACCTTGAGCGGTCGGTCCGCCTCGATCTTCAAAGGGGTTCTCGCCGTGATGGCGACGTTGCCGGAAATGCCCACTTGAACCGGACGCAGCGGATTTCGTCCCGCATCCATGGTCTGGCCGGCGAGCGCCACGGGCAGAAACCCGCCGTCCACACTCGCGATCACGACGCGCATCGGCTCGGTTTGCGCGGACACCGCAGGCGTCAGGTCCCTGATTCCGATCCAGAGCAGTTCGATGGCAATAACGGTGAGGATGATTCGCAGATAGCGGTCGGTCTTCATGGTTGCATCTCTCCGGTGCGGAGTATAGCGGCCCGATGTGGCCACGGTCCGGCTGAAGCCGGACACTACCAACGAGACGCCGATCGATGGGCCGCGACGGTCACGACGATTACCGTTCGTCGTGACCGTGGTGTCGTCGTGGTTATTTACCGCGTGACGTTGGCAGGCGAGCTGACGCCGATCGCAATCTTCATGTTCTCGAACGGCACCACGCGACCGTGTACCGGCGCGATCCGGGCGGGATTCAACTTCAGCCGCTGGACGTTTTCGTACAGCTGCAGCCCGTATTCCGGCGAGCGGTCCGGAGTTCGAGGATCGTCGCCGGCCGGCGGATTGTAGCCGTCGCCGTACATGAGGATTCGTTCCTTCGGAAGGTAGGCGATCAGGGTGGCCGTGTTGTGGCCACTGTCCTTCAGATGGTGCAGCTCGATCGTGCGCGAGCTGTCTGTCAACACCCGCTTGTCTCCCACCGTTTCGATCATTGCCGGCTTCGGCGACGTCGACAGGGCGTCAGGCTCGACCGTCCGCGGCCTCGCCCAGGCCTGCTCGAAGAACGGCTTGTTGGTCTCGTGTGTGATCACCGCGATCCCTTCGGCCACGTAGGTCCGAAGCCCGCCCGCGTGGTCGTAGTGCGCGTGCGTGTTGACGACATAGCGGATGGGTTTCGCCGGCACGGCTTTGCGTACCGCTTCGTTGACGGCCATCGATCGCGCTTCGCTCGTCGGTCCTTCGAGCATCACGATGTGATCCGCGAACTCCACGGCGAGGCTGCGGGTGCCCGCGCTGTTCAACGACCAGAGGCCGTCGCCGACTTTGTCGATCTGCACCATCGGCGCCCCGGGCGCGGGCGCGGCCTCCGACACGTTCGCGGGCACGGGCAGCGACACCGGGGCGTTGGGCACCACCTCCGAGATGGTGATGTCGAGCGTCTCGAAGCCATCCTGCTTCTCGACGATGTGCCTGGGGAACTTGATATCGCCGTAGTCGGCGTAGTCGGAATACGTGACCTCGACCGGCACGTCGCCCACCACGGAATTGGCGATCAGGTACTCGACGCGGTCCACCAGGTTCTCGTCATTGAGCGTCGCCTTGACCTCTCGTCCCTCGATCGGGAACGTGACGACATTGTCGGTGGCGGTGGCGCCGCTGGCGACCGCGGCCTTGATCACGCCATGCGGCGTGAGCCAGAGCTGCCGGAGCCGCTCGCTGACTGCACCCGGGTTGGGCGCCGGCTGCGCGCCCCCTTCGGTCCAGGCATGCATGCCGCTGACGACCTGGACGGTTCGCTGCTCGCCCGCAAGCGGCCCACCGCCGCCGCCAAGGGGCGGATGCTCGCCCTGGGCCCGCACCAGCTCGAGCCGCATCGCCGGCGCCTGGTAGTCCGCCGCGACGGCGTACGTCTTCGCTTCGAACCGCGGCCACTTGGCTCCGGGACTCGGGGCCTGGCCGAAGGAAAAGACGGATCCGCTCCCTGAATACTGAATGGAGTTCAATCCCGTTGCGCCCATGGCCTCAGCCGCGGCGGCGACTCCGGTCGGCCGGCTGCAGCTGGACATCGCCACCACTGAGAGGGTGATGGCAACCACCGTTGAAATAGTTCGCATGATCGCGCTCCTGTCTTGTGACGTGTAACTACCGCCCCTTGTCGATCAGCTGGTTGTAGAACAACGGCAGAATCCCGCGCAAGCGTCCCGGCTGGTAATGGGCGAACCGCGCGGGTACTTTGAACTCAGCCAGGATCTGCTCGAGCGTCTTCCCCGCGGCCACCATCTTCGCCACCTCGTCGCGCATCAGAATGAAATAGTCGCGCTGATCGACGACGTCGGCGATGCCCTTTCCTACGTGCACTGGCCCGTGGCCGGAGACATAGGTATCCACCGGCAGGTTGCGATTGATGATGTTGTTGAGGATGTCGATCGTTCCCTGGATATTCGCGTAGAACACGCCGGCCGCTTCCGCCTGCCCGGGATGAAGCTCGTTGTTCAGCAGGTCGCCCATGAACATCACCCGGCGTTGAGGGATGTACAGCGTCAGGTCGCCGCTGGTGTGCCCATAGCCTTCGGCCTTCGCCTGGAACGTCAGGCCGCCGAACAGCACAGTGAGGTCGTTGTCGAATCCCAGCGACGGCGGCGCGAGCACGGCGCCCGGGGTGGTATAGCCGGCCGCGCCCTGTTTCTTGCGATCTTCGAACTCCTTCGCCTCGTGCTGGAAGTAGGCGCGAATCTGATCGCGCGTACCGATGTAGACCGGCTTGTCCTCGCGGAAGTAGAAGCCCCCGGTCGAATGGTCGCCGGATGCGTGCGAGGCGAACAGATAGGTGACTTTCTTGTCCGTCACCTTGCGGATCGCCGGCAGGTCGTTATTGCGAATGTCACTGTCGAACACCAGCACGCCCTCATCGGTGACAACGAAGCCGGAATTGCTGCCGGCGCCGGTAAAGACGTAGACGTCCTTCGCCAGCTGCACCATCTGGCGCGTCGCCTGGCCCGATACCGCGCCCGCCGACCCGACCATGAGCGCGACCGGGATCGCGCACACACGAACCAACGCTTTCACGTCCACCATCGTCATCTCCTTAAGTACCAGTAGATTTCATCGCCGCGCGGTCCACTGCCCGGCACGTTCATGTATGCGGCGGCGGTGCGCCCCGCCAGCGCCACCGGCCCGCCCGGGAGCTCGAAAATCCGATCGTTCGACAGCAGGAAGCCGCCGGGCCGCAGCATCGCCGCGATATTGGCCGCGGCAAGCGACTGCTCGAAAACGTCGTAGTACAGAAGAACGTTCGTCGCGACGATCAGATCGAACCCGTCGCCGTCCGTGTCAGGCTCCAGCCGCTGAAGGACCACGTTGAGATCGCGCGGCACGATCGCACGGGTCACCGGCGGCGGAAACAGCACGCTGCGCACGTCGACTTTCCCGGCGTTGGCCGGCGGCGCCGCCGAAGCGACCGGCTTGCCGATCTCTTCACCGAAGCGATCTCTATATCTGACGAGATCAGCAGTCCACGGCTGCTCCAGGTTCCGTGGGAGCACGATGGTGTAGGGATCCCCGGTTAACGCCCGGGCACGGGCCGATTCGAGATGGCCGAGCACCGCGCCGCTCACGTCGAACGCAGTGATCCCCACACCAAGCCGGGCGGCCAGTCCGGCGCGGCCGAGTGAGTCGATCAGCGCGAATGGCTGAATGGTCTGCTGCGGATAGAAATCGTAGCCTTCCTGCTTGTCGGCGAAGTCGAGCCCGGGACCGATAATCGCCACCCGCCGCACGCTTCGCGGCCGCAGCGCGCCCGCGGCCTTCAAGTCGGCGAGCGCCTGATCGATCGCGAAGTTGATCCAGAGCAAGGTGTCGGATGCGAGGCCGCGGTCGCGGAAGATCGTGATCTGGTCCGCCAGCCCGGTCGTCGGATCGTGCAACACCGGTGCATGAACGGCGCTGCCGACGACCGCAGTCCGCTCTTCGAGGTAGCGTCGCAGGCGCCCCCGCCCCTCCTCCGTCGCCGTGTCGATGCCGCGACGCTCGACGACGCGCCGGGCAAACTGGATTCGCTCGTTCGTGCCTGGGGCGGCAACGGCAGTGACGAAGTCGTCGATACGCGCCTTCAGCACCGGCGACGGGACGAAGACATCCGGCGAGCCCGCCTTCCGCATCACCACACCCGCCAGCTGCTGTTCGGTGATGCGCGGCTGCCTGGTGAACGAGGTGCCGAACTGCAGCAGGTTGATGACGGAATCCTCGTCGCCCTCGGCCACGCGCGCCCGAATGGTGGCGTCGCGCTGCCTGACCCACCCGGGCCACGCGGCCTCGCGCTGCGCCGGCGTGAGCCCGCGGAACTCGGCCGGCAGCAGGTCCTCGCGCAGCGCCTCAAAAATTGGTTTGGCGTCGGCGTACGGGATGTACGCGACCGAACCCTGGGCCGTGAGCACGACCGGCGTGAGCAGAAGCACGAAGAGCTTCTTCATGGTTCGTAGCGGCGGGCCTTCAAGCCCGCCGAGGCCGGGCTGAAGCCCGGCCTCTACGTGCGGCGACGTTCAGAACGTGACCCGGAAGCCGAACTGCATCGTCCGGTACTCACCGGCGATCGCCTTCAGGTACTGTGCGTTGTTTTCCTGTGTGTTGATCGTGAAGTTCTCCCGGTTGAACACGTTGAAGGCTTCCGCCATCACGTCGATTGACACCCGGTTTGGCAGGGTCACGCGCTGCTGGACGCGGATGTTCGTGCGGTTGCGCGCCGGCTGCGTGAAAGCGTTGCGCGGCACGAACGTGCCATCCGGACGCAGGCGCTGGCGCTCGACCGAGCCTGCGCCCAGGACGCGCAGGTC
>Ga0114129_10017929_pt1 | contig 10079 bp, 12 predicted proteins | sample RhiMetdeltSRZDD1_FD_80071 | JGI IMG/M metagenome (GOLD analysis project Ga0114129, IMG submission 80071) | Populus rhizosphere microbial communities from Tennessee, USA - Rhizosphere MetaG P. deltoides SRZDD1 (version 2) (version 2) | ecosystem: Host-associated > Plants > Roots > Rhizosphere >...
AACTGACGTGCCGCCGAATTTCATTACAACGCCCACGCGTAACCTCCGCGGTGGCGCAGGGTTGCCACGAAGACACGAAAACACGAAGAACAAAGAAGTCTTACTTCGTGCCTTCGTGACTTCGTGGCTCTCAAGCGCGTCATAGCAGGCCCTCCCGATGCATCAATTCAGCATTGAGGATTGCCGCGCCGGCGGCGCCGCGAATGGTGTTGTGCCCGAGCGCGACGAACTTGTAGTCGAGCACGGGACAGCGCCGCAGGCGTCCAACGGTGACGGTCATGCCGCCGTCCCGGTTGACGTCGAGCGCCGGCTGCGGACGATTGTTCTCGGTGAGGTACACGATCGGCTGTGGCGGTGCCGACGGCAGGCCAAGCTCCTGCGGCTTTCCCCGGAACCCGTTCCAGGCCGCGACGATGCTCTCGACGTCGGGCCGCTGCTCCAGCGCGACCGAAACGGACGCCGTGTGACCGTTGTGGACGGGCACGCGCGTCACAGCCGCGCTGATGGTCAGCGGATGGTTGGTCACGACGGCGCCGTTGAGGCTGCCGAGAATCTTGTTCGTCTCGGCCTCGATCTTGTCTTCCTCGCCGCCGCCGATGAACGGGATCACATTGCCAAGGATGTCCCACGACGCGACGCCTGGATAGCCGGCGCCCGAAATCGCTTGAAGCGTGGTGATGATGGAGGCCTTGAGGCCGAACTGCCGCAACGGCGCCAGCGCCATCGCATACACGACGACGACGCAGTTCGGGTTCGTGACGATGCAGCCTTTCCAGCCACGCGTGGAGGCCTGTGTTTTCAGAAGCCCCAGGTGATCGCCGTTGACTTCGGGTATGAGAAGCGGCACGTCCGCGTCCATCCGATAGTTGCGCGTGTTGCTCACGATGACGTGACCCGCCTTCGCGAATGCGCCCTCGATGTCGCCGGCGACCGAGGCATCCAGCCCGGAGAACACGAGCTTCGGTGCGCCTGAAGGTACGGCTGCATTCACCGGCATCTTCGCGACATCATCGACGAGCGGCGCGGGCAGACGCCACGCGCACGCGTCACGATAGGATTTGCCCGCCGAACGTTCGCTCGCGCCGAGCCAGCTCACCTTGAACCAGGGATGGTTCGCGAGCAGCGCAATGAATTGCTGTCCAACCATCCCGGTCGCTCCAAGAATCCCAACTTCAATCGTCATCGTCTTCCTGTCCTTCGCGATCTTCGAGAAACCTTCGTGCTCTTCGTGAGAAAAAAAAAGCCGACGCGGCGGTTCGCCGGTCGGCAGCATGATCGCTCGGTTGTAACTGATATCAGCGTTCGAGCATCCACACCCCGACACGGTTGGCCCGCTTTCGGCCGCCATGCTTTCGAGTGTGGACGATGAACTGCATCGGCAGGCAGTATAGCATGAGGACCGAATGCTGCAAGGCCTCTTCCACGCTTGGGAACGGCGGCTCGTCGCGGTCACGACCGATCGCGTCGTCCGTCCCTTTGACTGGGGACTCGACTGGATTCCACAAAACGGCCATCCCGGCGGTGCACCGGCCGCCGACGTCCTCGGCAGTTGGATCTCAGAAGTGATGGCCGACAGCGACGCGTTCTTCACGCCGCCGCCCACGACCGACTACAGGTTGACGTCCAACTGGAGCTTGCCCTCCGACTTGTCCGCCGTAGCGCAGCGCGCGAAGGCGGAAGCGCGCAGCTCGAAGGAGGGCGATCTCCTGACGTTCCCCAGCGCGTTCACGACGCCGCACGAGGCGAACAACACGGTGTACGCCCGGTATTTCCCCGCTCGGCACTCGAAGGCGGGCCACCTTCGCGCGGCAGGCCAGGCTGCAGTCCTTGTCCTCCCGCAATGGAATTCGGACCCGGGCGGCCACGTCGGTCTCAGCAAACTGCTCGCGTGGAACGGCATGAGCGCGTTGCGTCTCAGCCTGCCGTATCACGATCAGCGGATGCCTCCCGAGCTGCATCGCGCGGATTACATCGTCAGCGCGAACGTCGCCAGGACGGTGCAGGTGTGCCGGCAGGCAGTGCTCGACGCGCGGCGGGCGATCGCGTGGCTGGCGCAGCGCGGCTACGAGCGCATCGGGATCCTCGGCACCAGCCTCGGATCGTGTCTCGCGCTGTTGACGACGGCGCACGAGCCGCTGATTCGTGCCGAGGCGCTGAATCACATCTCGCCCCACTTCGCCGATGTGGTGTGGCGCGGACTATCGACCCGTCACGTGCGCGAAGGGCTCGACGGCCACATCGAGCTCGATCTGCTGCGCACGCTGTGGCGACCGATCAGCCCGCGCTGGTTTCTCGAACGCCTGCGCGATCGAAAGACGCTGCTCGTCTACGCGCGGTACGACCTGACGTTTCCACCGGATCTGTCTGAGGATCTGGTCGCAGCGTTTCGCGAGCTGCGCATTCCGCACGAGGTCGCCACGCTTCGCTGCGGCCACTACACGACGGGCAAAGCTCCGTTCAAGTTCGTCGATGGCTTCATCCTGACGCGATTTCTCAAACGGGCGCTCGTCGACGAACGGCGAACGTAGAACGACGAACGACAGCGACGCCGACGCCGACGCCGACGCGTGCCGTTCGTGGTTCGCCGTTCGACGTGCGTCGTTCGTCGTTCGTCGTTCAGAGGTACTTGAGAAGACCGCTGAACGCCTGGTAGATGACCTGGGCCAGACTGCGGATGAGCGGCGACACGTCGCCTTCGTTCACGGCGTTGGCGACGGTCACCGGGTTGGTGACGAACAGCCAGATAGTCGCCGCCGCCAGCAGGATGGCGACGAGCGCGATCACGGCGAACAGGCTGGCGCCGACACGCTGGAGGTTCATGGCACGTCGAGCACGATCTTGCCGAACTGACCCGATGCCTCGAGCCGCCGCTGCGCGCTCGCCGCGTCCGCCAGCGGGAACGTGCGATCGATGACCGGCTTCAACCGCCCGGCGAAAAAGAACCGGGCGACCTGCAGCAGCTCACCGTTCGAACCCATGTAGGAGCCGAGAATCGACAGCTGCTTGGCGAACAGGGCGGTCAGGTCGATCGCGCCGTGCGCGCCGGTCGTCGCCCCGCACGTCACCAGACGCCCGCCCCGCGCGAGCGCGCGCACACTCTTCGACCACGTCGCCTCGCCGACATGCTCTATGACGATATCCACTCCACGACCATTCGTGAAGCGTTTGATCGCCTCCACGATATCTTCTTTGTGGTGATGAATCACCTCATTTGCCCCCAGCGTGTGCGCCCGCTCGAGCTTCTCGTCTGACCCCGCCGTGGCGAACACCCGGGCGCCGTGCAGACGCGCGATCTGGATCGCCGCCTGACCCACCCCGCTCCCCGCCGCCAGCACCAGCACATCGTCGCCGTCTTTCAGGCCCCCGCGCGTCAGGAGCATGTGCCAGGCCGTGAGGAACGTGAGCGGAAAGGCCGCGGCGTGAACGAAATCGATGTTGTCCGGAATAGACACGAGATTCTGCACGGGTACCTTCACGAGCTCGGCGTAACCGCCATCGTGGTTGCGATAACCGAGCACTTCATAGTGGGGGCACTCGTTGTTGAGGCCGGACAGGCACCCTGCGCACCGGCCGCAGCTGATGCCGGGCTGCAGCATCACGCGGGTACCAGGTATTACGTTCGCGACCGTAGAAGAGACGACTTCACCGGCCACGTCGCTACCCGAAATGTGGGGCAGCGGAATGGTGACGCGCGGCAGCCCGCGGCGCTCCCACAGGTCGAGATGGTTCAGCGCGCACGCACGCACGCGCACGAGCGCTTCGCCCGCCGCAGGCACCGGATCCGGCGCGGCCTCGTAACGAAGGACGTCAACGCCGCCATGGCAGTGGAAGCGGACCGCGTTCATCTGGTGATCCGGTGATCTGGTGATTTGGTGATTGTTGGATGATTGGCTGAATGATTGATTGGGTGATTGGAAATGATCGATTGGATAAGTGGCACGCAATCACTACATCACCAAATCGCACGATCATCAAATTGTGCAATCACCAAACCACCAGATCACCAAATCACCAGGTAGTCAGAATGCGTCTGGCGGCAACACAACCGGATCGCCGAGGCCGAGGCGGCCAAGATCCTGGCCGATCGTGTCCACATCGCCGACCACGAGCGTGGTCAGACGGTCCGGGTCGAGGTGGCGCGTCATGACACGTGACACTTCGTCGGCGGTGACGCACTCGACCCGCGGGACGAACTGCGCGAAGTAATCGTCGGGGAGATCGTAGAGCGCAAGCTGCATCACCGCGCGCGCGATCTGATCGGCCGTCTCGAAGCTCCGCGCGTAGCCGCGGGTCAGCGCGGCGACGCCCAACGACAATTCGTCGGCGGTCACCGGACGCGCGCCGCGTATTCCCGCGATTTCGCCGATCGATTCGCCGATCGCGCTCGCGGTGCCGCTCGTCTGGACGCTCGCCTGAAGCACGAACGGGCCCGGCATCCGCCGGAATTCGAAGGCGGTCCGCGCGCCGTAGGTCAGCCCCTTGTCCTCCCTCAAATTCAGGTTGATGCGGCTCACGAACTGGCCGCCGAGGATCGTGTTGGCCACGAGCAGGGCGTGATAGTCGGGCGTGTCGCGGCCGACCGAGACCTGGCCGATCCGCAGCTCGGATTGCGGCGCCTTCGGCCGCGGCACGATGCTCAACCTCGGGCCGCGCGGCAAGGTCTGCGTGGGCACGACGTCGCCGTCGCACGCGCCGGTCCAGGCGCCGAGGCAGTCGGTCACGAGCTGGACGATCGCGTCGTGCTGGCACTCCCCCACGGCCAGGAGCGTCGCGACCGACGGCCTGATCGTCTGCTCGTGAAAGGCGCGGACGTCGTCGACGTGCATCGCGGCGAGCGAGGCCTCGTTGCCAATCGGCGAGTGGCCGTATGGGTGCGGGCCGTACAGCAGCTTCAGGAACGCGCGATCGGCCACCGCGCCCGGCATGTCGCGGATTTGCGTGAGCCGGTGCAGCCGCAGTTGCCGGACGCGCAGGAAGTCTTCCTCCCTCATCGCCGGCCGGACGACGATGTCAGACAGGAGACCGAGGGCCCGGTCCGCAAAGCGGCTGAGGACGGTGACGCTGGCGACGGTCGCATCGGAGCCGATGTCGGTGTCGAACTGCGCGCCCAGACGCGCGAGCGCCTCGTGCATGTCGATGGCCGATCGGTCGCCGCTGCCTTCGTCGAGCATGTCGGCGCTGACGGCGGCCAGGCCGTCCTTGCCCGGCGGATCGGACGAGGCGCCGCGCCGCACGAGGAGCATGAAGGCGACGATCGGCACCTGTGTGTGACGAACGGTCCACACCCGGAGGCCGTTCGGGAGCGTCGACTTGTCAATGGCGGGAAACGCGAAGGGCCGCGTGGGGCCCGGCTGTGGCAGGCGACCGCGGTCGATGGTCACGAAACGACCGCCGGCGTGGAATCGGGCGCGGCGAGCGCGATGCGGTCGCGCGGCACGATGCTGAGCGTGACGCGGCGTCCCGGATCGAGGTACCGCGCAACGGCCAGCCGCAGCGATTCGGCGGTCACCACCTGATAGCGTTCGAGATCGCGCTGGAAGTACGCCGGATCGCCTTTGAACACGTTGTAGGCGTTCAGCTGATCGGACTTGCCGCCAAACCCGCCGACGGTCTGCAGGCGAAAGACGAACTGCGACTCGGCCTGAATGCGGCCGCGCTCGATCTCCCCGTCGGTCGGCCCTTCGGACGTCAGGCGCACGATTTCGTCGAGGATGACGCCTTCGATCTCGCCGAGCGTGTGACCCGGCGCCGCAGTGGCCGTGATTTGGGCATATCCCGCGATCTCGCGCGAGTTCTGCGCCGCCGACACGTCCGTGGCCATCCGCTCTTCGAACACGAGGCGGCGATAGAGCCGCGACGTCTTGCCATTGGCGAGCAGATCGGTGGCCAGGTCCAGATCCGCATCGCCTTCCGCGAACATCGCCGGCGAGAGCCACGCGAGGTAGAGGCGCGGCAGCTCCACCCGATCCTCGAATCGGATCCGCACGTCGCCCGGCAGCGTGGCGCTGACCCGGACCGGCTCCACATCGGCGCCGCGCTCGATCTCGCCGAAGTGGGCGTCGACGAGCGCGAGGGCGCCGTCGGCATCGATGTCGCCGGCCAACGCGATCGACGCGTTGCCGGGATGATAGTAGCGACGAAAGAACGCGTGCACTTCCTCGAGGCCGACCGCCTCGAGGTCGGCGATCTCCCCAATCGTCGTCCAGTGGTACGGATGGTCGGGCGGGAAGAGCGCCGCCAGGAGCGCCATCGGCGCGAGGCCGTACGGCCGGTTCTCGTAGTTCTGCCGCCGCTCGTTCAACACGACGTCACGCTGGTTCGAGAATTTCGCTTCCGTCAGCGCCGGAAGCAGATAGCCCATGCGATCCGATTCCATCCAGAGCGCCAGCTCCAGCGCGCCGGTCGGCACCACCTCCCAGTAGTTCGTCCGATCGGCGTTCGTCGACCCGTTGAGCGTCGCGCCCGCGCCCTGGAGCGGTTGAAAGAAGCCGCGATCATGGTGCTGCGACCCTTCGAACATCAGGTGCTCGAACAGGTGCGCGAACCCCGTATGGCCCGGGCGTTCGTTCTTGGATCCGACGTGATACCAGAGGTTCACCGCCACGATCGGACAGGCGTGGTCTTCATGCAGGAGGACGTCGAGCCCGTTGTCGAGCGTGTGCTTGGTGAACGGAAGGTTCACTTCTTGAAGCTGCCGCAGCCGAGCATCTCGCTGCCGTAGTAGGGATTCTGGATGGGTCCGTCCTTCTGAATCCACGGCTTGTCGACCATCGGACACACCGCGACTTTGAGGCCGGCGCCCGGCTTCCGTTTCTGTGCGTCGAGGTAGCCGACCAGCGCCTCGCTCAGCTTGCCGTAAGCGTTCCGCACGTCCGCGATCTTGGTGACCTTCAGCATCTCCTTTGCAGCGGCGGCGATCTTCGCCCCAGGCTTGCCGAGGCTTGTCGCCTCCAGATCGATGGCCGCCGCATTGGTCGCAACGTCATCGAGCTTGTCGTGCGCGAGAGCCGACGCGATGGCGACGGCCTGGTTGATCATCAGCTCGGTCGCATCGGCTGCCGCGCCGGCGATGAACGCCGCCAGTATCAGTGCACACATAGTCACCTCACGACAGTCAACGGAATGGTGGGACGGTTGTAGCTGGCAATCGAGACCTGCGCCGCGGCCTGCTCCGCCGCCGCCATGAAGGCGCGCCCGGCCGGCGATTCCGGCTCACTGATGAGCAGTGGGACCCCGGCGTCGCTGCCTTCGCGGATCGGCTGATAGATCGGAATGCGCCCGAGGAAGGGCACGCCGAGCGTGGTGGCCATCTCTTCGCCGCCACCGCGACCGAAGATGTCGGCCTCGCGGCCGCAGTCGCGGCAGACGAAATAGCTCATGTTCTCGATCACGCCGAGCGTCGGGATGTTGAGCTTCTTGTACATGGCCACAGCGCGGCGGCTGTCGGCGAGCGACACCTGTTGCGGCGTGGTGACCACAATGGCGCCCGCGACGGGCACGGTCTGGCTGAGGCTCAGCGCCACGTCTCCGGTCCCGGGCGGCAGATCGACGACAAGGTAGTCGAGCTGCTTCCACGCAACCTCGCGAAAGAACTGCTGCAAGGCGCCGTGGAGCATCGGTCCGCGCCAGATGATCGGCGCGTCGTCCTGGGTGAGGAACCCCATCGAGATGACTTGCAGGCCGTATTTTTCCGCCGGCACGATCTTCTGGCCGTCGGTCGTGAGCTGTGTCTTCAATCCCAGCATGATCGGCACATTCGGACCGTAGATGTCCGCATCGATGATGCCGACTTTGCCGCCGCACTTCGCGAGCGCGATGGCGAGGTTCACCGCCACCGTCGTCTTTCCGACGCCGCCCTTGCCGGCGCCGACCGCAATCACGTTCTTGACGGCGGGAAGCGATTGGCGCGGGCCGTCGGAGCCGACCGCCTCGCGCACGCGTGCGCTCATGTGCACGTCGACCGTCGTCACGCCGGGAATCTGCATGACGGCCGCGCGCGCCTGATCGCGCATTTGATCCTTCACCGGACACGCCGGCGTCGTGAGCTCGATCGTGAAGGCGACACGCCCCTCGTCCAAGCGCAGGTCCTTGATGAATCCGAGACTGACAATGTCGCGGTTGAGGTCCGGATCGCGAACCACCTTCAACGCATCGAGCACGCGCGCCTGGTCAACTTGCATATCCTCAAGAATATCGTACACTCGGCGCCGGTGCCGGACGCATCACCGAATCGTGGCGTCATGATCGTGCTCGCCTATCTGTGGCTGCTGGCGGTCATTCCGCTGCTCGTCGAGAAGCAGGATCCGGAGCTGCAATGGCACGCGAAGCACGGCATCGTCCTCATGGTCGCCGAGTTGGCGGCGCTCTTCGCCTACATGCTGCTCACGAGTATCGTGACAGTCGCGGCGTTCGGTCTCGGCTGCATTCTCAGTCTGTTCCTCGTGTTCGCGTGGGTCGGCATTCTCGCGCTCCACGTGACCGCCATCATCAAAGGCGCCAACGGCGGACGCCTCCTCATCCCTGGACTCAGCGACTACGCGAATCGTTTCTAAAGGGCTGGCCGTCGTCATCGCGTGCGTGATCGTCCTGAACGCGCAGACCGTTGCCGTCCGTGCGATCCACGTCTACCAACGCGCGCTCGCACCGGTCGCGGATCGCATGGGCATGCGCTGCCGCTTCACGCCGTCCTGCAGCCGCTATGCAGAGGTCGCGATCACCAGAGATGGCGTGACGCGCGGCGGATGGGCCGCGGTGAAGCGCATCGCGCGCTGCGGACCATGGACGCCGCTGGGAACTCGGGATGATCCGTAGCGTTCAGCAATCAGGATTGCGCGGCGGCTCTTGTAGCGCAGGCCTTCAGGCCTGCCAACGCCGCCGCGGGCAGCCCTAAAGGGCTGCGCTACGTTGAGCTCGCAGCTCGCTCTTCGCTCGAGAACAGTTTCTTTCCGTCCTCATGCAGCAAGACCCACAACCCGTACAACCCGAGCGCCGTGCCGTACGGCAGCAGCAGGAGATCGATCGAGCCGAGCATCAGCGCCGCCATACGCGACCAGGGACGCCGGCGGCGCAGCGGCACCCCGACGGCGACGTGAGCGGCGCCCCAGACGATAGCGATGATCGCGAGCGTCGTGAAGATCGCCGCGGTCAGACCGGCCGCAAACTGGCCGCCTTCGCCGCGATTCGCGGACGTGATCAAGGCGACGGCCCCCACGCCCAGCGCCAGCGTCGACACCCCGATCAGCGTCGTCAGCAATCCCCATACGATGAAGAGGACGCCGAGCAGGTCGACGTGCGGCACCATGAACGGAACGTCGGGCTCGGGCCTAGGGGCTAGCTGTCAAGGATCAAGCTGCGGAGGATCGGACGGCGACGCGGACTTCCACCCGCACGAACGACGAATCCGGCGACTTCAGACGGAAGCGCAGACGGGCGCCGTCCGCCACGCCGGCAGGCACGGGGACGCGCACCGCGTGATAGAAGCGCGATTCACCGGTCCCGCGACAGAGACCGCAGGGCTCCGTCCACGTTTCCCCGCGGCCGCCGCAGTGCGGACACGTGGCGCGCACCGGAACCTCGACGGAAATAACGAGACCGCCGCTCGCTTCACGCTGCGACAGCGAGACTTCGGCGTGCAGGAGGCCGCGACCTTCGCCTTCTGTCCGCTCGCCGAGAAACGCGTCGCAGATCCGTTCGACCGCGCGGCCCACCGACGGGAAGTCGATGGCAATCTCGTCCGCAAAGCACTCGTGGGACATCAGCTGCTCTGGCGATAGGATAGAACAAGAACCATGCCCGGCACCAAAGAATGTCCACTCTGTGGCGGGTCGATGCGCCTGCGGCTGCGCGAGGACGTCGTGCGCGTGCCAGGCAATCCGAGTGCCACGGTGCGCAACGTCAAAGAATGGCTATGCCCTGACTGCGACTACTTTGAAGAAGCCGAAGAGGAGAGCCGGTGAGGGCTAACGGGCGCCGATCGTCAGCAGAACTTCTTTGCGGAGTGTATCTTCGAACTCTTCGAAGTTGAGCGCGGACTCACACTCGTCACACAGCACTTCAAGGACCGCCGGACGGCTCTCTTC
>Ga0114129_10017932_pt1 | contig 10078 bp, 10 predicted proteins | sample RhiMetdeltSRZDD1_FD_80071 | JGI IMG/M metagenome (GOLD analysis project Ga0114129, IMG submission 80071) | Populus rhizosphere microbial communities from Tennessee, USA - Rhizosphere MetaG P. deltoides SRZDD1 (version 2) (version 2) | ecosystem: Host-associated > Plants > Roots > Rhizosphere >...
CAGGAACCTCCTTGAGCGCCGTTGCCACCCCCATCTCGCCATCCGTCGCCTCAATCAGCCGGTAAGCGGTCCGCGCCAAAAGCTGCCGTACCATCTTCAGGTTAAACTCGTTGTCTTCGACGTAGAGAACAGTCTTGCTCATGTGGTCTCTACATGATTCATGCGCAGCGGGATTGAAAAGAAAAAGGTCGATCCCTTTCCCAGTTCGCTTTCCACCCAGATCCGGCCGCCATGCATTTCCACGAATTTCTTGGTGATGTTCAACCCGAGTCCGGTCCCGCTGAACTCCCGAGTGATCGCCGTGTCCAATTGCTGAAACTCTACGAAGATGTTTTCGAGCTCTTCCTTCGGTATGCCGATTCCGGTATCCGAAACCCGATAGAGCAGGTTTTCCCCCTCCTGCTGCACCCTGACCGCCACACGGCCGTACTTGCTGAATTTCAGCGCGTTTCCCACCAGGTTCATCAAACATTGCGTGATTCGCTTTCCGTCGCCCAAGGCGAGCGGAATCTCGCCCTCGACCGTGGTTTCGAATTCCAACCCTTTTTCCCGAGCAAGCGATTGGAGCGACGCCCGGACGGTCTCCACTACGTCCTGCACCGAATAGTCCGCCAAAACGAGCTCCATGCGACCGGCTTCGATTTTGGAAAGATCGAGGACGTCGTTGATCAGGCGCAGCAAATGCTTGCCGTTAGTTTGTACATCCATCAGAGGCTCTCTCAAGTGAGGCGGAACCTCGCCGTAGATATCATCTAGCATCATCTCAACGAAGCCAAGGATCGCGTTCATCGGCGTGCGCAGCTCGTGTGACATATTGGCGAGGAAATTCGATTTCGCTTTGCTGGCTTCCTGGAGTTGCACGTTCAGACTCTGGAGCTCCTGCGATGCGCGATGCTGGCTCTCGTCGAGACGATGCAATTCTTGGCTCATATGGTTCATACGATCCGCCAGCGCGCCGAATTCGTCGCGATTGGGGACGTTAATCGTTGTCCCAAAGTTTCCTTTCGCCACCTCACTCAGGAAGCCATGAGCCTTTTGAACGGGCAGGATAAAGGACCATGAGATGACGAACCCTAACAACAACGACAGCATTATCAGAGCCGCCGCGCTGCTCGCCATCAGGATCAGCGTATTTCTGTTTGCAGCGGCGACGCTGGCTCGAAGGCGATCCATCTTGTCCCGCTCGCGCTCGACCAACCGAGTGACGAATTCTTCGATCCGCCGGTACAGAGGATACTGCTTGTTGTGTTGTAGTTTCATCGCATCATCGACTTTACCGTCCCGAACAAGGTTTGCAATATCAGCCACGGTGGTCAGAGCCTCTCCCTGGGCGGCGCGGATCCGTTGGATCAGCTCCACCTCTTCAGGTTGGGCGGCCTTCTCAAGCCGAGCCAGTGTATTGTTGAAGCGGTTGTTCTCGCGGAGAATGCTTTCCACCGTGGACTCGCTCTTCAGGAGCAAAGCCATGGCCGTGAAGTTCATCTGCATGGCTAAGGCATGCTGGATTTCCTGAGACCAATGCACTCGTTCGTGAGCCTCATCCAGGAGCTGGCCCTGACTGGTCATTTTGGCAATGGTCTGAAGGCTCATCACGCCCATGCCGATAACCAGCAAGGTGACGAGAAGAAAGCCGGCGAGCAGTTTTGCATGGACCGAGGCCTTAATGGCCGCAACCCACCGAACCACGGTGCCCAGCGGTGAACGGGTCAGGAGAAAGTGCGCAATTCTTTCCTCCCAGCCGGCGGGCGCCGGAGCGGAAATCATTACGCCGTCAGGGCGAGCGCCTGCTTGTTTAGACACGTATCTGCTCTGGATCTAGCGCGAAGCTAGCAAAGCTCAATCTACCTCGTCAAGGTAGCACGCGATCGACACCGTACCTTGACAATGAAGACCTAAGGAGTCTATATTTAATTCACGAGCTGATTGTGAAACGGACGAAGGGGAAAAGCGAAAGAAGTTCGCTGATGAACGTCGGGCGGCGCGTCGATTATGCGGTTCGCGCGTTGTCCTATCTGGCCGGCCAGCCGGAGGGAAAAATCGTCAGCCGCGCCGATATCGAAAAGAGCCAGGACATTCCGTCATTTTATCTTTCTAAAATCATGAAGGACCTGGTGGCGGGCGGCTTGGTCCAATCGCACGTCGGCTCCAAAGGCGGTTTTACCCTGGCGAAGGGAGCGAGCGCGATTTCAATTAAAGACGTCTACGAAACTGTCGAGCGGCCACTGGTTTTGATGGAGTGTCTGGAGCGGGGCGCCGATTACTGTTCTTACTGCGCGGTGTGCTCGCAAAAATCGGTCTGGGAAAAGGCACAGCAGGTGCTGGCCAATTTCTTAGCTGGCGTGACTGTTGCACAGATCGCCGACCGCCAGGGACTTCGAATGCGGCTGACGAAGGCTCCCTTGCAACGAGCGGTTTGACCGGTCGAAGGGAATTTCGATGTTAGATATTAAAGATCTGCATGCAAGTGTGGGCAATCAGGAAATACTTCGCGGCATTGACCTCCATGTGGGCGCCGGGGAAGTGCACGCCATCATGGGACCCAACGGCTCGGGAAAGAGCACGCTGGCACATGTCTTGGCGGGACGGGAGAATTACCAAGTTACCCGCGGCACGGTGATCTATCAAGGCAAAGACCTATTGACGATGAGCCCGGAAGCGCGGGCGCGCGACGGGATCTTTCTCGCGTTTCAATATCCAGTTGAAATACCGGGGGTCAGCACGACTTATTTTCTCAAAGCCGCGCTCAATGCGGTGCGGAAGCATCGTGGCCTGGAAGAACTGGACGCGATGGAGTTCTTAGCCCTTATTAAAGAGAGAACAAAACTGGTGGAAATGGACCAGGCGTTGCTCAATCGGCCGCTCAACGAAGGTTTTTCCGGCGGTGAAAAGAAACGCAACGAAATTTTGCAAATGGCGGTGTTGGACCCGACCTTGGCGTTACTCGACGAAACCGATTCCGGTCTCGATATTGATGCTTTGCGCATCGTTGCCAGAGGGGTCAGTGACCTCCGAAGCAAAGATCGCGCGATGATCGTGATTACGCACTATCAACGCTTGTTGAACTATATTGTGCCCGATTTTGTCCACGTGCTTTACAACGGTCGCGTAGAAAAATCCGGCGGCAAAGAACTGGCTCTCGAGTTGGAAAGCAAGGGCTACGACTGGGTCAAGAGCGAAGCGGCTGCCGCCCACTAAATTTCGATAAGATCTCAGCGAACCTGTGTTAACAACCGAGAGCAAAGAACAATACCTCGCCGCTTTTAATCAGTCTCGCTCGACACGCCGGGCGAGCCCGTCGTGGCTCAATGAGTTGCGCGAGGCGGGGATCGCCAGCTTCGAGAAGCTCGGTTTTCCGAGCACCAAGAACGAAGCGTGGAAATATACCAGCGTGGAGCCAATTTGGTCGCAGAGCTTTGTTCAGGCAAACGGTGAGCCTAGAAGTCTCGACGCCAAAGAAATCTTGTCTCGCTCATTCGTCGATGCCGATTCCTACCGGTTGGTTTTTATCAACGGCGTTTATACGCCCCAGTTTTCTCAAACGAACAATTTGCCCGCCGGCGTGCGGGTTCAGAGCCTTGCCGAAACTTTACGCCGAAATGAGGGTTTTTTATCGACGCGGCTGGGGCATTACGCGCGTCATGGGCATGAAGCGTTCGCGGCGCTCAATACGGCGTTTGTGCAAGATGGGGCGGTCATCGTTGTTCCGGAACGCTGTCATTTGACAGAGCCTATCTATTTGGTTTTCGTTTCTGCGGCGGGAGACAGCCGAGTGATATCGCACCCGCGCATTTTGATCCTGTTAGGCGCGGGCAGCGAGGCGAAGATCGTCGAGAGCTACGTCGGCGTCAATTCGGGCCCCTATTTCTGTAACGCGGTCACGGAATTGATCGGCGGTGCCGACACTTTGATTGAGCACTATCGTTTGCAGCAAGAAAGCGACGCGGGACTTCATGTGGGCACGTTGGAGGCAGAATTGGAGCGGGGCTGCCAGCTGACAGCGCATGCGGTGACTCTAAGCGGCTTGCTGGTGCGAAACAATGTGCGCGTCGTTCTCAACGGCGAAGGCGCGGCGTGCATGCTCAATGGCCTCTATTTAGGCGACAAGCGACAACATATCGATAACTACACTGAGATCGAGCACGCCAAGCCACGGGCCAGCAGTTTGGAGCTCTATAAAGGCATTCTTGCCGGCAGCTCCCATGGAGTATTTAACGGCAAAATCGTTGTGCACAAAGATGCGCAGAAGTCCAATGCGCGCCAGACCAACAAGAACTTGTTGTTATCGGAGAACGCGGCGGTAAACACCAAACCGCAATTGGAAATCTATGCGGACGACGTCAAGTGCAGCCACGGCTCGACCATCGGCCAGTTGGATCCCGACGCGTTGTTTTATCTCCGTTCGCGAGGGCTTGGTCTTGACGAGGCCAGAAGCCTTTTGAGCTTTGCGTTTGCCAGCGACGTGGTCGGTCGAATCAAAATCGGTTCTTTGCGCCAACGACTCGACGAATACCTAGTGGCGAGATTTCGTAGGAATTGAGAATCTTTATGAAGGCGGCACCTCACTTGGCTGAATTGCGACCACCGGCACGAAGATTTGACGTCGCGCGTATCCGCGACGACTTTCCGATCCTCAAGCAGAAAGTGCACGGCAAGCCGCTGGTTTATTTCGACAACGGCGCGACCAGTCAAAAACCACAATCGGTGATCGACGCGCTGAACCATTACTATAACGCGGAGAATTCCAACATCCATCGCGGCGTCCATTACCTGAGCGAGCGCGCCACCGCAGCTTACGAGGAGGCACGCAGCAAGATCCGCGGCTTTATCAACGCGGGCAGCAATCAGGAAGTCATCTTCGTGCGCGGCACGACGGAAGCGATCAATTTAGTGGCGCAGAGCTATGGCCGGAGTTTTCTCAAAGCCGGCGATGAAATCATCATTTCGGCGATGGAACATCACTCGAACATCGTGCCCTGGCAGATGCTCTGCGAGCAAGTTGGCGCCAAGCTCCGGGTGAGCCCGATCAATCATGACGGCGAGATCGTCATGGACGAGTATCGCCGATTATTGAGTGAAAAGACTAAATTCGTATCCGTGACCCATGTATCGAATGCTCTCGGAACCATTCTCCCCGCGAAGGAAATCGTCGCTCTCGCCCACGAACGAGGTATTCCTGTCCTACTCGATGGCGCGCAGGCGGTGCCGCATTTCCGAGTCGACGTGCAGGATCTTGGCTGCGATTTTTATGCGTTTTCCGGGCATAAGATGTTTGGGCCCACCGGCGTCGGCGTGTTGTACGGGCGCGGCGAGCTGCTGGAAAAGATGCCGCCTTATCAAGGCGGCGGTGATATGATCAGCTTGGTCACGTTCGAAAAAACCCATTACAACGTTTTGCCCTATAAGTTTGAGGCGGGGACGCCGCATATTTCCGGCGGGATCGGATTGGGCGCGGCGATCGACTATTTGCAAGCTCTCGACTGGCAAGGGTTGGCGGCGCACGAACACGCGCTGCTCAGCCACGCCACGGAATCGCTGTTGAGCATCCATGGTCTCAAAATCATCGGCACGGCGAAAGAAAAGGCCGGCGTGCTATCGTTCGTTTTCGACCATGTTCATGCGCACGATATTGGAACTATTCTCGACCAGGACGGGGTCGCGGTGCGCTCCGGACATCATTGTGCCATGCCGGTGATGCAACGCTTTGGTGTGCCGGCGACGACGCGGGCTTCATTCGCTTTCTATAACACGACTGAAGAAATCGATGTGCTGGTAAAAGCCATCCATCGCGCTCTGAAAGTGTTTGACTGATGTCGGATTTAGACGATCTCTATCAAGAAGTCATTCTGGACCATAATAAGAGTCCGCGGAATTTCCGGCTAATGGCCGATGCCAACCGGAAGGCGGAGGGATACAATCCGCTATGCGGCGACCACGTGACCGTGTTTTTGCACCTGAAAGACGGCATCATTCAAGATATCAGCTTTCAGGGCTCCGGGTGCGCGATCTCCAAAGCTTCGGCATCGATGATGACCGGGGAGCTGAAGGGCAAAACCGAAGCCGCTGCGTACGCCATGTTTGATAACGTGCATAAAATGCTGACCGGTGAGGCGAACGGCGACGACGTCTCGCGCAGAATGGGGAAGCTGGCCATTCTTTCCGGAGTGTGCAAGTTCCCCGCTCGGGTCAAGTGCGCCAGCCTGGCCTGGCATACGGTCCACGCTGCGCTCAAAGGCGAGACGCGGCCAACGACCACGGAGTAGCACTTCGGATCACGACGAAAGGCGGTTGCCTAAATGAGCAGTGAAAAACCGATTACGCTGACGCGTGATTGCACGGCAGTGATGGTTCCAAGCGGCGAAACGGTATCGTTATCGGCCGGAAGTTCGGTCTGGCTCACACAGGCGCTGGGCGGAACTTATACGGTGATGACCGAGCGCGGTTACACCGCGCGTATCGATGGCCACGACGCGGACGCGCTTGGCTTGACGCCAACCGATGACCGGCAGACGGGCGACGCGGGCCCGGCTTCGATCGAGGACCGAGTTTGGCATGAGCTGCGGTCCTGCTTCGATCCCGAAATACCGGTCAACATCGTCGATCTGGGTTTGATCTACGACTGTCAAGTAATCCGCCGACCTGACGGCGCGCACAAGGCCTCCGTGCGCTTTACGCTAACCGCGCGAGGTTGCGGCATGGGGCAGTTTCTCAAGGAAGACATCAAGAAGAAGTTGCTGGCGCTGCCTGAGATACGTGAGGCCGATGTCGAATTGGTCTGGGATCCGCCGTGGAATCAAAGGATGATTTCGGAAAGCGCCAAGCATCAATTGGGGATCGAATGAGAGGACCCTTATAGGAGTCGGCGAGGCGTTTATGGAAAGCATTAACGAGACGATTATCGAAGCGCAAGTGGTCGAGGCGTTGCGCACGTGCTTCGACCCAGAAATCCCGGTGAACATTTACGAGATGGGTTTAATCTACGACATCAAGGTAAGCGCCGAAGGCGGGGTGACGATTCAAATGACCCTGACTTCGCCCCATTGTCCGGCGGCGCAATCTTTGCCCGCAGAGGTGGAGGCGAAAGCGCGCGCGGTGCCGGGTGTTACGGATGTCCAGATCGACCTGGTTTGGGACCCGCCATGGGACATGAGCAGGATGTCCGAAGCGGCGCGACTCCAGTTAGGCATGCCCTAACCTTCGAGCGCTCATCGGGCCACCTAATCCCAGGCGACTGGTGCGCCGGCGAATGAGGCCAACCAAGCTTAATCTAACTATGGCGAGCTCTCTATTTGAAAACCTGGGCGGCGAGGCGAAACTGCGCGAAATTATCGACACATTTATTGATCGGGTCTTTGAAGACCGGATGATCGGTTTCTTCTTTCGCAATGCGGATCGAGCGCGGATCAAAAAATTCGAATATCAACTCGCGGCCGGTTTTCTTGGCGCGCCGGTAGAGTATCAGGGACGACCGCTAGACCAAGCACACGCCAAGCATCCGATCATGGGCGGCCATTTTGCTCGTCGACGGCAAATCCTAAAAGAGACCTTGGAATTTTATCAGGTGCCCGAAGACGTGCTGCGCGCCTGGCTACAGCACACCGACGCGCTCAGGCCTTTGATCACACCGCAAACCGATTCGACCTGCGACCCCATCACCGCGCGGCGCGGATGAACGGCTGGATAACCCCCTAGCAAATAGCCGATTTTATGTCGCGACCAATTTGTCGTTGGCAAAACGTTGTGCTATTAATACACTCGCGCCGAAGGTAGTCATCAAGGATCAGTGTGAAGCTAGCCGACCTTTATGCCCGGCCGGGGTTGACCCTCTCGGTTGAATTCTTTCCTCCAAAGACAGAAAAAGGCGAGGAAAACCTCTTCAGCGAAATTGAGATTATCAAGAGGCTCAAACCTAGCTTTTGTTCTGTTACGTACGGGGCGGGCGGAAGCACGCGCGAAAAAACCGTTGGTCTCGTCGAAACCATTCACAATGCCTGCGGCCTGGAAGTCATGTGTCACTTGACGGTCGTCGGTCAGTCGAAGGGGGAAGCACGCGCGATCCTTGCAAGGCTCAAAGAAAAAGGAATCGAGAATCTGATCGCTCTCGGCGGTGATCCGCCCCAAGGCGTGACCGATTGGCGTCCGCACCCGGACGGTTTTCATTATGCTATCGAGCTCGTTCGCGAGGCCAGGACCATCGGCGCTTTTTCGATTGCCGTGGCTGGTTTTCCCGAGGTGCATCCGCGCGCCGCGAGCCGTGAATCGGATTTACAGTTTCTCAAAGAAAAAATCGATGCCGGGGCGGCGGCAGTCATCACACAGTTGTTTTTCGATAACGACGATTACTTTCGATTTGTTGATGACCTGAGAAAGCTCGGTGTCTCGGTTCCCATCGTTCCCGGTGTTTTACCGATTCTTTCGGTGTCGCAGATACGGCGTTTCACCGCGCTATGCTGTGCGAAGATTCCAGCCAAGCTGGAGAAGCAATTAACCAGGGTCGAACATGATGACGCGGCTGCGATCGAAATGGGCATTGATTATGCCTCGCGACAATGCGAAGCATTAATTAAGTTCGGCGTTAACGGTCTCCATTTTTATTCTTTGAACAAATCCTATTCTGTTGCGGCGATCTGCAAAAATCTCGGTCTGTGATCCTTCGCCCGCATTTCTAATTCTTATACAGCAGATCTCTACGAAGCGGGCGCGAATGCAAAACAACGATGGCCGATAACGATATATTGCGAAACGAAGACGGCTCCGAGCAGGCGGAAGTCCGTAAGCAAAAGCTCGCAAAGCTAAAAGATTCGGGGGCGGTGGTTTACCCAAATGACTTCAAGCCGACCCACTCGGCCTCCGAAATTGTTGCTCGTTACGGTGAAGCGAGCGATGAGGATCTCAACGCCGCACCGCGAGACATCCGCATTGCGGGCAGGGTCATGGCGATTCGTCGAATGGGAAAAGCTTCTTTTTTTCATCTGCAGGATCGCCGCGGCCGCTTGCAGGTCTATGTCCAGCAAAACAAGCTTGGCGAGGAAGCTTACGGCTTGTTCCGCTCGTTGGACCTCGGCGATATCGTCGGTGTGTGGGGACGTCTGTTTCGAACCAGAACGAAAGAGCTGACCCTCGACGCCGACGGCCTACGGCTGATTACCAAATGCCTACGCCCACTGCCGGAAAAGTGGCATGGACTGGCCGACATCGAAGCCCGCTACCGTCAACGCTACCTCGATCTCATGGTCAATCCCGACGTGCGCGAAGTTTTTGAAAAACGCTCGCGCATTATCCGTTTGCTGCGGCGGTTTTTTGAAGAGCGGGATTTTCTTGAAGTCGAAACGCCGATGATGCAATCGATCCCGGGCGGAGCAGCGGCGCGGCCATTTATCACGCACCACAACACGCTCGATATGGAGCTCTATTTACGGGTGGCGCCGGAGCTGTTTTTGAAGCGCTTGCTGGTGGGCGGATTCGAAAAAGTCTTCGAGCTTAACCGCAATTTTCGCAACGAAGGCATCTCGGTGCGCCACAATCCGGAGTTCACCATGCTTGAGTTTTATCAGGCGTACGCGACTTTCGATGACTTGATGCAGCTCACCGAAGAGCTCTTCGTCTCTCTGGCTAAGGAGGTCGTCGGTTCGTTGACGGTGCCGTACGGCGATCATCGGGTCGATCTGACGCCGCCGTGGCGCCGGCTGACGATTCCCGAGGCGATTGTGCTGCACGGCGGTGCGACGGAAAACGACGTTCGTAGTCTCGAAGGACTTCACAATTTCGCCATGCGAAAGGGAATTCGTGTCGATCCGAGGGTGCCCTATGGAAATGCGCTGGTGGAGGTTTTCGAGCAAGTTGCCGAGGCGCAACTGATTCAGCCCACGTTCATGACCGGGTATCCGATCGAGGTGTCGCCTCTGGCGCGAAAAAACGATCAGAACCCGACCTTGGTCGATCGCTTCGAACTCTATATTGCGGGTCGTGAGCTGGCTAACGCTTTCTCGGAGCTCAACGATCCGGGCGATCAGCGACAGCGCTTCCTGGAGCAAATGGAAGCGCGCAAGGCAGGTGATGACAGCGCCAACCCGATTGACGA
>Ga0114129_10017933_pt1 | contig 10078 bp, 10 predicted proteins | sample RhiMetdeltSRZDD1_FD_80071 | JGI IMG/M metagenome (GOLD analysis project Ga0114129, IMG submission 80071) | Populus rhizosphere microbial communities from Tennessee, USA - Rhizosphere MetaG P. deltoides SRZDD1 (version 2) (version 2) | ecosystem: Host-associated > Plants > Roots > Rhizosphere >...
GCTCGCCCTGAGCCAGGTGCGGGTCGTGGCCGACCGGATCCAGAGTCGACTCCCGGAGATGGAGGGGCGCTTCGACGCGGTCGTCATGCGATGTGCGGGCGACATCGGCGAGTTGATGCCCGTGGCGGGGAGGCTGCTGGCGCCTCAGGGCCTGGTCATCGCTTCTGGTCCCCCCGAGCCGCGGCCGCTGAGTCAGGGCGAGTGGGTGGTTGTCCGGGGGCTTCGATCCTCCTCCACCCGGCGATTCGCGGTCTATCGGGCCAGAGACGCCGGAGGTTGAAGCCCGGCAGTCATCGCTTCCAGAAAATGTTGACCTGGAAGGGTCCAATGTGGAAAGTGTTGCACGTGGAACGGGGCCGTGGTCCTCAACATCAGTAGAGTATAGAGTGTTGCTCGTGGAACACTTCGAAGAGCGATCCGAAGCGAGCTAGTGGGCAAGGTCATCGCGGTCGTCAACCAGAAGGGCGGGGTCGGCAAGACCACGACAGCCGTCAACCTCGCTGCCGGACTGTCCCTCGCCGAGCGCCCTACCCTGCTCATCGACCTGGATCCCCAGGGCAACACGACGACCGGGCTCGGCGTCAACAAGGCCGGCCTCTACCCGACGATCTACCACGTTCTCCTGGGTGGCGAGTCGACCGAAAAGGCCATCCACCCCACGTCCCTGTCCGGCCTGCGCCTTCTTCCCGCCGACATCGACCTGGTCGGCGCCGAGATCGAGCTGGTCGGTCTCGGTAAGCGCGAGCACCGCCTTCGCCTCGCGCTCGAGCCGGTGCTGGCGTCGTTCGACTTCGTGATCGTCGACTGTCCACCCTCGCTAGGTCTTCTGACCATCAACGCGCTCGTGGCGGCCGATCGAGTGCTGGTGCCGCTTCAGTGCGAGTTCTACGCCCTCGAAGGTCTGACTCACCTCCTGAAGACGGTGAAGCTAGTTCAAGAGCGGCTGAATCCGAGCCTCGCCGTCGAGGGCATCGTGCTCACTATGTTCGACGGAAGGACCAGCCTGGCGCTCCAGATCCGCGAAGAGGTCAATCGCTACTTTCCCGGACAGGTCTTCGATACGGTCATTCCTCGGAACATTCGTCTGACGGAGGCGCCGAGCCACGGCAAGCCGGTGATGCTGCACGACGTCAGGTCCACCGGTTCTACTGCTTACCTGGATCTGACACGGGAGGTGTTGGGCCATGATTAATCGACGCGGACTCGGCCGTGGTCTCGGTGCGCTGCTGTCCTCTGAGCCCTCGGAAGCCGAATCGCTTCTTGAGCTGCCGATCGAAAGCATCGAGGTAAACCCCAATCAGCCAAGAAAAGTGTTTGATTTCACGGCCTTGGATGAACTCGCGGCGTCGATCAAGTCCTCGGGCGTGATCCAGCCGATCATCGTGCGCCGGGTTGCGGGCTCGTATCAGCTGATCGCCGGCGAGCGGCGCTGGCGCGCCGCGCGGCAAGCGGGGCTCGATCGGATCCCGGCGATCGTCCGCGACGCGACCGACGCGCAGAGCATCGAGCTCGCCCTCGTCGAAAACCTGCTGCGCGAAGATCTCAACCCGATCGAGACCGCACAGGCCTATCAGAAGCTCCTGGCCGAATTCGGATGGACCCAGGAGGAGCTGGCCCAGCGGATCGGCAAGGACCGCACGTCGATCGCCAACGCGTTGCGGCTCTTGCGTCTGCCGGAGGAAATCCAGGCCGATCTTCGCGGCGGGCGGCTCACGATGGGCCATGCGCGCGCGCTGCTCGCGTTGACCACCGTCGCCGAGCAGCTCCGGCTGCGCGACGAGATCCTCGCGAAGGACTGGTCGGTGCGCGCCACCGAGGATTCGATTCGCGCGACCGAGGCCAGCGCCGCGACGCCGGGGCTGGCGCCGAAGAAGGGTCGGCGGCGCTCGGTGGAGCTGGCGGCGCTCGAGGACGCGATCCAGCGCGCACTGTTGACGCGCGTGCGCATCATCGGCAACGAGCGCCGCGGTAAGATCGAGGTCACGTACGCGACGCCGATCGAGCTCGAGCGTCTGGCCGAGCTCTTCGGCGCGCGTCACTGACCGCCACGAACGAAGCGCGCGCGAAGACGGCTGAAGCACGGACCACGCGAGCTGGAGAGCGCACGGAAGGTCAATGAAGGAACGCATTGTTGTCGGCATGAGCGGGGGCGTCGATTCCTCCGTCGCCGCCGCGCTGCTCGTCGAGCAGGGATACGACGTCGTCGGCATCACGATGCGCGTCGCGCCGTCGCCGACGGGCGAGGAGACGGCGAGCCGGTTCGGCAGCTGCTGCGGCACGGAGGCTACCGACGACGCGCGCGAGGTCGCCCGGGCGCTCGGGATCCGGCACTACCTCCTGAACATGGAAGACGAGTTCGAACAAAAGGTGATCGGCAACTTCGTCGCCGCATACGGCGCGGGCCGCACACCGGTCCCGTGCGTGGCGTGCAATAGCGAACTAAAGTTCGGCTCGCTCCTCGGGCGCGCACGGGCGTGGGACGCCGCCGCCGTCGCGACCGGCCACTACGCGCGCATCGCGCGCGATTCCGCGACGGGCCGCCATCTGCTTCTGCGCGCCGCCGACCCGCGCAAGGACCAGACCGATTTTCTGTGGCCGCTCAGCCAGGCGCAGCTGGCCGCCGCGCGGTTTCCGGTCGGTGCCTTGACGAAGGACGAGGTGCGAGCGACCGCGCGCCGCCTGGGCCTGGTCACCGCCGACAAGCCCGAGAGTCAGGAGATCTGCTTCGTGCCCGACGACGACTACCGCGGATACCTGCGCCGCCGCGCGCCCGGGATGTTCCAGCCAGGAGCAATCGTCGATCGCCGGGGGAGCGTGGTCGGGACGCACGCCGGGATCGCGGCCTACACCGTCGGCCAGCGCCGCGGCCTCGGCCTCGCGAGCGGTCGTCCGCTCTACGTCGTCGACCTCGACGCCGAGCGCAACACGGTCCGGGTAGGGGACGCGGCCGATCTGGATAGCGACCGCCTGCTGGCCGAGGCGGTGAACTTCATCGCCTGCGAGCCGCCGCGAGCAGCGCTGCGGGTCGAGGCGAAGATTCGTCACAGCCATCGCCCGGCCGCCGCCACCGTGCGGGCCCTCGAGGAAGGCCGGGCCCAGGTGGTCTTCGACACGCCCCAGCGGGCGGCCAGCCCCGGCCAGTCGGTCGTTTTCTACGACGGCGACGTCGTGGTCGGGGGCGGGATCATCGCGCGGTCGTCCTGAGCGCCCCGGACGATTGACACCAAGCGCGATTGAGTGATAGTTTTCACAAACCTTCGTCTGCATCTCGTGACCGAGGAGACCGCCGAATGCGTCTGCATGACCTGAAAGAGATCGTCGTCTTCGTGTGCCTCGTCGTCGCGCTGGCGCTCGTCGGCCCGGCCGCGGTGTGGGCGGCCAGCGAGGGCGGTCACGAGGGCGGCGGGCTCATCAGCCTCGACAAGTCGCTGATCGTCCAGGCCATCAACTTCCTGATCCTCCTGTTCATCCTGCAGCGTCTGTTTTACAAGCCGTTCCTCGCCAAGATGGGGGAGCGCACGGCCGCGATCCAGAAGTCGCTGGACGAGGCGCAGGCGGCCCGCGCCGAGGCGACGCGGCAGCAGGAGGAGAACGAGACGCGGCTGCGCGCGGCGCACGCCGAGGCGGCGGCCATTCGCGCCCAGGCCATGAAGGAAGCCTCCGAGGAACAAAAGCGTCTGGTCGAGGCGGCGCGCGCCGAATCGCAGCGGCTCGTCGAGAGCGCGAAGGCGCAGATGGACGCGGACGTGCGCCGGGCCCGCGAGGAGCTGCGGCGCGAAGTCGCCGACCTCGCCACCGCGGTCGCCGAGAAGCTCGTGCGCCGCAGCCTGCGCGACGAGGACCACCGGCGCATCGTCGCCGACGCGATCACGAAGGTCGGCAACTAGGTGAAGGCCTCGGCCGGCGTCGGCCGCTCGTACGCGAAGGCTCTGTTCGAGCTGGCCCGCGAGCGCAATCAAGTGGACCCGATCGCCCGCGATCTCGCCACCATCGGCGAGCTCTTCGCGCGCGATGCCGAGCTGCGCGCCTTCTTCGCGCGCCCCTGGGTCGCCTCGTCCGCGAAGCGCGCCGCCGCCGGCGAGATCGCCGCGCGGCTCGAGGTGTCCACGCTCGCCCGCGATTTTCTCGCGCTGGTGGCGGCCCAGGGCCGCGCCGATCACCTGCAGACCATCATCGCCGCGTACCGCGAGCTCGAGGACGAGGCGGCCGGCCGCGTCCGCGCGCGCGTCCGAACCGCGGTGCCGCTGAGCGAGGCGGAGCGCACGGCGCTCGCCGGCAAGCTCGGGCGCGCCCTCGGCGGCAAGCAGGTGGTGCTCGAGGAGGTCGCCGACCGCGAGCTCCTGGGCGGCTTCGTGGCCGAAGTCGGCAGCTTGCTCGTCGACGGCAGCCTGGACGGTCAGCTCGCGCGGCTGCGTGACCGGTTGGAGCACGGGTAGGAGAGGAGAACGGAATGATCAGGGCCGGAGAGATCAGCGAGATCATCAAGCGCCAGCTGGCGGGCTACGAGGCGGAGATCGACCTGCAGGAGGTCGGCCGCGTCATCGAGGTCGGCGACGGGATCGCGCGCGTGCACGGGCTCGAGAAGGCGATGGCCGGCGAGCTGCTCGCGTTTCCCGGGGACGTCGTGGGCATGGTCCTCAACCTCGAGCAGGACCAGGTCGGCGCGGTGCTCCTGGGCGACGACAAGCTCATCAAGGAAGGCGACATCGTCAAGCGGACCAACCGCATCGCCCAGGTGCCGGTCGGCGAGGCGCTCGTGGGTCGTGTGGTGAACGCGCTCGGCGAGCCGGTCGACGGCAAGGGCCCGATCAACGCCAAGGAGTTCCGGCCAATCGAGCGCTACGCGCCGGGCGTCGTCGACCGCCGATCGGTCAAGGAGCCGCTGCAGACCGGCCTCAAGGCGATCGACGCGATGATCCCGATCGGCCGCGGGCAGCGCGAGCTCATCATCGGCGACCGCGGCACCGGCAAGACGGCGATCGGCGTGGACACGATCATCAACCAGAAGGGCCAGGACGTCTTCTGCTTCTACGTGGCCATCGGCCAGAAGCGCTCGACGATCGCGCAGGTCGTGAAGATCCTGGAAGACGCCGGCGCCATGCAGTACTCGACGGTGGTCGTCGCCTCCGCGTCGGAGCCGGCGCCGCTGCAGTACATCGCGCCGTACACCGGCGTCACGATGGGGGAGTACTTCCGCGACAGCAAGCGCCACGCGCTCTGTATCTACGACGATCTGTCAAAGCACGCGGCCGCCTACCGGCAGCTCTCGCTCCTGCTGCGGCGGCCGCCCGGGCGCGAGGCGTATCCGGGCGACGTCTTCTACCTCCACTCGCGGCTGCTCGAGCGCGCGGCGAAGCTCAACGACGAGCTCGGGGGCGGCTCGCTCACGGCGCTGCCGATCATCGAGACGCAGCTCGGCGACGTGTCGGCGTACATCCCGACCAACGTCATCTCGATCACCGACGGCCAGATCTACCTGGAGTCCGACCTCTTCTACGGCGGTGTCCGGCCGGCCGTGAACGTCGGTCTGTCGGTCTCGCGCGTCGGCGGCTCCGCGCAGGTGCGCGCGATGCGCCAGGTGGCCGGCAAGCTCCGGCTCGACCTCGCGCAGTACCGCGAGCTGGCCGCGTTCGCCCAGTTCGGCTCCGACCTCGACCGCGCCACCCAGGCCCAGCTCGCACGCGGTCAGCGGATGGTCGAGCTCCTCAAGCAGGGGCAATACCAGCCGCTGCCGGTCGAGAAGCAGGTGGTCATCATCTACGCGGGTACCCAGGGCCTGCTCGACGACGTGCCCGTGGACGCCGTGCGCGAGTTCGAGACGTTCTTCCACGCCTGGCTCGAGCGGCGCGCGCCGCAGATCCTGAACGAGATCCGCGACCGCAAGGAGCTGTCGGACGCCATGCGCGAGACGCTGACGAAGTCGGTCAACGACGCCAAGACGGAGTTCGTCGCGGCCAAGGGCATCAAGGCGGCCTGATCCCGGCCCATGGCGACGCTTCGCGACATCCAGCGGCGGATCCGCTCCGTCCAGTCCACGCAGAAGATCACGCGCGCGATGAAGCTGGTCGCGGCGGCGAAGCTGCGCCGGGCGCAGGAGCGCATCCTGGCGGCGCGCCCGTACGCCGCCAAGATGGGCGAGCTGCTCGGGAACCTCGTGTCGGCCGCCGGGAGCGACGGCGCGCCGCACCCGCTCCTCGAACAGCGCGAGGGGCCGCGCCGCCAGGTCGTGATCATCACCGCCGACAAGGGACTGGCGGGCGCGTTCAACTCGAACGTCATCCGCCGCGCCCTCGAGTTCGTGCGCCAGTCGAACGTGACCGAGGTCACGCTGGTGGTGGTCGGCCGCAAGGCGCGTGATTTCTATCGGCGCCGCCAGTGGACGATCAAGCGCGACCTCATCGGCTTCTGGGATCGGCTGGCGTATTCTCACGCGAGCGAGCTCGCGGACTACTTCATGCAGCAGTACCTCGACAGCGAGGTGGACGAGGTGTACCTCGTCTACAACGAGTTCCGGTCCGTCGCTTCCCAGCGGCCGGTGCGCGAGCAGCTCCTGCCGATCCCGCGCAAGGCAGATGCCGAGGCGGACGCGACGGCGGTCGACTACATCTACGAGCCAGATCCGCGGGCGATCCTCGACGAGCTGCTGCCGCGGCACGTGCGGACCCAGGTCTTCCGGGCGCTCATGGAATCGCTGGCCGGGGAGTACGGCGCGCGCATGACGGCAATGGAAGCCGCGACGAAGAACGCGAAAGAGATGATCGACGTCCTGACGATCCAGTTCAACAAGGCGCGCCAGGAAAAGATCACCAAGGAGCTGCTCGACATCGTGGGCGGCGCCGAGGCGCTCAAGCAAGGAGCGGAGGCATGAGCACGGGCAAGATCGTTCAGGTCATCGGGCCGGTCGTCGACGTGGAGTTCGAGCCGGGCCGGCTGCCGGCCATCTACAACGCGCTCCTGGTCCAAGGCGTCGAGAACAAGGACGTCTTTGCGTATTCGCAAAAGCTGACGCTGGAGGTGGCGCAACACCTGGGCGAGAGCCAGGTGCGGACGATCGCCATGGCCGCGACCGACGGGCTCCGGCGCGGGATGACCGTGGACGATACGGGCGCGCCGATCTCGATCCCGGTCGGCCCGGAGACGCTCGGCCGGATCCTCAACGTGGTCGGCGAGCCGGTGGACAAGGGACCGGCCATTAACGCCAAGAAAACGTATCCGATCCATCGCCCCGCCCCGCCGTTCGAGGACCAGTCGACGAAGGTCGAGATGTTCGAGACGGGCATCAAGGTCATCGACCTGCTGGAACCGTATACCAAGGGCGGCAAGACCGGCCTGTTCGGCGGCGCGGGAGTCGGGAAGACCGTCCTGATTCAGGAGCTGATCAACAACATCGCCAAGCAGCACGGCGGTATTTCCGTATTCGCCGGCGTGGGCGAGCGCACCCGCGAGGGCAACGACCTCTATCACGAGATGAAGGAGTCGGGCGTCATCGAGAAGACCGCGCTGATCTTCGGTCAGATGACCGAGCCGCCCGGGTCGCGGCTGCGCGTCGGCTTGACCGGCCTCACCGCGGCCGAGTACTTCCGCGACGAGGAAGGCAAAGACGTCCTGCTGTTCATCGATAACATCTTCCGATTCACCCAGGCCGGCTCCGAGGTCTCCGCGCTGCTCGGCCGCATGCCGTCGGCGGTCGGCTATCAGCCGACGCTCGGTACGGAGATGGGCCAGCTGCAGGAGCGCATCACGTCCACCAAGAAAGGCTCGGTCACCTCGGTGCAGGCCATCTACGTGCCGGCCGACGACATCACCGACCCGGCGCCCGCGACTGCCTTCGCCCACCTTGACGCGACCACCGTGCTGTCACGCCCGCTCACGGAGCTCGGCATTTACCCGGCGGTCGATCCGCTGTCCTCGACGTCGCGAATCCTCGACCCGAACGTGCTCGGCGCCGAGCACTACCGGACCGCACGCGACGTGCAGTTGATCTTGCAGCGCTACAAGGACCTCCAGGACATCATCGCCATCCTGGGCATGGAGGAGCTGTCGGACGAGGACAAGCTGGCCGTCGCGCGCGCGCGGAAGATCCAGCGGTTCCTGTCGCAGCCGTTCTCCGTGGCCGAGCAGTTCACGGGGCAGCCGGGCCGTTACGTGAAGCTCGCCGACACGGTCAAGAGCTTCCGCGAGGTCGTCGACGGCAAGCACGACGAGTTGCCGGAGCAGGCCTTCTACATGGTCGGCGACATCAGCGAGGCGATGGACAAGGCCAAGAAGCTCGCCGCGGGCGGCTAAGCGTGGCCGATCGCCTCACGCTCGAGATCGCCACGCCGACGCGGCTGGTCGTCACCGAGTCGGTCGACGAGATCGTGATTCCGGGGAGCCAGGGCTACTTCGGCGTGCTGCCGGGTCACGCGCCGTTCCTCACCACTCTGGGCATCGGCGAGCTCATGTATCGCGCGGGGCGCGACGAGCGTTACCTGGCGGTTTCGGGCGGGTTCGCGGAGGTCCGGAACGACAAGGTGATCGTGCTAGCCGACACCGCCGAGCGGCCCGAGGAGATCGATCGGGCCCGGGCCGAGCGCGCCCGCGAGCGCGCCGAGCGCCGGCTGGCGGGGCGGACCGACGAGGAAGTCGATTACACGCGGGCCCTGGCGGCGCTGACGCGGGCGATCACGCGGCTCATGACCGCGGGCCGCCTCGGCTAAGTTCCTCGCGAAGAATCCCCAGAGCCAGAAATCCGATTCACGGCTCCCAGACGTAGCGCTCGTAACGACCATCTCCGAGGAGGCGCTATGGCAAGACACTGGCCAATCGCGTTCATGCTGGTTGCGCTCACCCTGGCCCTGGCCTCGGTGCCCGGAAGCGCCGGGCCCGAGAAGATCGCGTTTCCGGCGAACTACAAGGATCACGTGCTCTACGCCACGGTCGATCGCTACGACAACAAGCAGTACCGCGAGCTGTACGGTACCGCCGACGCGGTGAAAGCGGTTCGCGAGGGCAAGCCCATCCCGAGCGGCACGGTGCTCACGCTCGTCCAGTACAAGGCCCAGGTGGATACCGCGGGCAACCCGGTGAAGGACGCCAACGGACGTTTCATCAAGGGCGACCTCGTCGGCGTCACGGTCATGGAGAAGCGCACAGGCTGGGGCACCGAGTACCCGGACGACATCCGGAACGGCGAATGGGAGTACTCGGCGTTCACCGCGGATCTGAAGTTCAACGACAAGGCGAACTACAAGGCGTGCTTCCAGTGCCATAAGCCGCACGCCAAGCAGGACTACGTGATCTCGCTCGCCCGGCTCAGCGGCCAGGCCCCGGGTGGCGCCGTCGCGATGAAGTCGGGCCCGGGCGATGTCGGGATCGCCGGCTTCGCCTTTGGACCGGGCAAGCTCACGATTGGCCCCGGTCAGTACGTGACGTGGACCAACGCCGACGACTCGCCCCACCAGATCACCCTCACCGCGAGCCAGGAGCGCTCGCCGGTGCTTCTCAAGGGGCAGAGCCACACGCAGGCGTTCGCCGCACCGGGCAATTACGAGTACGTCTGCGGTCTGCATCCCGCCATGAAGGGCACCGTCGAGGTGAAATAGCGCGTGCTGCCTGCCGAGGTGGGCACATCGCCCCCCTCGCTGGGCGGCCGCGGCGATTTTCGCCGCTGAACTCGCGCCGTTTCGGGCCGATTCGTCTGGCATCGCGCTTGCCCCTGAAGGAGGCGATGCTGACGATCCTCATCGCCGACGACGAGCCGCACGTGGTCGATCTCGTCCGCCTCACGCTCGAAGATGGGCGCATCAGCGTGAAGGACGCGTGCGACGGCGAGACGGCGCTCGCGCAGGCCGAAGCGCTGCTCCCCGACCTGATCTTTCTCGACGTGCACCTACCGGACATCAGCGGGTTCGAGGTCTGCGCCAGGCTCCGCCAAAACCCGCGCTTCGGCCGCACCAAGATCGTCATGCTGACGGCCGCCGCGCAGGAGTCCGACGTCGCGCGTGGTCTCAGCGCCGGCGCGAATCACTACCTGACCAAGCCCTTCTCGCCGGTGCGGCTCATCTCGCTCGTCGAGAGCGTGGCGCCGCATGTCCCC
>Ga0114129_10017934_pt1 | contig 10078 bp, 8 predicted proteins | sample RhiMetdeltSRZDD1_FD_80071 | JGI IMG/M metagenome (GOLD analysis project Ga0114129, IMG submission 80071) | Populus rhizosphere microbial communities from Tennessee, USA - Rhizosphere MetaG P. deltoides SRZDD1 (version 2) (version 2) | ecosystem: Host-associated > Plants > Roots > Rhizosphere >...
AGTTCAAGAAGGATTTTCTCCCGCACGGGATCTATCAAATCAAGGTCCCGAGGCAGACCTGCCCTAGCCGCTGTTTCAAACAAGAAAAGACGCCATGACGGGATGTTGAAAAAGGCCGTCAGCTTTGTTCTCGCATCGCTTAGACGCTCAACGTGCGGCCGGGGAAAACGCCTGTTCCAACAGGCGATGGGTGGGCGGGTGAAAACAGTTTACGCCTCGCCTCAAGACAATGCCGGCTCACCATCTCGCCGGCGTGCACATACATGGCGTCACTTATTCGTGACGCCGTGCACCTCGCTGCGCTTGCGTTCGCGGAGAGACGCGTCTCGGCGCGTCGGGGTTGGGCGGGTGAGATATCTGGCCTTTTTGAACATCCTGCTAGCTCGATTTCCATAGTCCGCTCAGCCGATCCGATTGTCTAAACTCATCCATGTCGATGCAGCTCCCTGCTTCTCCCATCAGCCGACTCTTGGCCAGGATGTTGCGCCAGGCGTTGGATGCGTGTCATGCCGGCAAGGCCCTGCGTCGAGTTCTGCAAAAAGATGGTGAAGTGCTGACCATCGGATCGCGTCAGTATCACCTTCACGATTACGGGCGAGTCGTCGTCGTTGGAGGGGGAAAAGCCGCTGCCACGATGGCCCGTGCGATTGAGCCACTCCTTGGGCGACGATTGCACAGCGGGTTGGTCATCGTGAAATATGGCCATGCAGTGTCGACCAGGCGGATTACCGTCAAGGAGGCCGGCCATCCAATTCCCGACCGTGCCGGTCAAGCAGCTACCAAACGATTGCTGGCGATCACGTCGTCGCTCACAGAACGTGATCTGTTGATCGTGCTGCTGTCCGGGGGTGCATCGAGCTTGATGCCGGCCCCCGTCCCTGGCGTGACGCTCGCAGATAAACGACGCGTGACGAGCCAACTGCTCCGGTGCGGCGCCAGCATCGGCGAAATTAATTCGGTTCGCAAACACCTGTCGGCCATCAAAGGCGGCCGCCTGGCGGCCTCGACCAAGGCCACAATCGTGACGTTGATCCTTTCGGATGTGTTAGGAGACGATCTGAGTGCCATTGCCTCAGGGCCGACCGTGCCTGACCCCACGACGTATAGCGATGCCATCGATTGCTTGAAAAAATATCGGCTCTGGCACTCCACGCCGCGCTCGGTACGAGCGCATTTGGAGCAAGGGCGTCGCGAACATCATGCGGAGACTCCAAAACCGGGAGCACGGCTGTTCCGAAAAATCCATCACGAGATTATCGGCAATAATGAGATGGCGCTTACGGCTCTCATATCGGCAGCGAGGTCTGGAGGTCTGCGGACGATTCTACATCCGGCGTTGACGGGAGAGGCGCGAGTGGCAGGATCACACATCGGTTCGCTCGCCCAGAGGATCGTAACCAAGAAGGAGCCGGTATTGAAACCCTGTTGCCTCGTTGCCGGTGGAGAGACGACCGTGGTCGTGAAGGGACACGGCAGAGGAGGGCGCGCACAGGAGTTTGCCGTGGCAGCCGCACAAGCGATCGCTGGCCTACCAAATGTTTGGGTGGCCGCATTCGGCACGGATGGCACCGATGGTCCGACCAATGTCACCGGGGCGCTGGTCCACGGAGACTCATGGCGACGCGCAAAACGAATTGGCGTGGATCTGTCTATAGCATTGAAAAAGAACGATACGTATCCAGCGCTCAAACGCCTCCACTCTCACATTACCACCGGCCCGACAGGGACCAATGTGAACGATCTTTACCTGCTCTTCGTCTTATAGCTACTATCTCTCTCGATGCCCCATCCAAGTCTGCTACCTCTACCGCGCTGCAGCGATCCCTTGCTGGTCGGAGGCAAGGCCGCCGGTCTCGCACGTCTTCTTGCGGCTGGCTTGAAGGTGCCGTCCGGCTGTTGTGTGACAACAGAAGCGTGCCGTCAGACACTGCTCGCTGCCGGGTTCGATCCAATTGAGCGATGGCGGGATGCCCTACACCTTACTCACCATGCTAGGCGGCAGTGGCTTCGGGAGTGCCAGCAGATCATTCAGGACATCGACGTTTCAGAGCTCGTCGAAGTCTGCCGAGCAGAAATGCGTCGGATCAATGCCTTGACTGACAGGCAGTGGGCGGTACGCTCGTCGGCGACAAACGAAGACGCAGCTCAGGCAAGCTTTGCAGGTCTGTATCGAACAAAACTTGGCGTCTCATCCGAAGAGGCCGGTCAGGCAATCAAGGATCTCTGGGCATCGGTGTGGGACGAACGAGTGGTGGACTACATGCTCAAGTGCGATCGCGCCGAGGTAGCGCCCGGCATGGCGGTCGTCATCCAATCTCTGGTTGCAGCGAAAATTTCGGGCGTCGCCTATTCGATTCATCCTGTGACCGGTCGTGACAATCAGGTCACGATCAATGCGATTCGTGGATTGGGGCCACCGCTGGTCGACGGAACGGTCGCGCCGGATCAGTACGTTGTCGAAATAGGAAACGACGGTCGACCAATCCGACTGCTACGGCATATTCCTGCACGACAGACCGAGCAGCTTGTCATGACTGCAGAAGGGGTTGCTCAGGAGCGAATCTCCGCAGAAGGCCAGGCGATCTCGTCACTCTCGCAGCCGCAACAGTATGAGGTTGCCGCTCTGGCCAAGCAGATCGAAGGAATGCTTCACTGTCCGGTTGATCTCGAATGGGCATTCGACGAGGAACAGCTGTGGGTTCTGCAATCACGTCCGATCACGGGAGTGAAACCGACCTCGGATCTGACAAACGATGATTGTGAGTGGTCGAGAGCGAATTTCAAAGAAACGATGCCGGACGTGCCGAGCCCGATGGGGCTGTCGTTTCTCGAGCACTTTATGCAGGCGTATATCCTCTCGCGCTATCACCGGTTAGGTTGTCGAATCCCTCCAGGGCTTTCTTCGGTGCGAACTTTGAACGGTCGGCCATATCTCAACGTGACATTGTTTCACATACTGGTGGGGCAACTCCGAAGCGATCCTTCCTTGAATGTCGAACAGATGGGAGGCGAACCGTTGGTCAGGATTCCTCCTGTGAAACCCCTTGGCTGGTTGGCCTTTCTGCGGGCCGGCTGTTTGATCCTGGGCGAAATGAGGCGCGTGGTAAGGTCCGCTCCAACCTCGTTTGCAGAAATGAAAGAACTGGCAGCCCGCTACAGCATTGACCGCGTTCGCCACTTGTCGCTTGAAGAACTTGAGCAGCGGCTCGAGGAACTTGGCCGGTGGCTCGATGGCCGAGAGGCGACCTTCGGAATTGTAGGAGGCGTCGGTCAGTGTTTGCAGGCATGCAACTTGTTGCTTCCCTCCTGGCTCGGTGAGGATTGGCGAAGTTTGCTGAACGCGTCCCTTCAAGGGCAGGGCACGGTGATTAGCGCACAGCAGATTATCCGTCTCGCCGAGTTGGCCGAGTTCGCCCGTGGGGAGGCGATTGTTTCTGAGGAGCTACAGCGCGACGGATTGGATCTGGGTTCATGTCGCGACAGACTGCGTGGCACCAGCTTTCTGTCCGCGTTCGATCGGTACCTTGATGAGTACGGCCATCGGGGGTTGGGTGAATCTGACATCATGTCACCGCGGTTTGCGGACGAGCCCGACGCCTTGCTCGATGTAATCAAGGCTCAGATCAACGGGCCGATCTCGACCTCTGCCCAGATTATCGAGCGCCAGCGGAGGTCGAGAGAATCGGCATTGTCAACGATCAGGCGGCGCTGTGGTTGGCGGATTGATCGTTGGCTGGTCTTTCAATGGTGGTATCGTCGGCTCTGCCGTTTTCTTGCGCTGCGCGAGGCCAATCGGCACTACCTCATGTACTATTCCACTGCGGCTCGCAATTTGTTGCTTCGTGTCGGAGAACTGCTCGTCGAACGCGGCATGTTCACAGTGCGTGAGGACATTTTCTATTTGACGTTAAGTGAGCGGGAGCAATTGGCTTCAAGGCTACCTAGAGATTGGAAGTCGCTGGTACAAATGCGCCGCCAAGAGCGGGAATCCTGGCTGACATTGCAGGTTCCTGACACCATTCGAAACTGGGACGACGCAGTCAGTGCAGCGCGTGATCAGAACCTGCCGAATTCGGACCAAACGCTCAGGGGTCTTCCTATCAGTACGGGACTGGTTTCAGGACCGGCGAGATTCGTGAGAACAGCTGAGGATTGGAGCAAGTTGCGGGCAGGCGACATTATCGTGGCGCCAGTGATCGATCCCGCCATGGCGCCACTCTTTAGTATTGCTGGTGGATTGATCGTCGAGATGGGTGGTGCGCTCTCCCATGGGGCGATCATTGCGCGGGAATATGGATTGCCCGCGGTTGTGAACGTGCATGGCGCAATGTCGATCTTACTAGATGGCGAGCGTCTCACACTGGATGCTGCGCAGGGTGAAGTCACCCGTCTCACAGCAGCCTCGGTAACCTAACAGCCTGTTGTACAGATCCCGAGCCGAACGGTGTGAGGTGGCAGCCTTTCATTCGATAGGAAGAATACGATATGGTCAACAACCCTAAATACATTTTCCTGATGACAATTCTGTGACGGTAGGGCCGAACGGCTCTGGCTATTTTCCCTCTCTTGACGTTTTTGGTGAGATTACGTAACCTCCGAAAAAACAAATCGTTTCCGTTACCCATCGAAACATCCAACATCGATACAAACTGAGGGCGATCTTATGGTGGAGAGTACGACCTTTAGCTTTGGTCTGCTCGCCAGCCTGGTGCTTGGCGCGATCGTGACAGGGCTCTGGCTGTCGACTCGCCTCCGGTCGCAGTATCAGTGTCAGCTGTTCGGAGCTGCCGAGCGCGCACAACGGGCCGAGACGCTTGCTGAAGAGCTCCGCCGACAAAAGGAAGACGATCATAGGGAGTTGGATCGTCTCCGGCGCGAACTCACTGATCTCTCCGGCGCGCGCGCTGTTGCGGAAACACAAGCCGCCGAAGCCGCTAAGCATGTGGAGGAACAGAAGGCACTGCTCACACAGGCGAGGCACGAGCTGGCAGAATCGTTTCAAGCTCTCTCGGGGGAAGCGCTCAAGCAGAACAACGAAGCATTTCTGAACCTCGCCAAGACCTCGTTCCAAACTTTGCATGCGGAAGCCAAAGGAGATCTCGCCCAACGGCAGCAAGCGATCGACGACCTCGTCAAACCCTTATCCGAGTCGTTGCACCGGTATGACGAGCAGCTTCGTCATCTCGAACAGTCACGGCAGGCGGCCTACGGCGGACTCGATCAGCATCTCAAATCCCTTGCGGACACTCAACAACGGTTGCAACAGGAGACCGGCAATCTCGTCAATGCCCTACGAACGCCCCCCGTGCGAGGGCGTTGGGGGGAAATCACACTGAAGCGTGTGGCCGAATTGGCGGGTATGGTTGCCCATTGCGACTTCCTTGAGCAGGAGACAGTGACGAGCGAAGACGGACGGCTCCGACCCGACATGATCGTACAACTGCCGGGAGGACGTCAGATCGTCGTGGATGCCAAGACCGTCCTGGCTGGCTATTTGGAAGCCTTTGAAGCCACAGACGACCAACGCCGAATGGAAGGACTGCGGCGACATGCAGCGCAGGTGCGGTTGCGCATCAATGATTTGAGCGTCAAAGCGTATTGGAGTCAGTTCGAGCAGGCACCGGAATTTGTCGTGCTGTTCTTGCCAGGCGAACAGTTTCTCGGAGCTGCGCTGGAACAGGATTCACGCCTCATCGAAGACGGATTCGCGCAAGGAGTGGTGTTGGCCACACCGACGACGCTCATGGCGTTGCTCAGGGCAGTCGCCTATGGCTGGCGGCAAGAGCGGTTGACGGCGCATGCCGAAGAAGCCGGCCGGTTGGGCAAAGATCTCTACGAGCGGATGGCGAGTCTGGCGGAGCATTTGAACGATGTTGGCCAATCGCTGGGGAAGAGCGTGTCGGCCTACAACAAGGCGGTTGGGTCGTTGGAAACGAGAATTTTGCCGGCGGCGCGGCGATTCAAGGAATTGGGCGTATCGTCCGAGAAAGACATTCCCTCGCTCGGTCCGGTAGAAATCGTCTCGCGGAGGGCGTTGCCCCATGACGAGGAATGAGGAGCTGGTAATGGAGAATGCACAAGCGATGGTCGAAGCCTTCCACCGCATGTTTGAGATTGTCGTCCAGGAGGCTCCTGCCCTGGTCGATGACCGGACGCGCGCCTTGCGCGTTCGCTTGATCCAGGAAGAGTTCGAAGAGCTCAAGGAGGCAATGTCGAAGAACGACCTCGCCGGCATTGCCAAGGAGATGGCTGATCTCTTGTATGTGGTCTACGGCACCGCCGTCTCGTATGGCATTGATATGGATCCAGTATTCCGCGAGGTGCATCGGTCAAATATGAGTAAGGTCGGCGGGTATAAACGGGAAGACGGTAAGTGGGTGAAGCCCGCAACGTATTCGCCAGCCGCAATCCAGCCTATCCTGGCCGAGCAAGCGGCGGGACAAGCTGAGCGCAGGGTAGAAGCATCTGACAGGGTTTTGAGGAATGACCATTTGCCCGTCGATTGGCAAGTCAGCCAGCAGTCACCGACGGGTTAAGCATCGCGTTGGCCTGGTCCAATAGAGTCCAGCAATTCTGTAACGAGCGAAGAGGCGACGCGTACTCTGCGCCGTACGTTGAGCCCTTGAGGGATACGAGAACAAAACTTGATGAAGGGCGCGTCCCGGCCCGCCAGGGCCGAGTGGGTGAGAGAGATTTTTTCAACGGCCCGCTCAGAGCTTCAGGAGGCTCAGCCGAGGACATGAAGGCACTCCACTGCCCAAATTGCGGCACGCCGTTCGTGCGTGTGACCTACCAAACAGGAATGATCGAACGTGTCCTCAACCAGCTGAATGTATTCCCGTTTCGATGCCAACTCTGCATGAACAAATTCCGGGCCTTCCACAAAGGGGCGGCCCAGAGCACTCAAGCCTTCGACTGTCGGCAATACAAAAGGCTGCCCACCTCCATAGAAGCGCAATTCCTTGCCGATAACCGAGTGCACTCGACGAATCGCATCACCGATATTTCCATGGATGGCTGTACCTTGCAAACGACCGGATTACCGCGCGGAACCTTCCTTGGACTCGTGTTGAAGCCGGACCAGGAAGACGAGGCAATTAGGATCGAGACAGCGATGGTCTGTTCCGTCCGTCCCACCTCGGTAGGATTGCGGTTTCTCGAAATCCCGTTACCTGACCAACGGCGCCTGAGCCAAGTGGTCTTGGGCTTGCTCGTGGGGCAAGGGCCTCATCCCGCGAGCAACGCCTAGCTTTTTCGTCTCGCCCCCTTTCGGGTCACCAGTACGTTATCGATCAATCGCACTGAACCAATACGGATTGCCCCAAGCAGAACCGCTTGTCGATCGATCTTTATGAGCGGTTCTAGTGTGGAAGGATCGCATACGGCCAAATAATCGATCTGAATCATGGGCGCTCCTGCGATGACTTTCTGCATGATGGCCTGTATCGATTCAGCATCCGTCATGGCGGTCTCAATGGCCTGTCGTCCGGCTTGCAAGGCATGGAAAAAGATCGGAGCGACGCGTCGGTCCTCCATCGGAAGATAGACATTGCGGGAACTCAGGGCCAACCCATCACGTTCTCTGACCGTCGGGCGAACAAGAATCTCCACGCCGAGATTCAAATCCTTCACCAATTGCCTTACCAGCGCAGACTGCTGGTAATCCTTTTGCCCGAACATCGCGACGTGCGGACGGACCATGCCGAAGAGCTTTGTGACAACCGTGGCCACGCCTGCGAAATGCTGTGGGCGGAATTCACCTTCCCAGCGCCGAGCGATGGCTTGTACCGTCACAACGGTTTGACACCCCTCCGGATACATGGCCGCGACGGTCGGCTCAAAACAGACATCCACGCCTTCCTCTTTGCATAGGGCACGATCCTTCGCGATCGGGCGAGGATATTTTGCAAGATCCTCCGTCGGAGCAAATTGTGTCGGATTCACGAAGATGCTGACGACCAAGGCATCAGATTTCAGCCGGGCGGCGCGGATCAACGCTCGATGGCCATCGTGCAAGGCCCCCATCGTCGGCACAAAGCCGATCGTGACCCCTTCCCGCCGAAGGCGTTCGCTCCACACTGCCATGGCCTGGGGAGAGCGGATGATCCTCATGAGCTGGAATGCGGACGACAGGATGGACGGGACCCGTACTTGGTCGAGGGTTGGGGAAACAGGAGGCGGACCTCCGAAGCATCGGCGGTCTCGGCGAGCATCTGGTTCACCGAACGGTGACGGGTCGGGTGCATCAACAGCGGATCGAGTTCGCTCAAAGGCATCAGCACGAATCGACGTTGATGGAGACGAGGATGAGGAATCGTGAGTCCGGGCTCATCGATCACCCGCTCGCCATAGAATAGGATGTCGAGGTCGATCGTCCTGGGCCCCGAACGGTTCTCCTCATCGCGTCCCAGGGAACGTTCGATCTCACGAAGGAGGTCCAAAAGACTTCTCGGCGTGATGTCCGTTTCCAACCGGACAACTCCGTTCAGAAACCAGTTGTCTCCGGGGTTGGTTCCATCCTTTACCGGTTCTGTCTCATAGAGCAAAGAGACGCCCGTCATCTGCGAATGAGGTAACAGACTGAGGAGCGTCACGATTCGATCGCAGAAATCAACCCGATTCCCCACGTTCGACCCGAATCCGATATAGACCGTCTCTGGAGGCATTTGCTTTAATCTTCTCCACACCCGTAGGATGAGGATTGTGACATGGTTTCGGGCAGTGGCCTGGTTGGTCCCAAGTGCGCACGTGAACGAGCACTGACGCCCCCTAAAGGTACGATTGGTCTGGTGTGTGCGCTCCGCGAGCACAGGGAACGACCAGGCCAATGTCTCTTTCTGCTACCACCCTGCCTTCTTCATCCGCTCGACCGCCTCCGCCAACCGTTCTGTCGACGTACACACCGTCATCCGTATATACCCTTCGCCCGGCGCGCCAAAACCATTGCCGGGTGTTGTGACGATCCCGGCCTTCTCCAGGAGATATGCGGTGAAGGAGGCGGACGTGTAACCTTTCGGAACCGTCACCCAGATGTAGAACGCGGCCGGAGGTGTCTCCACCTCGAGACCAAGTTTCTTGAGGCCAGGGACCAAGGTGTCACGGCGTTCCTGATAGATTTTTCTGATGGCGTCGGTCACGGAATCGTCCAATCCGAGCGCGGTGATGCCGGCAGCCTGGACAGCTTCAAATACGCCGGAGTCCAAGTTGCTTTTCACCTTGCCAAGACCAGCCAGGACATCCTTGTTGCCGACGGCAAAACCAAGCCGCCAACCGGTCATGTTGTAGGTCTTGGAGAGGGAGTGAAATTCCACACCAACAGCTTTCGCCCCGTCGACTTCCATGAAGCTCGCGGGTCGCTCGCCATCGTAATAGATTTCCGAATAGGCCGCGTCGTGGCACACGATCACATGGTGCTCAGTTGCAAATTCCACCACCCGCTTGAAGTAATCCTTGGTCATGATGACCGAGGTCGGGTTGTTCGGCGAGTTCAACCACATCAGCTTGGCTTTTTGGGCCACGTCTTTCGGAATTGCGCTCAAGTCCGGTAAAAAGCCGTTGGCCTTCGTGAGAGGCATGATGTGCGCCACTCCACCTGAGAAGCTGGTGCCGACTGGGTAGACCGGATAGCCCGGGCTTGGGACGAGCACAATATCGCCTGGATCGACAAAGGCCAGATGAATATGGCCGATGCCTTCTTTGGAGCCAATCAGGGTCAATACTTCGTTCGCCGGATCGAGCGTCACCTTGAACCGCCGCTTGTACCAATCCGCCACCGCGTTGCGGAACGCCAGCATGCCCTCGTACGAGGGATATTGGTGGTGCTTCGGATTCTTGGCAGCCTGGGCCAGACTCTCGATAATGGGGGTCGGGGTCGGCAAATCGGGATCGCCGATACCCAGGTTGATGATATCCACTCCACGGGCAATTGCCGCCTGCTTCATCTTATCGATCGCGGCGAAGAGGTAAGGGGGCAAGGTCTTGATGCGGGTTGCGAGTTCAATCGGAAAACCGGCCATAGCTCAATAATCTCCTTTCGAGGAATAGATCTCCAGGGAACAATGAAGCCACTAGGCTACTG
>Ga0114129_10017935_pt1 | contig 10077 bp, 9 predicted proteins | sample RhiMetdeltSRZDD1_FD_80071 | JGI IMG/M metagenome (GOLD analysis project Ga0114129, IMG submission 80071) | Populus rhizosphere microbial communities from Tennessee, USA - Rhizosphere MetaG P. deltoides SRZDD1 (version 2) (version 2) | ecosystem: Host-associated > Plants > Roots > Rhizosphere >...
CGCAGCAGGGGTTCGGTGTTGGACGCGCGTACGTTGGCCCACGAGCCGTCCGGGAACGCCACGGTCAGCCCGTCCAGGTGGTCGACCGTCGCGCCGGGCTCGGCCGCGAGCACGCGTTCGATCTCGGCCAACCGGCCGCGCTGGTCGGTCACCGTCGAGTTGATCTCGCCGGACGACGGGTACCGGTTGTACTCGCGTACCAGTGTCGACAGTGGACGGTCCTGGCCACCGAGGGCGGCGAGCACGTGCATCGCGGCCAGCATCCCGGTGTCGGCGCTCCAGAAGTCGCGGAAGTAGTAGTGCGCCGAGTGCTCGCCACCGAACACGGCGCCCGTCGTCGCCATCTCGGCCTTGATGAACGAGTGGCCCACCCGCGTACGCACCGGCTGGCCGCCGTGTTCGGCCACGATTTCGGGTACCGCCGAAGAGCTGATCAGGTTGTAGATGATCGTGGCGCCGGGGTGCTTGGCGAGCTCGCGGACGGCGACCAGCGCGGTGACCGCGCTCGGCGGGACGGCGTCGCCGCGTTCGTCGACGACGAGGCAGCGGTCGGCGTCGCCGTCGAACGCGATGCCGATGTCGGCCTGGTGCTCGCGGACGGCCGCCTGGAGGTCGACGATGTTCTGCGGGACGAGCGGGTTGGCCTCGTGGTTCGGGAAGCTGCCGTCGAGCTCGAAGTAGAGCGGGACGATCGTCAGCGGCAGGGCCGGCAGTACGGCGTCGCCGAGCACCGCCGGGACGGTGTGCCCGCCCATCCCGTTGCCGGCGTCGACGACCACGGTCAGCGGCCGGATCCCCGACAGGTCGACGAGCGTACGCAGGTGGGCCGCGTAGTCGGCGAGGAGATCGCGGTGGGTCACCGTGCCGGGCCGGTCGGCCGGCACCGGCGCGGCGCCGTCGAGCAGCTCCTGGGCCCGGTCGCGGATCCGGGCGAGCCCGCTGTCCTGGCCGATGGGCTTGGCCCCGGGGCGGCACAGCTTGATGCCGTTGTACTGCGCCGGATTGTGGCTCGCGGTGAACATCGCGCCGGGGGCCTCGAGCGCACCGGACGCGTAGTAGAGCATGTCGGTCGAGGCGAGGCCGGTGTCGGTCACGTCGGCGCCCGCCTCGGTGGCGCCGGCGGCGAACGCGGCCGCGAGGCCCGGCGACGTCTCGCGCATGTCGTACCCGACGACGACGCGGTCGGCCGGCTCGTCGGACTCGCGGAGCAGGTCCACGAGCGCGGTGCCGATGGCGCGCGCGACCGACTCGTCCAGCTCGTCGGGCACGACGCCCCGTACGTCGTACGCCTTCACGATCTGCGCCAGGTCGCGCTGCGCCAACCCACTCAGCCCCTCTGCACCGAGAACCGCCTGTCCCACCGGCCGACTGTCGAGCCTACCGGCCACCGGACACGCGTACGCGGTTACCGGCCGCGCCGCGCGGGCGGGCCGGAACCGTGAGCGCGGGGTCAGCGCGGGTCGAACTCGCCGTTCTTGACGCCGGTGACGAACGCGCTCCAGGTGTGCAGCTCGACCGCGAGGTACCCGCCGCTCCGGTTTTTGCTGTCGCGGACCCCCACCAGCCGAGGGGTCAACGCCACCTCCACGCAGGCCCCGTCGCACGCGCTGCGCGTGCTCTTCCGCCAGGCGGCACCGAACAGGGTCGCAGAGGTCATCTCACCGGCTCCTCGGGTCGCCGTCACTGGTCGGCGACCCGTTTGAGGAAGCCCACCGTCGACTCCGCGTCGAGCGCCTGGGAGGCGATCTCTTCGAACAGAGCAACGTACCGGGCCACACCGCTCGGCGTCTCGACGTAGTGATCGGTGAAGTAGTTCTCCTGGTATACGACGTTTGGCTCGTCCGGGTTCGCAAAGTCCATGACCGTGAACGAACCGGTCATCGCGCCGTACGCGCCGACTGCGAAAGGTACCAGTTGGATCGTGACATTGGGAAGATCGGCGATTCCGACAAGTCGCTTGATCTGGTGGCGCATGAGCTCGGGGCCGCCGACCTCCCGCCGGATCACGCTCTCGTCGAGGATCACCCACAGCTCGGCCGGCTCGGGCTTGGTCAGGACGCCCTGCCGGGCCAGCCGTACGGCGAGCCGGGCCGCGAGCTCGGCGCCCGACCGCTGCCGGCTCACCAGCGTCGCGGCGTACTGCGGCGTCTGCAGCAGCCCGTGCACGGCGATCGGCTCGAACGAGCGCAGCCGTACGGCCTCCGCCTCCAGCGCGATGTAGGTCGAGTACTCGAACGGCAGGACGTCGGAGTACTCCTGCCACCACCCCGGCTCGTCGGCCTGCCGGGCGAGCGCCACCAACCGGTCGCGGGTCTCGCCGCTGGCGCCGAGGATGTCGAGGATCTCGTGCACCGTACCCGGGGCGATACGGATGCGGGCCGTCTCGATCCGGCTGATACGCGAGGTCGAACAGCGCATCCGCTCCGCGAGCTGGTCGATCAACAGACCCGAACCCTCGCGCAGCTTCCGTAGCTCACGACCGAGCTGGCGGCGCCTCACCGTCGGCGGGGACCCGACCGCCACCGTCCCACCTCCCGCAGGAGACCGCAGTCGACCGTCGACACGCCCGGCCGGCGTACGAGCAAAGTCTCCTCCAAAATGCACGCCCTGTCACGCATTCACTCACGAGTTGTTCGCATCAATGCACTTGCATGGAGGCCCGGCGTGCCTCACCATCGAGCGTGCAGAGGCGCCTCATCTGTCCCACCGGACGCAAGGAGCCCGCAATGGCCGACCAGCCCGCCGCCCGCGGCAAGCCCACCCTGGTGATGATCGACCGAGTCCCTCGCGTGTACGCCCTGCACGCCGACGATCGCATCGAGTCCTGGGTGATCGCCCTGCCCAGCGGCGATGCGCTGATCGTCGACCCGGACGGGCAGGTCACCGGGATCACCAGCCTCGACCGTATCGAAGCCCGCCACGCCCGGCGCGGCGGACCGACGCTCGTCGAGGTCGTCGAGTGCCCTCTCCCGGAGGTCCGAGCGGCCTGACCGCTGGCGGACGACGGCGGGCGCCGGCGTGTCGCGCTGCTTGTGCGGCGTGTCGCGTCTACCCATAGACGCCCGCGGCCATGATCACGGTCCGCGGTGCGAATGCGAACCGCAACTCCCCTTCCGCACCGCCCACGACGATCATGAAGGCGGCCGCCCGCCGCACGGTCTAAGCCCCGCCCGTCGGCCGCCGCCGCACGGTCTGAGCCCCGCCACGTCGCGATCCGCCCGCCGCACGGTCTGAGCCTCGCCACGTCGCGGTCCGCCCGCCGCCCTGCGCGCCGAGCACCGACGGCGGCGCAGCCGCTCGTCGGGCGCAGGCGCAATGGGCGGGCAGAGGGCGGACCGCCGGCCGAGCGGAGCGAGGCCCAGCCGACTCCGCCCGCCGGCCGAGCGGAGCGAGGCCCAGCCAACCCCGCCGGCCGAGCGGAGCGAGGCCCAGCCAACCCCGCCGGCCGAGCGGAGCGAGGCCCAGCTCTACAACTCCAGGTCCGTCAACACCAGCACCCGGGGCTCCGTGTAGTCGACCATCGCGCTGCGTAGCCCTTCCCGGCCCACACCGCTGCCTTTGGTACCCCCGTACGGCATCTGGTCGGCCCGGTAGCTCGGTACGTCCCCGACGATCACCCCGCCGACGGCCAGCGTCCGGTGCGCCGCGAACGCCGTCTGCAGCCGCCGGGTGAACACGCCGGCTTGCAGCCCGTACGCCGAGTCGTTGATCGCGGCGAACCCGGCCGGGTCGTCGTCCACAGCCGCCACGACCAGGACGGGCCCGAAGACCTCCTCGGCGTTCACCTTCTGCCCGGGCGGTACGTCGGCGAGCACCGTCGGGGCGTACGACGCGCCGTCCCGCGTACCGCCCGCCAGTACCCGGGCGCCGGCCGCGACCGCTTCGCCGACCCAGCTCTCCACCCGCTTCGCGGCGTCCTCGCTGATCATCGGGCCGACGTCGGTCGCCTCGTCGGACGGGTCGCCTGTCTTCAGCGCCGAGACGGCCGCGACGAGCCGGTCGACCAGCCGGTCGTACTGTCCATGATGGACATATACGCGCTGGACGGCGATGCAGCTCTGCCCGGCCTGGTAGTTGGAGAACGTGGCGATCCGGTTCGCCGCCCAGTCGAGGTCGGTGTCCGAGGTCCAGTCGGCGCAGACGAGGACCGCCGCGTTGCCGCCGAGTTCGAGCGTGACGTGCTTACGGGGAACCGAATCGCGGATCGACCAGCCCACCGGACCCGAGCCGGTGAACGAGACGACCGGCAGCCGCGGGTCGGCCACCAACCCGCCGGCCCGCTCGTTCGGCAGCGGCAGGACCGACACCATTCCGGCCGGCAGGTCGGTCTCCGCGAGCAGCTCACCCAGTAGCAGCGCCGAGAGCGGCGTCGCGGGCGCCGGCTTCAGGACGATGGGGGTACCCACCGCGACGGCCGGAGCCAGCTTGTGCGCGACCAGGTTGAGCGGGAAGTTGAACGGGCTGATGCCGAGGACCGGCCCGCGCGGGAAGCGGCGCACCACGCCCAGCCGACCGGTCGCGGCCGGGTCGGTGTCGAGCCGTTGCAGCTCGCCGGCGAACCGTCGTGCCTCCTCGGCCGCCCAGCGGAAGGTCGACACCGCCCGGCCCGCCTCGGCCCGGGCCCACTTGAGCGGCTTGCCGTTCTCCGCCGTGATCAGGCGGGCCACCTCGCCAGCGCGCTCGGCCAGGCCGCGCGACACGTGGTCGAGCGCGGCGGCGCGTACGTGGGCCGGCAGCGCGGCGGCCTCGGCGGCGACGGCGGCGGCCCCCGCGACCGCCTGCTCGACCTGGGCCTCGGTGGGGTACGCGGTGCGGCCGACCTCGCGGCCGTCGTACGGGTGGCGCACGATCACGGTGTCGTCGCTCGTAGCCGCGGCCCCGGCGACGAAGAACGGGGTGACCTCCATGGGCTCAGCCTACGGAGACGGGCACCTCGGCGTACCGGTAGGTGGGCAGCAGTGGGACCGCGCCCACGTCCAGCCCCGAGAACAGGGCCACGGTCGCCGGATCGTCGCCGACACCGCCCTCGACCTCCCAGTACGCGGTGAGGAACGCGCGCAGCGCCCCGGCGTCGACCGCGTGCGCGTCCCCGTACGAAGGGTCCACGTGCAGCGCCAGCAGGAGCATCCCGTACACCCTCGACCCGCCGGCGCGCAGTGCCGGCTGGAAGTACGGCAGGCGCAGGATCGAGGCGCCGTGCCGCCCGTAGAAGCGCAGCCGCGCGGCCGGGTCGCCGTACGCCGGGCTGCTCTCGTGGCCGTCCGGGTGCTCGATCTCGGCGAGGATCAGGCACGGCGCGAACTCGGTACGCCAGCGGCCGAGCACGGTCTCGTACAGCGGTCCCCCGATGCCGAGCCGTCGGCTGCCGTCGGCGACCGCCAGGTAGCTGAGCAGCAGGACGCGGCTGTCCGGCGACCACTCGCCGACCATCGCGGCGAGTGGACGGCCGTCGTCGCCGAGCACCGCCGTCCCGAGCACGTCGCCGGCGCGCAGCCCGCGCCGGAACGTGTCGAGCGAGTCCAGCTCGTCCGGCGGGAACGACGGGACGAGCACGTCGGAGTACACCGCGTCGAACTGCTCGCCGTCGGTGAGCGTGACCGTCCTCATGGAACTCCTACGACGTGGGCGGCTCGGCCCGCGTACCCCGCGACCGGCTCGACCGGTGTACCACGACACCGGTCAGCACCGCGACGAGGAACACCGCCAACGCCAGGGCGAACGCGTTGAGCCGCTGGATGTCGTACCCCGCCTGCAGGATCTGGGCGAGACCGGAGATGCCGACCGCGGCGATGACCGCGGCGAGCGTGTTCATCCGGGCCTGCTGCGCCTTGGCGACCCGCTCGGCCTCCTCGGCGGCCAGGCGCGCGGCGGCCTCCGCGCGCTCGCGCTCGGCCCGCATGGCGGCCTCGACCCGCTCCTGGTGGCGGCGGACGGAGGCGTCGATCAGCGTGCCGAACCGGTCGCCGAGCACCTCGTCGACGATCCCCACGAACTGCTCCCGCTGCCGCGCGAAGCCGGCCGCGTCGAGCAGCCGGTCGATGGTGAGCCGCATGACCGGTGACGTGACCAGCGCCGGTGACGTGACGAACATGAGCGTGAGCCGGCTGCTCATCACGAACTCGTGCAGGCGCAGCTGTTCCTGCTCCAGCTGGGCCTGCGTGTGCATCAGGCCCTCGGCCGTGGTGTCCGCGTCCGGCAGGGGTTCGCGGGCCGCGCCCGCCAGCACCGGGGTCCCGCTCCCTTCCAACCTCTTTATCATGTACGCGAGAGCGCGCCGGACCCGGCGGTAGTACTGCGCCAGCTCGTCCTGCCAGGTGGCGAACAGCCCGTCGAGCGTGGCGACGAACTCGGCCGCCTCCTCCACCGCATTGATCATGTAGTTGGGCGAGCCGGGGATGACGAGCAGGGTCGTGTTGCCCGTACGCAGCACCGCGTCGCCGGAGAACCCAGGTGCGTCCACAAAGGACAGATCGTCCACCGGGTACCGCAGCCACTCGCCGACGGAGCTGACCCCGTGCCGTACGGGGTGGCACAGCGGTTGCGCGCCGAACGTGGCGGTCAGCTCGCGGGCGGTACGGATCGGCTCCGGTACGCCCTCCCCGCGCGTCGCGCTGGCCCGCTCGACGGTGAGCATCACGTGGTACAGGCCGGGCCGGCCGCTGACCTGTACGGGCCGCCCGAGGTACTCGCGCAGCCGTACGGCCACGTCGGCGACGATCTCGGCGGAGAGCTCGGCCAGCTGAGTCCACTGTGGACTGTCGTCCGGCTCGTCGGGCGGGGTGCGCTGATCCGGGACGTCCGGCTCGTCGGCCTCGGGCTCGACGGGGTGGATCGCCAGCTCCAGCTCGCTGAGGTCGCCGAACTCGGGCGCCGCGCGGAGCATCGCCGCGTACACCTCGTGCGGTGCCGCGTCGGCCAGCTCGCCGGACATGCGCAGGTAGTGGTTGCCGAGGGCGGACAGGCGCAGCTCCAGCTCGAGGACGTGCGGCTCCTCGCGGTCCGGATCGGGCACCTCGATGTCAGGCAGCCGGACGGCCGCACCCCGGTACTGCCGCTGCAGCGGGTCGTTGCCCTTCCAGATGTCGTTGAGCAGGAGATCTTGCAGCACCTGCGTGACCGGCATGCCCGCGAGCGTCCAGCGCTCACCGGTCGCGCGGAGCCCCTCGACCGCCTCGGCCGGTGTCGCGCCCCGCAGGCCGAACGGGTACAGGTAGACGATCCGGCCGTACTCCACGGTGGCCCACGGTCGGCTGGCCTCGGCCCGCAGCGCCTCCAGGTTGTGCCGGTGCGCCCGCAGCTCGCTGCGGTCGAGGTCGTCCACGTCGTCGCGGGCCTCGACCATGGCCAGCCCGTCGATCGCCTCGCTCACGCGAGCCGTACCCCCGGAGAAGTGGGTGTGAACGGCGGTGGCGGCGTGCGCGACGGCGGTGTAGTAGCGCGCTTCCCGGCCGGCCGTGCTGGCGAGCTGGTCGGCGAGCGCATGCCGGGGGTCGCCCTCGGCGTAGCTGGCGCGCACCTCGACCGCGGTGCCCCGGACCCAGCGGGCGTACTCCGCGGTGGCGGTGGCCTTGTCGGCGAGCACGGTCAGCGAGGCACACGCCGCCGCCGTCTCGACGACCAGCTCGTGCGCGAGGATCCGCAGGTGGGCGAGCGCGACCGAGGTCAGTACGGGGTCGGCGACCGTCTCCGGGGCGGCGACGATGCGCTCCCAGCCCTCGATGGCCGAGTCGATGACGAGCTGGATGGGCTCGTGGTGCCAGGACACCTCCCACGCCAGCTCGCACTCGAAGCGCAGGTAGGCGGCGAGCAGGGGCGCGGCCATCGGTACGTCCGCCGCGGCCACGAGCACCCGGCCGACCGTCGAGGCCGCCTTCGCCTCGCGGTCCACAATCGACGGTCCGGGCGTGAGCTGGTCCTGCTCGTGCTCCTCCGCGTTCCACTGGGCGAGCCGCGCGAGGTCGTCGAAGTCGGCGGCGGCGAGGCGGCCGGTGTCCTCGACCAGGGTCCGGCGCAGCCACGCCCGGACCTGGCGAAGCTCACCCTGCTCGATATCGGCCACAAGGTCGGGCAGCACGGCGGTCACGCCAGGGACCGTACCGGTCGATGTCAGCCCGGCGGGATCACCCGCAGGTGCCCGCGGCGACCGACCGGATGGCCACGGTGCGGCTCCGGCGCCGGGCGGCCGGCCTCGCGGACGGCCTCGGCCAGCGCGACCAAGTCGTCGCTGCTCGGCGGTGGCGGCTCGAACTCGCCGTCATAGCGCACCACCTCCCACCCGCGCGGCGCGGTCAGGCTGCGGGCGTGGCTCTCGCACAGGTCGTACGAGTGCGGTTCGGCCGCGGTCGCCAGCGGACCGACCACCGCGGTCGAGTCGGCATAGACATAGGTCAGCGTGGCGACCGCCTGCCGGGGGCAGCCGTTGCGCGAGCAGCGCCGGGGTGACCTCACGGCGGCACGCTATCTCCCCCTCCGGAATTCGGCGTACGACACGCCGGGCCGGCAGACGCTGCCCCGGTGCGCGGGTCGGGAGGCGGTGGCGCGGCGCTACATTGGCGGCGTGACCTCCGCACGCGGCGAGCAGCCGGATCGCACCCGTCCCGAAGCGGACGGTCCGCAGCCCGGACCCGGCAGCCGGACGCGGCGGGACCGGCACGGGCGGGGTCTGCGGGGGCGCCTGGTGCCGGCGACGGTGCCGCTGTCGCGTACCCGTGCCGAGCTCTTCGATGATCTTGTGCTCGACGCGGTGGAGGTGCTCGAACGGAGGTACGCGAAGGAGCTGTCGGGAGTCGAGTTCGCCGTCGAGGACGTACCGCCCGAGCTCAATGTGTACGACTCCGACGTGCTCGAGGACGGCGAGGTGCCGCTGGCCCGGCTCCTGCCCGGGCGGCCCGGGCGGCAGAGCGTACCGCCCCGGATCGTGCTGTACCGGCGGCCGCTGGAGTTCCGCGCGATGGACCGGGACGACCTGGCCGACCTGGTACACGACGTGATCATCGAACAGGTCGCGAACCTGCTGGGCGTCGACCCGGAAGAACTGGACTGAGCCGGGCGCGCCGGGCTCAACCGACCCGCCCGCGCGGCCCGGCCGCGCCCCGCCCCGCACGCAAGATCGGCGTCCGAGGTGCGAACCCGCAGCGCGCCTGCCCATCCGTACCGCGCACGCCGATCATCGAACGCGCCGCCGCGTGACGTCACCTGCCCGCCGCCGGATCGGCGTGATCAAGGGATTTGCGCCGGTTGACCACGGGCTTCGCAACGCGGAACACGGCGTGTCGCGCACCCGAATCCCTTGATCACGCCCAAGGACAGCGCGGGCGCCGCACGAAGCGAGCGCCAGTAGCAACGGGGGCGCCGGGCGCGGCGGCATCGTCCCACTGCCACGCCCGGCGCGAGCGCCCGCCGTCAGGCGGCCCGGCGCTTCAGCTTGCGGCGTTCACGCTCGGACAGACCGCCCCAGATGCCGAAGCGTTCGTCATGTCCCAGTGCGTACTCCAGGCACTCGGCCCGGACATCGCACCTCGTGCAGATCCGCTTCGCCTCGCGGGTGCTTCCCCCCTTCTCGGGAAAGAACGCCTCCGGGTCGGTCTGGGCGCAGAGCGCGCGCTCCTGCCACTCCGGTGCGTTCCCCAGCAGGTCGGCCACTACTCCTTGGCCGTCCATCAGCGTGCCTCCTTCTTGGACACCAGCGGCGAAAACGCCGGTGTAACCCCCCACGCGGAAGGCGTCCTTCACGTGTCTGGCTCTTTTGTCCTGATCCGTGGCGTTTCGCGGTGCCTCGGAAGAACAACCCCGATGAAATTACACGCGTGTAATGCGTGCGGCGTCAAGCCGAACCTGATAAATGAGGTCAGTACTTTCGGCGCGCCGCGCGCGACTCGCGGGCGAGACCGCGCTGCGCACCGGTTGCCTATCGATCCAGCGCGTGTACGGGTAACGGCACGCCGGCGCGTCGTCACCGAGCGTGCGGGAAATCCGGGTTAACGCGTACCGTACGTGGTCGTACGCTCACGTGCCGGCCGGCCCGCCGCGGTCGCGATGGCGCGCAGTTGGGCGGCCGTACGGGCGGATCCGTGCTCC
>Ga0114129_10017936_pt1 | contig 10077 bp, 9 predicted proteins | sample RhiMetdeltSRZDD1_FD_80071 | JGI IMG/M metagenome (GOLD analysis project Ga0114129, IMG submission 80071) | Populus rhizosphere microbial communities from Tennessee, USA - Rhizosphere MetaG P. deltoides SRZDD1 (version 2) (version 2) | ecosystem: Host-associated > Plants > Roots > Rhizosphere >...
CGATAGGCGCGGAACCGGGCGTCTGCGTTGTAGAGGCAGTAGCGTTCCGTCAGGAAGTAGTCGAGGGTGCCCGGCGACGGCTCGAACGGCTCGCCGGCCGGCTGGTAGTGCCCGACGAATTCCGCCGGCGCCGCATCGCTGTCGGCACGCCGGCTCGCGTAGTGGCCCCGCTGCCCGTCACACTCCACCCGCATCCGGGCGTGAAAATACGGCAGGTGGAGCATGGATCGCGCGGCGGCGACCGCCACCGCGCTTGCCGCGTCGAGGCTGAAGAAGTAGACGCCGGGCCGCCCGCCGATCGTCACGTACGTCCGTACGTTGAGCTCGGCGAACTCCGAGACGAACGGAAGCGGCGGCACCAGGCGCGGCGCGACGTTCGTCATCCGGAACGGCACGATGCCGATCCACGCCTGCCCGTCGTAGACATCGAGCGGGAATGCCGGCGGCACGAGCGCGCGAAGCAGCTGCACGTCGACGGGCCAGTGCGCGAAGAGCAGGTTGTGCCAGCTCTGCGTCATCAGCCAGGGCGACTGCGGCAGCGGCCACGGCCGGTGGGCGGTACTGAGCATGAATCTATAATCGCGGGGCATGACCCGCCTCATCCTCTTCTCATTCCTCGCTGCAAGTTTTTGCGCCGCTGGTGTCGTGGCTCAGTCAGGTCCCGCGTCGATCACCAACGAGCCGCACCACAAGCGGCTGCTGTACACGAACGACCTCCGGCTCTGGGATGTGACCCTCGCACCCGGGCAGGCGACGCAGCCGTTCGTGCATGAGTACGATCTCGCGACGGTCGTGATCGGCGACGGCACGCTGAGCATCCAGCGCAACGGCGAAACGGCGACGCCGGCCGAGGCGCCGAACGCGCGCGGCTCGGTGATTGTCGCCGACCATTTCGGCGCGCCTGCGACCTATCGCATCGAGAACAGCGGCACCACGGAGTATCGCGCGCTCGAGATCGAGAACATGCACGAAGGGAACTGGCCCGCGGCGACGCCGTTCTCGGCGCCGGGTTCGTCGGTGCTCAGGGAGAGCCGCGCGTTCACGATTTATGACGTGCACCTCGCGACCGGCTCGCCCGAGGTCACTCACAACCACACCGGCGCCACGATCGTCGTCCTCATCGGCGGGACGCTGCAGCAGGGTGGTATTGGCGGCACCGATCCCGTTCGCATCCGGCAACCGGGGCAGTGGCTCTCGCTTCCGCGGTTCCAGGCGCACGCGGTCAGCGCGGTGGGCGGCGGCGAGGCGCACGCCATCGAGATCGAAGTGAGATAATCGGGGCGCTGTCTTCGCGCGGGCCCCTAGCTCAGTGGTAGAGCACGTGACTTTTAATCACGGTGTCCTGGGTTCGATCCCCAGGGGGCCCATTTAACAAATCCCAAATCCCAAATCCCAAATTCCAAATCCTAACGCCCAAATCCCAACGCCCAAATCCCAACTTGGGGCGGATCCCGGATTCCTGCCTGATTCTGTCCCGCGGCATCGCTCCTGCATCTCGCGGCGCGGATCAGAGAGGAGCCCACATGGCAGCGAAATCGTTACAGGAACTCTTCGTGGAGGAACTCCGCGACGCGTACGACGGGGAAAAGCGGCTGACGAAGGCGCTTCCGAAGCTGGCGAAAGCGGCAGAGGCGGCGGAGCTGCGCGCCGCGTTCACGACTCATCTCCGTGAGACGGAAAAACACGTGCAGCGTCTCGAGCAGGTCTTCCGCACGATTAGCGAACCCGTCCGTGGAAAGAAATGCGACGGGCTCATGGGGATCATCGAAGAGGGCAAGTCCGCGATAGAAGAGCTGGAGGGCCCGGTGCTCGATGCGGCGCTCATCGCGGGCGCGCAGCGGGCGGAGCACTACGAGATTGCTGCGTACGGGACGCTCGCGTACTTCGCGGAGCTGCTCGGCAACGAGCGCGCGAAGGAGCTGCTCGGCCAGACGCTCGACGAGGAGAAGGCAGCGGACGAGAAGCTCTCCATGATCGCGAAGACGAAGGTCAATCGCGAGGCACTGATGGCGGGGAGCGGCGACGAGGAGACCATGATGCCGCGTTCGTCCCGCCGCGGCGCACGCCGGATCGTCGCGTCGGGGCGCGCCGGTACACGCGGCGCCAGCACACGCGCGGTCGCGCACGACCGCTCGCGCGGCGGCGTTCGCGGCAACGCGGGCGGCCGCCGGCGTTCCTCGAGCTAGTCCATCGCCGGCCCGGCTACGATTCCTCCACCTGTCCTCCGATGAACGACTGCCACTGCCGTCGCGTCATCGGAGGCCGGACGCCCATCGTGCGCGCCTTCGCCTCGAGCTCGAGCTGCCACACCTTCCGATCGTGGATGTCGTTCGAGTAGATACAAATGCCCTCGGGCACCGGTTCGACGCGGATGTCGAACCAGCGCGGGTCGCCGTCAGGGAAGGTGAAGAGGTTCTCGAATTCGTCGGCCACGCGGTCGTTCATGCACCGCTCGAGGAGTCGAAACATCGCGGTGCTCTCGATGTCCGGGTAGACGTCGAGCATCGATTTTCCTTCGAGGTCACCGACGGGACGACGCGCGTGCGCGGCAGCGGCGGGGTTGACGTAGATGTAACGCCAGTCGAAATCAACGACCTGAAAGCCGACGGGCAGGTTCTCGACAGCCGTATACATTGGATCGCGAAACCGCTCTGGAGCCATCACTTCTCTCCAGGGGGGAGCGGAGTATCGCATAGGGCACGCGCAAAAATCGCAAACGCTTTCGCATTTCGTGCGGATTTTGCACAGAAGTTACGGTCTTCGTCGACGGCCCTGTCCCGGTTCAGCTAATCGATTGGCCGCTCGAAGCGCGTGAATGGTGGTGGGGAGGTGCGATCGGTGCAGCGACGCCTCACCGCCCCGATCGCTCCTCCGCCGCGTGGGCGACCTCCCGGCGAAGGCTACCCGCGCCAGCGGTTGTCCGAGTCGCCGACGGTCAGAGCGCTCCGGATTTCCAGGGGCCGGTGATGGCGAAGGTGATGCCCGGCGACTGAATGTTCACGAACAGCCAGTGGCCGTCCGGACTGTAAGTCGCGCCCGCCCATTCGGAGCCGGTGAAGTCCCCGGCGATGCCGTTTCGCTCGCCATTCAGCTTCACGTTGTTCTGCGCAAAGCGGAAGATCTCGCCGTCCACGGTCAGCCCGTGGAGATACTCGATGCCGCTGCCGTCTTCGCACAGCACGATGCCGCCTCGCGGACTGACCGTAATGTTGTCCGGCATGTTCAGCACCTCGGGATCCGGGGACTCGAAGAGCAGCGTGATCGTCTCTTCGGCCGGGTCGTACACCCAGATCTGACCCTGCGCGATGCTGCCACCGCTGGTCGAGACGATATAGATCCTCTGGTCGTCGCCGTACCAGCATCCTTCGAGACGCGCGAACGTCGCCGCGTTCAAGGCGCGTCCCTGCTTCCACACAAAATTTCCCGGGGAGTTCGACGCGGGGTTGTCGGGATTTGCAATCGGCACCCATTCGACGTCGAAGGTGGTTCCGTTCGGATAGCTGGCGCCGAGGTTGGCCAGCGAAACGTTCTTCACCTTCAGCATCGAGAGTGCGCCTCCAGCCGCGAGATTGCCGGGCGCGGCCGGAACGAAGCGATAGAACCCCGAACTCGTGCCCGCATCTTCGGTTTCGTAGACGTACCCGGTAGCCGGGTCGACGGCGACGGCTTCGTGCGAGAAGCGACCCATGGCGCGAAGCGGTGTCGGCAGCCCCATGCCGTCGACGGGCACCTCGAAGATGTAACCGTGCGGCAGCGTCGAGAAGAAGTTGGTTTCCTCACAGGTCAGCCAGCTTCCCCAGGGCGTCCGTCCGCCGGCGCAGTTGCGCACCGTGCCGCTCAGACTGGGCCACGACCCGATCAGTTCGCCCTTGTGCGTGTCGAATTCCAGCGTGGTCGTGCCGCCGCCGGTGCCCGGATCGTATCTGGCGTCGGTGAACGGGGTCCTGAGACCGTCGAGCTCGTGATTGCGAACGAGTCGAGTGCGCCCGTTCCCGACGTCGAACGTGGCCATGCCGTCATGAGCGGAGGGCGTGGGCTGGCCGTTGGACATCATGTCGCCGCGCCACCCGAAACTGAGGTACTTGAACCCTTCCGGCAGCATCAACAGCGGTAACCCTGTTGTCTGGTCCGCCGTTTCGAACAGCGGCCCGTAGCCCGCTGTCTGCCCGCGGCGGAGACCGCCCTTGTGCGTGGGTTCCGCGGCGCGCGCGAGAAACGCCTGGAATGGGATGGCCGCCGCTGCCGCGACCGCACTTTTCAGAAACACCCGACGCTCGATCATGCAGAACCTCCTGAGGGACCCGCGGCTGCCTCCACGGCAGCGGCCGGTCCAGGAAGTCTGCGTGACGCGCATTGCGGGAATGCCGCGACGAGGCAAACACCTCGTAACGCGCCGGGCGAGGTAGCCGCAGGCTTTTCGCCCCGGTCGCACCCTGATAACATGCCCTGATCGGACGTCCCTGTCGTCCAGAGGCCTAGGACGCCGCCCTTTCAAGGCGGTAACACGGGTTCGAATCCCGTCAGGGACGCCAGCCTTCGCTCCGGTGCCAGGCGAAGGCTGTCCGCCGAAGCGCAACGCGCGTAGGCGGACTCGGACAGGTCACAGTGAGCTTCGGCGGGCAAGCCAGCCTTCGCTCCGGTGCCAGGCGAAGGCTGTCCGCCGAAGCGCGAAGCGCGTAGGCGGACCCGGACAAGCACTGTGAGCTTCGGCTGGCAAGCCAGTCTGAGCACTTGACGCAACACCTGCAACGTCGCAGCGCACCACACGCCGCAGTTCCTGCAACTGAAATCAACGATTCGAGGAAAACACTAAAGATTCCTGTTGCCCCCAACTCTTGCACGACCTCTGGCATGGCCGAACGGCAGGAGCGCTTCGTCTACTTGCTGCGTAGCGAAATGGATGGCCGTCCATACGTCGGTTTGACCTGCGATGTGCAGCAACGACTGGCTACTCACAACTCCGGCGGGTCGTTGTATACCGCTCCATACCGACCTTGGCGATTGGTCGTGAGCTTACAGTTTGCGAATCCGGAGGCCGCTCGGCGATTCGAGCGTTATCTGAAATCCGGTTCGGGCCGTGCCTTCGCGAAAAGGCATTTCGTGTAAACGTCGTGCGTTCCTGTTCGACCGCGCAGAGAGCTTCGCGCTCCACCTCACGGCGCTCCCGCCCTGATCGAATCTGCTGAATTGCGGGCCTGCCTCCGTCTGATGGAGTTTGCGCCTTCGGTGCCCGGCGACGCGCATCGTCGCGCGGTTCATGGCGCGAGACCTCGAACGAGGAGTGAGGCTTTAGGCGGGTCTGCGGCGTGGGAGCGGGCGAATCCGGGCAAGGATGACCGCCACGCTACAATTGCCCCTTGAGAGAGATCTACCGATGGATGTTCACCTCGAGGTCCCAGAGGAATTCGCCAGACGCCTTGCGTCCGACGCGAAGAGCCTCGCTCGTGCCGCTCTTGAGGCGCTTGCTGCCGAGGGCGTTCGGTCAGGAAAGCTGTCGGTATTCCAGGCGCGCACCCTCCTCGGCATTCAATCGCGATACGAGATGGATGGCTTTCTGAAAGCGCACGGCGTATTCCTCGACCTGACCTTGGAAGACGTGCAGAAGGACACCGACGCGACTCTCGCCTCGTCGCGATGACGGTTGTCGTCGCCGGCAGCTCACCGCTGAACTACCTGGCGCTCATTGGATCGGTCGATGTACTGCCCAGGCTGGGCGTACGGCACAAGACCGTTTAGGATGAAGCCAATGCATCATCTCCCGCGCGTGCTCATCCTTACTGCGGCTGTCGCAGCGGGGTGCAGCGACAATCCGACGTCGCCAACGGCTCCTACCGCTCCGCCTTTCGCGAACAGCTACACAGTGGAGTTCGTCGCCTCAGCGTCGTGCCCGAACGGTGGGCAAGGCACGATGTTTCAGCGCACGTTCCAGTTCGAAATGGTTTCGAGAGCCAATAGCAACACTGCCCTGGCGGTGGAGTTACCATCGGCGTGGAACCAAGCCGATCCCGCGAGGTCTGCACCCAATAGTGGCGACCTGACGTTGAACTTCACGTACGCGGGAGGTGAACTTCAAGGGACCGTTGGCGGATATGGGTTGGCGGCGAACGGGATTCATTCCTTCGGCGTGTACGAATCCGGCAGGCAAGGCACCGCGCGGGCAACCGGGCGAAAACTGGCTGACGGGACACTCGAAGGAACGTTGTCTGGCCTTACCACATTTAGCGTGTTCCGCACGTCGGCGGGCGGGGAATGCACCGCTACCGGTCACAGCTGGCGCGCTACGCCGCGATAGTGCGGCGCGTAACGCTCCGGCGAGGCTCGACGGGTCGCTCAATCATCAGCGCCACAAGATCACCCATCACCTATTTGCGGCTTCGAAGGACTGCCGCAATGAGTCGCGGATTTCGGCGACTGTGAAACACTGCGACGACCCACAGCCGCGATGTATTCCCGCTGCGAACGCCTCCGGGTAGAAGACGTAGCCGCTCATTCGATCGATCGTTGGCGCTCGCTCTTCTCGCGCAATCGCCCGAAGGCTTCCTCGCCGTCGATCGGCTTGACGCGACCGCTCTTGAGGTCGTCGTACCGGCTGTCCAGCGTCTTGTGGACGGCCGCCACCTCTTCCAGCCGGCGAGCGCGTCTTCACCGATTTCGTTGGGTGCGCGACCGCTGCTCGCCGCGAGGGACGCCAACGCCCTCAAGCGCCCAAAAACGCACACCTGGAATGCGCTGTGACCTCAACGAGTCTCTTTGCGCGCGTAGAGAAGACGCGGTCGCTCAGACGCAGCTTCCTGGTCACGGTCGCGCCGCCTATTCGCCTGTCACGACTAACTACGCCAGCGCGCGACCCGCAGTGTGAGTCCTGCGGCGAGCGACAAGAGACCGACCAGTCCGATCAGGGGAAGAGGACTCGCGGTTCCTGGCAACTGTGCATCGACGTCCTGTCGGCGCTGGATTGGCGCCTGATTGAGCTGTCGCGCGGCCGGCCGCTCTCGTACACGCGTCACTGTCGTTGTTTGCACCGGAGGCAGAGCGCGGAACGAGTCAACGTCGACTTCGAACAACCGAAGGTCATAGCCGGCCTGGCGTCCGCCAGTGGGTCGACCGGTCAGCGCGTCGATCTCTGCGGCCTTGCGCATGCCGGCGATCTCCACACGCTGTCCGACAAACGGTTTGAGATCACCTTCCTCGCGCCCCGTCAATTCGTACGCCTCACCACCGACGGCGGTCGCGCAATCGCGAAACCCGCGCCGTGGATTCGGCGATGCATTGATGAGCACGTACTCATTGCCGAGGCCGCCGCCGAACCCGAGGAATCCTCCCTTGCCCGAATTGTGCAGTCGACGATAGTCGGTTTCACGCTGGACACACCCGGTCAGCGAAATGGGTGTCTTCGGCGTCTTGAAGGTGTCCTTGGCGTACGTCTGGGTTGGGAGAACAGTTACGAGCGCCGCCGCCGCCGCCAGCGCGCAGGCCAACCGTATGCTCATGGGTTGCTCCTTGGGGGGAGCAAAACGCTGAGGCGAATGTGCAATCGGCAGACCGTCTTTAGTCCGAGCAGGCCGCCGACCTCAGGCGTTCGCAGGCGGCGTCGGGTCCTTAGCGCGCGTACACCCGCAGCTCTTTGCCGTCGGGCAGCGTGACGCGCTCGAGCCGGATGATCTTCTGGCCGTCACCGAACTGGTAACCGACACCGGTGATCACGTCGCCCACCTTCAGCGTCGTCGGTGACCAGCCGTTCCGCTCCATCTGAGTAATGGCCGGGCCGCCGACGCTCCACTTCTCAATCTTTCCGTCGCCGGTCGGCACGTCCAGCGAAATCATCGGGTGCGGGTTCACCCAGGTGAAGGCCGTGACCGTGCCCTTCACGGTGACGAGCTTCTCGCGCGTGACGGGCCAGGAGTGATGGGCCGAAAGAGACGCGGACAACGAGACCATGCCCAGGACGAGCGCCAGTGCAGAAAGCTTCATCTTCACCGCACACCTCCATTCTTCCTCTAGGCCGGACGATTCGAGAGCAGGAAGCTGCGAACGTGACGTACGGCCAGCGGGATTTTCGCCGGGGTATCTTTCCACGGGTACATGCTCAGTTGGCCTTTCGGCGCGAGCATCGCGCTCTCGATCGCGGCGGTCAACGAGTGTCCCGCGGTATCGTCGGGCAGGACCAGTACCGGTGTCTGACACGCCTTCACGAAGTCGCGCGTGACCGTGAACACGAAGTCCGGATTGTTCTTGAACATCCGGGTCAGGAATTGATCGGCCTGCGCCATCGTGATCTCGGGCCGCCGCTTGACCAGCGGTTCGGCCCAGCCGGTTTTCTGGCTGTCATACAGGGAGGTCGGCAGCTCCGGCCTGAACCCGACCGGCTGCGCCGGCACAGCGGCGGCGACGCGATTGGGTGCCCGCTTCATCAGGTTCCAGATAAACGGCCCCGCGATGCAGAAGCCGATCACCATGAACTTGTCGATCCGGAGGTGATCCATCAGGCCGATGTGATCGTCGGTGTAGGAATCCCACGGCCGATCGACCTCGAGCGGGCCGGTGGACTGGCCCTCGGCGTTCCGCAGGTCGGAATAGATCACACGGAACTGGTCCTTGAACGCCTCGATCGTGTTGAAGGGATTGCCGCCCTTGACGTTGGCGATCGTCGAGCCGTTCATCCCTCCGCCGGCGATGACCAGCAGCGGGAAGCCCGAGCCGGTCTCCTCATAGTGAATGCGGACATTCCCTCTCTGGTAGAAGCGTCCTGCGCCCGTGTTCCCGCCCTGCTGAGCGAGCACAGACGGCGTCGCCGCGATCGCCGCCGCCGCGGCGCCGGTCTTCAACAGCTTGCGTCTCATCCGATCCACCATTGCGTCCTCCTCTCGGCCAGCACGACCCCGCGGAATATAGCGCAATCCCCGCCGGTCTAACATGGTTGCGATGCGCGATGGGGTGGTGCGCGGCATCGGCCTGGCACTTGCGCTCGGGTATGCGGCCTTGATCGCGTGGCTGTACGTCCAGCAGCCACAGAGCGCCGCGGAGGTGACCGGAGGGCTCTCGGCGGCCATCGGGTCGTACCGCGTCGATCCGGCCGCCTTCGACGACGGCCTGCAGTTCTTCAGGCGCGACCAGTTCGCGGCGGCGAGAATGGCGTTCGAGCGCGCCGACCCGGCTCACCAGGATGCACGAGTCCAGTTCTACATCGCGTACAGCTATTACCGTCAGGGCTGGGGCCGCTTCTATCAGGACGACACGCTGTTCGCGCAGGGGCTCGAGGCTGTCAACCGCGCGATCGCCCGGGCACCGGCCGGCAGGATCCGCGTGGACGATCCGGACCTCCAGATGCGGAGCGGGGAAGAGTTGAAGGCGGAGCTTGAGGCCGGGCTCGAGCGCGACGCCTCCGATTTCAATCCGGCCAGCGTCCTGAGGCCACGCAAATGACGGCTGCGCGTGAAGCGATTGCGCTGCCGCTCGTATTCCTCACGGTGACGCTCCTCGGCGGCCTGCGCATCGCGGATGGCGCGGCACTGCTGCCGCCGTCGCTCTTCGCCCTCGTCCTGTCGGTGCTGCTGCTTGGCCTCCTCGTCCGGTGCGGCGCCCTCGCACCCAACCGCCTGGTGCACGCGTCACGATCCTTCCTGGCCAACGTGAACGGCCTCGTCGTCATGCTCGCGGCGTTTCTGGCCTCGGCGCAGGCGTTCAACGTCGCCACGCCGGAGTCGGGCGCGCCGCGCGTGCTGTTCAATCTCGTGTATCTCGTCCTCCTGGCCAACACCATCGCCGCCTCTCCCGATCGCGCGCGCGTGCTGCGCAGTCTTCTCGTGATCTTCGGCTCTGCCTTCATCGTGAAGTTCGTCGTCCTCGCGGCGCTGTCACACCCGGCGGAGGGGCCCCTGACACGGGTGCTGCAGGTGCTGTTCGAAGGGGTCACCCTCGGCTCGGTCACACAGGAGGTCTTCCACCCGGCGACCGGCTATGTCGCCTTCGGCACGCTGATGCTGTACCTGTTCGGCCTGGTCCTGCTGCCGGCGGCCGACAGGGGAGGGCTGAAGCCAGCCGCCACGTACAGGACGAGCCTGAACACGAACAGAGAAG
>Ga0114129_10017937_pt1 | contig 10076 bp, 5 predicted proteins | sample RhiMetdeltSRZDD1_FD_80071 | JGI IMG/M metagenome (GOLD analysis project Ga0114129, IMG submission 80071) | Populus rhizosphere microbial communities from Tennessee, USA - Rhizosphere MetaG P. deltoides SRZDD1 (version 2) (version 2) | ecosystem: Host-associated > Plants > Roots > Rhizosphere >...
AATAAGTTGTGTTTGGACTGACCGTGTAGTTGATTGTGGCGTTCCCGGTGCCCGTCGTCGGTGACTGCAGCGTTATCCATGCCGCATCGGTCTCGGCCGTCCACGCGCAGGTACCAGGGGCTGAGACGCTGAATGAATTCGATGTCCCACCATACTCGACGGTCAGCGCCGATGATGACAGCGGCGCGAGGCATCTCGGCGTGCCGACGAGCGAGAAATTGTCGATGCTGGAGAGCCAGTCTGCTCCGGCTCCCCAAAGGACGCCATGCGTGATCGCTGAAGCGCCAGCGCCGGCGCGTGCCTGCAATTTTTTAGTTCCGTCCCACCACACTTCGATGGATAAGCCGCGCAGACGTACTTCAATGTGGTGGACACCGCCAATCGGGTTCGAGACATCGGCCATGTCGACGAGAAAGCCGTTGCCGTTGAAGAACCGGAACAACGCGAGCCGTGTGCCATACAATCCGTAACCTGCAAACCAGTAGTCGTTTGCGTCAGTCGCGCGAAAGATCACACCACCGACAGGTCCGTATGGAAGGCCGGCCGCTGGAGCCCAGTCGATCGCCACACTACCGTCGGTCGCTGCAGTATCTATGGTCGCGATCGGCTGATATGGCGCGTCCTGCTGATGAGATCTGAGTGTCAGCGCCTGAATCGTCATCATTTGCGTGGCACGCACGTTCCAGTTCGTGCCTGCCACATCGATGTCGGGAGTGTGATTGGCGAGAGTCGTTCCGTCGGGAGCCGAGAAGGTGTCGAGTACTAAGGTCTGGCTCGTATCAACGATTACGGACGCTGTCGCCGACGGCCCGATGTCCAGAGTTGCCGTCACAGTTACGTCGCGCGTCACGCTGCGAATGCTTGCTGTGTTCGAGAAATAACCTGACGTGACGAGGATAGCCGCCGACGGATCGCTGATGGTCCAGTGAAACAGCGCGCTCGGAATGGTCTGACTCGCGCCGTCGAATGCCTGAGCGGTCAGCACCTGAAACCCGCCAATGTTGACGGTCGGCGACGCGGGGGACACGACCACGTAAGAAATCGTGGGGTACGCCGGCGCCTGAACAACGAAGTTGTCGAAGGCAGATGCCCAGTCTGCTCCAGCCCCCCACATCACGCCATCCTTTGTGGCGGTCGAGTACCGGCTGTCGCTCGTTTGCAATGCAAGCGTGCCATCCCACCAAACCTGGATCTGCGCGGCAGTCGTGCGCACTTCGATGTGATGCGCGCGCCCGATGGGGTTGTCCACGCTGACCGACTCCATCAATTCGCTCAGACCGTTGGTCACCCTCCAGAGCGCGAGTTGTGTCCCCTGCCATCCGTATCCGGCAACCCAGTGGTTCAACGTGTCCACTGCGCGGAACACGAGCCCTCCAACCGGCCCGTACGGCAGACCGCTGGCAGGCGACCAGTCGACGGCGACGACGCCGTCACTCGCATTCGCGTCGATGAGCGCCATCGGTTGATATGGTGCGGTCTGCTGGGTCGATCGAACCTGTTGTCCCTGCAGTGTCATCATCTCTGTCGCATGGACACTCCAAGGCGAGCCGACCACATCGATCGTCGGCGGGTGATCAACCAATGGCGTACCGGTTGGTCCTGTAAACGCATCGAAAATAATCGTTCGACTCGAATTGATCGTGACACTCGCTGAGCCACTCGGACCGGAGACCGGCGTGGCGGTCACAATCGTTGAGGCGGTGACACTTTGCACAATTGCTGATGTCGCGTAATAGGAGGTCGTAACGACCTGACTGTTCGACGGATCGGAAATCGTCCAGTGAAACAACGTGCCAGGGATTACCGCATTGGACGCGTCTCGCGCTTCGGCTGTGAATGTCTGCAGCCCTCCTGGGTAGACCGTTGCGGCTGCCGGCGAGATGGTCACACTGGTGGCGCTCGGCAACGGCGGAAGCTGCACGGCAAAGTTGTCGAACGTCGACGCCCAGTCCGCTCCAGCTCCCCACATCAGTCCGTGGTGGGTGGAGCTCGCGTAGCCATCGGTCGTCGAGAAGTACCTCGACCCGTCGTACCAGACTTCAATCGAGCCGCCGGATAATCGCACATCGAAGTGATGCGTGTTCCCTAGAGGATTCGCGACGCTTGCCGACGAGACGAGGTTCCCGTTGCCGTTGATGAATCGAAACAGACCTAGTTGGACGCCATACAGGCCGTATCCTGCGAACCAAAAGTTGTAGTCATCAGCGACCCGAAAAATGACGCCTCCGATCGGACCGTACGGAAGACCGGCCGCCGGTGTCCAGTCCGCCGAAATCGAACCATTTGCGGTGCTGGCGTCGAAAGTCGCGATCGGTTGATACGGCGCCTCGTATTGCGACGATCTCAACTGCCCGTTTGACAGCGTCATCATTGAAGTCGCATGAACAGTCCATGCACCATTGGCTGCGTTGATATCCGGTGTATGGCTGGTTAACGCGGTCCCTGTGGCTCCCGAAAAGCTGTCGTACACCATCGTTCGACCGGAGCTGACGGTAATGTCGCCATTCCCGCTGACCCCGGACAATGCAGTAACGATCGCCGAGACATTCCGCGTCAGAACACGGATGCCAGCCGTTGTCGAGAAGTAGCTGGGTGTCTGCAGGATGCCCGCCGAAGCATCCGATAGCGACCAATGGAGCATTGGATTCGTTATGGGATTGTTCGACGCATCGTAAGCCTGCGCGGTGAGGTACTGCGCACTACCCGTTCCAACAAGCGATCCCGCCGGCGTCACGCTGATGCGTGCGACTTGTGGAATTTGCACTTGGACGGTGAAATCGTCGAACGTAGACGCCCAATCGGCGCCGGCTCCCCAGAGTAGCCCGTGGCGCGGCGAACTGGGATAAGTATCAGTCGCGGTCAGCGACATCGTGCCGTCGTACCATACTTGAATCGAGCTGCCGGCAAGTCGGACTTCGATGCGATGTGTGATCCAGAGCGAACCACTGGGAATCACGTTCGACACCAGCTGCCCATTGCCATTCACGAACCGGAAGAGCGCCAACTGCGTGCCGTATAGCCCATATCCTGCGAACCAGAAGTTATTGTCATCGGCGACGCGAAAGATTATTCCGCCCACGGGTCCGTTAGGAAGACCGCCGGCCGGCGTCCAGTCGGCGCCGATCGTGCCGTCAGGCGTACTTGAGTCGATAGTGGCGATTGGTTGATAAGGCGCACTTTGCTGGGTTGAGCGCAGATGGCCGCTCTGCAGCGTCATCATCTCGGTCGCCCGGACGGCCCATGTGCCGTTGACGACGTTCACGTTGGGGACGTGACTTGTCAGTGCGGTGCCGTTCGGACCCTCGAACGCATCTGCAATCAATGTTGTTTGGGCGGATGCATCACGGCTGACAGGCCAGAAACAGCACAAGGCGAAGAGCACGACCGAAACGCTACGAGTCCACATTGAGTCCGCTCGCGATCTCAAACAAACTGTTTCAGATCGCGGACCGTACACGAATCAGAAATGGCGGGCAATAACAGATCAGGTCATCAAACTAAATGCTGTGAAACCGACTGGACCATTCCGGCTGAAACTATTGACGGAGTCTATCGCTTAAACGACTCGGTTCCGCCCTTCCTTCTTCGCCTTCGACAGCCGCTCGTCCGCCTCGGCGAGCGCTTCCTCGACCGTGCGATGCGCGCTGAGCTCGACGACGCCGGCCGACACCGTGATCCGCGGCGTCGAGCGCAGCTGCTGCACGCGCACGCGGACGCGCTCGGCGACGGTGCGCGCGCCGTCGCGCGGCACGCCGGGCAGCAGCAGCAGAAACTCCTCGAGGCCCCAGCGCGCGGCGAGATCCGACCCGCGAATCGACGTGTTCAGCACGCGCGTGATCCGCTGCAGGATCTCGTCGGCGATGGCGCGACCGAGCGTCTCGACGACGTCGTCCAGGTTGTCGACGTCGATCAGGACGCAGCTCAGGGCCGTGCGCGTCCGCTGAGAGCGGGAGACCTCGCGGGCGATTTCCTGCTCGACGCGCGTTCGCGTGGCCAGGCCGGTCAGCGGGTCGTTGACCAGCAGCTCGTGCAGGCCGCCGGGTGGTGCGTCGAGCCGGTTGCGCGCGGGTACGACGGGGCTCTCACGCTGCACCGGCAGCTTGACGACGTCGCTCCCGACGACCCCACCGTACGTGGCGAGCGCGTCGAATTCGGGCGCGCTGAGCGTGAGCGGCTTGACGTCGATCAGGCACAAGGCGCCGACGACCTCGCCCTGCGCGAGCAGCGGCACGCACGCGAACCCGCGCATCAACCCCTGTTCGACGAGCGGATGGCTGCCAAAGACCGGATGATCGATCGCGTCCGGCACGATCAGCCGCTCGCCGGTCTCGACCACCTCGCGCATGAAGGACCAGCGCTCGCTTTCCCTGAACGACGGCGCCGGCAGCTCGCAGTGCGCGGCAAACAGCTCGCGCGGCCCCGATTTCAGGTAGACGGCGCCGACCGGCACGTCGAACGCGCGCGCGCTGTCGGCGGCGAACGCGGCGAGCTCCGCGTCGGGCTCGTTGGCCGGCGTCTCCACCACCCCCGGATGCAGCGCCTCCAGATCGCGCTCGACCGGCGTCACGTCATGCACGCGCCGCAGCGTGTCCCGAATGGCGGCGCCGACCACATCGAGCGACGTCTCTCGGACGAACACGCCGTCGATGCCGAGCCGATCCCGCGCCTCCTCCGCCGCGCGCCGCAGCGAGGCGAACGCGGAGGTGACGAGCACGGCGCTCGCGCGCGCGTCCGCCTGCTGTCGCAGCGCTTCGATGACCGAGAATCCGTCGGAGCGGGGGAGCGAGAGCTCGGTGAGCAGAAGGATGGGCGGGCCGCGCCGCGCGAGGATCGCCTTCGCGTCATCGCCGTCCTGGGCGATGGCCGCATCGAGATCGTGAGGGAGGGCGAGCTGGCGGTACGCCTCCGCACGCCTCACGTCCGGATCGACGATCAGGACGTACGACCCTTTTCTCATCGCGGCGGTCATCTCGCGAGCCAACGTCGGCCGACGCGGCGGCAGCGGGCTGTCAGTGTGGCGTCACGCCCTGACCGCTGAGCTCAGCAAGGCAGATGCCGAAGGAATCGCGCTGAAAAGCCGCGTTGACGCCGCAGATGGCCGTCGCGCGGCAGACAAAAGACACGGTTACGAAGGGCGGCTGTCTTGGGCCGTGGCGGCAGGCTGCATGCGATGGCGCAGGATTTCGAGCCAGGCTTCGTCGCGCCGGCTGGTCACGATGAGCGTGAACTGATCGCCCTCGCGCTCCGGGCCGGCGGGAAACTCGAACCGCACGCTGCCGACGCGGGCCAGCGCGGATTGCAGGTCCGCCGGCAGCACGCACGCGATGATCCGTTTGAGCTCGTCGACCGACAGCGGCCGCCCCGCGAGCTCGACGAAGCGGGTCGTCGTGACGACGCACGGCCGGATGCCGGCGTGGAGCATCAGCGCTTCGCCGTCGAGATTCAGGATCAACTGGAGCAGCACGGGACCGACGAGGTCGTCGCCGTCCTGCGGGGGAATGGGATCGCTCATTCGGCCGCGATCGCGTTCGGCGACTGCACCTGGCTGATCGGCTTTTGCGGCGAGACGACGCGAACGAGCATCAGGCCGATCACGACCGCCTCGATCAGCGCGACGACGCCCAGCGACGCCGCGAGCCACAGCGGCGGCCGCCATGCAGGTATCCAGGCCCTGGATGGCGGCACGTCGGAATGGTCCGCCGCTTCATACGTCAGTGAGACGACCGGGACACTCTCGGTCGGTGTCGCACCGGCCCACTCGGCGGCGTCGATTTCATTGGGGAAGCTGTCGAGCGCGGCCTGCGAGTGCACCGCGTACCGTTCGGCCGCTTCCTCTTCGGAGAACGTGGCCGGCGGACGGATGCGCGCATTGATCCGCGTTGGCTGCCCGTTCGCCTCCGGCGGTTCCTGCACCCGCGCCGGCGCCGCGGCGCCCGCCGGCGCGGCCAGCGCGGCCAGATGCTCGCCGGCGTGAGACTGGTCGATCGTGAGATCGCGGAAGGCGGCGAGCGCGTCGACCGCCGACGCGAACGATCGATCGCCATCCAGTTGTACCGCGCGCGCGAGCCACGCCAGGAACTGCTCGGCCGCCGCCGGCGGAATCGATCCGCGCAGCGCCTCGGGCACATGCGCGAGCATCTCGGCGAGACCCTCCGCATCCCGTTCGATCCCCGGATCCGATGCGGCCAGCCAGGACAGCAGCATCAATCCGATCTGGAACAGATCGCGGCGCTGATCCTCCGCGCCGAACGGCACGACGCCCCACGGCGCGGCCGGCGGCACGCCGAACTGCGCGGCGGCAACCGCCGATCCGAACACGTGATCGTGAATGGCGATGTGGCCGTCCACCGTCACCGCGAGGCGGGCGGGCTCCAGGATGCCGTGCGAGACGGTCGGCGCGACGCGATGGAGCGCCGCCGTCGCTTCAGTCAGCTGCTGCGCGATGCCGAAGAACGTCCGCGCGTCGAGGCGGCGGTGCGTGCCGATCCCGATCGCCGGGAACCGGACGCTGCCCCCGCGCCCGACGTTCTCGAAGATCACCGCGACGCTGTTGCGCGCGTCCGTGAGCCGCTCGATGCCGCGCACCGGCGCGAAATAGCGCGAGTTGAGATCCCGCAGCTCCGCGAGCCGCCGGCCGAGCGCGTCGGTGAACGCGGCGTCGCCGCTGAACTCCGGCCGCAGCCGCAGCAGCTCGAAGCTCGGACCGTGGGAGTTGTCGTAGAGGAGGAGGCGATCGCCGAGCCAGTCCGACACGCCTTCCGTGTACCACGCGGCGAGTGTGGTTGCGGCCGGCGCGGTTGATCCGCGCGCGCGGTCGGTCGCCTGATCGATCATGCCGTGTGACGCACCGCACTCCAGGCCGCGGAAGGAGCGGCGAGAACTATTGCGTATGGATTGGAGCCGCGCTAGAGTCTCCACTTATAACCGAAAGTGCGCGTCGAAACCAGCGAATTCTCCAGCCTGCCGCGTGATGGAGCGGATGTTGTGAACCAGCGAACCGACGATCGCCCGCTCGATCAGCTCCACAGCGTCGTGCGTCACCTGCTCGAAACGCACGAACAGATTCATCGCACGCAGGAGCGGCTCGATCAGATGACGCAGGAATGCGCCGCCATCATGGCGCGCTGGAGCCGTCTCGACGAGCAGCACGCGCGCGCCCTGGCCGACATCGAGCATTCCGCCAAGCGCGTGCAGCGCATCGAACGCAACCTGCAGCAGGGCGCCGCGCCCGAGACCGCCGAGGGCGAACCGCAGACGCCGCCGCCCACGACGGCGCTCGGACAAGCGGCCGCGGCCCTGTCCGCACTGCTGGACGCCTTCGAGCGCGTCGAAGGCCGGCTCGCCGCGCGCGAGCAGGAGCTCGGGCGGTGGATGGCCGACATGCAGCGCGAACTCCGCGCGTCGGCGAGGCAGCTGCCGGGTGCCGCGTCGCGCGATGCCGACGCCGCCTGGCCGCTCGACAACGTCCTGCAGCTCCACCAGCAGCTTCGCGATCAGCAGACGGGTCCCGCGCCGGCCGGCGAGGCCGCGCGGCCTGAGTCGTCCGGCGCCGAACGGGGCCTCGCACCGCGCCTGATCGATCGCCGCGCGCCGCAGCCATCCCCCGATCGTCCGAGCGACATCCCGCCGCCGGGCGCGTCGAGCGGTGCTCGCCGTGTCTGGTTGTGGGGCGCGGCGGCCGCGGTCGTCATCCTCGCCGTCATCTACTTCATCCAGATCAAGAGCGCGAGCGCGCACGCCGTCGTCCGAGCCGAAGCGGCGGAGCAGCAGCTGCAGACGGCGAGGCAGGAGTCGCGGCGCGAGCTCGACGCGCTGCGCGAATCGGCGAAGAACGAGACCTCCGCCATCCGCGAGGCCGCGTCGAAAGCCAAAGTGACCGCCGACATCCTGACCGCGCCGGACCTTTTGCGATTCGACGTCGTCGGTCAGGCGGATCTCGCGCGCGCCCGGGGTCAGGCGCTCGTCAGCCGTTCGCGCGGCATCGTGTTCACTGCGTCGCGCCTGCCGTCACCGCCGCGCGGCTCGGTCTACGAGGTCTGGCTGTTGACGACGGCGGCGCCGGTTCGCGTGGCCTCGATCGAACCCGACGCGCAGGGACGCGTGAGCTACGCCAGCGATACGATTCCACCCGTGCCGGGCCGCATCGTCGGCCTGGTCGTGTCGCGCGGCGCGCCGGGCGGCCACGATCTGTCGTCCGCGCAGATCGCGCTCGCGAAGCCGCCGAAGCTCGCAGCGTAGAGTGCGTGGACATCACGTACGGCGCCACAGAGTCATCTGATCACAGAGACACGCACAGAGAAGAATCAACCACAGAGTCACAAAGTCACCGAGCGTCGACGCCGCGCACAGCTCGCGCGCGAGGCGCTCAGTGGGTCCGTGCCTCTGTGACCGTACGTGATCGTGCGCGGCGGGAGAATCATGATGTTCCTTAAAGCGGTCGGTATGTCGCTGACGGCCGTGGTCGCAATCTCGCTTGCCTCGAACGGGGCCCTGCGCGCGCAAAGCGAGCGGCCGCGCGTCACGGTGAAACCGGTGGACGACTTCGAGGTGACGGGCACCGGCGCCGATTCGCGCTGGAACGCCGCCGAATGGGTGGCGCTACGCCGGGAAGACGCCGCAGTCCATCAGTACGACTCGCGATTCAAGCTGCTGTACTCCGATACCGGCCTCTACGTCCTGCTGGACGGCACCGATCGCACGCTGACGGCGACGATGAACGCGGACTTCATGGATCTGTGGAACGAGGACGTGTTCGAGGTGTTCCTGTGGACCGACGAGCGTTATCCGGTCTACTTCGAGTACGAGATCTCCCCGCTCAACCACGAGCTGCCGATCATCATCCCCAACTTCGGCGGACGGTTTCTCGGCTGGCGGCCGTGGCACTACGAGGGCAACCGGCTGACGCGGAAGGCGACGAGCACGACCGGCGGACCGAAGCAGCCGCGTGCGTCGATCACCGGATGGCGCGCGGAGATCTTCATTCCGTACGTGCTCCTGCAGCCGCTGCAGAACACGCCGCCGAAGCCGGGGACGCGCTGGCGCGCGAACGTCTACCGCATGGACTACGACGGCGGGAAGCGCACGCGGTGGGAGTGGTCACGGGTCGACAAGACCTTCCACGAGTACGAGAAGTTCGGCGAACTCGTCTTCGCCGGCCGATGAACAGGTGCTGATCGGATCGCGAACGTGCCGATCGGATCGCGAACGTGCTGATCGGCTTGCGAACGTGCTGATCGGATCGTGAACGTGCTGATCGGACTGCGAACGTGCTGATCGGATCGCGAACGTGCTGATCGGATCGCGAACGTGCTGATCGGATCGCGAACGTGCTGATCGGATCGCGAACGTGCTGATCGGCTCGCAAAAAGTCCTTCGCGATTCGCGAGACCGATCACTGTGGGAGGAAGTTCGTCGTCACGCGCATCCGAACCTCCACTGGCGTGCAGTTCAGCAGCGTCGGGCTGAACTCCCATTGCCGGACGGCGTCGGCGGCGGTGCGTCCGAGATCGGCGCTCGGCGACGACTCGATGCGCACCTCGCGGACAAGGCCGTCGGTGCCAATCACCGCTTCCATCGTCACGACGCCGCCCGTCTTCGCGGGTTTTGCCGACTCCGGATAGACCGGGACGACGTGGACCAGCTTTCGCGGCGGAAGAATCTTCCCGCCGACCTGATCCGTGTCGGCCGCGACGCATCGTGAGAGCTCGGTCTCGTAGTGGGCTCGAGCCGCGCTGATCGCGAGTGTCTTGTCAGGCGGGATCGCTGGCGCTGGCGTGCCCGGGCCGTCGGTCACGTTGATCGTTTCGGTCAGCGAGCCTACCTGAAGCTGGACGGTCCGATCGAGATCGTCGCCGGCAATCGCGATCGTTTCGGCGAACGTGGCGAAACCCATCGACCGAACCTGGAGCTCGTACTCCGCCGGCGCGAGCCCGCCGACCACGAAGCGTCCGGCGCGATCGGTTCGTACTTCGTGTTTCTCGCGTTGGCCGGTGTCGCGGACGATGACGACCGCATCGGGAAGCACACGGCCCGTCTGATCGATCACGGTTCCGCCGACAGAGAAGCGAGCCTGCCTC
>Ga0114129_10017938_pt1 | contig 10076 bp, 8 predicted proteins | sample RhiMetdeltSRZDD1_FD_80071 | JGI IMG/M metagenome (GOLD analysis project Ga0114129, IMG submission 80071) | Populus rhizosphere microbial communities from Tennessee, USA - Rhizosphere MetaG P. deltoides SRZDD1 (version 2) (version 2) | ecosystem: Host-associated > Plants > Roots > Rhizosphere >...
ACGCAGATCACGTCGTTGCCGCTTTCGGCAAAGCAGGCGCCCGCGACAAGACCTACGTAGCCGGTTCCAATCACCGCGATTTTCATCCGTTTTGTGTCTCTGTGGCTTGTGATTGTACCCTGCCGTCGTGCGCATCCTCGTCGATTACCGGCCCGCCTTGCGGGAGCGTACCGGTGTCGGCGAGTACATTCACCAATTGGCGCGCGCCTATACGGCGGCTTATCGTGACGAGGTCCTCCTCTTCACGAGTTCCTGGAAAGATCGCCCTGCGCGAAATGTAGCCGGCGAGATCGGTGGTCGAGTGATCGATCGGCGGATCCCCGTCCGTATTTTGAATTACCTATGGCATCGGCTCGAGTGGCCGCCTGCTGAAATGCTGGCGGGCGACGTCGACATCACCCATTCGGCGCATCCGCTCCTGATGCCGGCGCGCAACGCTGCGCAGATTGTCACGATTCACGATCTGTTCTTTCTCGCGCACACACACGACACGGGCGCTGAGATCCGACGCGATTATCCTGTTCTCGCTGCCTCGCACGCACAGCGCGCGCACGCGGTCATCACGTCCACGCAGCATGGGAGATCGCAAATCATCGAACGGCTTGGGGTCGCGGGCGAGCGCATCTATGTCTGTCCGCCCGGCGCGCCCATGTGGCGGACGCTCGGCCACCAGCCAAACGTTCCCTCCGACGGCTGCATTCTGTTTGTGGGCACGCTCGAGCCACGGAAGAACGTCGGCGCCCTGCTGGACGCGTACGAACGGCTGCTCGAACGGCGACGAGAGGTTCCGAGGCTGGTGCTCGCCGGGCGCGGCACCGCGGCCGCGTCGAAATGGCTCGCACGGATTCACAGCGCGCCGCTCTCGGGTCACGTGACGCATATGGGCTATGTCGACGAGGCAGCGCGAGAGGATCTTTATCGATCTGCCCGCGTGCTCCTGATGCCGTCACTTGACGAGGGCTTCGGTCTGCCGGCGCTCGAAGCGATGTCGGCCGGAGTTCCGGTCATCGTGTCTTCGCGCGGTTCGTTGCCGGAAGTCGTACAGGATGCCGGGGCCCAGGTGGATCCGTCAGACATCGACGCGTTGGCAACAGCGCTGGAGCGTGCGGTCTTCGACACGAGCTGGGCGATGCACGCGGCGCAGGCGGGTCTCGACCGCGCACGCAGCTTTACGTGGACCGAGTCCGCTCGCACGCTGCATCGCGCCTACACGGAAGCCGTCGGACGTCAGCGCGCATGAAAATCGCGATCGACGCCCGCGAGCTGCATGGCAAGCCCACTGGTGTCGGCCGTCTTCTCCGCAAGCTGCTCGAGGAATGGACCCGCATGCCCGTTGCACAGGCGCACGAGTTCATCCAGCTTGCACCTGCGCCAGAGGGGCGAAGAGGTGGAACCCTTTGGGAGCAGCTGGTGCTGCCCCGGGTGATCCGACAAGCGCGCGCCGATGTCCTGTTCGCACCTGCCTACAGCGGCCCGATCTTTTCTCCGGTTCCGATGGTCGTGGCCATTCACGACGTATCGTTCGCCGCGCATCCGGAGTGGTTCGCATGGCGGGAAGGAATACGCCGGCGGGTAACCGCACGACTCGCCGCACGCGCCGCGGAACGTGTCATCACGATTTCCGAATTCTCGAAACGCGAGATCGTCGCCCACCTGGGTGTCGATGCTTCGAAGATTGCCGTCGCTTACCCGGGCGTGACGACGTTCGTTCCCGTCTCGAAGACCAGCCTGGACACACGCACGGTTCTCTTCGTGGGATCAATCTTCAACCGCCGGCACGTTCCTGAGCTGATTGAGGGGTTTGCGCTGCTGGCGCGCAGCCGACCAGAGATGCGGCTCGAAATCGTTGGCGACAACCGGACCAGTCCACGCATGGACCTTGACGCGCTGGTTCAAGCCACAGGAACGGCCGACCGCATTCACCTCCGGTCCTACGTCTCCGACCGCGATCTGCCGCAGCTGTACGCCGATGCGTCGGCGTTCGTTTTCCTGTCGGAATACGAGGGATTCGGCCTGACACCACTGGAGGCACTGGCATCAGGGGTGCCGGTCGTGCTGCTCGACACGCCAGCGGCACGTGAGATCTGCGGTGATGCCGCCACGTACGTCACCCGGCCTGACGCTGATCTTGTCGCAACCGCGTTGCACGCGGTGCTGTTCGACGCTGAAGAACGCCTGCGAATCCTGAGCGCCGCCGAGCACGTGGTGAACCGATATTCGTGGACTACGTTCTCAGCGCACGTGTTAGACGAGTTGATCGAAGCTGGATCCGGAAGGCGGCAGCCACGATGACGACCCCGCCGTCGATGCCGCGCCTGTCCATCATCATCGTCACCTACAACTCGGCCGCCGACGTTGATGCGTGCCTCGGTTCCCTCGTGCAGCATCCTCCCTCAACCGATCACGAGATCGTCGTTGTCGACAATGCGTCAACGGATGGAACCGCGGCAGCGATACGCTCGCGGTGGCACGGTGTCCGTGTGATTGACTCGGCCGCGAATATTGGATTTGCCCGCGCAAACAACCTCGGCATTCGGCAGACATTCGGCTCTCTGATTCTCCTGCTCAATCCCGATACCACCGTTCCTGCGGGAGCACTCGACACGCTCGTCGAGGCGCTCGACGCGAGGCCGGATGTGGCGGTTGCAGGGCCACGTCTGGTCGATGCCGACGGACGGGTGGAGCTGTCCTTCGGGCGGATGCTGTCGCCGATTGCGGAGGTACGGCAGAAATTTCTGGTCGATGGCAGCCGCCGTCGCGGGGCGATCGCTGCATACGTCGAGTCGATCACACGCAGGACGCAGGAGGTGGATTGGGTCAGCGGCGCCTGCCTGCTCGTCCGGCGCGCCGACGCCGAAGCCGTCGGGCTGATGGACGAGCGGTTCTTCATGTACGCGGAGGACGTTGATTTCTGCGCCTCAATCCGTGCGCGCGGGCGACGTGTGCTGTTCTGTCCTTCGGCCGAAATGGTTCATCTGCGCGGCCGCTCGCGGGCGACCGCGTCGGCCGCAACAGAGCGTGCGTACCGCCGCAGTCAGCTTGCCTTCTACCAAAAGCACCATCCCGGTTGGGTTCCGTGGCTTCGGTGGTACCTCAAGGTGCGCGGGCGACTGCCCGATAACCCGACGAGCGATGGATGAGCCTGCCAGCGATCAATTTTCCTGGAAATGCCCAGCATGCGATCGCCGCGTCCCTACGCGTGTCCAGGAATGCCGCTGCGGGTTTCAGCGGCAGCAATCCGATGCTGCGCCACTGATCGAACGCGCCGAGACGAGCGCTCGCAGGGGACCGTCACCCTCGTTGTTTCTGGTTCTCGGCGCCGCCATCGGCCTCGGCATGGCGGTCTACATCGTGCAGACCAAGGAGCCGGCCCCGATCGCAGCGCAAACGCGAATGGCCTCCTCCGAGACGCGTGTGGCCACCGAATCAGCCGCACAGCAAACGATCGCGCAGACGCCCGACACCTTCGTGGCGCCGGTCAAGGGAAGCATCGCGCTGACGGGACCCGCTCCCTCCGCGTCGACCAGCCCGGCGACGGTGCCCACGGGTTCCATTGAAGACGTGGTGAGCACATCGCTTCCGGCCGTCGCGTCAATCGATACCGGCAGCGGCCGCGGCAGCGGATTCTTCATTCGGCCCGACCTCGTCGTCACCAACAATCACGTAGTCGAAGGCCAGAACTCCGTCACGCTGCGGGTTGCCGGCGCGCAATACACGGCTCGTGTCATGACGACGTCAGCGGCAGTCGACCTCGCGCTGCTGCAGGTGTATAACGCGAATCCGCAGCAGGCGACGCTGCGCCTCGGCACGGCTTCGACGGCACGGCCGGGTGAGGAAGTCATTGCGATCGGCTACGCCCTCGGAGCGCTGTCGAATACCGTGACGCGCGGAATCGTCAGCGCGCTTCGTCAGGCCGGCAACGTCACGCTCATTCAGACCGACGCGGCGATCAATCCGGGTAACAGCGGCGGACCGCTGATTGCCCGCGACGGCACTGTGATCGGCATCAACTCGATGGGCATCTCCAAGCAGGTCGGCGAGGGGGTTGCGTTCGCCATCGCGGTCGATCACGCGATTGCACTCGTCAACGGTCGGCCGGTGGTGGCCGCGCAGACACCGCTGGCAGGGTTGACCCAGGCAATGGGAGGGCCGTCGGAGAGCGAGGCGGCACGCGCCAGGGGCGAACGCCAGTACGAGCAGGCGGTGCAATGGGCGGCGCGCAACAGCGATCAGATCGATACGAACTGGCAACGCAATTCCAAGCTGTGTGTCGCCGGTGCGACGCCGACCGGCGGCGACCGCCCGTGGTTCGCCGTGTATGTGCCGGACGGGATCAAGGTGGCGCGCAGCAACGCCTACGACTGCTTTGCCTGGATCGACGATCTGAAGAGCGCCGCGAACCAGATCAGAACGACACTCGATACGGCCGCGGAGTCCGCGCGGCGCGACGGCGTGTATCCGGGCACCATTCGACAGATCCGCCAGAAGTACCGGATGGACTGGGCCGGTTGGGATCGGTAGGACATCCGAAATCCCAAATCCCAAATCCCAAATTCCAAATCCTAACCATGCGAATTTACCGGATTGCAGATCCCGGATCCCGGATCCCGGATCCCGTAAGATGAGCCACTAGTGAAAATTGCCATCGATGCCCGAAAACTCCACGACTTCGGGATCGGCACCTACATCCGCAATCTCCTGAGGCATCTCTCGCGCATCGATCGAGAGAACGAGTACGTCCTGCTCTGCCACCAGTCAGACATGGGTGTCGCCGGGACGCTCGGCGAGAACTTCCGCACCGTGCTGGAACCGGCGGCGAATTACTCGGTGTCGGAGCAGTTCCACGTTCCTCTCGTGTTGATGCGCGAAAAGCCAGACGTGTTTCATGCGCCGCACTACGTGCTGCCCATCGCCGTACGTTCGCGCTCCGTCGTGACGATTCACGACTGCATTCACCTGATGTTTCCGCAATATCTCCCGAATCGTGCCGCCTACGCGTACGCGCGCGGCGCGATGTGGAGCGCGGCGAAGCGGTCCGACCGCATCCTCACCGTTTCGGAAGCGTCGAAGCGCGACATCCTCCACTTCTTCAACGTGCCGCCGGACAAGATTGTGGTCGTCTATAACGGTATCGACGAGCGGTTCTGGATTCAGCCCTCGTCCGAGGAGATTGCCCGCGTCCGCGAGCGCTTCCAGCTCGATCACGGTTTCGTGCTGTATGCCGGGACCATCAAGCCGCATAAGAACCTCGTGCGGCTCATCGAAGCATTCGCCGCGCTCCGCAAGGGCGACTTCGAGGAGCTGAAGCTGCTGATCATTGGTGATGAGATCTCGAAGCTGCCGGCGCTTCGACGAGCGGTGCACAGCCACAAGCTGCACAAGCACGTCCGCTTCCTCGGCTTCCTTCCCGACGAAACGCTGGCTGCTCTCTACCGACTCGCCGCGGTCTTCGTATTCCCCTCGCTGTACGAAGGGTTCGGGCTGCCACCACTCGAAGCGATGGCCAGCGGCACGCCGGTCGTGACGTCAAATGTGTCCTCGCTCCCGGAGGTTGCCGGTGACGCGGCCATCCTCGTCGACCCCTACGACGTCAGCTCGATCGTCGAAGGGGTGCGACGCGTGCTCACCGATCCGCTCGTCGCAGACGAGCTTCGCAAGAAGGGTCTCACCCGGGCGCGCGATTTTTCGTGGGAGCGTTCGGTCGCCCGCACGCACGACATTTACCGGCTGGTGGGCGGATGGAACTGATCCGCAGTGGGCAGTCGGCAGTGGACAGTGGGCAGGATGCTCCGGGCCTTGGGCAGGATGCTCCGGGCCTTGGGCAGGATGCTCCGGACACTGGGCCGGGTGTGGCTGCCGACCGCCGACTGCCGACTGCGGACTTGCGTGTTGCGCTGGTTCATGACTGGCTCAATGGGATGCGCGGCGGCGAGAAAGTCCTGGCCGCGCTCTGCGAACGCTATCCCGACGCCGATGTCTTCACGCTTTTCTACGAACCCGGCACCGTGTCGGATACCATCGGACGTCACCGCATCATCACGTCAACGCTCCAGAGACTGCCGTTCGCACGGGCGCACTACCGGAGGTACTTGCCGCTTTATCCGACGGCGATCGAACAATTCAACCTCGATGCGTACGACCTGGTCATCAGCTCGAGTCACTGCGCGGCGAAGGCGATCATCGCGCCCGGACGCGCGCGGCATCTCTGCTATTGCCATTCGCCGATGCGCTACGCGTGGGATCAGTTCGATGCGTACTTCGGACCGGAGCGGGTAGGTGCGGTGGCGAGCCGGTGGCTCTATCGACCGATGCTGCAGCGTCTGGCCCGGTGGGATGCCGCGACCGCATCCCGCGTGGGACGCTTTGTCGCGAACTCTCAACACGTTGCTGGCCGGATCCGCCGATACTATAATCGCGAGGCTACGATCGTGTATCCACCTGTTGACACGATCTTCTACAACTCTGACGGCACACCCCCCGGTCGGCATTTTCTGATCGTGTCCGCCCTGGTTCCTTACAAGCGAATCGATGTCGCCATCGAGGCCTGCCGCCGCGTGGGCGCCACGCTGCGGATCGCGGGTGACGGTCCCGATCGTGACCGCCTCGAACGGCTCGCCGATGGCCACGTCGAGTTTGTCGGCCGCGTGAGCGACCAGCAGATTCGCGACGAGTACCGTCGCGCGCTCGCAATTCTTCTGCCCGGCGAAGAAGACTTCGGCATCGTGCCCGTGGAAGCGCAGGCCTGCGGCCGTCCGGTTGTTGCGCTGGCGCGCGGCGGCGCGCTCGAAACGATCACCCCTGGTGAGACGGGCATTCTCTTCGAGGAGCTGACCCCTGTTTCCATGGCTGGTGCCCTGGAGGCGGTCGCGGACGCGCCATTCGATCCCGAACGTCTTCGCGCCAACGCGCAGCGCTTCTCGCGTGAGCGCCACGTCGAGCGGATGCACGCCGTGATCGACGAAACACTCGACGCACCGATCGGAACCAGGTGGTAAGACGCTACAACCGACTCCTCGTCGCCTTCTACGTTTTCACCGACGCGCTGCTGGCCGTCTGGGCGTTCATCCTCGCCTACGGCATCCGTTTCGAAAGCGGATTGATTCCGGTCACGCGTGGGTATCCGCCCATCGAGCAATACCTCAATCTCCTGCCGTTGGTCGCCCTGCTCACGCCGGTTGCGTTCCAGCTTCAGGGCATCTACCGATTGCGGCGAGGACGATCGCGCGTCGACGATTTCTTCGCGGTCCTGATCGGCAGCATCCTCGCCGTCGTCTTCGGCGTCGTCACGACCCTGTACATCTCCGTCTACTACGCGTCGGACGCGGAGAAGGAACGCGGTGTGTACGAGGTCTCGCAGATTGTCTGGGGCCTGTTTCTGATCCTCAACGTCCTGTTCACCTATCTCTCCCGCGAAGCGGTTCGCGAACTCCTCGAGCGCCGCTGGCGGGCGGGTGTGGGCCTGAAGCGAATACTGATTGCGGGCGCCGGCGACCTGGGACGCATGGTCGCCGATCGCGTGCTGCAACACCGTGAGTTCGGCTTCCAGGTGGTCGGCTTCGTCGACGATCGCGCGGGCGGCGATCACATCGGTTACCGCGGAATTCCTCTGCTGGGCACGCTGGCCGAGGTCGGTGAAATCGCCCAGCGGGAGCGCATCGATCACCTTTACGTCGCATTGCCGCTCGAAGAGCACACCAAGCTGCTCGATCTCGTGGAGATCACGAGCCGCGAATGCCTCGACGTCAAGGTTGTTCCAGACCTCCTGCAGTTCATCACGCTTCGCGCGCGCCTCGAAGATCTCGACGGGCTTCCGATCATCAACGTCAACGACGTCCCGCTGCAGGGATTCAATTCGTGGCTCAAGCGCGCGATCGACGTCGCGTTGTCCGCCGCTGCGGTGCTGGTGCTCGCGCTGCCGCTCGCCATCATCGCCACGCTGGTGAAGCTGACGTCGCGCGGCGCTGTCTTCTACGCCCAGGAGCGGATGGGGCTCGACGGAAAAGCGTTCACGGTCTACAAGTTCCGCTCGATGCACGACGACGCGGAGTCGGAGACCGGACCGGTGTGGGCGCGGGAGGACGATCCACGCGTGACGCCGATTGGCCGGTGGCTGCGGCGGCTTGACCTCGACGAGCTTCCGCAGTTGTGGAACGTCCTGCGCGGCGACATGTCCATTGTCGGTCCGCGACCCGAGCGGCCGTTCTTCGTCGAACAGTTCAAGCACCGCATTCCCCAGTACATGCTCCGGCACAAGGTGAAGTCAGGCATCACGGGCTGGGCCCAGGTCAACGGCTGGCGCGGCAATACGTCGCTCGAAAAACGCATCGAGTACGACCTGTATTACATCGAGAACTGGTCGGTCACGCTGGATCTGAAGATCATGTGGCTCACGGTCTTCCGCGGTCTCCTGCAGCGCTCCTGAACCGTGCGCACCGTCGTCACCGGCGCGGCCGGGTTCATCGGGTCGCATTTGAGCGAAGCGCTCCTGGACCGTGGCCATGAGGTCATCGGGATCGACAACCTGCTCACCGGCGATCTGGCTAACATCGCACACCTGCGTCACCGGAATTTCGAGTTCATCCGGCACGACGTGACCCGGCACATCGACATCGATGGCCCCGTCGATTTCGTTCTTCACTGGGCAAGCCCGGCAAGTCCGATCGACTATCTGGAGCTCCCGATCCAGACGCTGAAGGTCGGCTCGCTCGGCACGCACAACGCCCTCGGGCTGGCGATGAACAAGAAAGCTCGCTTCGTCATTGCCTCGACCTCCGAGGTCTACGGCGATCCGCTCGAGCATCCGCAGAAAGAAACGTACTGGGGCAACGTCAATCCGATTGGCCCCCGGGGCGTGTACGACGAGGCGAAGCGCTTCGCAGAGGCCATGACGCTCGCCTATCACCGCTATCACGGCGTGGACACGAAGATCGTCCGTATCTTCAATACGTACGGTCCGCGCATGCGGTTGCGCGACGGACGGGCCGTGCCGGCCTTCATGTCACAGGCGTTGACCGGGCAGGACGTCACCATCTTCGGCGACGGTACACAAACGCGCAGCTTCACGTATGTGACCGATCTCGTTGACGGTGTGCTTCGGCTGATGGAAGTGAACACCAACGAGCCGGTGAACATCGGCAATCCCCACGAAGTGACCATCGAAGAAATTGCCCGCACGATCATCCGGTTGGTCGGATCGAGCAGCAAGCTCGTCTACCGACCGCTCCCCGTGGACGATCCCAAGCAGCGCCGCCCGGACATCACGCGCGCCCGCACGCTGCTCGCCTGGGAACCGAAGATCGGCCTCGAAGAGGGACTCCTGAAAACTGTCGATTACTTCAAATCTAAACTCTCGCGGTCTCACTGACGATCGGTGCGAAGGGTGCGACGAGTGCAATGGGTGCGAGGGGTGCGATCAGTGCAATAAGTGCAACAGGTGGGTTAGTGCGACCGACACGGCGCACAGCCCGCTGTAGAAGTGATCGCGTCGCCGCGTCGACACCTCTTGCACCTCTTGCACCTATTGCACTCATCGCACCCCTCGCACTATTCGCACCTTCATCACGGCGCGGGCACATTGATCAACCGACGTAATCGAAAAAAATAGTCACCGGCCGACGCCACGGTCAACGCGAGCGCCAGCCAGATCGCGACTTCGACCAACGGTGACCGTTCCATCCGCCAGTTGAAATACATGATCACCACATTGGTGAGAATGAATGTCGCGGTCGCAGCCTTTCCAAGCAGCGATGGCCGAAATGTTCGCGGGCCGACGGCGAGGTTGACAATGGCAACTACTGCGACGATGACGATGTCCCGGCTGATGACGAGGACCGTGAGCCAGATCGGGACGTGATTCGTCAACGAGATCTGCGGCAGGGTCAGCACGACGAAGGTGGTCACGAGCAGGAGTTTGTCGGCCATGGGATCGAGCCATGCTCCGAGACTGGTCGGATGGCTCGTCAAGCGCGCAATAAGGCCATCGAGCGCGTCGGTCACGCCTGCCAGCAGGAACACCGCGAGCGCCGCCCCAAGATACCCATAGACAATCAGCAGCACGAATGCCGGAATCAGCATGA
>Ga0114129_10017942_pt1 | contig 10075 bp, 11 predicted proteins | sample RhiMetdeltSRZDD1_FD_80071 | JGI IMG/M metagenome (GOLD analysis project Ga0114129, IMG submission 80071) | Populus rhizosphere microbial communities from Tennessee, USA - Rhizosphere MetaG P. deltoides SRZDD1 (version 2) (version 2) | ecosystem: Host-associated > Plants > Roots > Rhizosphere >...
AGAAGCTCGACGGCCTGCGCGGTCCGGTGATGTTCGCTCCGAATCACTGTCTGCACTGGGACAACGGCATCATCCTCATGGCCATACCGCTCTCCTGGCGGTGGAAGCTCGCGGTCGCGGCCGCGGCGGACGATGTCTTCGGGAACAAGCTGAACGGCTTCGCCTCGTCGATCCTCGCGAATGCCTTCCCGCTCGCGCGCGAGGGCGCGATCCGCCGGAGCCTCGAGCTCCTTGGCGCACGGCTCGATCGCCAGTTCTCGGTGCTCATCTATCCCGAGGGCAAGCTGACCGTAGGCGGCCCGATGCAACCGTTCAAGTCCGGGACAGGCCTCATCGCGGTCGAAGGCGCGACGCCGGTCGTGCCGATGAAGCTGAAGATCAACAAGGTCTCCGTCCTGGACCACGGGGATCGCAAGTGGGAGGCAGCGCGTTCGAACGGATGGCGCGGCGATGTCGAGGTCGTCTTCGGCGATCCGATCTTCTTCACAGCCGGAACGCCCGCAGGCGACGCGACCGCGAAGCTCCAAGCCGTCGTCGCCGCGCTCTAGCGGGGGGTGGACGAGACACAGGGGCCGCTGGCCCGCTGGTGGGTGACGCGCGTCCTCATCGCGGCGGCCGCGGTCGTCGCCGTGCTGATCGGGCTGCGTCTGATATTCGACGCGCTCTCAGAGCTGTCGCACGTCATCGTCCTCGTGGTCTTCGGTGTCGTCATCGCGTTCGTCATGGCGCCCCTCGTCGAGCGCGTCCGGCGCGTCGTGCGTCGACGTGACGTCGCGGTGGCGCTCACCGCGCTCACGGCACTTGGCGTCCTCGTCGTTTCGGTCGTCAGTCTCGCGGTGCCGCTCATCCGCGAGACGCGCAATCTGGCCGATGACGTCCCGCGCTACGCGGCGCTGCTGTCCAGCGACGAGCCGCTGGGCATCTTCGGCCTCGAGATCTCCGGCGACGTGCGACAACGGATCGGAACGGAGATCGGCGCGCGCTTCGGTGACTGGTCGCAGGACGCGGCGCGTGCGGCGCTGCGCGTCGGCGCCGGCGTCGTCGACTTCTTCTTCATGTTCGTCCTCGGTGTCTATCTCCTCGCCAGCGGCCCCCAGGTGCGCCGCTGGGTCCACAACGTCGTCGTCCCCGATCGGCAGCGCGCGGACTTCCGGCGCGTCGAGGCTGAGGCCGAGCGCCTGTTCGGGGCGTACGTCCGCGGTCAGCTGCTCCTCGGTCTCATCGTAGGAACGGTGTCCGGCGTCGCCTACTTCGCGCTCGGCGTCCCCTATGCCGTCCTCCTTGGCGTGCTCGCCGGTATCTTCGAGCTGGTCCCGATCGTCGGACCGATCGTCGCCGGCGCGGTCGCGGCGCTCGTGGCCCTCACGCAGCCGTTCCCGCTGGTCGTGTGGGTCGTGCTCGCGGCGACTGCGATCCAGCAGCTCGAGAACAACCTGCTCGTGCCACGGATCTCCGGCGGGGCGGTGGGTCTGCACCCGCTCGCCGCGCTCCTGGCGGTGCTGGTCGGCGTCGAGATCGCGGGGGTGGTCGGTGCGCTCTTCGCCGTGCCTCTCACCGGCCTCGCCTGGAGCATCTATCGCGCGCGCACCGAGGCGCCGCCGGTCAGCGGCGCGTCTCGGTGAGCGAGACCGTGTTGCCGTCCGGGTCGCGGTAAGCGGCGGTCCGTCCCCATGGGCGGTCGGCCGGCTCGCTCACGACCTCGACGCCGGCCGCGGCCAGCCGCGCGTGCGTCGCGGCGAGATCGCCCACGGCGAAGCCGATGCGGCTCGAGCTCACCGGACCTTCCGCTGGGTAGATGTTGAGCATGAGCAGGGACGGCTCGTTCGGTGTCCACTCGCCCCATGTCGCATGCACGTGCGGCTCGGAGTCGGCGCCGTGCGTCTCGACGTCGCCGACGGTGACACCCACCAGATCGCGATAGAAGCGCGCCGAGCGCGCGACGTCGCGTACCCGAAGCTCGATCTCGATCAGACGCGCCGGCATCGCCGCGATGCTAGCGACCGCCGGCCGGCACCAGCTCGCGCGCCGGCAGCTCGGGCGCTTCCATGTCCGCACGCTGCCAGGCGTAGCGGCGGTCTTTGCGATTGGACGCGGCGGCGTGCGAGCCGTCCGCGGCGAGCACGACGATGTTGAACGCCGCGTCGTCGAGCATGTTCACGTCGGCGATGGCGCGCCGCGCGACCTCCGCGGCGGACAGGCCGTTCGCGAGCCGGTCGACCGCGGTCTTCGCGGTGACGTTGCGGATCGCCAGCTCGCCGAAGCCGGTGCAGCAAGCGCCGCCGTAGCGCGTGTCGCAGTAGTTGCCGGCGCCGACGACCGGCGAGTCTCCGATCCGGCCCGGGTACTTGTAGGCCCACCCGCTGGTGGAGACCGCGGACGCGATGTTCCCGGCGCGATCCAGCGCGATGAAGTTCACGGTCCCGCGTTCCTCGCCGACGGTCTTCGCCACGACCGGCGCGAGCTTCGCGCGGCGCCGCACGCTGGCCGGCGTCTCGCGCGCCTTCGCGAGCCGCTCGACCCACAGCCTGCGCGTCGACGGCGTGAGCAGCGTCGCCCTCTCGGCCCCGATCTCGGCCGCGAACCGCGCGGCGCCATCGCCGACGAGCATCACGTGCGGCAGACGCTCCATCACAGCGCGCGCGACGCTGATCGGGTGGAGGTACCCGCTCAAGGCGCCGATCGCTCCGACGCCGTGCGTCGTTCCATCCACCAGAGACGCGTCGAGCTCCACCACGCCGAGCACGTTCGGCTTCCCGCCGAGGCCGACGCTCGTGTCCGAGGGATCCGCCTCGGTGACGCGCGCGCACGCCTCTACGGCATCGAGCGCGCTGCCGCCCCTCCGCAAGATCGCCACGCCGGCGGCCAGCCCCGGGGCGCCATTCCCACTCGCGATGACGATCGGGGTGATCTTTCCCATTTACCCGCTGTTGCTCACTCGCATGGGGTGGTCATGCCACGCACGGGGGAAATGAGGGCGGCCTCGCAGGAGTGATTTCGATGTCCACTCTGTTCGCGGACTGTATCGGAGCGCAGGGATTCATCTCCACGGGGGACCGGCTCTCCCCTGCCGGTCCGATGGCGGCACGCACGTGCGGCGCGAGAGTCACTCGCATGAATGCATCACCGATGGCCTGGACCGCATCAGTCATGGCACCGCGCTCGCCGTACCCCGAGGGGGACGTGACCGTGGTGCTACGCGTCACCTACAACACGCTCGAGGCGATCATCCGCGACGAGTTCATGCTCACCGAGTCGCTGGTCGCGTACTAAGGGTGCTAGGCGGTCGCGGCGACCTGGCCGCGCTTCTTACGATCCTCCTCCGCAAGCTGGCGCCTGAGCGTCTTTCCAATGAGGGTCTTCGGGAGCGACTCACGGAACTCGATGTCCTTGGGGACCTTGAACGGCGCAAGCTGAGTGCGGCAATGCGCGATGATGTCCTCAGCGGTCGCGTTCATTCCCGGCTTTAGTACGACGAAGGCCTTCACCTCTTCGCCCTTGATCGGATGCGGCACGCCGATGGCGGCGCTGTCGAGGATCGCTGGATGCAGCGCCAGGGCCTCCTCGACCTCACGCGGATACACGTTGAACCCCGAAACGATGATCATCTCCTTCTTCCGGTCGACGATCGCGACGTAGCCGTCCGCGTCGGCGGTCGCGATGTCGCCGGTGTGCAGCCAGCCGTTCCGGAGCGTGAGCGCCGTCTCCTCGGGCTTGTTGTAGTAGCCGTCCATGAGCTGGGGCCCGCGTAGCACGAGCTCGCCCGACTCGCCGGTCGCCATCTCGCGCGTGCCGGTCTCGAGGTCAACGATCTTCGATTCGACATCGGGGTATGGCACGCCGACGGTCCCGACCTTCTGCTTGCCCTTCCCGAAGAGCGGATTGCAGTGCGTGACCGGCGCGGCCTCGGTGAGGCCGTACCCCTCGACCAGGTTCGCGCCGGTGAGCTCCACGAACTTCCGGTGCGTCTCCACGAGGAGCGGCGCCGAGCCCGAGACGCACGCCTCGATCGACCGCAGGTCGTACTTCGCCGTGAGCGGCGAGTTGATGATCGCGTTGTAGATCCGCGGCGCACCACTGAACGTGTTCGGCTTGTGGCGCTCGACGTCCTTCAGCACGTGCGCGAGGTCGAACTGGGGCTCGAGGATCATCGCCGAGGCGCTCTGGATCGACAGGCCCATCACCACCGTGAGCCCGTACACATGGAAGAACGGCATGACGGCCATCCCCGTGCCGGCGGCGTCCTTCAGGTTCGTGAACCAGGCCCGGCATTGCAGGATGTTCGCGACGAGCGCGCGGTGCGAGAGCATCGCACCCTTGCTGACGCCGGTGGTGCCGCCGGTGTATTGCAGCAGCGCGACGTCATCCCGCCGCGTGCCACCCTCGAACGGGGTGGCGGGCGCGTCGAGCACCTCGCGGAACGCCACGGCGCCCTCGTCGTCCTTGAAGGGCTGACGGTGCCCGTCCTTCTTCTCCTTCGCCAACGTGAACATGAAGCGCAGGAGCGGCGGCATCTCCTCCTTGATGTTGGTAACGATGACGTTCTTCACGCTCGTTCCCTGCCGCGCGGCCTTCGCGACGGGGTAGAAGCGGGACATCGTGACGAGCGTCACGGCGCCGGAATCGGCGAGCTGGTAATGCAGCTCGGGCGCGGTATAGAGCGGGTTGCAGGGCACGACGGTCGCGCCGGCGCGCAGGGCACCGAAGAAGGCCACGACGAACTGCGGCGTGTTCGGCAGGTGGACCGCGACGCGGTCCCCTTTCTGCACGCCGAGCGTGCGCAGCCCGTTGGCGAAGCGCCAGGCGTCGTCCGAGATCGACTTGTAGGTGCGCTTGGCGTTGAAGAAGATGGTCGCCACGGCGTTCGGATAGCTCTCGGCCGCGTCGTCGAGGAGCGCGTGGAACGTCGCGTCGGGGTAGCTGAGCGTCGCCGGAACGCCGGTGTCGTAGTGCTTCGTCCAAGGCCGCCCGGCGAGCGGCGCCGCATCCCTCGGCTGGACCGTGATCCTCTTCGCCATGTCGCCCTTCACCTCACGCTCTGCGCCCGACTATGCCGTGTGCGGACCTCGTGTCAGTTGCCCGACTATGCCTTATACGGACCGCGCGTCAGTTAGCAAGTCCTCCGCGATGATCATCCGCTGCACTTCGCTCGTCCCCTCATAGATGCGGAGGATGCGTGCGTCACGATACGCGCGCTCCACCGGAGAGTCCTTCATGTAGCCCATCCCGCCGTGGATCTGCAGCACGCGGTCGGCCACGCGGTTCGCGAGCTCGGAGGCGTACACCTTCACCATCGCGGCCTCGCGTGAGGCGCGCACGCCGCGGTCCAGCTTCGCCGCGGCGTCATAGACCATGAGCCGGGCCGCGTGGATCTCCACCGCGCTGTCCGCGAGCATCCACTGGATCGCCTGGTTCGCCGCGATCGGCCGACCGAACTGACTGCGGCGCTTGGCGTGAGCGATGCCGAGCTCGAGCAGGTACTGAGCCGTCCCGACCGCACCGGCGGCCAGGGATACGCGCCCGATGTCCAGCGCGCCGAGGGCCGTGCGGAACCCCGCTCCGACCTGGCCGCCGAGCACGTTCTCGTCCGGAACCTCGCAATCCTCGAAGATCAGCTCGCCCGTCTTGGAGCCGCGCAGGCCCATCTTCTCGTCGACCCTCCCGACGCGGAAGCCACTCATGCCCTTCTCGACGATGAAGGCCGTGATGCCGCCGCGCGCTCCTTTGGCGCGGTCGTTCGCCGCATACACGACGACGACGTCGGCGATCGGACCGTTCGTGACCCAGATCTTCGTGCCGCTCAGCAGCCAGCGGCCACCGTCCTTCCGCGCGGTCGTCTGGATCGACGCGGCGTCGGATCCGCTCGACGGCTCGGTCAGCGAGAACGCCGCGAGCTTCCGGCCCGCGGTGAGGTCCGGCAGGTAGCGACGCTTCTGCTCATCGGTGCCGCCGAGATAGATCGACATGCTCCCGATCGAGGTGTGCGCTCCGATGAGGTTCGAGAACGCCGCCGACGTGCGCCCGAACTGCTCGAGCGCCAGGCAGTACCCCAGATCGCCTGCGCCGGCGCCGCCGTACTCCGCCGGGAACGGCAGGCCGAAGAACCCGAGCGAGGCCATCTCTTTCACGATCTCGCCCGGGATCTCGTCGTGCTCCTCGACGTCCCTCTCGATCGGCTGAAGACGCGTCTCCACGAAATCGCGCACGGTTCGCGCGAGGAGCTGCAGCTCTTCCGGGATGTCGAAATCCATCACGCCTCCCCGACGTGGATCGCGGCGATGCCGAACGTGAGCCGCTCGTAGCGTACGCGCGAGAAGCCGGCCACACGCATCAGGTCGGCGAGTCCGTCCGCGTCCGGGAACGCCGCCACCGAACGCGGCAGATAGCGGTATGCCGTTGCGTCGCCGCCGAGCAGGGACGCGACGAGCGGTACGAGCCGATGGAGGTAGAGGCGGTACAAGATCCCGATCAACGCGTTCGGCGGTGTCGAGAACTCGAGGACGACCGCGCTCCCCCCGGCGCGGAGGACCCGACGCAGCTCTCGCAGGCCGAGCGAGAGATCGCCGAAGTTGCGCACCGCGAATCCGGCCACGACGCGGTCGAACGCAGCGTCGGGGAACGGGAGGCGCTCGGCCGTTGCGAGCAGCGGCGCGAAGCGGGACTCGCGGCGAGCGGCGGCACGCTTGCGCGCGGCATCGAGCATCACTGGAGAGATATCGATGCCGATCACGCGTCCGCTGGGATCGGACGCGTCGAGCACGCCAAAGGAGAGGTCGCCGGTCCCGACGCCGATGTCGAGCGCGAGCTCGCGCGGGCCCAACCGCGCTTGCGCGATGGCGCGCCGCCTCCACCCCACATCGCGCCGGCCGGAGAGGATGCGATTGAGCCGGTCATAGCGTGGCGCGACACGGTCGAACATGTCCGCGATGCGACGGTCGTGGTCCGAGCGCGCCATTGCGTGTTTCACGCTACCGTGACGCCATCGCCACCGTCCTCTTCGTGTACGCGCATCCCGACGACGAATCGTTCGGCATCGCCGGCACCGCGATGAAGCTCAGGGCCGGCGGACACACGACGGCGCTACTCACCCTCACCCGCGGCGATGTCGGGATGTGGTTCGGCAGAAAAAGCCGATCGTGGATTCCGGCCGAGCTCGCCGCGGAGCGCAGCAAGGAGTGGCGCGAGGCGGTGAACATCATCGGCTTCACGCACGCACGCCTGCTGGAGTGGCCCGACGGCGGGCTGGCGGCCTCACCCGTCGAGCGCGTGACCGCGGACATCGTGCAGCTCGTCCGCGAGATCAGACCCGACATCGTGTGCACCTTCGGTCCGGAGGGCGCGGGCAGCGAGCACGATGACCACCGCGCGGCGTCCTTCTTCGCCGTCCGCGGCTTCCACCGCGCCGGGCTGGCCGATCAGTACCCGGACCGCGGTACCGCGCACGCCGCGCGCCGGCTCTTCTTCAACGCGTCGCCGCCGCTGCCTGATCTGCCTTTCGTCGCGATGACGCCGACGCACACCATCGACATCCGCGAGTTCGAGGATCGCAAGGCGCAGGCCTTCGAATGCCATAAAACGCAGCTGGGGGACCGCGATCGCTTCTACCAGATGCTCGAGCGCCGAGGCGGCAAGGAGTTCTTCCACCTCGCGATCGATCGGGGCGCGAGCGTGCCCGACCGTGGCGACCTCCTCGCCTGATGGACACGATCCTCACGCTCCCGCTGGTCCTGGCCGTCGTGCTGGTCGAGCTCGCGGTCGGCGGCGCCTTCGTGTCGTGGTTCGTCGACCGGCGCGGCGAGGCGCCCGGAGGATTCCTGAAGCTCGTGGCGGGCGTCGACGCCGTGGCGGCCGCGGCGGCCGTGGGTCTCGCGCCCGCGCTGCCGCGCGGCGACGCCGCCGCGCGGGTCGGCCTCGACGCCGGCCCGCTGTCCTCGTTCGGACAGGCGCTCGCGGTGGTCGCGATCCTCATGGCCGCGCAGCTCGTCTTCGCGTTCGTGCCGGGTCGCACCCTTCGCAGCGTCGGCGCGCTCCTCGCGATGGCCGCGGGGGTGCTCGCGCTCGGCGTCGCCACCGTGGCGCGACCGACGCTGGCGCCCTACGACGTCTTCGCGCTGGTCGCGCCGCCGCTGGGCGCGCTCGCGCTCGGCGGCATCGATGGCGCCATGCTGCTTGGCCACTGGTATCTCGTCACACCGAAGCTGTCGACCGGGCCGCTCCGCAACGCGTCGCTCATCGTCGTCGCGGCCGTGGCGCTGCAGCTGATCGTGGTCCTGGCGACGGTGCTACGCGGCGACCTTTCGGGCACGACCCAGACCGGACTCGTCGTCGCGATCGGGATCCGCATCGGCGTGGGCCTGCTCATGACGCTCGCTGTCGCGCTCGCGGCATGGTGGACCGCCCAGATGAACACGCAGTCCTCGACCGGGCTGCTCTACGTAGGACTGGGCTCCGCGCTCGCGGGCGAGATCAGCGCGCGGGTCCTGTTCTTCCTGACGGGAGCCGCGGTCTAAGGGCCGGCCGGAGCTGTGCCTTCGCTCGTCGCGGAAGGCGCGTGTGCGGAGCCCCTACGTCGAGGCCGGGTGAAGAGCACGTGGCGTCTCTGACCGGGAACGGGTGGAGTACCGAGCGGGGGAAGAACGCCAACGAGGAAGCTTCGTGTGCAGTAGATGCACGTCCGGCCTACAGGCGTGAGGGTTCCCGCCCAGATCTCGAGATCCTGCGGATCAGGCACCTCGAAGCCGCACCGGGTCCAGAGGCGCAGCACCGGCGGCCAATCAACGCCCTCGCTGTGGAGCGGCTGCGGTACGGCGTCCTCGCGCACCTGATGCCAGCTCGAGTAGCCGTCCCCGACGATCCAGCGAGCCCACACGTACCTGGTCGCACCCTCGCGCGTGCCGACCCGCGCCCGCGTCACTTCTTCTTCTTCGCCTTCGCCCTCGCGGTCTTGCTCTTCTCGATGCGCTCGCGGTCGGCCAGGGCGTCCTGCACGGTCTTGAACTTCGAGAGCTCGCCGCGGCGGTCCTTCTGCACGTTCTCGCGGAACGCCGGGTCGGTCGCCTGAGAGCGGGCACGCGCGCCGTCGCGCATCGCGGCGTCGAGAATCTTCGCGACCCGTTGGATCTTCTTCAGGGACATCGCGAAAAGTGTACGAAGCCGGGCTAGCGGTTCCGCTCCGCCCGTACGAAGCCCGCGGTCCCGACGACCATGAAGACCGCGAACTCCGCGGCGATGATCGCGAGGTTCGTCGGCAGATCGAAGATCGGCACGCTCGGACCGCCGGCGTAATACACGTCGCGCATCAGGTCGACGGCGTACCGCATCGGCGAGATCTTCGAGAGGATGTCGAGGAACCATGGAAGGTTCCCGATCGGATTGAAGATCCCGGCGAGGAAGAACTGCGGCAGCATCACGAATGGGAAGATCTGGTTCGCCTGCCGCTGATTCTCGAGTCGAGAGAGGATGAGCACGCCGAATGCGCCCCCATAGACGGCGATGATGAGCGTGGTCGGAACGAGCGCGACGAGCTTCTCAACCGTGAATGGAACGCCGACCAAGATGCCGAACGCGAGGATCGCGATGAACTGCGGCAGCGCGACGAGCGACTCGCCCAGGATCTTGCCGAAGATGATCGTATAACGCGAGATCGGCGAAACGAAGATCTCCTGGCTGAAGTCCTGCTCGCGATCGATGAGGAGGAACATCACTCCCATCGCCGTCGACTGCCAGATCGTCTGCGCGAGGACGCCCGTGAAGACGAAGTGCAGCAAGTTGATGCCCACGGACTGCCCGAAGCCTGACTGAAGGCTCGTTCCCAGCACACCGATGAAGATGAGCGGGAATGCGAAGTCCGCCACGATACGAGCGCGATCGCGTAGGAGCTTGATCAGGTCGCGGTGCGCGAGGATCAGGACCGCGGACAGCTCACTCATTCGTGTCGCCAACGATCTGGAGGTATGCGTCCTCGAGGCTCGGCGCGTGGGTACGCACCAGATTCAGCGGCGTGTCGATCGCTTTGAGCGCGGCGTGGGCACGGCGCGAGTCGACGTGCATGCGGAACGGGCCGTCACCGTCGCTGCGG
>Ga0114129_10017943_pt1 | contig 10075 bp, 8 predicted proteins | sample RhiMetdeltSRZDD1_FD_80071 | JGI IMG/M metagenome (GOLD analysis project Ga0114129, IMG submission 80071) | Populus rhizosphere microbial communities from Tennessee, USA - Rhizosphere MetaG P. deltoides SRZDD1 (version 2) (version 2) | ecosystem: Host-associated > Plants > Roots > Rhizosphere >...
ACTCATCAAGAAGATCGCCAGCCTCGTACACGACAAGCGGATCTCGGAGATCAGCGATCTGCGCGACGAGACGGACCGCTCGGGAATGCGGCTCGTGATCGAGCTGAAGCGCGACTCCATCCCGGAGGTCGTGCTGAACAAGCTCTACAAGCACACGTCTTTGCAGCAGACCTTCGGCGTGAACATGGTTGCGCTGGCGGACGGGGTGCCGCGCACACTCAATCTGCGCGAGGTGATCCGGTACTACGTCCTCCACCAGAAGGACGTCGTCACCCGGCGCACCAAGGACGAGCTCCAGCGCGCCGAGCGCCGCGCGCACATCCTCGAGGGCCTGCTGATAGCGCTCTCGAGCATCGACGCCGTGATCCAGCTGATTCGCTCCTCGTCGGACCCAGACCAGGCTCGCGACGGCCTCATGCAGGAGTTCGATCTGTCGTTGGCACAGGCGCAGGCGATCCTCGACATGCGCCTCCAGCGCCTGACTGCGCTCGAGACCGACAAGATCAAGCAGGAGCACGCCGACCTCGTGGAGCGGATCAAGGAGCTGCGCGCGATCCTGGGCGACGAACAGCGCCTATATGAACTGATCAAGGAGGAGCTGCTCGAGATCAAGCAGATCTATGGCGACGAGCGTCGCAGCGAGATCACTCACGCGGAGGACGAGTTCGATCTCGAGGACCTGATCGCCGAGGAGCAGATGGTGGTCTCGATCACGCGGTCCGGCTACATCAAGCGGCTGCCGCTTTCGACCTATCGCAAGCAGAAGCGCGGCGGCGTCGGCGTGATCGGCATGGAGATGAAGGACGACGACTACATCGAGCACCTGCGGATCTCCTCGACGCACGACTTCCTGCTGTTCTTCACCAACTACGGGAAGGTCTACCGGCTGAAGGTCTACGAGCTGCCCGAGGGCGCTCGTACCGCGAAGGGCCGGGCGCTGGTGAACCTGCTGCCGCTGCGCGAGGGCGAGTCCGTGCGGGCGGTGATCGCGACGCGTGACTTCGGCGAGGACAAGTACCTCGTGTTCGGGACCAAGCAGGGCCTGATCAAGAAGACCGAGTTTCTTGCCTACAACACGCCGATCCGCGCCGACGGGATCATCGCGATCAAGCTGCGTGATGGCGACGAGCTGGTCTCGGTGCGCGGGACCAGCGGCGAGGACGACATCATCATGGTGTCGCGCTCCGGCTACGCGGCTCGCTTCAACGAGTCGAGAGTGCGGCCGATGGGCCGTGACACCTCCGGTGTGCAGGGCATGAACGTCAAGGAGAAGGGCAACGCCGTGCTCGCGATGGACGTCGCCCGTGACGACACCGAGCTGCTGGTCGTGACCGAGAATGGGTTCGGCAAGCGCACCGCTGTGGCCGACTACCCGGTGAAGGGCCGCGGGACCAAGGGCGTCAAGACGATCCAGCTGACCGACCGCAAGGGCGGTCTGGCCGGTGCCCTGATCGTGCGCGAGCACCAGGAGCTGCTGTTCATCTCGCAGGAGGGAATGGTGCAGCGCACCAGCGTGCGCGGCATCTCCAAGATGGGTCGTGCCACGCAGGGTGTAAAGGTCATGAACGTGCGCAACGGCGACACGGTCAGCGCTGTCGCGGTGGTGGTCGAGAGCGAGGCGCAGCTTGGCGCCGACGTGGCCGAGAACGGCGACTCGCCCAACGGCGACGGGGCGCTGCCGTCCGCGGAGAGCGACGATCTGCCGCAGGACGAGCCGGACAGCAACGGCTCGACCAACGGAAGCGCCGAGTAGCGGGGAGCCCCGAGGGCTCTAGGCCAGCAGGTACTGTTGCCAGGCCGGCGGCACGACCGGTGTCGCCACCCTGATGAAGATCGTGGGGCCGGGCGCCTTCGGCTTGCGCCGCGGGTGCACGCCTGTCTCGACGGGGGTGCGGTTGCCCTTCCGCCGGTTGCACGGTGCGCACGAGGTGACGATGTTCTCCCAGTCGCTGGCGCCGCCGCGGCTGCGCGGGATCACGTGGTCGACCGTGAGATGCGAGGTGGTGCCGCAGTACTGGCACGTCCAAGAGTCGCGCGCGAACACCGCCCGTCGCGTGATGCGGCGCTTGGCACGGTCGCGCGGGACACGCACGTAGGTCACCAGCCGGATCACGACGGGGCGAGGCAGCGTGATGCTCTCGGAGTGCAGGGTGCGCTCGCCCTGCTCGACCAGCTCCGCCTTCTCCTTGAGGATCAGGACCACGGCGCGCCTGACCGAGCACACGTTGAGCGGCTCGTAGGAAGCGTTCAGGACCAGCACCCGGCCGCCGTCGCTGCGCCGCACGATCCCGGGGGCCGTGCGATTCTCGACAGCTTGACTTAACTCAGGCGGGACGTCACCGCCATCACGCGCGGGCGATGAAGTCCCTGTCACCGCGATTGGTTCCATCCCGTTGACGGAAAAGTCTAACCAGTGGTCCCGAGCCGGCTCTCAGGTACTTCTGGCGGCCGGGTAGGAGCCGAGCACCCGCACGGTGTCGACCTGCCCGCCGATCGCTTCGAGCGCGCCGGCCACGTCGGGGTCTTCTCCGGACCCTTCGATGTCGATGAAGAAGATGTAGCGGCCGAGCCCCTGCTTGAGGGGTCGAGACTCGATCTTGCTGAGGTTCACGTTGCGGTCCGCGAACGCGCGCAGCACCTCCATCAGGGAGCCGGGCGCATCCGGCATGCCCCAGAAGACGACCGAAGTCTTTGCCGGCCCGGCCGAGTTTTTCGCCACGGCCGGCATTTTTTGCCCGAGCAACACGAACCGCGTCTCGTTTTCCGGGTGATCCTCGACCCCCTCGAGCAGCACCCTGCAGTCGTTCAGCTCAGCGGATAGCCGCGTCCCCAGGGCCGCCCAGGGCCGGTCGGACTCGGCCACGATCCTGACGGCGTCGGCGGTGCTCGGCGCCGCCACGACCTCCGCCTGCCCAAGGCGCTCGCGCAGAAAGCGTGCACATTGCGCATTCGCCTGGGGGTGCGACACGACACGCTCGATTTGCCCGAGTCCCAGCTCCACGCGCGCAATCAGCGAGTGCCGGACGGGATGGATCACCTCGCCTACGATCTCGACCTGCTCGGTCTCGAACACGAGCGTGTCGAGGGTCGCGCTCACCGATCCCTCGAGCGAGTTCTCGATCGGGACGAACGCGCGCTCGACCTGCCGGTCTTGAACCGCCATCACGCAGTCGTAGATGGTGGGCAACGGCACTGCCTCGACCTCCACAGGGTCGATCGCCGCGAACAGGGCCTCTTCGCTGAAGGTGCCCTCGGGACCTAGGAACGCGATCTTCACCGCCCGAGGGCGGTCTGGATCGCCTCGTTCTCCTCCGGAGAGAGGTCGAACTCCGATTGGCCCTCCCGAATCCCCTTTACGTACATGCGGGCCTGCTCGCGGTGGAGGATCGAGGAGAGGACCACTCCGGTACCCGAGTCGTCGAGGAGCGCCATCGAGCTCGACTGCCGGCCGGTCATCTCCCCGTAGGCGTCGTAGCGGATCACGGCCGTCTTGCTGATCGTCCGCCCCAGACGCCGTTCGTTGCCCTCCAATCGCTCTCCCAGCTGCAAGAACGTGCTCTCGACCATTCGCCGCAGCTCCTCGAAGCCTGCTCCGAGCGAATGGGCGTGAGACACGAGATCCCGCTCCCCGCTGTTGCCGAGCACTGAGCGCTGCGCATCACGGAGCCGCTTGATCCGCCGCATCAGCACCAATACCAGCACCAGCGCGACGAGGGCGACCGCGCCGGCCGCGATCGCGATGACGCCGACGGTCGAGGTGAGGTCGTCGGACACGGCGGAAGCATAACCAGCCGATTCCCGGCCTCTTCCGATAACTCCCCCGGCTGTTCGGGCGAGCTCAGCCGCCGGTGAAGGCGACCTGATAGGTGGCCTTGTTGTTGGCCGTGTTCTTCTCGCCGGGCACGGCCGCGATCGAGACTGTCACGGTGTTGACCGACTTGGTGTCGGGCTGCTGCGTGATCGGAATGCTGACCGTGGCGGACTGGCCGTTGGCGATGCGCGGGATCGTCTGGTTGACGGTGATCTTTTTGGCGCCGGAGATCGTGATCGTGACCCCGATGTCGGTTTCCTCGGAATCGCCGCCATTCTTGACCTTGACGTCGAAGGCGAGCTGGCTCGACACCGGCACTCGGTTGATGCCAGTGGCGGTGAGGGCGGTGCCCGCCGGCTGCGCCGTGACGCTCTCCAGCGAGGTCCCGTGCAGGCCCGGAGTGGCGGCCTGGCCGGATCCGCTGAGCTTGCCGAGCCGCTGGCCCACGGTGGACGGGTCGAGCCAGCCGAGGTCCGGCATGAAGCGCTCGTTCGGAAATCGCTCGCTGATGCCGCGCTTGCTGAACGCGGACGTGAGCGCCGGGATCGCGCGCTGCGAGTAGATCACGTCACTCGCGAGCAGGGCCTGCATCTGGCCGGCGATCGAGTCGATCGCAGCCTGCTTGCCCTTGTCGCCGAGTGCGGTCGGCAGCAGATTGGCGATCCGCCCGATCGCGTCGGCCCGGAACTGGAAGGCCGTCACGATCCAGCCGTGCGCCGTGCTTAGCTCACCGGGATGGCTGGTGTCCTTCGCGCGCTGGACGACCTGCTCGGCGTCCACACGTTGGGCGTTGACCTGGGTCTGGATGCTGAGCGCGTCGCCGCGGGTGGGCTTGGAGAGCGTGCCGAAGAACCGCTTGCTCAGATCCTGCTCGGCCGTCACGAGCGAGCGTACATCGGAGGCGTAGTTCCGGAAGGCGGTGTCCTTGCGGCTGTCGAGGCAGCCGTTGATCCCGACCACCAGGAGAATCACGAGCACGACCGCGCTGACGAGCGCGATCGTTCGCCGCACCATGATCGATTGCTGGTCGGGCCGTCCCGGCCGCCGGCCGCGGCCACCGCGCGACGGCCGTGCCCCGGCGGGTTGCGTGCGGCCTTCCGGAAAGGACAAGAGAAAGGTCTCCTCTGTGCTCTTGGCGGACTTGCGCGCCAGAGTATGACGAGCGCGGCGGCCGGGCGACTCCCCTCCGATCGTGCTTTGCAGCGGGTTTCGCACCTCCGGGCAAGCGCGGGCGCCGTCTCACGGCGGTACTGAGGGGAATGGAAAGACCACCTGGTCTCGTAGCATTTCGGGGTCACGGCCCTGGCGGCGCTTCCTGTGCCCCGTGGCTGACTTCCGCATGGATCCAAGATGGGCGTCCTGACCAATCTCGAAGCGAGGCTCGAAAGCCTCGTGGAAGGCGTGTTCAATCGCGCCTTCCGCGCGCGCGTGCAACCGGTCGAGCTGGCCCGGAAGCTCGCCAAGGAGATGGACTCCTACAAGACCGTGTCCGTATCACGGACGTACGTGCCGAACGAGTACATCGTGTTCCTCGCGCGCGAGGACAGGCGGCAGTTCGAGGGTTACGAATCGGCGCTTCTCGACGAGCTCTCGGCCCACCTGCTCGAGCACGCCGCGCGTGAGAACCTCGCGCTGCTCACGCGCCCGAAGGTCACGTTCGAGACGGACCGGCGGCTGCGCATGGGTGAGTTCGGCATCCAAGCGCGGCTGGTCAAGCCTCCGGCAAGCGAGCAGGAGGAAGCGGCGCAGGGCGACCTGGGAGCGACGATGGTGTACTCCGCCGCGCGCCCGGGCGCGCCCGCCGAGCCTGCCGCCGAGAAGGCGGAGACCAGGGCGCTGCTCAAGATGGGTGGCAAGACCTTCGTGATCGACAGGCCCAATACCGTGATCGGCCGCTCGAGCCGGTGTGACTTCGTCGTCGAGGACCCAAACGTCTCCCGCCGCCATGCCGAGCTGCAGCGGCGTGGCCCGGATTGGTACGTGGTCGACCTCGACTCGACCAACGGCGTGTCCGTGAACGGAAAGCAGGTCCGCTCGACGCGGCTCGCGCCCGGTGACGAGATCGCGCTGGGGACGGCGCGGCTCAGCTTCAACGTGGACTGAGGTTCGTCCGATGGCCGACCCGATCGAGGCCCTTCTCAAGTTCGCCTTCATCGCCGTGCTCTACCTGTTCCTGCTGTGGGTGGCGCGGAGCGCGCTGAAGGACCTCCGGCGCCCTGTGCCCCATGCCGGCGCGTACGTGGACGCCGACTACAACGCCGCCGGGGACGGCTTCGGCTCGAGTTCCTCCTCGGCGCGCCTGATCGCCGAGCATGGCGGCGGGCTGCACGCCGGCCAGGCGTTCGTGGTCGGATCGGGCCTCATGATCGGCCGTGCGGGCGGGATCGAGGTCCGGATCGACGACAACTTCGCGTCTGGCCATCATGCGCGCGTGTTCGACCACGACGGGTTGGTCTACATCGAGGACATGAATTCGACGAACGGGACGTATCTGAACGGGGTACGGGTGGCCGGCCAGGAGGCCCTCCAGCCCGACGACAGGATCCGCATCGGCGACACCGAGTTCCGTTACGAGCCGTGAGGTGCGATGTCTCATGCTGAGGATCGTCGAGGAAGCGGCGCGCACCGACACCGGCCGCCAGCGCCACGCGAACGAGGACTCCTACCACGCCCGCTCTCCGGTGTACGTGGTCGCCGACGGCATGGGCGGCGCGCAGGCGGGGGAGGTGGCCTCGCGGATCGCGGCGGATGCCTTCGACGAGGACATGGGCGACGGCAACCCCGAGGAGCAGCTGGCCGAGCGCGCCCGCGAGGCGAACCGCCGAATCTTCGAGCGGGCCCGCGCCGATGCAAGCCACAGCGGGATGGGCACGACGCTCACCGGCGCGCTGCTGGCGAGCGACGAGGTCAGCATCGTGCACGTGGGCGACAGCCGCGCGTATCTCTTCCGCGACGGTGAGCTGCGGCGGCTGACACGCGATCACTCGCTGGTCGAGGAGCTCCGGCGCCGCGGGCAGCTCACGCCCGAGGAGGCCGAGGAGCATCCGCAGCGGTCCGTGATCACACGCGCGCTTGGGCCCGAGCCCGACGTGGAGCTGGACGTCCACACGCATCAGGCGCGAAGCGGAGATGTCTTCCTGCTGTGCAGCGACGGCTTGACCAGCATGGTGCGGGAGGAGCGGCTGCGCGAGATCCTCACGGACGCCGAGACGCTCCGGGCAGCGCTCGACCGGCTCGTGGAGGAGGCCAACGAGGCCGGCGGACGGGACAACATCACGGTCGTCGCCTTCCGGATCGGCGGCGGCGAACAAGCGGGAGAGGCCGCCGGAGAGGCAGCAGCAAGCCCGGCAGCCGACGAGACCGTCCTCGACCTCCGCGCCGCGGCCGCCGACGGCGAGGGGCCGGTGGAGCAGGTGCGCCCCGCACCGCCACCGCCCGCCCCGGCGCCCCCCGCACGCGAGGTGGCTCGTCGGCCGAAGCACCGCATTCGCCGCGCGGTGATCGGGCTGCTGGTGCTGGCGGTGCTCGCAGGGGCGACCGTCGGGGCCGTGGCCGGGCTGCACCGTGTGTACTTCCTCGGGTCCGACGGCGGCCTCGTGACGCTCTACCGCGGCGTGCCGTACGACCTGCCGCTCGGGATCCACCTGTACCAGAAGCGCTACGTCAGCTCGGTCCCGGTGCAGGCGCTCACGCCTACCGAGCGGCGCCGCCTGCTCGACCACCAGCTCCGCTCGAAGGGCGACGCCGCGGACCTCGTGCGCAACCTGGAGAGGGGCAAAGGCCTGTGACGGCCAGGAACAGGGAGCTGCTGGGGCTGTTCCCGGTCGCGGCGCTGATCACGGCGGGCTTCACGGCCGTGTACATGGCGCGCTCCAGCGATCTCGGCTCGGTCAGCCTCACGTACGGCGGCATCTTCCTCGCGCTGTGCCTGACGGTCCACATGTTCGTGCGCGCAAAGCTGCCAGACGCGGATCCGTACCTGTTCCCGCTCGTTGCCTTGCTGTCGGCGTTCGGGCTCGTGTTGATCTATCGGATCGACGACACGCTGGCGCGTCAGCAGGCGGCATGGTTCGTGGTGGGGATCGTGCTGTTCGTGGCGACGATCTACCTGCTGCGCGACATCCGTGCGCTCCAGCGCTACCGGTATGTGATCGCCGCCATCGGGATCGGCCTCTTGATGCTGCCGCGGCTGCCGGGGATCGGGGCACAGGTGAATGGCGCCTACCTGGGGGTGAAGGCGGGCCCGATCACTTTCCAGCCCACCGAGTTCGCGAAGCTCTGCATCATCGTGTTCCTGGCCAGCTATCTGGTCGAGCGCGGCGAGATGCTGGTGCTGGGCGCGCGCCGGGTACTGGGCGTGACGATCCCGCCTTTGAAGCACTTCGGGCCGCTGCTGGTCGTGTGGGGCGCGTCGATGTTCATGCTCGTCTTCATCCGCGATCTCGGCAGCTCGCTGATGTTCTTCGGTGCGTTCCTCGCGCTCATCTACGTGGCCACCGGCCGGCTGTCGTTCGTGGTCGTCGGGCTCGTGATGTTCGTGGTCGGCTCCTGGTTCTTCGCGCACACCGTTCACCACGTCCAGGAGCGGATCGACATCTGGCTCGACCCCTGGAACGATCCGCAGGGGTCCGGATTCCAGATCGTCCAGTCGCTGTTCGCGCAGGCCGACGGCGGGCTCTTCGGCAAGGGCCTCGGGCAGGCGCTCCTCAACCTGCCGGGCGGCGCCCAGATACCCCCTGCGCCCGACACCGACCTGATCTACGCCGTGATCACCAATGAGCTCGGCCTGTTCGGCGCGGCCGGCGTCGTGCTCGCGTACATGCTGTTCGCGGAGCGCGGCTTTCGCGTCGCGGTGATGAGCGACGACGGCTTCCTGAAGCTGCTCGCGACGGGGCTCACGGCGGTGTTCGCGCTGCAGGCGTTCGTGATCGTCGGAGGCGTCACACGCGTCATCCCGCTGACGGGCGTGACGCTCCCGTTCGTCAGCTACGGCGGCAGCTCGATCGTCGCCAACTTCGTGTTGCTCGCGTTGCTGCTGATGGTGTCCCAGGAAGCGCGCGCACCGCGCGCCGCTCCGCACAGTCCGGTGGTGACTCGATGAACGCCCGGATCACGCATCTATTCGGGATCGTGGTGGTGCTGTTTGCCGCGCTGGTCGGCTTCACGTCGTACTGGTCGGTGTTCCACGCGGGCGCGCTCGAGGCGAACCGGGCGAACAAGCGCCCACTGCTCGAGCAACAGCGCGTCCGGCGTGGCCTGATCCTCGCGCGCGACGGCACAGTGCTGGCGCGGAACAAGTCGACCGGGAGCGGCGCGAACAAGTTCTACAGCCGCACATATCCGGACGGGTCCCTGTTCCCCCACACCGTTGGCTACAACTACGTGTCGAGGGGCAACTCGGCGCTCGAGCGCAAGTACAACGACGATCTCACCGGCAAGGCGAACGAGATCCAGACCGCGTTCGACGAGCTCCGGGGCAAGAAGCGCGAGGGCAACGACCTCACGACCGCACTCGACCCCACGGCGCAGCGGGTGGCGCTGTCGGGCCTGGCGGGCCGCGCCGGCTCGGTGGTGGCGATCGAGCCGCAGACGGGGCTCGTGCGCGTGATGGCCAGCGTGCCCGGATTCGACCTGAACTCGGTGCCCGACAACTTCGCGCGCCTGGTGCGCGCGCCCGACGCCCCGTTGCTCGATCGCGCCGCCCAGAGCGGGTATCCCCCCGGATCGACCTTCAAGGTGGTGACCGCCGCCGCGGCGCTCGACAGTGGCAAGTTCACGCCGAACTCGGTCTTGAACGGAAAGTCGCCGCAGACGATCGGCGGCGTGCCGCTGTCCAACTTCAGCAACGAGCAGTTCGGCGACATCACGCTCACGGATGCGCTCACGCACTCGGTCAACACGGTGTGGGCCCAGGTCGGTGAGAAGCTGGGCAAATCGCTCATGTACAAGTACATGAATCGCTTCGGTTTCGATCGCAAGCCGGGGATCGATCTGCCGCCGGACGAGCTGCGGTCGAGCGGCGTCTACTCGAACGGGAAGCTGCTCGGGCCGAGCGATGCGATCGACATCGGGCGCGTCGCGATCGGCCAGGAGCGCCTGCAGGTGACCCCGTTGCAGATGGCGATGGTGGCCTCGGCGATCGCGAACGGTGGCCACTTGATGCGGCCTCACCTCGTCGAGAAGGTCACCGATCCCGACGGGCGAACGGTCCGCAGGATCAAGGCGAGCGAGGACAGCAAGGTCATGAGTGAGGCGACGGCGCGC
>Ga0114129_10017944_pt1 | contig 10075 bp, 6 predicted proteins | sample RhiMetdeltSRZDD1_FD_80071 | JGI IMG/M metagenome (GOLD analysis project Ga0114129, IMG submission 80071) | Populus rhizosphere microbial communities from Tennessee, USA - Rhizosphere MetaG P. deltoides SRZDD1 (version 2) (version 2) | ecosystem: Host-associated > Plants > Roots > Rhizosphere >...
CGGCGGCTACCTCGTGGCGCTGGCGGACGACGATCCCGACGCCGCCACCGCCGAGATCGATGCCGCCATGAAGGGCTGGACGTTCATCCGCATTTCGAACCAGCACGTGTGGGAGATGTTCGACCGCGCGCACGTATCGCTGTATCGCGGCGAAGGTCTGCGCGCCTGGGAGACGTTCGCGAGCGGCCGATGGCTGCTCCGCACGACCCTGATGTTTCGCGTGCAGTTCGTGCGCGTGCTGGCGGCGTCCCTCGGCGGTCGAGCGGCGGTGGCGGCCGCCGCCGTTCGTCCGGCGCTGCTGCGTGAAGCGCGCCGGCAGGCGTCGAAGCTGCGCGGCGAGGGCATCGCGTGGTCGCTGGCCCTGGGGGCGGTGGTGGAGGCGGGCGCGGCTTCCTACACCGATGGCAAGGCCGCGGAGGCGAAGCTGCGCGAGGCGCTCGATGGTTTCGAGGCGGCGGAGATGAGCCTGCATGCGGCCGCCGCGCGGCGCGGGCTGGGCGCCCTCATCGGCGGCGACGAGGGCGCAGGGATGGCCGCGGAAGCGGATGCCGCCATGCAGGGCGAGGGCGTCAAGAATCCGGCGCGGATGGCCGCGATGCTGGCCCCGGGCCGATGGAGCGAGCGCCCGGTCTAACCGCTACGGCAGCACGTTGCAGGGATCGGCGCAGCGTCCGTCCTCGACGCGCGGCTCGATGCCGTTGGTCGTGACGCAGATGCGGCCGGAGTCGTCGCCGCAGAACCCGCGCATCCCGGTACGGTTCTGCTGGATCGGCACCGACACGTAGGCGAACGACACCACGCTTGTCGGCGAGATCCTGGCCGACGGGTCTTGCCCGACGGGCGGCACGCCCAGGTGGAGCGTGCGGCGGTAACCCATCTTTTCCGTAGCCACCAGCTCCGGCCCGAGCATCGACGGTCCCTGATAACCGGGGATGCAGCCGCCCGGATTCGCCAGACACTCGAGCGAATCGTAGTAGCCGTTGTTCGCGCCGGCGTACGTGACCTCGGACGAGATCACCGCCCGCGTGTCGCCGATGGCCCCCGCTTCGTTGGCGCTGACGCGCGCGCGTAGCAACGACGGAATGGCGATGGCGGCGATGATGCCGCCCACGACCGGGGCCATGAGGAGGCTCATCGAACCGGTGACGATACCGCCGATGGCCATGCCTTTGCCGCCGTACTCGTCGGGGTTCTTGTTGGCCTTGACGAGGGCCACGATCCCGAGAATGACGGCGATGATCGCTCCGAGGCCCAGGCAGCCAGCCGTCGGCAGGCCCAGGATCCCCAGCACGAGAGAGGTGATGGCCATGCCCTGCCGCGTCCGCCCCGATGCATTCATCATGCGGCGGATGCTAGGAGCGCGCGGCCTGCGCTGTCAAGGGATAAGAGTTGCCGAACGAATCAGCGGCCGCTGACCGTCATCTTCTTCACGCGCAGCGTGGGCGCCGCCACCGAGCCGCGGAACTCGAGGTCCGAGCCCACGGCGTCGACGTCCATCAGCATCTGCTTCAGGTTGCCGGCGATCGTGACCTCGTTGACGGGATGCACGAGCCGGCCCTTCTCGATCCAGTGGCCGGACGCGCCCTGCGAGAAATCGCCGGAGACGAGATCGACGCCGAAGCCGATGAGGTCGGTCACGAGCAGGCCGCGCTCGACGCCACCCACGATCTCCTCGGGCGGTGTCGTCCCCGCCTCGAAGTAGAGGTTGCTGGCCCCCACGCCCGGCCCGCCCGCGACACCACGCCGCGCGCTGCCCGTCGACCGCGCGCCGATCTTCCGCGCCGAGTAGGTGTCGCAGAGGAAGTGGCGCAGCACGCCCTTCTCGAGCGGCACGAGGCGGCGCGTCGGCAGTCCTTCGCCGTCGAACGGGCGCGAGCCGAGGCCCCGATAGCGGAGGGGATCGTCGACCACGGTGAGCAGCGGCGAGGCCACCTGCTCGCCGAGACGATCCTTGAGGAACGTCGAGTTGCGGAACACCGAGTATCCCGACATCGCCGAGAACAGATGGCCGAGCAGCTCCGCCGCCGTTTCCGGGTCGAAGACGATCGGGACCTCGCAGGTGGCGATCTTCTGCGCCCCCACCCGCCGCAGCGTGCGCTCGGCGGCGATGCGTCCGATCTCCTCCGGGCTCAGCTGGCCCTCGAGGGCGCGCACCGAGCTGTACCAGTAGTCGCGCTCCATCACGCCGTCCTTCTCCGCGATGGGCACGACGGAGAGCGAGACCGACGAGCTGCGGTGGCTGCCCACGAAGCCGAGGCTGTTGGCCAGCACCACGTGGCCCTCTCCGGACGAATACGACGCGCCCTGCGAGTTCGTGATGGCGGGGGAGGCGGCGAAGGCCGCGGCCTCCGCGCGGCGCGCGCGGGAGATCCGCTCGTCGGTGGGCAGCGCGTCGATCTTCGGGTCGTGCAGGCCCAGGTCCACGTCCGCGACCGGGGGCGCCTCCTCCGGCAACCCCGCCGCCGGATCCTCGCCCGTCACGCGGGCCATGGTCACGGTGTCGGCGACCAGGACGTCGAGGGCGGCGGGTGTGAAGTCCGACGTGTACGAGTTCGCCGTGCGCTTGCCGACGAATACGCGGATGCCGAGGGCCTTGCTGCCCGATTCCTTCAGCGTCTCGATCTCGCCCTTGCGGATGCTGACGGAAAACTCGTTGCCTTCCGCCACGAGCACGTCGGCGGCGTCGGCGCCACTCGTGCGCGCCTTGCGGACCAGATCTGCGGCGAGATTGCGATAGTCCACGGATCTCCTTCGATGAGATGCCATTCTGCCACGTCGCCGCCGGGCCGGCTCAGGCTAAGCTCTAGGCAGCATGGCCAACGCTACCGCCGCGCCCTCGGGCCTAGCCGGCCACCCGCCGGGACTGCAGACGCTCTTCTTCACCGAGATGTGGGAGCGCTTCAGCTACTACGGCATGCGCGCCCTGCTCATCCTCTACATGACGGCGGGTGTGGCGACAGGCGGCCTGGGCTTCGACGTGCCGAAGGCGGCGGCCATCTACGGCCTCTACACGGGGATGGTGTATTTCACCGCGCTCCCCGGCGGCTGGATCGCCGATCGCCTGCTCGGCCAGAAGCGCGCCGTCTTCATCGGCGGCGTTCTGATCGCGCTGGGCCACGTCAGCATCGCCACCGGCTCGCTGACGCTCTTCTACGCCGGCCTCGTGATCATCGTGCTCGGCACCGGCCTGCTCAAGCCCAACATCAGCTCGATCGTCGGGCAGCTCTATTCCGCCGATGACCCGCGGCGGGATGCGGGGTTCTCTCTCTTCTACATGGGGATCAACCTCGGCGCCTGGATCTCGCCGCTCGTCTGCGGGTACCTCGCGCAGCACGAGTCGTTCCGGCACGTGCTGGCCGCCGTGGGCATTCACGTCGAGCACACGTGGCACTGGGGCTTCGGCGCCGCCGCCGTCGGCATGACGGCCGGGCTCGTCCAGTACGTCCTGGGGCAGGGGCGCCTCGCAGGCGTGGGGGAGCTGCGGGAGCCCGCTCCCAACCGCGCCCTGGCCTGGGCTGGCGTGGCCGCGTCCCTGGCCGTGCTGGGCGCGGTGATCTGGCTCGCGTGGGAATGGCGCTACGTGCTGATGCTCGTCGCGACAGTGGCCTTCTTCGCGTGGTTGATGGCCCAGGCGCGCAGCGCGATGGAGCGGCACCGGACGATGGCCCTCATCGCCCTCTTCGTCTTCTCGGTGCTCTTCTGGGCGGCGTTCGAGCAGGCCGGCTCCAGCCTCAACCTCTTCGCCGAGCACCGCACGCGCCTGTCGCTCTTCGGTTTCGACGTGCCGACGAGCTGGCTGCAGAGCGCCAACGCGATGTTCATCTGGATGCTCGCCCCGTTCTTCGCGTGGCTGTGGGTTCGGCTCGGCCCCCGCGAGCCGTCGAGCCCGGCAAAGTTCGCCTTCGGCCTCTTGTTCGCCGGCCTCGGGTTCGTGGTGGTAGCGGTGGCGGCGTGGGTCTCGTCGAACGCCGGCGACGCGCGCGTGAGCATCCTCTGGCTGATCGGCGTCTATCTCCTCCACACGATCGGCGAGCTGTGTCTTTCTCCCGTCGGCCTTTCCACCGTCACGAAGCTGGCGCCGGAGCGCCTCGTCGGCTCGATGATGGGTGTGTGGTTCCTGTCGCTCTCGCTGGGGAACTTCCTGGGAGGATGGACCGCCGGCTTCTTCGAGGTCCTCCCGCTGCCGAAGCTCTTCGGCGCGGTGGCACTCACCACCATCGCGTCGGGCGCGGTCCTGGCCCTGCTCGTCCCGCCCATCAAGCGCCTGATGAGCGGCGTGCATTGACGCCGCGTCCGAACGGATGCGCTAACATCCGCGCCATGAAACTGCTTCCTGCGATCGCCGCATTTCTTGCCGTGCCGATCGTCGCCGGGGCGGAGTCACGTCTGGAGTTGACCGTCTTCGGGGGTCTATCGATTGTCGACGCGAGCACGACCCGCCCACTGGAGTCGCAGCAGGTCTGCTCGGGACCCCTCCGCTGCGTCGAGCTGGCGCGCAGCATCCGCAACAGCCTGGGACCGAGCTTCGCGCACGGCGCGGCCCTCAGCTATCAGCTGAGCGGCCGCTCCACCCTCGAGATTGCATTTGCGAGCGCCCCCTCCCACCGCCTTCTCCAGGAACTCGACCTTCGGTGCCCGTCGAGTGGTGGCTGCGGCGGCTTCGAGTTCCTCACCGGCACCACCACCAACTCCTTTGATGCACCCGTGTCGCCGGCGTACCACGTGGACCTTTCGTTGCGTTATGCGCCGAGCTCGGGGGATGTGCGACCGTTTGTGGCCGCCGGCTTGGGTTGGGTCGAATACAACGGTGAGCCGCGCGGCGACTGGTCGGCGAACCTGGGTGCGGGGCTCGAGCTGAAGCTGGCCGAGCGGCTCAAGGCCCGGATCGAGGCGATCGACCACGTGGTCACCAAACACTTCTTGACTGACGAGACGGAGCACGACGTCCACGTGCGAATCGGCGTCACCGTTCGCCCCTGAGACGTCAGCGGACCTTGACCGCCGTCTCCGCGGCGCCGTCGACTGCGGCCAGCGGTTTGCCCGCCTTCGCGATATCGCCGCCGTCGACAGTGATGTTGCGATTGTCCGCACCCTCGACCTGCAGGAAGACCGGCGCCGGGGCCGTGAGCCGCGGCGCGTCGATGTAGACATCCTTCGAGTTGCGGATCCGCAGGGCCGCCGCCTGAGAGGCGCTGCCCTCGACGTTCAGGTTAGCGACCGAGGCATTGCTGACGTTGTCGAAGATCAGCGCCGGCCGCACGTCGTCCTTCTCGTAGTCGAGGGTGACGTTCTGCATCCGCAGGCCGCGCACGTTGCGCGCGAATATCCCGTAGGCCGGGTTGCCGAACGGCTGTTTGCCCCACACCTGGAAATATTCGGCCGCCGTCTCCGGGATGTCCTTCTTCGCCGCCAGCTCCGCCGTGCCGCCGCCGGGCGACGTGATGTGGATGTCCGAGAGAGTCACGTTCTCGATGTAGGCGTCGCCGTAGGCGTTCAGGGTGAGGGCGGAGTTCTGTTCGCCGTCGTAGATCCGGTGGCGCTCGAACTTGAGCTCCTCGTGGAGCAGCGGCTCGGGGACGAGCGTCGCGCGGATGTTGTGGAACGAGAGGTTGCGGACGAAGGAGGGCGGCCGCGGGGTCGCGTCGGGAGCCGGCGTCGGGTCGCCTTCGCGGCGGCGCCGAGGACCGAAGCCGACGCTGATGGGGCCGGTCACGTTCCTCATGACGATGTTCGAGAAGCTGAGGTTCTCGAGCTGCGTGCCGCCGCCGGAGCTGATCTTGATGGGCGACCCATAGGTGTCGTAGATGAGGATGTTCGAGATGGCGATGTTCTGGGCTGCGCCGCCCCCGAAGCGGAAGATCGACCAGCGCGTGCTGAAGGTGCAGTTGGTGATCGTGACGAACTGGTTGCTGCCGAAGAGCGCGCAGCCGTCGTCCTGGCACAACACCTCGCAGTTCGACACGCGCACGTACTTGCAGCTGTTGAAGTGGAAGCCGTCGTTGTTGTAGTTGACGCGGTTGTGGATCCGCACGCCGTCGATGTCCACGTGCTCGCAACGCAGGATGCGGACGCCGTGATACGCGCTGGCGGTCAGGAACACGTCGCGGATCTTGAGGCCCTGGACGTGCTCGAAAACCATCAGGTGCGGCCGGTCGCGGTTGGGCTCTCGGGGATCCTCCGGGCTTTCCAGCGCGGCGCCGCTCGAGGTGCTCCCGCTGGGGGCGGTGCCGTCGCCGTGGCCGGTGTAGAAGGCGCGCCCCTGGCCGTTGACGCTGCCCGGCCCCTCGACGGTCACGTTCTTCGCGTTCGCGGCGAAGACCAGCACGATGTTGCCGTTGCCCGGCCCGGCGCCGCGCTTGGTCATCTCGTCGCGGTTCAGATAGTCCTCGCGCTTGGTGCTGCCGAGCAGGCGCGCGCTCTGGGAGACGCGGAGCATCACGTTGTCCTTGAGCTGCACCGTGCCGCTCAGGAAGTCGCCCCCGTGCAGCAGGACCACGCCCCCGCCCGCCTTCGTGCAGTCGTCGACGGCGGCCTGGATGGCCTTGGTGTCGAGGGTGGTGCCGTCGCCTTTGGCGCCGTACTCGCGGACGTCGTAGACCTCACCGTGCCGCTTGGCCGCCGCCGCATCGGCAAGGGAAGCGAGCGTCAGGAAAGCAGCGAAGACCGCGGCGCGCCGTGGGTAGAGCATCCGCGCAAAGTACCTGAGGGTGACGCGGGCCGTCAATGAATCGAAAGTCGACCTGCCGTCGGCGGTAAGATCCAACCGAATGGACATCGTTCCCGGGTCGGTTCTGTCGCACTATCGCATCGTTGCGCGGCTCGGCGCGGGCGGGATGGGCGAGGTGTTTCTGGCCGAGGACACCGTCCTCGACCGACAGGTGGCGCTCAAGGTCCTGCCCGCCGAGGTCGCCCAGGACGCCGACCGCCGCGAGCGGTTCGTGCGCGAGGCCAAGGCGGCTTCGGCGCTGTCCCATCCGAACATCGCTCACGTCCACGAGCTGGGCTCCGCCGACGGCGTCCACTTCATCGTCATGGAGTACGTCGAGGGTGTTCCCCTCGGCCAGTGGATCCGCGGCACGCCCCCGAGCGGGGCGATGTTGGACGTGGCCGTCCAGCTCGCCGACGCGCTGGACGAGGCCCACCGCAAGAGGATCGTCCACCGCGACATCAAGCCCGCCAACGTGATGATCACGCCGCGCGGCCAGGTCAAGGTGCTCGACTTCGGCCTGGCCAAGACGGCGCCGCCGGGGACGGCGGCGGAGGCCGAATCGGCGATGACGATGACCCGCGCCGGTGTCGTGATGGGCACCGTACCCTACATGAGCCCGGAGCAGGCGCTCGGCGGCGAGGTCGATGCGCGCACCGACATCTTCTCCGCCGGCATCGTCCTGTATGAGATGGTCACCGGCCACGCGCCGTTCTCGGGCCCCACACAGGCGGCCGTCTTCGACGCGATCTTGCACCAGCAGCCCGCACCGCCGTCCGATGTCAATCCCACGGTGCCGGCCGAGCTCGGCCGCGTGATCCTGAAGGCCCTCGAGAAGGATCGCGACCTTCGTTATCAGACCGCGGGCGATCTGCGTGCGGACTTGAAGCGCCTCCAGCGCGACAGCGACCCCAACGCGGCCCGCGCGTCCGGGGCGCGCACTCTCGCCGCGCCGATGGCGGCGACGGAGCCGCTCTCACGCCCGCGGCCCCGGCCATGGGGGAAGGTACTCGCGGGGGCGGCCGTGTTGCTGTTGACCGGCGTCATCGTTTCGCGATGGCCAACGGCGCGAGCCCCGCGTCCGCCCCTCCAGATCGTTCCGGTGACGACGGACCCCGGGCTAGAGACCAGCCCCGCCCTCTCGCCGGACGGCCACCTGATCGCGTACATGAGCCAGGCCCAGACCCACTCGCGACCCGAGCTTTACGTCAAGCAGGTCGGCCTGGGATCTGCGGTTCGGCTGGGTGAAGGGGCCTGGCCCGTCTGGTCGCCCGACGGACGCCAGATCGCCTTCGTGGGCCTTGGCGAAGGGGCGCTCGCGCTCTACACGGTGCCCGCCCTCGGCGGTGCGGTACGACACGTGGCCGCGTTCCGCAGGGGTTACGGGGAAGCCCTCAGCTGGTCACCCGACGGCCAGACCCTCGCCGTCCCGATGCGCGGCGAGTCCGAGGCATCGGGCGGACTCTTCCTGGTGCCGATCGACGGTTCTCCGGCCCGGCGACTGACGACACCGGACCCCGGCGATCGTTGCGATTCCTGGCCGGCATTCTCGCCGGACGGGCGCGACGTCGCTTTCGTGCGATTCCGCAGCTTCGAAGTCGGCGATGTCTTCGTCGTGCCGGCGCAGGGGGGATCGCCGCGACGGTTGACCCAGGACAGCGCCGACGTCAATGGCCTGGCCTGGACGCCGGATTCCGAAGGGCTCGTGTTCTCGTCTGCTCGCACCGGCGTTCACCGCTTGTGGCGGATCGCCGCCCGCGCGGACCAGGCGGTGCCGGAGGTGATCGTGGAGACGGCGGACGAAGCCACGGCGCCGTCGCTGGCGCGGACCGGGGAACGCCTCGCCTACACCCGCGCCGACACGGACAGCAATATCTGGAGGCTGTCGCTGCCGCCGGCGGCGCCGCCCGAGCGCTTCATCGCTTCCACCCGGGTCGACCACAGCCCGCGCTACTCTCCCGACGGGCGCAAGATATCGTTCATCTCTTCGCGCGGGGGCTCGCTCGCGACGTGGATCGCCGACGCCGACGGCGCGGACGCGGCGCCGCTGGCCTCCGTCGGCGGCTCGTATCTGGGGGCCGCGAGCTGGGCGCCCGACAGCCGGCGGGTGACCTTCGCCGCGTCCGACGGCAAAGGCGGCAACAGCGAGATCTACGTCATGAACGCGTCCGGCGGGCGGCCCCAGAACCTCCCGAACCACGAGGCCACCGACCGCGTGCCGTCGTTCTCGCGCGACGGGCGCTGGCTGTACTTCTCCTCGACGCGGACGGGGAGGGCCGAGGTCTGGAGGATGCCCGAAGGCGGCGGCCCGGCGGTTCAGGTCACGCAGGGCGGCGGCTTCAAGACCAGCGAGTCGGCGGATGGAAGCGGGCTCTTCTATTCAACGTTGGACTACCGCCTCTGCCGCCTCGCGCTGCCCGTGGAGGCCTCCGCCCCCGCGTCGGGCGAAGTCGTCGCCACGGGCGTGTCCTCTGAGTGGGTGGTGGGCGCGGGTGGCGTCTATTACGTGCCCCCCCGACGCGACGAGATCCGCTACCTCGACCTGAAGTCGGGCCAGTCGACGCTCGTGCGTAAGCTCGACAAGCCGGCGTACTGGGAGATCACGTTGTCGGCCGACGGCCGCACGCTGGCGTGGTCGCAGACCGACGACGAACGCGCGGACATCATGCTGGCCGAGGGGTTTCGCTGACGCGCGCTACGTGCGCGTGCCGCCGACGGTGATCTCGGAGACCAGGATGGTGGGCATGCCCACGCCGACGGGCACGCTCTGTCCGGCCTTGCCGCAGGTACCGATGCCTTCGTCCAGGGCAAGGTCGTGGCCGACGCGTGTGACTTTCGTGAGCACGTCGGGCCCGTTGCCGATCAGGGTGGCGCCGACGACAGCCGGCCCGAGCTTGCCGTCTTCGATGAGGTAGGCCTCGGTCGCGGAGAACACGAACTTGCCGTTGGTGATGTCGACCTGGCCGCCGCCGAAATGTTTCGCGTACAGGCCGCGCTTCACGCCGCGCACGATGTCGTCCGGCTCGTCGCTTCCCGCGAGCATGAACGTGTTCGTCATCCGGGGGATCGGGATCGAGGCGTAGCTCTGGCGGCGTCCGTTCCCGGTGGCGCCCATCTTCATCAGGCCGCTGTTCAGGCGGTCCTGAAGATAGCCGCGCAGGATCCCGTCCTCGATGAGGACGGTGCGGCCGGGGATGTTGCCTTCGTCGTCGACGTTCAGGCTGCCGCGGCGGTCGGCGATGGCGCCGTCGTCGACGACTGTCACGCCCGGCGAGGCCACACGCTGGCCGATGCGGCCGGAGAACGCCGAGGTGCCCTTGCGGTTGAAGTCGCCTTCGAGGCCATGGCCGACGGCCTCGTGAAGAAGGA
>Ga0114129_10017946_pt1 | contig 10075 bp, 13 predicted proteins | sample RhiMetdeltSRZDD1_FD_80071 | JGI IMG/M metagenome (GOLD analysis project Ga0114129, IMG submission 80071) | Populus rhizosphere microbial communities from Tennessee, USA - Rhizosphere MetaG P. deltoides SRZDD1 (version 2) (version 2) | ecosystem: Host-associated > Plants > Roots > Rhizosphere >...
GCACACAGGGGCTGAAGACCCCCAAAGAGAGGTCGCAGGAACATGGCACAGGGACAGGTGAAGTGGTTCAACGATGCGAAGGGGTACGGATTCATCACGCAGGAGGGCGGTGAGGACGTCTTCGTCCACTACAGCGCCATCCAGGCCAACGGCTTCAAGAGCCTAGCCGAAGGTGACCGGGTCGAGTTCGAGGTAACCCGCGGCCCGAAGGGTCTTCAGGCAGCTAACGTCCGCAAGGTCTAAGCGCCTTCCCTGTTCGCTCCCACCCGGGCCTGCTGGCCGGGCCCGGGTGACTCCCTCACGCAGCCGCAGCGTGGCTCTCAGGTAGCGTCTTCCCATTTCGTGCTCGAATGTCTGCGCGAGATCACGATCCCTGGAAATAAAAAGCCCCGACGAAGGCTGCGGCGCGTGATGCTTTCACTCGCCGTCGCGCCGCCCCGCTGGTGAAGCGGGATCGTCGGGGCCGGTGGTGCCTGGACTCCCAGGCGCTCCACCTAGAGCTAGCGTGGATCCTGCCTAGGAGGCAACCACCTCACAGATCACCGTAGGGTTACACATCGGCTGGATCACCTCCTATTCTCGGCAAGGGCACCACGCGGGCCCAGTTCCCACCCACCCAGAACCGGATGCCGACTCCCGGCCCGGGGCTCGGCCACGTCAACCGGCGACGGAATTGTCGCCGGGGACGCTACTGAAGCGCTGTGACGCTTCGGCCGATTTCCATCCATCGTACACGAGGCTCGGGAGGCGCAAAGCGAAAATTGCCCTGCGCCGGCGCCGTCTCCGCCGTCACTTGACGACGACGCGTTCGTGATTTTGATCCCACAATCCGGGCCCGAAACCCTCGACCTTCCGGACGTCCTCCGGACGCTTGAACGGACCGTGGGCTTCGCGATACTGCACGATCTTCTCTGCGACCTTCCGGCCGACGCCATCGAGCGTCATGAGCTCTTTGACGCTCGCGGTGTTGATGTTGACGTGGCTCCCGGCGGGAATGGCGGCCGCGGCGTTGCCCGACGTTGCTTTACCCGCGAGCGCAGGCGGCGGCGCGGCGGCGAGCACGAACGCGAACAGGGAGAGAGAGACGCAGCAGTGATAACCGATCATCCGTGCCTCCATCGTGCGGTGAGGGTGCGTTGCATGGCTCGCGAGCGAGACCATTCAACGCAGAGGCACGGTGGGCGTCAACGCCCAAAGACTGATACGGGACGAAGGACGGCGAGCGACTACGGAATGGTGACGGTCGTGTTGTCGCCGGCCGCCGTCAGCGTGAACGTACCGTCGCCGTTGTCGGTGTACCCGTAGCTCGCCGGCCACGGCGGAGTCCCGAGGTTCGGCGGATCCGGGATACGTGCCATGAACGGCCCCGCCGTCGCGCCGGTGGCGTTGGAGGCGGTCGCGGTCAGGTCGCTGAGCGCCACGGGGTACGATCCCGTGTGCGCCTGGTACATGGTCACGGCGGAGGCCAGCGTGCGCATGTCCGCCCACGCCTTGGAGATACGGGCCCGCTGCTGGACGCTCGCATACACCGGGATGGCGATGGCGGCGAGGATCCCGATGATCGCCACCACGATCATGAGCTCGATGAGCGTGAAGCCTCGCTGCCCTATCTGCTTCCGACCACGCCTCGCGATGAAGCGGATCATGGCCCTCCCCCTACCTGCGCTGTAGAACGACGGGTGCTTCTCGGCAGGGAAGCGTGCAGGGCGGGTGCCAAATCGGGGGAATCGCGGCAAATCAGTGGCTTGACTCGGTTCTGAGCGGCGGCGCAGCGGTCGGTGTCACCGTTTTTGGTCACCGCGCGGTGACGAGAAATGTCAGTCGTGGCTCCGATCCCGGAGCCGATCGAGATACGTCTGCCACTCCACGGGGACCAACGATTTCTTCAGATTGTTGCAGGACTTGCAGGCGGGAACGACGTTGCCGCGGATGCTGCGGCCTCCCCGGCCGACGGGGACCACGTGATCCATCGTGAGGGCGCGGCGGCCGACGTTCTGACCGCAGTAGTGGCAGATCCCGGTCTCGATCCGCCGTTTCCACCATTGACTGGCGCGAAGCTCGCGCGCGCGCGCACGCTCCCGACGGAGGTCGGCAACGTCCGGCGATGTCCAGAACTCATTCATGGGTGGCGAGCTGCGTGGACAGATCCTCCCATTCGCGCATGAGCCACGCCACCTGCTCCTCGGCGCTCTTGCGCTCCGTCGTGACGGCCCGCACACGCTCACCGTCCGCGTAGAGAGTCGGATCCGCGAACGCGGTCTCGAGCTCGCGCAGACGTGTCTCGAGGGCATGGATCTGGCGCTCCACCTCCTCCAGGCGCCGGCGGAGGCCGCGGACCTCCGCGCTGACGCGCGCACGTGCCGACACCGCCCGTCGCGGCGCTGCCGGCAACACCGCGCTCGCGTCTGCCGGCGCCTGCGCCGAGCGCTCCGCGCCGGCCTTGGCGGCGAGGTAATCGTCGTAGCTGCCGAGGTACGTGGTGAGCCGGCCGCCCTCGACCTCGACGACGCGATTGGCGACGCGATTGATGAAGTAGCGATCGTGCGAGATGAACACGATCGTGCCCGTGAATCCGGCGAGGGCATCCTCGAGCACTTCGCGCGACGCGAGATCGAGATGATTGGTCGGCTCGTCGAGGGCCAGCAGCGCCGCCGGTCGAACGAGCATACGGGCGAGGGCAAGGCGCGCCTTTTCGCCACCGGACAGCACGGCAACTTTCTTCTCGACGGCGTCCCCGGAAAACAAGAATGCGCCGAGAATGGTGCGCAGCCGTGTCATCGGCGTCTCGGGGGCGGCCGCTTCGAGCTCCTCGAGCACGGTGCGCCGCGCATCGAGGGCATCGAGCTGGTGCTGGGCGTAGTAGTGGACCTCGACGTGAGCGCCGAGCGTGCGCTCGCCGGCGTCGAAGGGCAGCGTGCCGGCGAGGATGCGCAGGAGCGTGGACTTGCCTGCGCCGTTCGCGCCCACCAGCGCGACGCGCTCGCCGCGCTCGACGGCGAAGTCAACGCCGGCGTAGACGACGTTGGTGCCATACGCCTTGCGGACGGAGCGGAGCGTCGCCACCCGCCGGCCCGTCCGCGGCGGCGACGAAAAGGCGAGGTGCATGCGGCGCGCGGGACCCTCCACCTCCACGCGCTCCATCCGCTCCAGCATCTTGATCCGGCTCTGGACCTGACGCGCCTTGGTCGCCTGGTATCGGAAGCGCGTGATGAATCGCTCGATCTCGGCCACGCGCTTGGCCTGGTTTCGTGCCTGCGCCTCGCGCAGCTCGCGGCGGGCCGCCCGCTCCACGAGGTAGTCGTCGTAATCCCCCGGGTAGCGGTCGATGCCGGTCGCGCTCAGCTCCGCGATCGACGTCACCATGCGATTGAGGAAATAGCGGTCGTGCGACACGACGACGACCGTCCCCGGATAGTCGGTGAGGAACGATTCCAGCCATGCCAGCGATTCGAGGTCGAGGTGGTTCGTCGGCTCGTCGAGGAGCAGCAAGGACGGGCGCTGGAGCAGCAGGCGGGCGAGCGCCGCCCGCATCCGCCATCCTCCGGAGAATTCGACGAGGGGCTGGGTGACCTCCGCGGCCTGGAAACCGAGGCCACCGAGAATCGTCTTCGCCTCTGTCTCCAGGCGATAGCCGCCGAGCGCTTCGAAGCGGTGCTGCAGCTCACCGTAGCGTGCGGTCAGGCGCTCACTGGGCGCCGTTTCGAGCTCGCGCGCCACCGCTTCCATTTCCTTCTCGAGGCGCCACACCTCGTCGAACCCTCCGAGCGCCTCCGCGAGCACGGAGCCGGGACCGGTCGTCGTCACCTCCTGCGCGAGGTAGCCGATGGAGGCATCACGGGCGCGACTGACAACGCCCTCGTCCGGCTCTTCGAGACCGGCGAGGATGCGGCAGAGCGTCGTCTTGCCGACACCGTTCGGGCCCACCAGACCGATGCGCTCGCCATCCGCGATCCGCCACGACAGATCGCGGAACAAGGTCTGGCCCCCGTAGCCCTTGCTGACGCCTTCGACCTGGATCACGTGTTACCCCATGCTCTGCACGCGCTCGGGCCGGATCTTCACCATCAGCCGCACCTCGCCGGGCTGACGGAACGGATAACGGTCCTGCCCGAGGTACTTCTTGGCGAGGGCGTCGATGTGGGCGTCGGCGCCCTCCTCGGTCATCTCCGTCACCCGGCCTCGGATCTGCACGTAGCGGTACGGGTTGTCGGGATCCTGGATCGCGAGCGCGACGTTCGGATTCGCGCGGAGATTGCGTTCTTTCACGCGGCCACGCGCCGTGTTGAAGCGGATGAGGCCATTGTCGAAGTCGAGCCACACCGGGGTGACCTGCGGTGTCCCGTCCTTCCCCACGGTGGCGATGTGAGCAAAAGCCTTCTTGTCGAAAATGTCCCGATAGGTGTCGAGGTTCGAGGCCATCGTCATTCTCCTCCTGCTCTGAGCTGCTCCATGACGGAGAAGGCGTGGCGGACCGACTTCACCGCCAGCGTGCCTCCCATCAACAGTCCGATGTCGAGCGTCTCGGCGATCTCGGCCTCCGTGGCGCCCTGGTCGAGGACCTCCTCGACGCGGTGGTCCACTCAGTCGAAACAGTTCTGGGACACCGCCACCGCGAGCGCGGTGAGCTCCTTGTGCTTCTTCGAGAGCGCGCCGTCCGCGAAGACCTGCTGGCCGAGATCACCAAACTCACGGTAGACCTTCATCGAAGACTTGAGAAGCAACCCGTTCAGACGCTTCTTTTCCGCCTTGCGCTCGTGCACGTGCATGGAACTCTCCTCTCAGGCGTCGGTGGCGAGCTCGGCCGCGCGCGCTTCCGCGAGGGCGCGCAGTGCGAACAGCATGCGGACCAGGCATTGCTGGACGAGCATGGTGTCCTGGGTGAACGGATCCGCGACCCACTCTCGCGCCCACTCTCCGGTTTCTTTGGCGAGGCCGAGCGTCGGCGACAACGCTTGCAGGCGCAGGAGCAGATCATCCGGCGGAAGGCCCGCCGCGCGGAGGCGCGCGACCACGGCCGCGCGGACCGCTGCATTCCAGATCCCGGTGAGCCCTTCCAGGAGCGCGCCGTAGCACGTGAGCTCGATCTTCTGCTCGAACTGCTGCAACACCGCCGGTACGAGCGCGTTCACCACGGCGTCACCCTCCTCGTCGATCCCGAAGAGAGAGCCGAGCACGGGATCCTGGTGCGGCGCCGGCAAACGCTCGAGCAGCGCGAGCGCCGCCGACGCCGGCACCGCGGGAAGCTGCGCCAGACGCTCGAGAAGAGGAAGGTCACCCGGCATCGATCAGCCTCCAACGCGGCTCGGCTCGCCGCGCATCTCGGACTGAGCAAGGTCCCGGGCGCGACCCGGGGGGACGAGGAACGCGGACAGGAATGCGGCGAGACAGATGACGAATCCCACCACGAAGACGCCGTGCAGCGCCTGCGCCATCGGCAGCCCGACGGCGAGACGCTGCGCCAGCACCGCGCCCATGATCGAGAGTCCCACCGCGCCGCCGACGGTGCGGAAGAATTGCGTCATCGACGTCGCCGCCCCCAGATCCGCGCGCGTCACCGCGCTCTGGACGGCGATGAGCATGGGCACCATCGTCATTCCCATCCCGACCCCGGCCAGCAGCACGTCGCGCATGGCGACGACGAGCGGAAGCCCCGCGTTCCATCGCGTGAAGAGCAAGAACGCGACGGTCAGACAGAGCATGCCGATCACGACCACGACGCGGTACCCGATGCGCAGCACGAGCCGTGCGCTCGTGACGGACAGGGAAACCCAACCGAGAATGAACGGCGTCAAGACGAATCCCGCCTCGGTGGCGGAGGCGCCGTTCACGGACTGCAGAAACAGCGGGACGAACGAGATGGCGCCGAACATCGCCATGCCGGCCAGGAAACCGGTGACGGCAGCGGCGAGCACGACGCGGTTCTTGAAGAGCCGGAGGGGGACGATCGGCTCCGGGGCGCGGCGCTCGACGAAGACGAAGGCCACCAGCGCCGCCACCGCGAAGACGACGGGGACGATGACGTCCGCGCGCATCCACACCGCGGTGCGGCCGGCTTCGAGCACGCCGAAGAGCAGCGCGGACACCCCGGACGCGAACAGCGCAAGCCCGCCATAGTCGATGACGGGGCGGCGGTGGGCGCGCTCTTCTCCGCGCAGCGCGGTCGCGATGAGCACCATGGCGATGGCGCCGAAGGGCAGGTTGATGTAGAAGACTGCGCGCCACGACACGTGATCGGTGAGAAAGCCGCCGAGGAGCGGTCCCACCAGCGCGGCGACGCCCCACACGCCGGAGATGTAGCCCTGCATCTTCGCGCGCCGCTCGAGGCCGAACAGCTCCCCGATGATCGTCATGCCGATCGTCATCAGCGAGCCCGCGCCGAGGCCCTGGAGCATCCGGAAGACGATGAGCTCGACCATGTCCGGAGCGACTCCGGAGAGCGCGGAGCCGATCAGGAAGATGGCGAGACCCGTGAGAAAGGTGGGACGACGCCCGAAGAGATCGGAAAGCCGCCCCCACAGCGGCATGGTGACGGTGGACGTGAGGAGGAACCCCGAGAACACCCACGAGTAGATGTGAATGCCGCCGAGGGCGTTGACCACCGTCGGCATCGCGGTCGCCACCACCGTTGACTCCATGGCGGCGAGAAACACCGACAGCATGACGCCGGCGAGCGCCCGGCGTTTGCGCGCTTCCTCCATCAATGGCCGCCGGTGCACCCCGCGCACCGGCACTGCGCTCGGAGCTCTGCGTAGGGATAGAGGCTGCCGTGCCCGTCGCTCCACACCACGCGCAGCCCCTCCGCCGTGCGCTTGATGTCCTGCGGCCACCCCATCGCCCGCGTCAATTCCTCGACGGTGCCGCACGCCCCGCACCCGCAATCGCGGCGGAGGCGATCGAAGGGATAGATGCTGCCGTGCTCGTCGCTCCACGTCACCCCGAGCGCGTAGCGCCCGACGAGGTGCACGTCCTTCGGCGTGTTCGGATCGGGTTGCCCGAGGATGGGCAGCGTGAGCTTCCGGTTCACGCGCCGCCCCCCGCCGCCGCGCGCCGGCGGCGCATGTCGGCAAGCAGGTAATGGATGGCCAGATTCTGGTGCGACCCCCAGCGCGCGGCACGTCGCCTGATCGCCGCCTCGCTCAGTGTGCGGCCGCGTCCATAGTAATGGTCGAACGCCTTGCGCACGGCGAGGTCACCGGCGGGGCAGACGTCGCCGCGGCCGGCGCAGCGCGCGAGGAACCAGTCCGCCGTCCACCGGCCGAGCCCACGCAGCGCGGTCAGGCGCTCGATGACCGAGGTATCGGCGGTGGCGGCGAGGACCTCGAGATCCAGTCCACCCAGCACCGCCCGCGCCACGTCGCGGATATATTCCGCCTTGCGCTGCGAGAACTGCATCGTGCGCAACTCCGTCACGTCCGCGGCGGCCAGCGCCGCAGCGTCCGGGAATGCGTAGACCGTGTCCTCCGCGATGGGGAACGCGGTGCCGTAGCGACGCACGAGTCGTCCCCGGAGCGCGAATGCGAAGGTCAGATTCACCTGCTGCGCGGTGATGGAGCCGACCAGCATCTCGAGCGCGTTCGGGGTGAGGGTGGGCCGAAGCCCGTGGAGCTCCTCCACGATCTCCGCCAGCGCCGGATCCGCCTTCGCCATGCCGTAGAACGCGGGCAAATCGAAATCGAGACCGAAGACCTTCCGCACCTCCGCGGTCACCGCGCTCCGCACGGCTGCGCTGTGCGCGCCGGGCACGCGGACCGTCAGCTGCATGTCGTCGACCCCACCCCGCCACCGTACCGCGTATGGCTGGAGACGACCATCGATACGTGCCACGCGAAAGAACGTGTCGTCGACGACGCGGTTGGCGGGATCTTCACCCCATAGTCGGTAGCGGGCGAGGGTCGCGGCGACGTCGAGGGGGCCGTCCACGCTGAGCTGGATGTTCATCGGATGGCGCGGCGGTTCAGTGTACCAGAGTCGCCACACCGATCGGTGCGCGCGAAGCGGACGTCAGCGCTTGAGGTGATAGGGCACGTCGGTCACCACCACCCGCTTGTGGAAGAGCAGCGCGCCCTTGATCAGCAGCGCGGTCTGGTTGTGGAGGAGGTGTTGCCACCAGCGGGCGGGGATGAACTCGGGCAGCACGACGGTGACGATCTGCTTGTCGTCCTGGGCGAGCAGGTGATCGACGTAGTCGAGGAGCGGCCCCAGCAGCGAGCGGTAGGGGGAGCTGAGCACGATCAACGGGCATCCCATGCCCCACTTTCCCCACTTCTCCTCCAGCCGCCGCGTGCGCTCGGGATCGGTCTCGACGTACACCGCCTTCGCGTTGGGCGAGAGCGACTGTGCGAACTGGATCGCGTAGATCACGCCGCGGTGGATGTCGCCGACGAGGACGAGGACGGTGTTGCGGAGGGGCGGCCCCGGCGCGAACTCGTCAACCGACAGCTGGCGCGCCACCTCGTCGTAGTGGCGGTGCACGGCCATGAAAATCATCACCAGGGTGGGGATGAGCACGATCACGATCCAGGCGCCGTGCGAGAACTTGGTGGCGGCGATGGTGAGCATGACGACGCCGGTCACGATCGCGCCCACCGCATTGACCGCGGCTCGCCATCCCCACTTCGACGTCCTGAGGCGGAACCAGCGCCGCACCATGCTCGCCTGCGACAGCGTGAACGAGATGAACACACCGACCGCGTAGAGCGGGATGAGGCGATGGGTGTCGCCCTTGAAGATCACGAGGAGGAGGGCGGCGACGCCGCCGAGGATGAGAATTCCGTTGGAGAAGACGAGGCGATCGCCCTGGTTGCCGAACTGGCGCGGGATGAAGCGGTCGCGCGCGAGGAAGAACGACAGCCGCGGAAAGTCGGCGAACGAGGTGTTGGCGGCGAGGAGCAAGATCAGCATCGTCACCACCTGCACTTCGTAGTACAGCATGCCGGTCCCGAACACCCGACGCGCCAGCTGCGACAGCACCGTCTCGTCCACCTTCGGCGTGATGCCGAAGTCGTAGCCGAGGTACGTGATGCCGAGGAAGAGCGTGATGAGGATGGCGCCCAGACTGAGGAGGACGATGCGCGCGTTGTACGCCTCCGGCGCCTTGAACGCGGGGACGCCGTCCGACACCGCCTCCACGCCCGTGAGCGCGGTGCAGCCCGCCGCGAAGGCGCGCAGGACGAGGAAGAGCCCGACGCCTTCGAGGCCGGGCGGGTGAGGCCCATACGGCGCCTCGGGCAGGAAATCGAAGAGGGCGCCGGCGGCGCCGTACATGACGAGACTGAACACGCTGACGATGAACAGGTACGTGGGCGCCGCGAAGATCTTCCCGGATTCCCGGATCCCGCGCAGGTTCGCGATGGCGATGAGCACGACCGCCGCCACCGACAGGAGGACCCGATAGCGGAAGAGGAACGGGAACGCGGACGTCACGGCCGCCACCCCCGCCGCGACGCTGACCGCCACCGTCAGCACGTAGTCGATGAGGAGGGCGGCGGCCGCGACCAGCGCGGGATAGAGGCCGAGGTTGTCCTTGGTGACGATGTAGGCGCCGCCCCCCTGCGGGTACGCGCCGATCGTCTGGCGATAGGAGCTCACGACGATGGCGATGAGTGCGGAGATCGCGAGCCCGATGGGCAGCGAATAGCTGAGCGCGGCCGTGCCCGCCAGCACGAGCACGAGGAGGATTTCTTCGGTCGCGTACGCGACGGAGGAGAGGGCGTCGGAGGCGAACACCGCGAGCGCGGTCGTCTTGTCGAGGCGCTCGTGACGGGACTGCGCGGTGGGAAGCGGGGTGCCGAGGATCCGGCGCTTCAGCCAGTGAAGGCGCACGCGCCCAATGATACCCCCGCGGCGCGCAAGGCCGCGACGATGAACGGGGAACGGCCGCGAACGGCAGAGGGAGCGGCGCCGTCACCCACGCCGGGGCGTGAGGGCGCCGCGGTACCGCTGTCAGTGCGCGGCGCGCTCCTCGCCGAAGCCGTCCGACGCCTGGTAGCGCGCCGCCGTCCCCGGAATGTACTGCTGCTCCTGCGTCTTCCAGTAGTCCACCCGCGCCATCACGTGATGACTCTCCGTCGGGTGC
>Ga0114129_10017949_pt1 | contig 10075 bp, 3 predicted proteins | sample RhiMetdeltSRZDD1_FD_80071 | JGI IMG/M metagenome (GOLD analysis project Ga0114129, IMG submission 80071) | Populus rhizosphere microbial communities from Tennessee, USA - Rhizosphere MetaG P. deltoides SRZDD1 (version 2) (version 2) | ecosystem: Host-associated > Plants > Roots > Rhizosphere >...
CGCCTCAGGGCGCGCGACCTGCGCCGCCACGTGTGTTGACGTAGCTGCGACGTGAATCCGTTGGGAGGTCGCCGCTCGCATTTTCAGGACCGCGCGAGAAGACTGAGACATCAGGCCAGCTCACGGAGCTGGCCTGCCAGTGGTCTGCGTGTCCTCGCAGCGCGGTCCGGCGACCGGACACGGATTCGCGGCGCAGCTACGTCAACACAAGTGCACGGCGGGAACAGGCGGTTTACAAACGTCTGTCAACCGGGGACACAGCAGCGCGGACCGACCCGAACGCTGGCGGTGCTTTGCGATGTCGTGTCGCAGCCTCGTACGCAGCTGCGACGCGGAGGACGATCGGTTCGTCGCCGGGTCCGGCCCAGAAGGAGATGCCGACGGGGAGCGGGATCGCGAGCGTCGATCGCCGATCGTTGTTGGCCGTCGCGACGTAATTCGTCGCCGCCGCGTTCAACACGTACGCGGGTTCGTAGATGACGGTGTTGAACCCGGCCGGCACCGTGATTTCAGGAATGCCGACGTTCGCGCTCGTCGGGAAGCGGCCCACCGGCCGATCGTTGAGCGCCGGCTGGTTCGCGTACCCGATGCGCGCCGGCGGGATCGTCGTCGTCGGGTTGACGAGCACGTCGAGGTTGTTCTGCCGCATCACCTTGAGGATCACGAGGCGCATCACCTCGCGCATCCTGATGTTGTACGAGATGCCGTCGGACGCGAGGTCGACCTTGTTCTCCCAGTTCTTCATCGCCGCGACGCGATTCGCCGCGTAGTACTTCGCGTGCGCGTTCAGGCTCGCCCAGTCCTTCACGCGCGCGTCGCCGCGGCGAAGGAGGTACCGCGCGAGATCGAACCCGAAGCTGGCCGACGGCGGCGCGGCGTTCACACTGCGGATGTTCAGCCTGTCGGACCATGGCGCCTGGCCTTCGCCCGCCTTGACCATGTAGTCGCGCTTCGTGACGTCCTCATTCGGGACGGCATAGATCGGCCCGCCATCGCTGCCGCGCTTTTGCAGCAGCTCGGGCATGTGGATCGGCAGGATCTCGGCCAGCGCCTGCTGAAACGTGTAGGTCATGTTCGGAATCGACGGATCGTCGGGATACATCGGATCGTACGATTCCACGAGCGTCGCGCCGAGCCGATCGCGCAGCACGCTCCTGATCTCCGCGTTCACGAGGTCGCTCGTCGCCGCGTCGTTCGCGGCGTGCCTGACCATGTACTCGCGCACGATCCCGACGCGCAGTCCGGCCAGCGCGCGGCCGTTGGCAACCGCGGCGTTCGCGAACGACGCGTACGGCTCCCTGGGCGTCAGCCCTTTCGGCAGCGCGGTGTAGATGTCGCGCGGATCGAAGTAGCCGCGCTCCGGATCCTTCAGCGCGTCGAGCACGAGCGCCGCATCCCTGACGGTCCGGCACTGGATGCCCGCGCGATCCAGATACGGATCGGCGCCGATCGCGCCGCCATACGGCATGAGGCCCTTCGTCGTGACGAGCGCGACGACGTTGTTGCGCCACGCCGGCTGGCGGCAGGAGCCGCCGGTCTCCTCGCAGATCGAGCACTGGACGAGATTCGCCGCGACGGATGCCGCGGACCCGGAGCTCGATCCGCCCGTCTCGCGCGCGGTGTCGTACGGATTGCACGCCGTGCCGCCCCAGGTGCTGCGTGCGCCGGCGCCGTACTCGCGCGCCGTGACCGTCGCCGCGCCGCCGGGATCGCCGCTGCCGGCGTTGTACTCGGCGAGATTCGCCTTTGCGAAGACGATCGCGCCCTTCGCGCGGAGCCCGGCAACGATCGTCGCGTCCTGCGGCGGCGCGTCCATCGCGTAGTCGACGTCGGCGCCGCCGGTGGATCGCATGTCGGTCGTGTCGAAGACGTCCTTGAACGAGAGGGCGACGCAATACATCGGCATCGCCACCAGGTCCGGATGACGCCCGTACCGCGCGTCGAGTGCCGCCGCCCGCTCGAGCGCGTCCGGCTGCCGCCGGAACGCGTCGCACGCGGCCGGACAGCCGGCCGGCAGCGGACCCGACGCGATCGGCAAGTCGCACTGCGCCTTGCACGACACCGATCGCTCGCCGCGGATGTTCAGGGTGCTGAGAGCGTCGATCTGACCGGCGTTCGGGATGCCCACCACCATCCCGTACTGTTGTTGAACGGACGGATCGGAGATCGTCGGTTCCATCCGTCCGAAATCGATCGGCAGTCCCTTGTACTCGTCGAATTTCGGCAGCACGGATCCGATCGCGGTGGTCGACGTCGGGAACGACGTGGCCCGTCCCGCGCGCACCGGTCCGGTGCCGGCGGCGATGGCGGCGCCATCGCGCGTGACGAGCTGCGTGCAGGTCCCGTTGTACGCCCGCGCGCGATCGATGTAGGCCTGCACCACGCCGCGGCACGTCGTCTCGCCGCGCTGGATCGCGCGATGGAGATCGGCGATCGTCGCTTCTTCGACGTGAAAGGCACCGGCGCCGCTCTGTCCCGAGCGCGCCGTCGTTGCGGACTGATCGGCATCGAGCCGGCTCGCCGCCACGCCCGCCGAAACCGCGGCGAGCAGCAGGCCCGTGCACAGTCGTCGCGACCGACTTTTCGACTCTATCGCCGCACGGATAGGAATCGCCATGCGCGCGAGTATAGGCCTGGTGGCAGGGACGGCAGTCTCCAGGCGGCTGTCGGCAGTCGTGGTTTGTCGAATCAGACGGCAGACGGCAGTCTCAGCCGCGGTCGACAGGCGCTGAGACCGATGACAGCCGCCTGACTCGATCGCCGCGACTGCCGACTGCCGATTGCCGACTGATCGTCGGCCCTTAGAAATCCACCTTGATCCCGAACTGGAACTGCCGCGCCGTCCCCACGATGGACGTGATCTCGCCGGCGTTGGCGATGCGGCCCGACGAGTTGAACACCGTCGTCGACGGCAGGCCGAAGTTCACGTGGTTCGTGATGTTGAACCCTTCGACGCGCAGCTGGATGCGGCGCGCGCCGCCGAGCGGCACGTTCTTGAACACCGCCATGTCCCACGACGCGTAGCCCGGACCGATGAGCGTGTTGCGTCCGAGATCGCCGAAGTACCCGGCGTCCGGCAGCGTGAAGCAGTTCGGATCGAAGTACTGGCTCGCCCCGCCGAGGATCGGATCCGCGCATGACGCGACCTGATTCGGCCGCTGGCCGGCGCCGCCGGAGCGCGGCAGCGCCCGGGCGCGATCGAAGCCGAGCACCGGCGTGAACGGAATCCCCGATCGCATCGTCACGATGCCGGAGAGCTGCCAGTTCGCACCCAGCGCGCGCGCCACGCCGGTCGCGGAGCGCGCGAGCGGCAGCTCCCACGTGTAGTTGAAGACGAAGTTGTGGCGGATGTCGAAGTCCGACAGCCCTTTGTTGTCCGTCGGATCGAACGCGTAGCGCGGCTGGAAGCTGTTGTCGAAGTCGCCGCTGCCGATTGCCTGCGATCCGAGATCCTCCGACTTGCCGAGCGTGTACGAGCCCTGCAGCGCGAGCCCGCCGCTGAAGCGCCGGCTCGCACCCGCGATGAGCCCCTTGTACCAGGACAGGCCGTCGGTCGTGCGCAGGCGCATGCTGCCGAAGTTCGGGTTGCGCCGCGTGCTGCCGGCCGGGAAGAAGTACCGGCCGTCGGCCTGGATCTGCGGGATCGCCTGGTTGTACTCGACGTTGCGAATCTGGTTGTAGCCGCGCGATCCGACGAACCCGATCGTCGCGACCGTCTGCGGGGCGAGCTCACGCTGGTACGTGATGTTGTACTGAACGCGATACGGATTCTTCAGGTAGTAGTCGACGAGATCGAGACGCAGCAGCGACGAAGAGCCTGAGGTCGGCGGCGTCGGGAACGTCGGATTGCGCGGGTTGATCAGGCTGTAGAACGGCGGCGTCCGGTTGCCGTACGCGCGATACAGGTTGCTGAGCAGCGGCTCGTAGAAAATCCCGGCGCCGCCGTGCACCGCGTTCCTGCCGTCGCCGGTCGCATCCCACGCGAACCCGAGACGCGGCGCGATGTTCTTCAGCGTCGGGTTCTCGAAGATTGGACCGCCCGGCCGCGTGTTCGCCGCCTGCAGGTCGGGCATCGCGGCCATGCGCCCGTGAATCTCGGTCGGCGTGGTGACGAATTCGTACCGCGCGCCGAGGTTCAGCGTCAGCCTGCGCGTCGCCGACCAGTCGTCCTGCAGGTAGACGCCCACGAGGTTCTGCCGCCAGCCCCGCGCCGTCGTCGAGCCGGGCGCCTGCCCCTCGTACGTGTTCGCGCGGTTCGCGATGAAATCGGCGAGCGAGTTGAAGACCCAGTTGCCGCCGATGTCGAACGAGGAGTCCTGATCGTTGAACCACCGCGTGAAATTCAGACCGGTTTTCACGTTGTGGCTGCCGGGCGACCACGTGAAGCTCTCGACCACCTGCAGGCTCTTGAGATCGACGAATGTCGGCGTGTTCGCGTCGGGACCGAGCGACGTCAGGCCGGAGACGCCGATCACGCCGAGCTGCGTGTTCGGCACGAAGAACAGCGCCGGGTTCACCGCGATGTTGTCGACGTTCACCGTCGTCTCGTACGCCTTGTTCCACGCGACCTTGACCGTGTTCAGCAGATTCGATCGAACCACCCACTTGTGCTCGCCGACGACGAACTGTGCTTTCGTCCCGGTCTGGATCCCGAACAATGGAAGCTGCTGCGACTGCCTCACGCTCGCCTTGTCCCATGAGTAGCGGGCGGACACGGAGTGCGCCTGCGACAGCGTCTGATCGATCTTGCCGACGACGTAGTTCTCCTTCGTCGGCTCCACGACCTGCGACGTGTACAAGCCGGTCCCGTCCGACGATTCGGCGCCATTCGGCTCGGGGAACAGGAGCAGGTACGGACGCGTGGCCGGACTGATGTCGGTGCGCGCACGCGTCGCGCGGTTCGGCACGCGGGCGATCGTCGTGAGCCCGCGGTCCTGACGCAGCCCTTCGTAGCTGCCGAAGAAGAACGTCCGATCCCTGACGATCGGTCCGCCGAGATACCCGCCGAACTGATTCCGCGACAGCGGCGGAATGTCGAAGTCTGGCGAATCGAAGTAAGTCTTCGAGTCGAACGCGTTGTCGCGGTTGAACTCGAAAACGGTGCCGTGCAGCGAATTGGTGCCCGAGCGCGTGACCGCCGTCACGATGCCGCCGGTGCTGCGTCCGTATTCGGCGCTGTAGTTGTTGACGAGGACCTGGAACTCGCGGACCGTTTCGACGCCGAGGAGGCCGCCGGCCGCGCTGCCTGGCGATCCGTTGCCCTGGAAGTTCACGTCGGTCCCATCGAGCTGGTAGCTGATCTGGTTCGGCCGCGCGCCGGCAATCGAGACCTGCGTCCCCATCCCGCGATCGACCTGGCGCGACGTGCTCGGCGACGAGATGACGCCCGGCTGAAGCAGCGTGAGCTGGCTGAAATCGCGGCCGTTCAACGGCAGCTCGCGAATCTGCTTTTCATCGACGAGCGCCGTCACCGACGACTGCCGCGTGTTGAGCAGCGCCGCTTCCCCGGATACGGTCACCTGCTCGTCGAGGCCTCCGACTTTCAGCTGCACGTTGAGGACCGCATCCTGGCCGACGGTGAGCGGAAACTCGGCGACGCGAGCGGTGCGGAACCCCTGCAGCTCGACCGACACCTCGTACTTGCCCGGCGCGAGCTGCGGCGCGCGATACCGTCCGGCCGTGTCGGTGACGATAACGCGCTTTTGATCGGTCTCGACGTGTCGCACGGTGACGGTCGCGCCCGGCAGCGCGGCGTCCGTGTCGTCGGTGACGAAGCCGGAAACGGATCCGGTCGTCCCCTGCGCGGAGACAATCGGCGACAACAGGAGCGCCGTGACGCCGGCGATGGTGATGGAAACGAGCGCCCTCCACACTCTGTCACGCATCATCTGAGCCCTCTCCGTCTTAAGGTCAGACCATTCTCAGACGGGGAGCGTGCGCGGCCGGCGTGCACGCTGTCAAGCGAAAAAGCGGCGCTCGCGGATCCAAATCAATGGTTAGCCCAATAACTTGGTTTGCCGGCCCGTCGCTCGTCTTGATTTCGCCGCCGCTCGCCCGTAATGTTGTCGCGCGGAGGGCCTTCATGCGGGCGTTCCTCGTTGCACTCGTCATCATCCTCGCCGCCGCATCCAGCGGCTACGCACAAATTACTTCGGCGACGATCTCCGGCACCGTGAAAGATCAAACGCAGGCCGTGCTGCCCGGCGTCGACGTGATCGCGAAGAACGTCGACACCGGCTTCACGCGATCCGCGGTGACCGACGGCAACGGCTACTTCACCATTCAGGGACTTCCACCCGGCACGTACGAGACGCGCGCGACGCTCACCGGATTCGGCGCCGCGGTCGAGCGCGTCACGCTCGCGGTCGCGCAGGAAGCGGGCCTCAGCCTCACGCTCAAAGTCACCGGCACCGAGGAATCGATCACCGTCGTCGGCAGCGCGGCGATTGTGGACACACGCAGCGCGGCGATGTCGGCGGTGGTGACGGAGAAAACGATCTCGGAGCTGCCGCTGAACGGGCGCAACTACATCGATCTCGCGCTGCTGCAGCCAGGCGTCAACAGCTTCACCGAGAAAGACAGCACCTCGTCGTCCAATCGCGGGACGAAGCTGAACATCAACGGCATGAGCTTCCGATCGAACAGCTACCTGCTCGACGGCGCCAACATGCGCGGCTATGCGGGGACGGCGACCGTCTCCGCGGCCGAGACGACGCTCGGGGTGGAGACGATTCAGGAGTTCCGGGTGGTCACGAACGCCTATTCCGCCGACTACGGCCGCGCGATGGGCGGCGTGATCAGTCTCGTCACCAAGAGCGGCACGAACAGCGTGCACGGATCCGGCTTCGAGTTCTTCCGCGACAGCTCGATGGACGCGCGGAACTTCTTCGATCGCGGCAGCGATCCGCCGCCGTTCACCCGCCACCAGTTCGGCGCGAGCGCCGGCGGACCGATTCAGAAGAACCGGCTGTTCTTCTTCGGCGGCGTCGAACGCCTGCAGGAGGATGTCGGCGTCACGACCACGGCGTTCGTGCCGACCGAAGCCGCGCGATCGGGCGGCCTCTTCCCCGTCAACCCCATCATGCAGCCTTACATGAAGCTGTTTCCGTCACCGAACGCCGGCGATGCGAGCGCCGCGCAGGGCATCGGCGTCTTCACGTACGAGTTCAGCCAGCCGACGCGCGAGAACTTCTATCAGGGGCGGTTCGACTACACGATGAGCGACAAGCAGTCGCTGTTCGCGCGCTACACGTACGACGCCGCGAACCAGACCGTCACCGCGAGCTTCCCGGACTACGCGACCGATTCGGTGTCGCGCAACCAGTTCTTCACGACGGAGTACAAGCGGATCTTCTCGGCGGCGCTCCTCAACACCGCGCGGTTCTCGCACAGCCGCCTGCGGTTCGAGCAGCTGCCGAACTTCCCGTCGGTCCCCGATCTGGCGTTCATCAGCGGCCAGGACCAGATGGGCGTGATCAACGTGAGCGGGCTGACCTCGATCGGCGGGACGACCACGAATCCGTCGTCCAACAACAGCTTCTACTGGACGTGGAGCGACGACCTCTCGTACGTGAAAGGCGCTCACCTGCTGAAGACCGGTGTGCTCGTCGAGCATCTGCGGACGAACAAGCTGACGGCCACGAACATTCGCGGCAGCTACACGTTCGCGAACGTGCGGACGTTCCTTGCCGGCACGCCGACGCGGTTCGTCGGCGTCCCACCCGGCGCGCAGCTCGAGCGCGTGCGCCCGAATACCCTGTTCGGCTTCTACGTGCAGGACGATTACCGCGCGACCGAGCGTCTGACGCTCAATCTCGGACTGCGGTACGAGTTCTATACGATCCCGTCCGAGGCCAACGGCCTCGATACGACGCTGCGCGACATCACCAGCGATCGCGCGTTCACGGTCGGCGAGCCGTTCGGGAAGAACCCGTCGACGCACAATATCGCGCCGCGTCTCGGCTTCGCGTGGGATGCGACCGGCGACGGCCGGACCGCCGTCCGGGGCGGCGCCGGGCTGTACCACGACACCGACGGCCCGTTCAACAGCGCGTTCGGGATCGCCGCGTTCTCTCCGCCGTTCGCGGCGACCGCGACGATCAACAACCCGACGTTTCCGCGCCCGGCGTCGCTCACCGCCGGCGCGGCCAGCGCGCGCACGCTCGACTACAACATCAAGCAGCCGTACGGCTTCACCTACAACGTGAACGTGCAGCGCGAGCTGGCGAGCCGGATCACGGCAACCATCGGGTACGCCGGGTCGCGCGCGTACAACCTGATGAGCGCCGTCGAAGCGAACCCGGTGGTGCCGGTGCTGCAGGCCGACGGCTCGAAGTTCTTTCCGGTCGGCGCGCCGCGGCGGAACGTCGCCTTCGGGCCGATCGATTACCGGACCAACGGCGGGCACTCGATCTATCACGCGCTGCAGGCGAGCGCGCAGAAGCGATTCAGCCGCCGCTATCAGCTGCAGGCGTCGTACACGCTCGCGAAGGCGACCGACAACCTGCAGGCGCAGCTCAACGCCGACGTCAACAATTCATCGGTCTACCCGCAGGATCCGTACGACCGCGACGTCGACTGGGCGCGCGCGGATTTCGACGTGCGCCACGTGTTCCAGTCGAACTTCGTGTGGGACCTGCCCGGCCGCGACGGATCCGTCCTGCTCGACGGCTGGCAGTTCAACGGCATCGTCACCATGCGGACCGGCGTGCCGTTCACGCCGGCGCTCGGCGGCACGAACTGGTCGCGGTCGGGCAACACCTCCGGCGAAGATCGTCCGAACCTGAGGCCGGGCGTCAACGCCGGCGATCTGGTTCTCGGCGGCCCGGATCGGTACTTCGATACGTCGGCGTTCGCGCTGCCGGCACCGGGAACCTTCGGCAACGCCGGACGCAACAGCCTCGCCGGTCCGGGGTTCGCGATGACGAACGTGTCGCTCGTGAAGAACACCGGCGTCGGCGTGCTCGGCAGCGGCGGCCAGCTTCAGCTCCGGTTCGAAGTCTTCAACCTGCTCAACCGCGCGAACTTCGCGACGCCCGACCGCGTGGTGTTCGCGGCCGCGGCCGCCAATGAGGCGCCGCTGCCGACGGCCGGACGCATCACGCGCACGGTCACTTCCTCGCGGCAGCTGCAGCTCGCCGCGAAGCTGCTCTTCTAACGGTCTACTATCGGAGTCATATGCGTCGAGTCATCGTCGCCACCGCGGCCCTGCTGCTCACGTCGACAGCGGGACGCAATTCCGTCGAGAACAACGGCGTTGTCTGCCCGCTGCCGTCCGGGCCTTCCTTCGAGTCACGGCTCCACGCGATCGAGCTCGAGAACGGCTGCCTCGATCTGGATGAGGACCAGAGCCCGGAATCCTTGTCGTGGCCGCCCGGATGGGACAAGGCGACGATCGCGGGCGGCGACATCCAGCCCGCGCGCGTCGTGATCGATCCGTATCCCACGCTGCACAGCGTCGTCGTCGATGCGGAGCGCAACAGAGTCTTCATGAGCGATCCGAACCGCCACGCGCTGTGGTCGTACGATCGGCTCGCCGCGTCGAAGGGACGCGAGATGATCGAGCCGCTCACCGGCATCCGCGGGCCGTCGACCGGCATGATGTTCGTGGCCGCCGTCACGATCGATCGCGAGGCGCAGGAAATCTACTCGGTCGACAACGACATCGGCGACCGCATGATGGTGTTCCCCTACGACGCGAACGGCAACATGAAGCCGAAGCGCGTGCTCGAAGTGCCGCACCAGGCGTGGGGCCTTTCGATCAGCAAGGAACGGAACGAGATTGCGGTTTCCGTCGAGGCGCCACGTGAAATCGTCGTTTACCGGCTGGGCGCGGAGGGGCACGAGCAGCCGCTGCGCACGATTCGCGGACCGAAGACCGGCCTCGGCGATCCGCACGGCGTGTTCCTGGACGGCCAGAACAACGAGATCGTCGTCGCCAACCACGGCAACCAGGCCGGACGCCAGCCGCCGCCGGGCGATGCGCCGCCGCGCCAGCGCGGTGTGCGTGCGGCGCAGCCGCCGCAGTTCGTCGGCGGACGGTTCGACGAGCCGTCGATCGCCGTCTATACGGCCG
>Ga0114129_10017950_pt1 | contig 10075 bp, 7 predicted proteins | sample RhiMetdeltSRZDD1_FD_80071 | JGI IMG/M metagenome (GOLD analysis project Ga0114129, IMG submission 80071) | Populus rhizosphere microbial communities from Tennessee, USA - Rhizosphere MetaG P. deltoides SRZDD1 (version 2) (version 2) | ecosystem: Host-associated > Plants > Roots > Rhizosphere >...
ACCGGCTGCCACCGGTTCCAGTCCCCCGCTGCCTCGACCTTGTCGGCGTCCTTCGCTTCGATCGAAAGCCGGGTGAGGCCGGGGGCTGGGGCCCGGATACCATTCGGCCGCGGAAGCGCACGGGGCAGGCGACTCCCACCGGCGCTCACGGTCAGGCCGGCGCTGAACGACTGTCCCCCGAGCGCCCCGGTCAGCCGATTGGACGGATAGCTCTCGGCCGCGCCGAAGATCGCGATGCCGTTGGCCACCCGGAGCGTCACCTGCCCGCCGCCGAACGTGCGGCGTTCGTCCCGGGCTTCCCGGACGCCCAGCGTCCCGGAAAACGTCACCGGGCCGCGCGCGATCGTTCCGCCGGCCACCCGATCCACCACCAGGATGCCGCCGGGGCGGCCGTGCTCCTCGCGGTACGTCAGGCGGGCACTCTCACCGGCCGCGGAAGCAGCCAGGGTGAAGACCGCTCCGAACGCCGTTCCGAGAACCGATCGCTCCTCCGATGCCGTGGGCCGGGCACCCGGCAGCCCCAGCGGCCCGGACACCGGCGGCGCCGAGCTCCGGGCGATGGCGCCGTGCCCACCACCCCAGAGCCGAACCGTTCCGAGCCTGAACTCGAGCGCAGGGGTGGCTTCGGCCTGCAGGTAGGTGACGCCATAGGATGCGTAAACCGCGTCGCCCCCGGCACCGATCAGGAGCCCGAGCCGATGATCCACCGGAATTCTGCCGTTGATCGAGCCTCCGCCACCCAGCGACCACCCCTCCCCGGCATAGCGGATTCCGCGTCCGTTCACCCCCACCGTCACGTTGGAGCTGGGGAACAGGCTGAGGGCCGGCGCGAGGACGTACGCCCCCGAGCGCACCCCCCTGAGATCGGTGGCGCTTCCGGCACCGACGCTAAGGCGCGCCATGGGTGACTGCGCTCCGGCCATGTTCGCCCATGCTACCAGGCAGCCTGCCATTCGAATGCTGCGCATTGACCGCTCCGTGCTGATCCTGGCTCCAAACTCCAGGAATGCCCGAAACGGCGCGTTGCTGCAGATCACATTTTGGGAGTGACCAGAATCACGCGGAATTCAGTCACGGGCGGAACCCGTTGCGGTGTATAAATCTAGGTCACTAGCTAGTCAAAATGGGCCATTGACGCTCCCCTCAGGGGTGGGTATTTGTTACAGTTCACTCCTCGCCTCGCGGGAGTCCCCGTTCGTGGTTCCGGCCACCAGGCTGTGCCCCAGTTGTAATACCCAGCTACCTGAGGTAGCAGCGTTCTGCTACGTCTGCGGCTCAGCTACACCCCCGGCCATCGACAAGCTGACCGGCGAGATCTCCATTCCCGACGGCATCGCGCCTACGGCCACGGCGTCGGCGGACCTGATCCGGAAGCTCCAGGATTCGCTGGGCAAGCACTATGAGCTCAAGGGGCTGATCGGCCGGGGCGGGTTTGCCGAGGTATTTCAGGTTCGCGATCTCTGGCTCAAACGGGACCTGGCGCTCAAGGCGTTGCGCCCCGACCTGACCGTCTCGGAAACATTGCTCGCCCGGTTCCGGCGCGAGGCCGAGGCGGTCGCCGCGCTTCGCCACCCGAACATCGTGCCCATCTACGACATCGGTGAGGCCGAGGGCATCATGTACATCCTGATGCCCCTGATCAAAGGTGAGAGCCTCAAGTCGCTGCTGGTGCGGGACGGCCGCCGGCCGATCGCCGAGGCGCGGCGGATCCTGCTCGAGGCCGCGAGCTCGCTCGGCTCGGCGCACGAAGCGGGCGTGGTGCATCGCGACATCAAGCCCGAGAACATCATGCTCGAGGGCAAGGCGCGCCGAGTTCTGCTCATGGACTTCGGCATCGCCAAGATGATGGACGCCGCGGGTGACAGTACGCTCACCTCCAGCGGCACCATTGTCGGCACGCCGCATTACATGAGCCCCGAGCAGGCCAGCGGAGATCCCCACCTCGATCACCGAACCGACATCTATTCGCTTTCGGTGGTCGGCTATCACATGCTGACCGGCGGCGTGCCCTTCGAGGGCGAGAATACCCGGGCCATCCTCTTCAAGCAGATGATGGAATCGCCCCGCTCGATGCGGGAGCTGGTGCCCGAGGTGCCCGAAGGGTTGATGGCCGCGGTGTCGAAGGGGATGGCCAAGGAGCCGTCGGACCGCTACCCGACCATCGAGGCATTTGCCACGGCCCTCGAGGCGACGGCCGCCGAAGACCAGAAGCCCGTAGTGGCGGTCTCGGCGCCCGCGAAAAAACAGAAGAGGCTGCCCTTGATGCTGGCCGGAGCCGGGGCTCTGGCGTTGGTGGCCGTCGTGGTGGCACTGAGCCAGAACCCTTCCGCAACGGAGCGCCGCGCCGCCGACTCGGCGCGCACCACGGCCAGCCCGTCAGTCCCGGCGGCAGGAACGAGCCTCGCCGCGGGCGTCGGCGACTCCACCAAGAAACTCACGCCGCCGGGGGCCATCACAACTCCGTCTCCGACACCGGCTCCGGCTCCTCCCCCCCCACCGCCAGCGGCGGGAACCGGCACCACTCCGGCCGGCGGCCGCAGGCCAGCGACCGGAACACCCGGAGCGGCCGCCGTCAACCCGCGCGGGGGCACACCGGCCACGCCGCCGGCCGCGAACAGTGCGGCCAAGGGCCCGACTCTTACTTGCTCGGCCACCGCCTCGGGCGATGACCGCGACACCGCCTTCCGCCTGTGCACCGACGAGGCCAACAAGGGCAACGTCGTTTCCCAGCGGCTGTTGGCCGGCCTGTACGACCGGAGCACGGTGCCGGATCACGCCGCCGAAGCGGTGAACTGGTACCGGAAGGCCGCCGACGCCGGTGATCTCCCCTCGCTCTTCCGGCTCGGGCAGCTGCTGCATCTCGGCAAGGGTGTCCCAGCCAATCCGGCCGATGCCACGGCGAAGATCAAGCAGGCGGCCGAAGCCGACTATGTGCCGGCGTGGACCGTCCTGGGCGAGCGCTATGAGCTGGGGCTCGGCACCAGGCAGAACGACCAGAACGCCGCCTTCTGGTATCGGAAGGCCGCAGAGCGGGGAATCCAGGCCGCCCAAGCCAAGGTCGGCGACTTCTTCATGCGAGGGAAGGGCGTGGCCAAGGACGAAGCGGAAGGAGTCCGCTGGTTCAAGCTTTCCGCCGACGGAGGCAACCGAGAAGGCCAGTACGGACTCGGCATGGCCTACATCCGGGGCCGCGGAATCCCGAAGTCTGATTCATTGGCCTTCGTCTGGCTCAAGAAGGCCGCCGACCAGGGCCACGTGGAGGCGCAGAAAGAGGTGACGAAGCGTAAGCAGCCTTGACCCCTACCCGCCCTTGTTCCAGCTGCGACAATCCGATACCCGCCGACGCGGCGTTCTGCCCGGTCTGCGGCGCCTCGACGGCATCCTCGATCCTGGGTGACACCCTCCTCGGCGTCAGCCGATCCACCACCGGAACCGCCACCAGTTACGAGCTCGCGCCGGAGCGGCTTCGCGCGGCGCTGGGACCCAGCTACGAGCTGGGGCGGCTGATCGGGCGCGGCGGGTACGCCGAGGTCTTCGCGGTCCGGGATCTGCGGCTGAAGCGCGAGCTCGCGCTCAAGGTGCTGCGCCCCGATCTCATCCTCACCGATACGCTGGTCACCCGATTCCGCCGTGAGGCCGAGGCGGTCGGCGCGCTGCAGAACACCCACATTGTTCCGATCTACGATGTGGGCGAGGCCGACGGCATCTGCTGGCTGCTGATGCCGCTGGTGAAGGGCGAGACCTTGAAGCAGGTGCTGGCGCGAGCGAAGCAGCTCCCGGTGGCCGAAGTGAAGCGCATTCTGCTGGAGGCCGCGGAAGCGCTCGGGAGCGCGCACGAGGCCGGTGTGGTCCACCGGGACATCAAGCCCGAGAACCTGATGATCGACGGGAAGACCCAGCGGGTCCTCCTCATGGATTTCGGGATCGCCAAGGCGATGGATTCATCGGTGGAGAATTCGCTCACCGGTACCGGCGTGGTGATCGGCACTCCGCAGTACATGAGTCCCGAGCAGGCAATCGGAAAAACCGCACCCGACCCTCGCAGCGATCAGTATTCGCTCGCCATTGTGGGCTACCAGATGCTTACCGGGCGCGTACCCTTCGCCGGGGAGAACGTCCGCGAGGTCATCGCCCGGCAGCTCCTCGACGAAGCCACTCCGCTCTCCCGGCTGGTGCCCAACATTCCCTCGGCGGTGTCGTCCACGATTCATCAGGCCTTGCGCAAGGAGCCGTCCCAGCGGTTCGGGTCGATGGACGCCTTTGCCCGATCGCTCAAGGGTGAGGTGGTGCTTCCCTCGGAGGGTGGCGCGGTACGCCGCGAGTCCAGCTTCGACATCCCCACCAAGAAACGGCCCTGGCTGGCCGCCGCGGTGTGGGCGCTGGTGCTGGGCGGCGCCAGCCTCGGCGCCTGGCGCGCCGGACTCTTCGCGGCGGACGATGCGTCTCCCGCTCCGGTCGCGCCGACCGCGCCGGCCGGGCCCACCACGGCCGCGCGGCCCGGTCCGCCGCGAAGACCGCCCGCTGGAACCGTGCGCACCGCCGTCACTCCGGTGAAGGGTCCGGACACCACGATCTCGGCCGGACTCAATCCTCCCCCGCCGGCCACCTGCGACGAAGCCGTCCGGATCAGCGACTGGACCACGGCGTTTGCCCGCTGCACCGAAGAGGCGGCCACGGTGCCGGTCTCGGCGAGACAGCTGGGCATTCTCTACGCGGAAGGGCGCGGAGTCGAGAAGAACGAGCGCTTGGCGGCATACCATTTCAAATTCGCGGCCGACAGCCTCGACCTTCCGGCGGTACTCGAGATGGCCCGGCGCTACGAAGCCGGCCGTGGCATCACGATGCACCAGGGGCGCGCGGCGGGACAGTACCTGCTGGCCGCCGAGCTGGGCGCCCAGGAGACGTATTCCATCGTGGCCCGGCGGTACGACGAAGGAAACGGGTTCCAGCAGGACCCGCAGAAGGCCGTGTACTGGTACCTGAAGGCGGCGGAGGCGGGAGATGCGCCTTCGATGTCCCGCCTGGCGGCGGCCTATGCCAAGGGGCGGGGCGCGAAGAAGAACGAGGCCGAGGCAACCCGCTGGTACAGCGAAGCCGCCAACAAGCAGGATCCCGAAGCCGAGTACCAAATAGCGATGATGCTGCTCAAAGGCAAAGGCGGATACCAGCAGGACGATGCCAAGGGGCTCGAGTGGCTCAAGAAGGCCGCGGGCCACGGACATCTTGAGGCGCAGAAGGAGCTGGCCAAGCGCGAAGGGTAGCTCAGTCCATCGTCCAGATCAGCGCCCACCCGATTGCAATCCAGATCAGCTCGCGTATCCGGGAAAGCGCCGCGGCGGCCAGGGCCAGCGCCGGAGTGATGCCCAGCCAGTCGAACATGAAATAGAGCGCGACTTCCTTGGAGCCCAGCTCGAAGGGCATGAAGATCAGGATGTTCACCACGAGGGAGGAGAAGCTGCCCACCACGAACGCCCTGAGCGGGTCAACCCCCAGCCCCATTCCCCAGAGAATCACCCAGTACTCGGCCAGTGCCAGGATCCTCCCCACCATCTCGAAGGCGAGGGCGGCGTAGAACCGTCGCGGCGCCGACTTGTACACGGCGGTGCAGTGCTGGTCGATCTCGTGCAGCGCCTCCACCTTGGGCTCGAGCTTGACCGCAAGCCGCCGCAGGAGCGGCAGGCGGCGCAGCGTCCGCAGCAGGTGCATCGCCAGGCCTTCGCGATGCCGGGAGAAGAGAAAGACCGTGGCGCCGCCGAGCAACAATCCGAGGACGATGGTGCCCCCGATGATGAGCGGGGTCTTGGGCAGGATGATGAATGCGGGGATCAGCGCGAACAGCCAGGCGAGCACGTGGGCCAGCGCGTGCAGCAGCCGGAACGCCACCACCGAGCCCACGGCGCGGCGGCGGCCCAGGGCTTTTGTGGCCGCCACCACCTTGAGCGGCTCCCCGCCGAAGCTGGCGAGCGGGGTCGAGTAATTGACGGCAAAGGTGACGATGGTCATCAGGAAGGCCCGCGGAAGCGGGATCGGCTCTCCCCCCTCCGAGGTCAGCAGCTGCCAGGCCTTCGCGTTGCACACGTAGACCGCGGCCCAAAGCGGAATCAGCGCGAGAATGACCCAGAGGGACGAGCTGAGCGCGGCCCAGAGCGCGCCGGGGCCGAAGTGGAATACCATAAGCGCCACGACCGTGGCGCCAACGAGAAAGAAGATGAGTCGGAGGTTTCGGCTCACCCCGGAAAGATACTGCCGCGCGGCTCAGCGTTTGAGTATGCGGATTTCCCCCTTGAAAGAACGCACCTTGACATTGGCCCCGCCGCCGCTGGTCATGAAGGTGACCGGCTTGCCCCGGACCGGCCTGGCGTCCTCACCACCCTTGCCGCCCTTGCCACCCTTGTCGATGAGCCCGGCCACGATTCCGCCGTCGAAGGACTCCAGGTCGAATTCGGCGGAGATCTCGGGCGGCAGGCGGAGCGTCACATCGCCGCTGTGGGTGATGGCCTCCAGGGTGCCGCGCTGGTCCACGCTGCCGTCGTAGGAGATGGTGCCGGAGACCGTCTCGAGGTGGGCGCGGACCACCGCCCCGTCGGTCGCCACGATGGCGCCACCCACCGTGAAGGCCTGGATGTCGCCCCGCGCGCCGCGCAGCGTGATGGTGCCGGCGCCGCCCTTGAGCCGCACCACGTCCATGGGACCGAATGCCTTGAGCTCGCCGTCCATCGATTCGGCCACCAGCAGCTTGAGCGATCCCTCGATCCGGATCGAGCCCGAGACCGTGCTGCACTCGAGCTCGCCGGTCAGGCCCGACGCCTCGATCCCCGCGGACACCGACTTGACCCAGATTCTGGCCCGGCGCGGCACCCGGATTTCCAGGATGCTTCCCGGGTCGGCCAGGGTATCGTCTTTCCGCTCGACGCCCATCTTGGCCGCGAGGCCTTTACCGGCCATGTAGAAGCTGGAGCCGGGGGAGAGCGAGCCGGTCACCGCGATCGAGTCGACTTCCCAGCCGATGATGCGAATCAGCCCGGACAGGTTCATGATCCGGATGGACGCCTCCGGGTCGATGGCAATCCGCCGGCTGACTTTCTGCTGGGCGGAGAGCGGCGCCGCCAGAAGAAGTGCGAGTCCCAGGAGCTTCCGCATCAGAGTGCCGTCCCGCCGCTGGTGGCCCGGCGCAGCAGATCCACCTTCTGGCGCCAGGCCGCCACCACCAGCATCCGAAGCCCTTCGTTACCGGGATCCCGGGCCAGCGCCTGGCGGGACTCCTCGAGGGCGGCGTCGATCAGGCCGAGGCTCTTCTCGATGGAGGCCAGGGTTTCCGGGGCCAGGCGGGAGCGGGCGCGCTCCAGGGCGGCGGTGAGATCCTGGGTGGCGGCGATGTATTCCGCTTCGAGGGCCGCGAGACGGGAGGACGGGAGGACGGGAGGACGGGAGGTGCCCCGGTTCAACAGGAGCGCGGTGGCGCCGGACGATACGGCTACCAGGAGCGCGGCCGCGGCGGCGAGCATCCAGCGCGGCACCGCGACCCGGCGGCGGAGCGCGGGCTCCCGAGGCGACAGGCGCGCGCCGATGCCGGGCCAGAGATCCTCACGGGGGGAAACCGCGCGGGGGAGCGAGCGGATCGCCTCCACCGGCGCTGCCTCGGACTCGAGCAGTGCCTCACACGCGGCGCACGACTCGAGATGGGACTCGAGCGCCGCGGCCTCGGCGTCGGAGAGACGGCCGCCGACGTAGTCGTCGAAACGGAGCCGGAGCTCAGCGCACGTCATCGCTCGAGCGCCTCCCGGAGCAGCCGGCGGGCCCGGAAGAGCTGCGCCTTCGAGGTTCCGGTGGCAATGCCGGTCATCTCCGCGATCTCCGCATGCTGGTACCCCTCGACATCGTGCAGAACGAACACCAGCCGGGCGCGCTCGGGGAGGCCGGCAATGGCGTTCTCCAGATCCATGCCGAGGCCGGGATGTGATGTGTCGGTAGGCCGTTCGAGGTGGGCCGGCTCCGATGCGCTGAACACCCGTTTTTCTCGGCGGCCCGAGCTCCGCCGGTCTCCCAGAAAAACATTCACCGCCAGGCGGTGAAGCCAGCTTCCCAGCGCGCTGTCTCCCCGAAACGCGGGCAGCGCCTCCCACGCTCTGACGAACACATCCTGGGTCAGCTCGGCGGCGGCGGCGGTGTCACCGGCCAGACGAAGGCAGACGGCGTGGACCCGCCCGACGTGCGAATGATAGAGCGAGGCAAAGGCGTCGTGATCGCCGGCCTGGGCCCGGCTCACCAGATCGCTCATGCCGGCACTCCGGACCGGCGCTGCAAATGGCAGCGCCGTAAGGAGATCCCGACCTGAGGCGAGCGCGGAGATGGACACGACAATGGGATGCCGGCGGCCTCCCCCGGGTTTGGAAACCCGGCCGGTCAGGCGGCCTTTTCCTTTCGCTCCCGGAAGAATGTCCAGAAGAACACCGCCGCAGCCAGTCCGATGAGCGCCACCACCCGCCAGAGGGCGCCGTAGTCGAGCGCTCCATCAGTCCGGGCGTAGCTGTCGGCCAGCCATCCGGAAAGCAGCCCGCCAAGCACCGGCCCACCACCCAGGATGATGATGCCGAACACGGTCTGGGCCGAATGACGGATGTCGGCCGGGGCCACCCGGTCGGTATAGATGTAGGCCGCGGCAAAGAAGCAGGCGTAGCAGATGCCATGAAGGAACTGGCTGGCGATCAGGACCGGTACCGGAAACACATCCGGGAAGCTCCAGATGGCGTAGCGCACGAAATAGGCAAGGGCACCGATGGTGATCACCGTCTTGAAGCCGCGCTTCACCAGCATGAGGCCGAGCGCGGCCATCACCGCGATCTCGCTGAACTGACCGATGGTCATGGCGGGCCCGATCTGGCTGTCGCGGAGACCGAGATGCGAGAAGAACGGCGGTGTCTGCAGGAAGTACACCTGGTGAATCACGCTGATCGGCAGGCTGGCCGCGAACAGTACGGCAAACGAACGTTCCTTGAGCAGGCCGAACGCCCGCTTGAACGCCAGCTTCTCGGTCACGTCCTTCGGGGGTGGCGTGTGGGGCAGCATCAGGCAGAAGGCCGCGTAGCCCCAGGATATGAATGCGGAGAAGCGGAGCGAATCGGCCAGCCGGGCGGTGACGTTGGGCAGCTCATCGCCGACCAGGAACGGCGGCATCGCCTGGAGGTGAAGACCGGACTGCAGGTAGAGCATGGGGAAGATCCAGCTCGCCGCGATCCAGCCGATAGTGCCCCACACCCGCACGCTGGGGAACTGGCGTTCCGGAGCCGGCAGATTCGCGAAGGCCATCGAATTGGAGAGCGCCAGCGTCGGCATGTACACGACGCTGTAGAGAATCGAGAGGATGAGCCAGGCCTGGTAGCCGGTTTGCAGGGCGGTGATCCACTTGAGCACGCCGCCGATGGCCAGCAGCGCCGCGAGCAGACGCTCGGTGCTGAGGGTCCGGTCGGCGAGCTGCCCCGCGATGAACGGGGCGCAGACCGCGCCGATCGAGCCGGCGAGCCCGAGGATCAGGCCCATTTGCGTGCCGGTGAACCCGAGTCCGCCCTCGGCAGTACCGGCGGTGAGATAGCGGCCGGCCAGCGGAAGCCAGGCGCCCCAGACGGCGTACTGGAGGAACATCATCAGCGACAGGCGACCGACGTTCGATTTCATCGGGGCTCCGGGAGTTTGGGGACTGCTTGGGCAATCTCATCCTCGACCACAGCGGCCAGGCGGTCGGCCAGCTCTGCGAGTTCCCGGCGGCGACGCTTGGACGTGCCAGAATAGACGGCACGCGCGGTGCCGTACGTGGCCAGCAGCCAGATCGGAATGACTGCGATCAACAGCTCCGGCATGTGGAGCGCGCCTTGGAAAATGCCGACCATGATTCCGCTGCCGCCGCCCCCCATGCCGCCGCCGATGGGTCCGTAGACCGCCCCCGCCAGATTCCCGAGACTTTCGCTGACCGTGATGCGGGTGCGGCCGGCGCGCACGCTGACGCTAACCTCCACGGCGCGCAGCGTGTTCGGCTTCCCCATTGACCAGCTGAATGAGCGTCCCAGCTGAGACACCTGGC
>Ga0114129_10017951_pt1 | contig 10074 bp, 7 predicted proteins | sample RhiMetdeltSRZDD1_FD_80071 | JGI IMG/M metagenome (GOLD analysis project Ga0114129, IMG submission 80071) | Populus rhizosphere microbial communities from Tennessee, USA - Rhizosphere MetaG P. deltoides SRZDD1 (version 2) (version 2) | ecosystem: Host-associated > Plants > Roots > Rhizosphere >...
AGCGGCCGCAGCTGCTCTTCAACTACTTCAAGCAGCTCTTCGCGCAGGTCACCAATCCGCCGGTCGACGCCATCCGCGAGGAGATCATCATGGCGGCGGACACGACCATCGGGCCCGAGGGGAACCTGCTCGAGCCGGGTCCGGAATCGTGCCGCCAGCTGGGCCTTCCGGCGCCCATCCTGACCAACGACGAGCTGGCGAAGATCCGCGCGCTCGATGGGGGCGCGGGGACGACGGGCCTCAAGGCGGTGAAGCTGCCGACCCTCTTCGATCCGAAGGGCGACGGCGCCGCGCTCCGCCGCGCGCTGGAAGACCTGCGCTGGAAGGCGTCGGAGTGCATCGCGGAAGGGTTCAACCTGCTCGTCTTGTCGGACCGGGGCCACGATGCGGACTCCGCGCCGATCCCGTCGCTCCTGGCGGTCGCGGCGGTGCACCATCATCTGATCCGCGAAGGGACGCGGACGCGCTGCAGCCTCGTCGTCGAGAGCGGCGAGCCGCGCGAGGTGCATCACTTCGCGCTGCTCATGGGCTACGGCGCGAGCGCGGTGAACCCGTACCTCGCGTTCGAGTGCGTGCACGACCTCGTCAAGCAAGGGCTCATCGCCGGCAACGCCGCGGACGCGGAGAAGAAGTACCTGAAGGCAGTGGTGAAGGGCCTGGTGAAGGTGATCTCCAAGATGGGGATCAGCACCATCCAGAGCTACCACGGCGCGCAGGTGTTCGAGGCGATCGGGCTCTCGCAGGACTTCGTCGACGAGTACTTCACCTGGACCGCGTCGCGCATCGGCGGCGTCGGCATCGACGCGATCGCCAAGGAAGCGCGCATGCGGCACGAGCGCGGCTTCCCGCCCAAGCGACCCATCGTGCACACCAGCCTGCCGGCGGGAGGCGACTACCAGTTCCGCGCGGGAGGCGAGTTCCACCTCACCAACCCGGAGACGATCCACAAGCTGCAGTACGCGTGCCGCACGGGCGACTTCAAGGTGTTCCGCGAGTACACCGCGATGATCGACGATCAGGCCCGGCAGCTGTGCACGCTGCGCGGGCTGATGGACTTCCGCGCCGCGGCCAAGCCGGTGCGGCTCGAGGAAGTGGAGCCGGTCGAGAGCATCCTGCGCCGGTTCAAGAGCGGCGCGATGAGCTACGGGTCGATCTCGAAGGAGGCGCACGAGACGCTCGCCATCGCCATGAACCGCATCGGCGGGAAGTCGAACACCGGCGAGGGAGGGGAAGACCCGGCGCGCTACGTGAAGGAGCCGAACGGCGACTCCAAGAACTCGGGCATCAAGCAGGTGGCGAGCGGGCGCTTCGGCGTCACCAGCAACTACCTCGTCAACGCACGCGAGCTGCAGATCAAGATCGCGCAGGGCGCCAAGCCCGGCGAAGGCGGCCAGCTCCCGGGCGCGAAGGTGTACCCCTGGATCGCCAAGGTCCGGCACGCGACCCCGGGCGTGGGGCTCATCTCGCCGCCGCCGCATCACGACATCTATTCGATCGAGGATCTGAAGGAGCTGATCCACGATCTGAAGAACGCCAATAAAGATGCGCGCATCAGCGTCAAGCTCGTCGCCGAGCTGGGCGTCGGTACCATCGCGGCGGGCGTCGCCAAGGCGCACGCCGACGTGGTCCTCATCTCCGGGCACGACGGCGGGACGGGCGCCTCGCCGCTCACCTCGATCAAGCACGCGGGGATCCCCTGGGAGCTGGGCCTGGCGGAGACGCACCAGATCCTGGTCCTGAACGACCTGCGCAGCCGCATCGTCGTCGAGGTGGACGGGCAGCTGAAATCGGGCCGCGACGTGGTCATCGGCGCGCTGCTCGGCGCGGAGGAGTTCGGCTTCGCCACTGCACCCCTGGTTGCCCTCGGCTGCATCATGATGCGGGCCTGCCACCTCAATACCTGCCCGGTGGGCATCGCCACTCAGGACCCGCGGCTGCGCGCCAAGTTCGCCGGCAAGCCCGAGCAGGTGGTGAACTTCATGCGCTTCGTCGCGCAGGAAGTCCGCGAGTACATGGCGGAGCTGGGCTTCCGCACCTTCGACGAGATGGTGGGCCGCTCCGAGCGGCTGGAGATGCGCCGCGCGGTCGATCACTGGAAGGCGCGGAACGTCGACTTCAGCCGCATCCTCTTCAAGCCCACCGTGCCGAAGCACTACGGCCGCACTTGCCGCATCCCGCAGGACCACGGCCTGGACAAGACGCTCGACGCGACCACGCTGCTCGAGCTGGCCAGGCCGGCGCTCGACGAAAAGAAGCCGGTGCGGGCGACGCTCCCGATCCGCAACACGAATCGGGTGGTCGGCACGATGACCGGGAGCGAGCTGACGCGGCGCTACGGTCCGCAAGGGCTACCCGACGACACGATTCATTTCCACTTCAAGGGATCGGCGGGGCAGTCGTTCGGGGCGTTCGTCCCGCGCGGGATGACGCTGGTCCTGGAAGGCGACTCGAACGACTACATCGGCAAGGGCCTCTCGGGCGGGCGCATCGTGGTGTTCCCGCCCGAGCACAGCACCTTCGTCTCCGAGGAGAACGTCATCGTCGGAAACGTCGCCTTCTACGGCGCGACGTCGGGCGAAGCCTACATCCGCGGGATCGCCGGCGAGCGGTTCTGCGTGCGCAATTCCGGAGTCGACGCGGTGGTGGAGGGCGTCGGCGACCATGGCTGCGAATACATGACCGGCGGCCGCGTGGTGGTTCTCGGGCGCACGGGGCGCAACTTCGCCGCGGGAATGTCCGGCGGCGTCGCGTACGTGGTCGACGCCGACGGAGGATTCGAGAGCCGCTGCAACAAGCAGATGGTCGCGACCGGAGCACCGTCCGCCGACGAGATCGCCACGGTGAAACGCATGGTCGAGAAGCATGCCGAGCTGACCGGGAGCGCACTGGCGCGGCGGCTCCTGGAGCGGTGGAGCGACACGGCGGGGCGGCTGGTCCGCGTACTGCCGAACGACTACCGGCGCATGCTGGACGCACAGGCGCGGATGCGGGCCAAGGGGATGTCGGCGGAGGAAGCGGAGATGGCGGCTTTCGAGGAGAACGCGCGCGACGAGGCGCGCGTGAGCGGGAATTAGCGAATGGGAAAGCCGACCGGATTCCTCGACTACCAGCGCGAGCCGGCGCACGAGCGACCGCCGCGGGAGCGCGTGCGCGACTGGGAGGAGATGCACGTCCCCTGGCCGGAGCAGACGTTCCGCGAGCAGGCGGGGCGCTGCATGGACTGCGGCGTTCCCTTCTGCCACACCGGCAAGCTGATCGGCGGCATGGCCTCGGGTTGCCCGGTCAACAACTTCATCCCGGAATGGAACGACCTCGTCTGGCGCGGGCAGTGGAAGGAAGCCTGGATCCGCCTCGCCAAGACGAACAACTTCCCCGAGTTCACCGGCCGCGTCTGCCCCGCGCCATGCGAGGGGAGCTGCACGGTCGCGATCGATCTCCCGGCGGTGAACATCAAGATGATCGAGGAGGCGATCGCCGACCGGGCGTTCTCGGAAGGGTGGGTGAAGGCCGATCCGCCGCCCATCCGCACCGGCAAGCGCGTCGCGGTGGTGGGCTCGGGTCCGGCGGGGCTCGCCGCCGCAGCTCAGCTCAACCGCGCCGGCCACGACGTGACCGTGTACGAGCGCGCCGACCGCATCGGCGGCCTGCTCATGTACGGCATCCCGAACATGAAGCTCGACAAGAAGCTGGTCGACCGCCGCGTCGAGCTGATGGCCGAGGAAGGCGTGAAGTTCGTGACGCGCGTCGAGGTGGGAAAGGACCTGCCGGCGGCCAAGCTGCTCGAGGACTTCGAGGCAGTCGTCCTGTGCGGCGGCGCGACGCACGCGCGCGAGCTGCCCATCGAGGGGAGGAGCCTCGCGGGCATCTACCCGGCGATGGACTTCCTCACCGCCAACACGAAGTCGCTGCTCGACTCGCACCACCAGGACGGCAAGTACATCTCCGCGAACGACAAGCACGTCGTCGTCATCGGCGGCGGCGACACGGGCACCGACTGCGTGGGCACCTCGCTGCGGCACGGTTGCCGCAGCCTGACGCAGCTGGAGATCCTCCCGAAGCCTCCGGACGTGCGCGCGGCGGACAACCCGTGGCCGCAGTGGCCGAAGACGTACCGGCTCGACTATGGCCAGGAGGAAGCGAAGGCGCTGTGGGGGAAGGACCCGCGCGTCTATTCCGTCTTGACGAAGCGCTTCATCGGCGACGAGCACCGCAACGTGCGCGAGCTGCTCTACGTCTCGGTGGAGTGGGTCAAGGGACCCGACGGCCGATTTGGCCCGCGCGAGATCCCGGGCAGCGAGAAGATCATCCCGGCCGACCTGGTGCTGCTGGCGATGGGCTTCCTCGGTCCCGAGAAGCCGCTTCTGCAGCAGCTGGGCGTGAAGCTCGACGAACGTGGCAACGTCTGGACCGACCAGACGAAGATGACCAGCGTCCCCGGCGTGTTCGCCGCCGGCGACATGGCGCGCGGGCAGTCGCTGGTCGTGTGGGCGATCCGCGAAGGCCGCCACGCCGCGCAGCACGTCGATCGGTACCTGTCGTACGGGGAGACAGTCCTGGCGCCGTGAGATGTCGCGGTCGCCCGCCCGCTACGCGCTTGCAGACCTCAGGTGCGCCGCCAGGAGGAGTCGGCCGACGATTACGCCCACCTGCTTCTTCCGCACGCGATAGGCAGCGACCAATACCCGGGCCGTCTCGCACAGCACGACATCGGAAACGAACAGCGGCTCGTCCGCTTCCACCGCATCGTCCACGAGCCTGGCCGCCCTGGCCGACTGCGCCTTGTCGTCGTCGAGGAGAAAGCGCAGCAGGACGTTCGTATCGAGAGCGATCACCTGCGAGCGGCGGAGCGTCGGATGGCTCGATTCATCGCTTCCACCGTGACGCCCTTGACTCGGCTCCGCACCGAGCCCCGGAGCGATCTCAGATCGATGGTCTCGGCCCTGACCTGTACGGTCCCGTCTTCACAAATGCGAAAGGCCAGGCGGTCCCCTACGTTCAGACCGAGCGCCTGGCGGACCTCCTTCGGGACGGTGATCTGACCCTTGCTCGTCAGCTTGGCGCTCGGCATTCCTTACCTCGTAGCGATTTCCTTACTCGACTCTAGAGCAAAGGTGCGCCCGGCGCAATCCGCCGGCTTGTCGATTGAATTCTGGGACGTCGCACCCCTCGGTCAGGGGTCGCTTCGCGATCGCGCGCACGCTGGCTCGCCGTGGCGGCCGGCGCCGGAGGCGAAGCGCTGGGCGCCGCCGATTCCTTCGAGGGAGAGGGCGTGGACGCCGTGGCGGAGCTCGTTCTGCAGCGCGGCGGCGAGGTCCATGGTGTGCTGCTCGAGCGCGGAGCGGCGGTCGCCGCGCAGGCACGCCTGCGGGAGATCGGCGAGCTGACGGGCCAGCTCTTCCGCGGCAGGGCGCGCCGCTCCGCGCGGGACGACGCGGTTCGCCAGCCCGATCTGCAGCGCTTCCTGCGCCGGAACGGGACGGCCGGTGAGGATCAGGTCCATCGCCCGCGACAGCCCGATGAGCCGCGGCAGGCGCACCGTGCCGCCGTCGATCAACGGCACGCCCCAGCGGCGGCAGAAGACACCGAAGGTCGCGTCTTCCTCGACCACGCGTAGATCGCACCAGAGCGCCAGCTCGAGACCGCCGGCGACGGCGTAGCCGGACACGGCGGCGATCACCGGCTTGTCCAGCACCATGCGCGTGGGGCCCATCGCGCCGTCGCCCTCGGGCGCGACGCGGTTGGGCTCGCCGGCTGCGATCGCCTTGAGGTCCGCGCCTGAGCAGAATGTGCCGCCTGCGCCCCAGAGCACGGCGACGCGAGCCTGCGGATCGGCGTCGAAGGAGCGGAATGCTTCGGACAGCGCCTCGGCGGCAACGCGATCGACGGCGTTGCGTACCTCGGGTCGGTCGAGGATCACCGTGGTGACCGGGCCTTGCTTTTCGACGCGGACGGGCATCGTTGCCTCCTGAAGCCGAGAATACGCGCGTCGCTGGACGGCTGCGCGCGCGGATGGCACAAGGCGCGGATGCTCATCGCGCTCCTCCTCGGTGCCGCGCTCTCCCCTGCGGTGCAGGCGTTCGTGAAGGTCGACAAGCCGGTCGTTGCGATCACCCACGTGCGCGTCGTCGACGGCACCGGCGCGCCGCCGCGCGAAGACCAGACGGTGGTGATCTCGGGCGAGAAGATCACCGCACTGGGATCTTCCGCCGGCACGGCCGTTCCGCAGGGCGCGCTCGTACTCGAGAGACCGCGCGGGACGGTCCTCCCCGGCCTCGTCGGGATGCACGACCACCTCTTCTATCCGGCGGGCGGCGCGATCTTCCACTCGATGCCGCGCAGCTTCCCGCGCCTGTACCTCGCGACGGGCGTCACGACGATCCGCACTACCGGCAGCATCGAACCGTACACCGATCTGGAGGTGAAGAAGGAAATCGACTCGGGCAAGCAGCCGGGGCCGCGCGTCCACGTCACCGGGCCGTACCTGGAGGGGCAGGGGACCTTCACGCCGCAGATGCACCAGATCCGCGGCGCGGACGATGCGCGCCGCACCGTCGAGTTCTGGATCTCGCAGGGAGCCACGTCGTTCAAGGCCTACAACTTCCTCACCCGCGCGGAGCTGGGCGCCGCCATCCAGGCGGCGCACGCGAAGGGCATCAAGGTGACGGGGCACCTGTGCTCGATCGGGTTCCGCGAGGCGGCGGAGCTCGGCATCGACGACCTCGAGCACGGACTCGTCGTCGACACGGAGTTCTACTCGGGGAAGAAGCCGGACGAGTGCCCCACGCCGCGCCTCGCGTACGTCGAGCTGTCGCGGATGGAGGTCGGGTCTCCGCAGATCCAGCAGACCATCGCGGAGCTGGTGAAGCGCAAGGTGGCGATCACCTCCACGCTGCCCGTCTTCGAGCTGTTCGATCCGTCGCGCATGACGCAGCCGCGTGCGCTCGAGGCGATGTCGCCCGATGCGCGAGCGCTGTATCTACAAAACCAGCTCCGCGCTGCGCAGCCCGCCAAGGACGCGCCGGACTGGAAGAAGCTGCTCCAGCTCGAGATGCAATTCGAGCGCGCGTTCGCCGCGGCCGGAGGAACGCTCCTCGCCGGGTGCGACCCGACGGGCAACGGCGGCGCGCTGCCCGGCTACGGCGATCAGCGGGGAGTCGAGCTGCTCGTCGAGGCAGGGTTCACGCCCCTCGAGGCGATCCGGATCGCGACGCTGAACGGCGCCGAGTTCCTCGGCGAGGGCAGCCGCATCGGCTCGATCGCCGTAGGAAAGCTCGCCGATCTCATGCTGGTGGATGGCGATCCATCGAAGCAGATCGCGGACATCGAGAAGGTGGAGCTCGTCTTCAAGGACGGCATCGGCTACGACCCGGCCAAGCTGATCGACTCGGTGCGCGGCACCGTCGGGCTGAGGTAGCGATGCCCGTCTTCCACGCAAGCTGCCACTGCGGCAACCTGCAGGCGGAATTCGAGACCCAGCTCCGCCCCGACGAGCTGACGCTGCGCTCCTGCCAGTGCTCCTTCTGCACACGCCACCGCTCGCGCACGGTGACGGACAAGGCCGGCCGCGTTCGAATCCGCGTCTCCGATCCGGAGCAGCTCAGCCGGTACCAGTGGAACCTCCGCACCGCCGAGTTCCTCGTGTGCAAGCGCTGCGGCAACTATCTCGGCTGCGCGATGCGCACCGACAGCGGCTGGGTTGCGTCGCTCAACGCGAATCTCTTCGCCGAGTCGGCGCAGCTCGAGCAGCCCGCGCTCGAGGTGAACTACGACGGCGAGACGCCCGACGCGCGCCGCCGCCGCCGCGCGGAGAATTGGACGCCGACGACCTGGGAACCTCGGTAACCGTCAGTTTCCGCCGGTCTAACGTTACTCATGTTTCCGGTTGCGCACCGGGTGAAACGGATCTGCGCGACCGCCGTCTACGTCCCGCTGTCCCGGCCGCGCAGGTCGGCGGGGGTGACGACGTCGCCGATGCGGTGGGCGAGCTTCTCGTGCTCCTCGCGGATGCCTGCCGGGAGGTGGGACCCGAAGGATTCGAAGAAGCTCTCCTGGCTCTGGACGGCTTCGGCCCACTCGTGAGGATCGACGCGGAGCAGTTCGGCGACGGCGGCGTCGGGGAGATCGAGCCCGCGCAGGTCGAGGGCCGACTTCTTCGGGACGTAGCCGATGGGCGTGTCGGTCGCGCCGTCGCGGCTGCCCTCGGAGCGCTCGATGACCCACTTGAGGACGCGCAGGTTCTCGCTGTAGCCGGGCCAGAGGAACTTGCCGTTGTCGCCGGTGCGGAACCAGTTGACGCGGAAGATCTTCGGCGGCGACTTGAGCTGCTGGCCGATCTTCAGCCAGTGGGCCCAGTAGTCGCCCATGTTGTAGCCGGCGAACGGGAGCATCGCCATCGGGTCGCGCCGCAGGACGCCCACCTTGCCGGTGGCGGCCGCGGTCGTCTCCGACGAGAGCGTCGCGCCGAGGAACACGCCGTGCTGCCAGCTCTGCGACTGGAACACGAGCGGCACGGTGCGCTGCCGGCGCGCGCCGAACAGCATCGCCGTGATGGGGACGCCTTCCGGCTTCTCCCAGTCGGGCGAGATCGACGGGCACTGGCTCGCGTGCGTGGTGAAGCGGCTGTTCGGGTGCGCCGCCTTCTCCGTCGACTTCGGGGTCCAGGGGCGCCCCTGCCAGTCGAGCGCGTTCGCCGGCGGAGGATCGTCGTGGCCCTCCCACCAGGGAGTCCCGTCCGGGCGCAACGCGACGTTCGTGTAGATGGTGTCCTTCTGGATCATCTCCATCGCGTTCGCGTTCGTCTTGCGGCTCGTCCCGGGGACGACCCCGAAGAAGCCCGACTCGGGGTTGAGCGCCCAGAGCCGCCCGTCGGCGCCGGGACGGATCCAGGCGATGTCGTCGCCGATCGTCCACGCCTGCCAGCCCGCCATCGACTTGGGCGGCTGGATCATCGCGAGGTTCGTCTTGCCGCAGGCGCTGGGGAAGGCGCCCGTCACGTGGTACGTCTTCCCCTCCGGCGAGCGCAGCTGGAGGATCAGCATGTGCTCGGCGAGCCAGCCTTCCTTCTTCCCGAGGAAGCTGGCGAGGCGCAGCGCCATGCACTTCTTCCCGAGCAGCGCGTTGCCGCCGTAGCCGGATCCCACCGACCAGACCGTGTTGTCCTGCGGGAAGTGGCAGATGAAGCGCCGCTCGGGGCTCAGGTCGCCCAGCGAGTGCAGGCAGCGGGTGAAGTCGTCGGAGTCGCCGAGGTGGTCGAGCGCCACCTGCCCGATGCGGGTCATGATCCGCATGTTCAGGACGACGTATTTGCTGTCGGTAATCTCGACGCCGACCTTGGAAAATCGCGATCCGGGCGGGCCCATCAGGAAGGGCACCACGTACATGGTGCGGCCCTTCATCGCGCCCTTGTAGAGACCGGCGAGCTTCTGGCGCGCTTCGTCGGGGGCCATCCAGTTGTTGTTCGGGCCCGCGTCCTCCTGCTGCCCGGTGCAAACGAAGGTGAGGTGCTCGGTGCGCGCCACATCGTGGGGGGCGCTGCGGTGCAGGTAGCAGCCGGGCAGCTTGGACTGGTTCAGCTCGATCAGCTCGCCCGTCGCGAGGCACTCGCGGATGAGGCGGTCCTTTTCGCCCTGCGACCCGTCGCAGAAGACCACTTGCTGCGGGGTGGTCATCCGCTGGATCTCGTCGACCCACTTCAGGATCGCTGCGTTCTGGGGTTTCATCGTCTCCTCGAAAGTCTGCGCCCGATTGTCTGGCCCGGCGACCGTAGAAGAATCCCGCAAGCCCCGCAAGCCAACCTGGTCGCAGCCCGCCGCACGCCTGTCCGCTGCAGGATTCAGGCCCGGTCCTGGTCGCGCCGGCCGTGTCGTTTACGTCACAACTTACGCGCCCTTCGCCGGAAGTGCATCAAGACTGCGAATCCGCCGACGCCTGGGCAAGAGCCGACTTCTCCCGGTGCCGCCAGGTGTTGATGGCCGGCAGCACGAAGAAGAAGATCGCCACGGTCGTGATGACGCCCGCGATGGGCCGCTGCAGGAAGATGAGCAGCGATCCCTGCGACATGATGAGGCTCTGGCG